>Ga0137415_10000059_pt1 | contig 82235 bp, 62 predicted proteins | sample CZODoug3_1_1_16f_FD_183082 | JGI IMG/M metagenome (GOLD analysis project Ga0137415, IMG submission 183082) | Vadose zone soil fungal communities from Angelo Coast Range Reserve, California, USA - CZODoug3_1_1_16fungal (Hybrid Assembly) | ecosystem: Environmental > Terrestrial > Soil > Vadose... | reverse complement strand
TCTTGCTTGAGAGCCAACGCCTTGTGGTAGACGTAGGGGGCGCAACCAGCCGAACGGCTCATCTGCCGTTGCTGTTCACCGTTCGGCAGCAACTCGAATTGGAACGCTTGCCTACGTACCATGCTGCCATTATGATTTGGTCTATGTCGCATTTCAAGGACATTCGGCACGGTAGACACTGCGTCTTTGCAATGCATGTCCATCTGGTCTTCGTCACCAAATACCGCCGCTGTATGCTCGACGGCGAGGCGATTGAGAAATTGCGACCTATCTTCTCCAAGGTCTGCACCGACTTTGAGGCGGGGTTGGTGCAGATGGACGGGGAGGGCAATCCCGTACACTTGCTGGTGAACTACCCCCCGAAAGTGTCCGTCTCATCGCTGGTCAACTCCTTAAAGGGCGTTTCGAGCTACGTTCTACGACCCCAGTTGCCTCGCATCACCAAGGGCTACTGGAACAATGTACTGTGGTCGCCTTCTTACTTCGCCGCTTCCTGTGGCGGCGCACCGCTCGACCTCATCCAACGCTACCTCGAGCAGCCAGCGACACCGTTATAGTCCTGGCTTACCCCGGCCTGAATTCCGGGGCTTGCGCCACTCGCTGGTCAATGTGCATCCCCAGCCAGGCGAAGCGCGAGCTTATCTGGCGACGCCTTCAGCGCCGCTGACCGAGGACTACGCACTGATCGGGTTTGTGCCCGGGATAGCGCCCGAGCACTCGATTCTGATCCTGGCAGGAACGACAACCTTCGGCACACAGGCAGCCGCCGAGTACGTGAGCCGGGAAAATTCCGTGGGAGAGTTGTTGACGCGCTTGAGCGGGTCAAACACCGGAGAGCTGAAACCGTTCGAAGCCGTTGTGCGCGTGAAGATGGCACGCGGCGTGCCCGTGGAGAGCGAACTGGTCGCGTTGCGCAGAAGATAGCCTGTTTTCCGCCCGGAAGTGTCCTCGACACTTTTTCTCTGCAGACCGACCTGGCAGTCCTCTTCCCAAGTTCCGGACACGGGAAAATTATTCGTCCGCCGTGCCTTATCCCTCGCGCTTTCAGTTATGATTTCCGGCGGACCTGGAAAAATCATAATGAGACCTGCGAGTCGGTTATTTTTGTACACCCTCCTTTTCTCCTCCATTTTCCCAGCACAGGCACAGTGGCATCCTCTTAGCGACGTCAGCGCTGTTCAGAGTTTTCCTAACGGGGTTGAGCTCAGCGCGGGTGCAGCTCATGTCCGCATTGTGGCCCTGTCGCCGAACGTTGTCCGGCTCCGCTACGCGGAGCAAGGAACCTTTCCCACCGACGAATCATTCGCCGTTTTGGCAAATGCGTTTCCCGACTCTGCCAACGTCAAGGTCAGGGACTCCGCGGAGGCAGTGACCGTCGACACGGGAACGCTCCAGCTGCGGATCTCGAAAACTCCGTTGCGAGTGTCATTCCTTGACGAGAACGGGAAGGTAATTTCCGAGGATCAGCCCGGTCATCCGGTGGTTTATGACGGTTCTGCGTTTCGAATCTGGAAATCGATGCCCCTCGATGAGCACTATTTTGGACTGGGCGACAAGACCGGGCCGCTCGATCATCGCGAGATTGCCTTCACTCTGTGGAACACCGACATGTTCGGGTGGCAGGAGTCGACCGATCCTTTGTACAAGGCGATTCCGTTTTTTCTGGGCGTGCGCAACGGAGGAGCGTACGGAATTTTTCTCGACAACACCTATCGGAGCAGTTTTGACTTTGGCAAAGAATCCCGGGACGCATACTCGTTCGGCGCGGAAAGCGGCGAGCTGAACTACTACTTTTTCTACGGGCCTGATCCGAAACGCGTGCTGAGCGATTTCACGGCGCTCACGGGCCGCACGCCGCTACCGCCGCTGTTCTCTCTCGGGTACCAGCAATGCCGGTACAGCTACTACCCGGAGGCACGGGTGCGGGAAGTGGCGGGCGAGTTCCGCAAACGAAATATCCCGGCCGACGTGATCTACCTGGACATCGACTACCAGGAGAAGAACCGGCCGTTCACCATCGACCGTGAGCGATTTCCGCACTTCGAGCAGATGGTGAAGGATCTGCGCCAGGAAGGCTTCAAGCTGATCACGATCACGGACCTGCACATCGCCAAGGTTCCGGGATACAAGCCCTACGACGAGGGAATGGCGCACGATTACTTCGTGAAGAATCCGGACGGGTCGGTCTACGTGGGAACAGTGTGGCCGGGAGAAACTGTCTTTCCGGATTTTACCCGCGCGGCGGTACGGGATTGGTGGGGGACTCTCTACACCGATTTTGTGAGGATGGGAGTCCGCGGCTTCTGGAACGACATGAACGAGCCGGCGCTTTTCCTGGTTCCGACCAAGACCATGCCGCTCGACACCGTGCACTACGTCGAACAGCGAAAGACCGACCATCGCGAGATCCACAACGTGTTCGGCATGGAGAATGTACGGGGCACGTACGAGGGGATGCTGAAATTGCGGCCGAACGAGCGGCCGTTCGTGCTAACCCGTGCTGCCTACGCGGGCACACAGCGCTATGCGGCGACCTGGTCCGGGGATAACACTGCGTCCTGGAATCACATGCGGCTCTCCATCCCGCAACTCACCAACCTGGGCCTCTCCGGGTACGCGTTCGTGGGCGATGACATTGGCGGCTTCAATGGCAGTCCCACTCCGGAGTTGCTGACGCGCTGGATGGAACTCGGAGTCTTTAATCCGATCTACCGAAACCATGCTGCCAAGGGCACACGCGACCGCGAGCCCTGGGTGGATGGACCAGAGCACGAAGCAATCCGCAAAAAGTACATCGAGACCCGCTACCGGCTGCTTCCTTATATCTACACCGGGATGGAAGAGGCCTCGCGGACGGGGGTGCCGCTGATGCGGCCAATGTTCATGGAGTTCCCGGCGGAGAACTCGCTAGCCACCAACGGTGAGGAATACATGTTCGGCCGTGGCCTGCTGGTCGCCCCGAAGGTGTGGCCGTTCGTGGGAACCTACGACGTCGTGCTGCCCGCCGGTGACTGGTTCAACTATTGGACGGGCGAGAAACTTGCCGGGGGCCGCACGCTGAAGGTGGAAGACAAGCTCGACACGCTCCCGGTCTACGTGCGGGCAGGAACAATCGTGCCGCAACAGCCGGTCGTACAGAATGTCGACGAGACGCCGAAGGGCTCCCTTGAACTGCGCGTGTACCCGGGATCGAACTGCGCTGGCGACCTTTACATGGATGACGGCAACACGCTCGCCTACCAGAAGGGCGAGTTCCTGCGTTCACAGTTCACCTGCGAGGCTGCGGGCGATCATGTCAGCGTGCACCTGTCAGGTGCAGAAGGTCCATACCGTCCATGGTTCACAGACGTGCAGCTGATTGTCTACGGTGCAGGAAAAGTTCGCGAGCTCCTGCTGGACGGGAAGCCCTCGAAGGATTGGAAATCCGCCGCCGGCACCGTCACGCTGCGGGCAGTGCCTTGGACCGCGACCCCACATGACGTGCAAATTCGGTACAACACCCAATAAATGCCCCTGCCTTCGTCTGGCCGCTTGCTGAGCGAACTCGAGGCGTCCCGGTACCGCTTCAGCCGTGAGGAGGCGACTGGTCTTGCCAAGCTGCTCGCCCAGGCTCGCGCCACCCGTTTCCATGATGTCTCATCCCTGATTCGGTTCCATGAAGTGCTGATGGTGCTGCGTGCCTTTCCGCCAAGTGCGAGGGTGCTGCAGCAATGCGAGAGCCTGCTCAACCTGTTCTGGAGGCGGGTGGAGACTTTGCGCGCCGCTGGAGCGGACATGGACGACTTCGATCCGATCGAGGTTTCCGGCATTGCTGGTACCGCCATGCAGGACACGCTCGGCTTCGACCTGATGCGCTGGCTGGTGAAGCGTCTTCCGCCGAAGCCGGAGATTGCCTGGGACGACTACGACGAGGAACGCGCGCTGGGTGCGGTGTGGCCACGCGTGATCCCGTTGCTTGAGGAAGATGCGTGGGTGGAAGCAAATATCCCGTGGAGAAAGTGGCTGGAGGCAGCACAAGGAAGCGCCGGCAAAGATGCCGCCTGGCTGGTGGAGCGCTTTGACAGCCTCAAGCTTCCGGACGGGGAGAAGGCCCAGTTGTACGACTCGTTGCGCATGCCGGTGCGGTGGAGACTGGAGAATTCCCGCATTTCGCGCACACGCAACTGGTTGCCGGTGCGGCCGGTGTTCTATCACCAGGAGCCGTTAATCGAGCGCAAGAATGTTTCCCTGGCGCGGGAGCTTGCGCGACGGCCGCCCACTCTGAAGAAGCTGCCGCCGGCCCAGGGCGAAGGGATCATCGACCTGATTCGCGAGGTCATGCTGGTGCGCTATCGCGAACTCTACGGAACAACGCTCGGCGACCCGCGCTCGGTGGTGCGCGCGGATGTGGGGCGGGGTGTGACCATCTACCTGTGGAACCTGCGGCCGCAGCGCCGGTTGCCGCTGCGCGCCTACGTCGCGGGCCTGACCGTAAAAAATGGAGTGCCCATCAACTACATCGAGGCGATTGGGCTGTTCGAGTGGATCGAGGTCGGATTCAACACCTTCTACACGTTTCGGGGCGGCGAGGTGGCATGGGTTTTCGCCCAGGTGTTGCGCTGCCTTTGCCACCTGACGGGAGCCAGGTGTTTATCGATGTACCCGTACCAGCTGGGACAGAACAACGAGGAAGCCATCCAGTCGGGAGCGTTCTGGTTTTATCGCAAGCTGGGATTCCGCCCCGGCCGGGCTGATTTGTTCGAACTGGCGGAACGGGAACGAGCGCGCATCGCGCGGGATGCGGAGTACCGCTCGCCGGCCAGGACACTGCGGCGACTGGCCCAGGGACATGGGTTCTACGAACTACCGGGAAGCGAGTTGGGGGCCTGGGACCGGTTCTCCACCCGAAACATCGGACTGCGAGTCAATCAGCGCATGGCCGCTCAGTTCGGGGGAGATGTTCAGCGCTTTCGAAACCGGGCCGTCAAGGATCTCGCACACCTGCTCGGTGGCCCCGCGACAAAGAGTTCGTCGAGCTCGAGTTTCGAGACCTTCGCGATGGTTCTGACGCTGGTTCCGGAACTCCGTTCCTGGAGCATTTCCGAGAAGCAGGGCTTGATTGACATTCTGAAGGCGAAGTCTGGACGGGATGAGATGCGCTACCTGCACCTGCTGCAGGGTCATGGAAAGTTGAGAGAGGCCCTGTTGCGCCTCGGTTCGTCTGCCTGATCTGTTGGCTGACATCGTTTCCTTTCGCCAGGGATCCTGCCGCAATCCATGCTGCGATAGAGCGAAGAGCTTCGCCCCATCCTCTTTCGCCGCTCGAACCGCGAACCTCCTCACCGAACCGACGCCGCCGTGCGATCCCGGCTGACAATCGTCGTGTTGGGATAGTAGTGGGCAAGAATTCGCAAGAACGTTGCCCCCTCCCGGGCCATCGCACTTGCCCCGGTCTGGCAGAGGCCGATGCCATGTCCCTGTCCGGTGCCTTCGAGAAGCATCGCGTCGCCCGCGTGCTTGACGCTGAACGTGTCGCTCGGCACGGTGTTCCAGCCCAATCGTCGACCGATCTTCAAGCGATCCGTCTCGCTGGCTGGGTGCAACTGTTCGATCTCCTGCGCGGAGAGTTGACGCAGCCAGCGTGTGGGGTGTTCGCGACAATACCTGCAATCCACCGAGAAGTACGGATACCCGCCGGGCGCAAGGCCAACGTCTGCGGGCGTGCGCGTGCGGCCGCTGCAGCTGCGGGTGTACATCACGGGAATCGGTTCGGACCGGTAAGCGAGCACCAGGCCGCGCGTCTCTGCGACAGCTTGAGCGACCGGCGTGCCCAGAACCGGCGGGTTACGCAGAAACTGGCAGTGCGTCGTGTCACAGAAATCGAAATCGTGGTGCCGTCCCCTGGACGCAGTGAAGTAAGAACGGGTGGCGACCGCCTGGGCTTTCAGGGCTTCCAAAGGCGTGTCGGGCGCGGACTCGGCGGCAACGACGGAGGCTACCGCGGTCTCCAGATCCATGCTGACGATGGCTACCAGCGACCCGGCAATCGGTTTCAGCTGCAGCGTTCCCAAATAGTGCCGCGTGATTTTCCCGGGAATGGCGAGCGTAAAGTCCGCCGCGCCATTTTGCCGCGCCCTGACGATCACATCATGCCCGCGCATGCTCCCGGATCCGGCGTCGACCACAATCGTGTCCCCGGACAGCCGCATGTGGGCCGCGCCGGCTCCGGCACTGGGTTCGAGGACGAGCGTTTTCTGTCCCGCGCGAAGGATGAGAGCGGAGCCGCTGGGGACACCGAGGATGATTTGGTCCGGGTGAAACAGACCGAGCACTCCGACCCGAACCGACTGGGCAAGCACGCCAACCGACATCGATAGAGCGAGACCGATTGTGAGCGTGAACTTGATTCGCCAGGCGCAGCTCACTGCTGGATCTCCCGGAGCATTTTGCCGGCGGTCCTGGCGGCTTGCGCCCCGGCGACGCCGTGAACCCGAACCATCAGCAAAATCTGCGGCTTTTCGGCGGGCGTGATCGCGACCACGAATCCATCGCCCGGCCCGTGCTCCCGGTGAGTGCATGCGGCAGTGCCGGTTTTGACGAGGGCATCGGGATACGGCAGCGCCCGATCCACTTCAAGGCCAGTTCCCTGGCGCGCGGATTCGGCCATTCCGGCCAGGATCTGGCGCGCTCCAGGCTGGTCGCGCCGCCGCAGAAGTTCAAGGTAGGCACGGGCCATGTTCACTGGCGAGATCAACCATTCATTGCCGAGACCCGCGAGCGCAGGTCCGTAGACTCTCGCCGATGGCGGTTGCAAGCCGAATCGAACGGCGAGGGGCGAGACTTCGGCTGCGGTCAGGTTGGCGGTTAGCGCGCGGAAATAGGAGTTACAGGAGTGAGCGATGGCAGAGTCGAGATTCACCGGACCGTGCCCGCGGGGAAGCCAGCAGCCCGTGGCAGTTCCACGACAGGTGTGGGTGGGATAGCGAAACTGGTGTTGCTCCCCATAGGCGAGAGCGGCGAACGGCTTCACCAGGGAGCCGAGCGGAATCGGCTTTTCGGGGTCGTCCCACCGCAAAGCGAGCACTGCGCCGGTGCTGGCGTCGAGCAGGAGAAACGAAACCTCGCGGTCGGAAAACTTTTGCTTCAGGGTCGCGGCAGCGGCCTGGGCAAAGAGCGAGGGTTGAAGGAGAGTCGGCCGATCTGCAGCGAAAACCTCGCTGCGGCCGCGGCCAGGCGCCGCTGCGAGCAGACCAGCCACCAGCAGCAGTGCGAGATTTCTTATTGCGACCATTGGTAGCTGACGGTCTCGAGGACCTTGCCGCCATCCTCCCGAACGACGATGTTCTCAGCCGAAACACCGGCGAGCGTTGCACTGAGGCTGGCGATGTTGCCGGAGAAAAATTGGGGTTCGCCGACTCCGCCGGAGGACTTCGCGTCGACCCGGTTGAAACCGTCGATCAATCCGACAAAGTGGGCGAAATCTTCGCGCTCGTGCGCGTGGCTGAAGCCGGCAACCAAGAGCGCAGGACTTTGCTCGGACTTGCGACTGAAGTTGGCAAGCAGAGCTTCCATCAGGGCAGGATCATCGCTTACCAGCAAGTCCCGGCCGTGGACGGAGACGGCAAGGGGCCAGAGACCGTCGAGTTGCTGGTAGCTCGACTTCGAGTGCCAGGTCACGCCCAATTGGCTGGCCGTGAGGCCGGGACGAATGAAGTCGGACAGCGCCGATTGGACGCTGGCCTCATTCCAGTCCGAAGCGGCCGACAAAACGATGGCCGAGTGCGTACGGACGAAGACTCCGGAGTTGTCCCGTCCGGTTGACTGCACTTGCAGCGAAGCCCGGAGCGGGGTCTGGTCGAGCAAATCCTTCAATGTTGACGCGGCCTGCTGTGTCGCAGGGCGCTGAACGGGAGCCTGATCGATGCGCGTCTCAAGATCGGAGCCGCCTCCGCTCTCGCCCGAGGTCAGTTGCACCTGAGGAGCGAGTTGCGAGCGAGGTGCGGGACCAAGATGCGGCGTCAGGAGCTTGGTCTCGAGCAGGTTAAAGCATGCGTCAGCGGTTGGGTAAGCTCGCGCCTGGTAGACGCCGGCTGCGTCGGGAACCAGCCGCACCAGTTCAGCGGTGGCTTCCGGTCCGCCGGGAGAAACCGCAGCAACGTCGGGCGACGAGCCGCCCGGTGGAACCGACGCTGCATCGCGGTTTACGTTTTTCCTGAGCAGGACGCGCTCTTCGCGGTATTGCTTGCGGGAGCGGAACAGATCCGACACTGCGGCCGAGTACTGCTTGAGGTCGGTGATGTTCTGCTGAACCCAGTAGGTGCGGAAGTAGGGACTGGGTACGAGCTTGTCGAGGTTGAGCACCATACGCAGGTCGCCCGGTTGTCCCGTCGCGGCCACCGAGCGCGACCACCATGGCTCGGATTCGATGGTGCGGTCTTTGTTGCCTGACATGAGCTGAAGCGCGCCCGCGATCAAATCCTCGCGCGTGGCCAGCAGGAGATAGTCGCCGGAGACGGCAAAGGCGACTTCCTTCTGCGAGCCGGGATCGCGGCGGACATAGAAACTCACTCCGGCGGCGGTGCGCGGTTCGAACCTGGCGCGTGTTTGCCAGAGCGTGGTCTGCATCGCGTTCGCCGATGGCAACCGCGTGATGTATAGGAATTGCAGGTTGCCAATGTCGTAGAGGGCGAGCGCGCTGTGCGCCCCGGCTATCTGAGAGAAAAAGTTCATTTCAGGGGGAAGCCCGGCGGCGGCGGCAAACTGTTCGCCTGCACCCTTCAGGCGCAGGAACAACCGGGAACGCGAAAAGACTTCATAGTTGGCGCTCGCGACCCATTGCGCTTTTTGCGCGGATGAATTCCAGTCGCCCAGCAGACCGGAAAAATCCCTCGCCTCCAGGTAAAGGAGGGCACCCGCCGGCGTGTAGCCGGACAACGGCGGTGGGGGGGGAACAGCGGCCTGGTACGCGGCCCGGCCGAGTCCAACGGTTGCCGTGGCGAGGAGCAGGAGAGTGACGATTCGTTTCATGGCTTCCCACCTGCTTGACGGGCTGCCGGCTTCGGTGCGGGAGAACTACGCGCTACCAGGCGCGGACCAACGACCCGGTCCTGTTCGAGTGCCTCGTGCAGAATTGGCCGCCGGGCGGCGTTCTGGTGTTGGATGCGCAGCGTCGCCTTGAGCTCGGCGAGCTTCCGGGCCAGATCCTTGCGGGAGGCGCCGGCGGCTTGGTAGCGCTGTGCAATCTCAAAGTAGGAGACGGCGTCATCGAAGCGGCTGAGGCGACTCATGGTGTCGCCGATCATATTCGCCACCCGGGCTTGCTGGGCCCGCGACAGCCTGGCGGAGGGGACCTCGGGCGTCGCGGCCTGTTCTGCCGTGTCTTGTTCTTCCGCATCGGAGCTGAGGATGTCTTGCTCTGCGCCGGGCGAAGAGAAACGGTTCAGCAGAAACTCTGTCTGGAACATCGGCTCAAGTGCGCCCAGGGCAGGCTCGTACGACTGCGTTTGAACTTCGGCCTCGAACAGAGGAACGCGAGCCTCGTCGCGCCGCGGATAGTCGATGACGCAGTGGCTCAGCAATTCGACTCTGGTTTGCACGTCCGCGGCACTGTGGGCCGCCTTGATGCGCGCCTCATAAAAGTAGAACTTGTCGGCAGCGCCAGCCGGGATCACCGGTGGAGGTGCGGCAAGCAGATTCAGTTCTCCGCTGCCTAGCTCGCCATGCGCGTGGCCGGCCAGCGCGAGCGCCGCCTTGATACGGAGCCCATAGGCGACTCCCGATCCCGATGCAATGGAGCTGAGGGCCTGCTCGGCGACGACTGCATCCTTACCGGCCGCAGCCCTGGCTTTCGCCAGACGCAAGCCATACGACGCATCCCACGGCGCGGACTTAGCGAGTTGTTCGAGGAACTCGATGGCTTCCGCGTTGTGGCCGGTCTTTTCCAGCAGAGCTGCGGCTGGATCGAGATTCCCGAAAGGATTGCCGACGACCACCACCAGCCGGCGAAGCAGGTCGAGTGCCCCGGGAGTGTCACCCGCAGCCAGACGAATCTCGGCAAGACCAAGGAAGTTGGCCGCTACCAGCTGATGTTCATCGATCTCCTGCGCGAAGACAAATTCGAGAATCTTGCGTGCGGACTGCTTGTCTCCAGCATCGGCGAGTTGGCGCGCAGCAGCCCGCAGCAGGGCAGACGGAGGGGCGGTATGCGGCTCGGCGCGATACGCGACGATTTTCGCATCCAGAGTACCGAGTTTGGCCGCTCCCTGAAGATCGAGCGGGACAAGAGCTGGCGCCTGGGCGTCGCGCGTCTCTTTGGGAAGCGCATTCATGGCATCTGCGGCGCGGGCATACTGCCGGGTGCGCACCAGATAGCGGATCCAGTTTACCCGCCAGGCATTCACGTCTTGCTGGGCATAGTCACGCTCAAGGCCATTCCGCGTCGCGACCGCGTCCTGCTTGCTCTGAAGAATGCGTTGATAGATCGGGGCACGCTGGGCGAGAGGGATCCAGGAGGCATTCACGAGGTCAGCGAGGATGGCTGTCGGATCGTGCGCGGCCGAGGACACATCGAGCAGCCAGGCGGTCGCGGCCGCCGGATCGCCGATCGCCAGGTAGGCTGGGTGGAGCAGCGCGTTCGACCGGTAATTGCCGTTGCGCCGAAGATAGGTGCGCAGGATGGCGTCGGCGTCAGGCTTGAGGTCGGCGAACAGATGCCGGACCTGAAGCTGGTCGCAGGTCCGGCCGAAGTCGGACCAGAAAGTCTCCGGAAGATGGGCGCTGTTGAGTTGCGTGGTGAGCGCAGCAAACGCCTGCTTCCATTGCGCCAGGGCTGCGCTCCGGTCGCCTTGCTTGGCATAGGCCACGGCCAGACTGTCGTAGACGTCGGGACGATTGGGAGAAAGCTCGAGCGCGTGGTTGTAGTCGGCGATGGCGAGCTGGGCGTCGCCGGCGCCGGCGTAGTAGTCGGCCAGCGTGAGGTAGCCCCTAGAAGAGGCGGGACTTTCTTCAAGAATCGCGGGTAGAAAGTCGTCACGATTGCCGAGCTTCGATATCCCAAGATATTCGCCGTAGCCCGAACCGTAATTGAACCAGGTGTGGCCAGCGATCTGCTCAGAACGATCAACGGGCTTAGCAAGCCGCTCAGCGATGGTGCTGTCGCCCAAGGCGCCGAGGAAGTCACGATTGATGTCGGGCGTGGGCTCGGCGAAGTAAAGACCAACCAGCGCGTTATAAGACTTGGTCCAGACCGGCTGGCGAGGCTTACCGCGCATCCCGACCATGCTGTGGGACAGGGTCGCATCGGCGTGAGCCAGCACGTAATCCGCCGCTTTTTCGCCAACGTGATCATTCCAGATGCCGGACATCTTGACGAGTTCCTGCGGCTCCCGCGCGAGCAACAGTTGAAACAGACGCTGCTGGCGGGCGTCGCCCAGGTAGACCACCGGTACGGTCAAGAGCACGCGCAATTCATTTTGCGCGTCACCCGAGGACCGGTAGGCATCAGCCGCTGCGAACAGCGCAGAGTCCCTCTGGGCCGGCGGGACCACCTTGGCGAACTGCTCCATCTGCGATCCCAGCTCAGCGAAGCGGGTGCGATCCCGCTGCAACTCAACCAGTTGCCGCGAGCGCGCATCGTTGTCGAGGGAACCAGGTTGCTGCATCATCAGATTGAAGCGCCAGCGGGCTTCCTGGTCCGCGAGATGGGCAGCACGGGCCAGAGGGATGGCGAACTTTTCCACATCTGTCGAATTCATGCTGCTGCGCTCGGCCTCTGCGAATTGCACGAAGGCGAGACGCTCTTCGGGGGTGAAGTAGGTGTCGACGGTCGTTCCCATTTCATCCAGAACGCCAGCCATCCCGTTGCGTGCGGTTTCAACGTGGAGGTCGCGCTCCCGCTTCCGCCATTGCTCGTCCGTCAATCCGGAAATTCCCTGTCTTGCCAGTTGCTCCTTGAGCACGGGCAGGTTCGAGGCAGCGTCGGCAAGGGCAGTCTGCATTGTCCCGTACGCCTGCTCGTGCCGGCGCAGGCGCGTCATGATCCGCACGTAAGTCTTCGCGCCTGGCAGATACTCGCCAGCAGCCAGAAGATTGGAGCCGGCGGACTTGGTTCCCTGCTCCGCGAATGCGCGGGCTTCGTTGAGCATGCCCCAGGATTCGAGCCGGCGTGCGACTTCAAAGGAGTTGGCGGCATTCTCGGGGCGGCCGTCGACGAGCGCCATTTTGAGGGCAGCGACGACTTCGCTGTTCTTGCCCTGGCGCGCGCGAACCTCCGCGACCTTTTCCATCCACTGCGGATCTTTGTAGGCAAGTTGATAGATGCGCTGGTAGTCGGAGACGGCATCGTCGAAACGCATCAGGCGTTCTTCGAGGCCGGCGCGGGCGGTGTAGAGGTCGACGCGATCGGGCCGGATCGCAATCGCCTTTGCGTAGATATCGATGGACGCAGGATAATTTTCGAGATTGGTCAGGACATGCGCCAGCACCATCGACCAGCGGTAATCGCGTGGAGATTGAGTCACCGTCCTCGAATAGAAGTCGACCAGTTGTGCCTGGCGCTGGTAGCGCAGCCCGTACAGCGCGGCTTCCGTAACCAGGGCATCGTCTTCCGGAAAATTGTTGATCAGCTCGATGTACTGGTCGACGGCTCCGGCGTAGTCCTTCATGCGCGTGAGCGCCGGAATCAGGCCACGACGCAGGGTCGCAATCTGGGCCTTGCGCACGTCGGCTGCCAGCGGCGCGTTGCGGAATAGGGCAATCTGGTCGAGGTAGAACTGCTGGAGCCCGTGGTCGTCGCCCGCCTGCGCGTACGTGTCGGCCATGGCCGCGAGGTATTCGCCGTTGTAGGGTGAGTCCTTGAGGAGCTCGGTGAGCAGACCGCGGGCCTGCTGATACTGCCTGGTCTCAGTCGACTTGCGGGCGGCTTCGTATTTGAACTGCTTGCCGAGTTCGGGATAGGCCCCTCCGGCAGCCTGCAGCAGCACGGAGATCGCCTGCGGATACGCCTTGGTGCGCCAGTAGAAATCGACCGTAGAACGCACCACGCCGAGGATTTTCGGGTTCTCGCGGTACAGTGCCTCGATGTTGTTTCCGGCAGAATCGAAGTCCTTGCGGCCTTCGTACAGGCGAATCAAAGCGTAACGAAGCTGGAGGCGGGTGACCGGATCGGTAGCGAGCACAGCTTGTTTCTCCAGCGCATGCTGGCGGACCGATTCGAGCGACTTCTGCCGGGCCAGGGTCTCGATGGCTTCGGCTTGTTCGATGGAGGTGGTGCGGTTGGCGATGTCCTCGAGGAAGGTTTCCATCTCGGGCTTACGGTTCTGCGCCTCGAGAATTTTTACGCGCAGGTAGACCGCCGACATCGGCGGGTTGGGAAGGGGCGCAATCTTGGTGGTGGCCTGGTCGACCAGATCGCCGAACTTGGGACGCCGAGCGAGCGTCAGCAGCCTGAATTCAGCAGGGGAATCGGCGGCCGAGAGCGCGCCTTTGACGTATTCCTCGATCGCGCGCGGGTAGTCGCGCTGGTTCTCATCGATGGCCCCGGCCTCGTAGGAGTAGAGATTTGGATTGCCCAGACGCTCGCGGCCGTGGTTCAGAAGGCGAAGCGCGTTGTCGAAATCGTAGTAGTCCCAATAGATGGTCGCCGCTTCCAGGTAACCGCCGGACTGGCCGGGATCGATTTGTGGGATTCGCTCCCAATAAGGCGCGGCCTGAGCGAACAGGTCGCGATCGGCATAGATGTCACCAACGCGCGCGAGAATGGAGGTGTCCCCCGGATTGGCCTTCGACAGGTTGTCCTCAATGCCGGCTGCGACCGCGGTGTCGGCGGGTTCGAAGTAGGCGAGCGAGCGGAATACCGATGAGGCAGTACGGCCGAGTTCAACCTCGGCGGGATACTGCGCAGCGAGCGACTTGAGCACGGGCGCGCTTTCCTCAAAGTGCGAGCGCCATAGATCGGCGTAGGCGAGGAAATTCGCGGCTGCCGGATTGCCCTCCCAGCTTTTGGGGTCGGGCGCGCTTTGCTTCAAGGCAGTGAGTTCAGACTCAAGCTGGCCGGAACGGGAGAGGTATTCGAAGAACTGGTTGCGGAGAGAGGTCTCCTCGAACCAGTGCTGGCGCAGCAGAGCTTCCCAGGCGGCGGCATCGCGGGTTTCCGGCCGCCCATAGGCGTAGAGCAGATTGCGGACGAAGGCCGGGTTGTGCGGGAAGCGCTGATTCGCATATTGGTTCAGACGCAGGTAGAGGGCGGGGCTTCCGTAAACAACCTGGGCGAAATAGCGCTCCAGTTCAGTGCCGCTGAAGACCTTGATGGCCTGCCCGGTCAGTTGCTCGAACTCGTTATCCCGCCGGTAGCGCACGTAGAAGCGCGCAAGCTTGTCGTACCAGGAACGATCGGAAAAACGCGCGAGCGCACGCCGGTAGACTTCTGCCTGCTCCGCACCGAGACGGTTCTGATCGAGGAAGATGGCAAGCCGTTCGTAGAGGCCGGGATCGTCGGGATTGCGATCGATTTCGTGGCGCAGCACGCCAAGCGCCTGCGGGATTTGTTTCAGCTGGACCAGGCGCGCCAGATAGCGCTCGAGAACGCGGGCATACTCGGGTGACCGAACGCCGCCTTGCCGGGCAGGCGATTCAGCCGGGTTGATCTGAAATGCCCCCGGTGAAACGGACGCGCTCGCTTGTGTTCCCTCCGACTCCGGTTCGCCCTCTCCTCCGGACTCGTTGTCATTGCCTGGCGATCGCACGTAGGGGCGCGCGGAATTCAATCCCTCGGCAGCGGAACCGAGCGGCATATTCTGAGCCTGGGCCGCGAGTTCCTTGAGCACCGAGTCATAGATCGCGAACTCGCTCGCAGGGTCGTCCTGGCGCGCGTAAGCGTCGGCCAGGAGCAGTGCTACCGGGGTGCGCTGCCCCCCGTTCGGGAAATTGGCCAGAAACTCGCGCCCGCCCTGAATGACGGCGTCACTCTGGCCGGCATTCGCGTAGAAATCGAGCAGGGTCGCATGCAGTTCGGGACGACGCGACGAATTGGGAAATTTCGTGTCCAGCACAGCCAGCAGTTCCGCGGCACGAGAACGGTGGAAGTACGGAACGGCACGCTGCTCTTCCTCCCGGTATTGCGACGCAGGTTCGGTCGTGTTCAGGATCAGTGAAACAATGCCGTTGAGATAGCCGGGGCCCTGGTCCAGGGTGGCGATGTCGCGGTACATGGAGAGTTCGCCGGAACCGAAGCGAATCGCGGTTTCGGGAGCCGTGAGCAGCAGGCTCGTGAGCCCGGCGATGGCCTGCTCCTGTGCGTCGGGCATCCCCTGGCTGCTGTAAAGCGCGAAATAGTAGCGCGCGGATTCGGGATAGGCGTGGACGTCGTCCAGCAGCCGGGCACAGACGTAGAGATCCTGTGAGGTCCAGGCGGAGCGGGCGGCTTCCTTGTGCAGGCGAAAGTCAGTGATGGCCTGCTCGGCAACCTCAAGTTTGCCCTGCTGCTGGTAGTAGTAGAAGATGCGCGCCATCGCGTTCATGTCTTCCGGATTGGCATTGAGCGCGGCGCGTGCCTGATCGAGAAACTTTCGGAGACTCTGGGTCTCGCGCAGCAGGTCGAAATAGCTCTTCACCAATTCCGGATCCCACAACGGCTGGAAGCTCTGCTCATAAACAGCCAGCCCTGCGCGGACCGAGCCCTGCCGGTACTCGACCATGGCCTTCGCCTTCACGGGGAAGATCTGGTCACCGGGAAACTGTTTGCCATAGTCGGCAACCAGTTGTCCGGCGGCGGAGTATTGCTTCTGCGCGACCAAAAATTGCAGGAAACGGGCGTAGAGCGATCGCTCCTGCGGATAACGAGCGATCCATGCGCGGTACTGGGAGATGGAAACATCCCCGGGCAGGCCCTGCGTCTGAACGACGGTGAAGATACGCTCAAACGCCTGCCACGAGCGCTGCTGCACAGCAGGAGTGAGCTTTTCGGTCGCCAGGGGCGGCGCAGTCGCAATTGCGGACAGGATCTTGATCTCATCAGCGGGACGGAGGCGGCGGTGGTAGAAGTCCGCGAGCGCGAATTGGGCGCTGATCTTGTCGGAGGCATGGTCGAGGTAGGCCTTCCAGTCCGATTCGGCAGCGACTGGGTCCAGCTGTTGTTCATCTTCCAGCGCGCGCAGCGAATACAGCTCGGCGTTGTGCGATTGCGCCGTGATGAGATCGGTCAATGCAGGCCGGGTCTCGTGCGGAGGACGCCGGAACCACACACCGCCTCCGGGCAACGACATCATCCGGAAAAACGCAGCTTCGAGCGCGCGGCCCCCTTCGACATTCCGAATCCAGGAGGGCAGCTCGCCCAAGGCCGACATTGTCCAGCCAAGTGCACCCAGCAATACCGCGATGGCCAGCAGGCGGGTGCGGCGTACTGAACTAGGGAAGTATTTCAATTTGCACCTCCTGGGTTCCGATATTGTGGGCGATGTCCTCGGCGGTGACGGTCAGTTTGTAGGTGCCGGGGATGGTTTCCCCGGGAATGATGAGTTCGCCGGTGTTGGCGGCCGCGTGCGGGTCCCATCGCAGGGCCACGGGCGCGGCGCATTCGAGACGCGCCACCAGGGTCCGCGTGCTTTGCGAGGCGCTGACTTCGAGGTCGATCGCCTGGCCACGCTGGAAGCGCCTGCGATCGAGCTTCACCTGCACAACCGGCGGCTTGCTGGCGATCACGAAGGTCTTCGATTCGCGATAGGTCTCGCCCTGACGATCGCGCAGGATCAGGCGCACGATGTAGGTGCCATCCTGCATGTCGGTGGGAGCAAGGAAACGCGTCTGCCAGATGTCTTCCGAGGACAGGTAACGCAGCGGTTGCACCAATCCGAACGGAAACAGAGCGACCACGGAGACGATCGATTCATCCGTCTTGACGCGCAGGATCGGGTCGCCGGGCCGGATGACGCGGGGTCGCAACAGCGCACGGGGAACCGCCAGGAACGATGTATAGGGTGTGACGAACTTGTACTGGCGCGCCAGCCGAATGATTTCGTCGATGGTGGCCTGGTCCTCGCCCTCGCGCTCGATCTTCTCGAGCAGGGCGTCGACGCGGGCGCGAGCCCACAGGCGCGGCAGCTGGGGATGGTCAAAGGATTCCTGTGGCAGGTTCGTCTTCCCGGTCATCTCGACCGAGGCGCCGTCGCGGACACCGCGGACCTTGAAATCGACGCTCGTTTGCGGCTTCTGGTAGCGGCCAACCCAGGAGGCGAGCGAGCCGGCGAAGGTTGCATCCTGAAGCGGATACACGGTGTCGATGGCGGATTCGGGCGCGATCGAGAGCTGCAGCTGGCCGATGGGACTACGTCCGATCTTCGAGAGAAACGAATTCAGCTTGAACTCCATGGGCTCGGTGGAGAGCACCTGTTCGAGCAGGCCGTCCTCGCGGGCGAGCATGCGAAATAACGGAAGGTTCGCGTCGTCGCCCACGGCGAGGATGTAGGTGCGCGGACGTTGCGTCTCGGGCAACTGCTTCCACGCGGAGGCGTACCAGGCGGCCAGCTTGCCGTTCTGGATCGGGCCGCGTGTCGCACCGCCGTCGCTCAGAATGACGAGATAGGGATTGCTCGAGCCGAAAGCGACGGATTGCTGCAGTCCGGTTTGAAGGGCGTGCTGCAGATCAGTGCCTCCGCGCAGGCGGCTGGAGCGGACGAAGTCGATGGCGTGCTGGATAGTTGCCGGGTCGGCGACGCCCGGTGGCAACACCTGCGTTTGCGTGTTGAACAGGACCAGGCTGAAGCGATCGGTCGGCCGGAGTGTTCGTAGCAGGGTTTCAAACGCCTGGTAGCTGCGCTCCAGCTTCTCCCATTGCATGGAGAGCGAGGTGTCGAACAGGACGATGACGGTCTTGGGAGCGCCGCTGGCGGAGTTCCCGGCGTTTCCCCTTCCGTAGCCGAGCAGAGCTTCCGCTTGAAAAAAGCCAGGCTCGTTGGTGCTGCGGAGGGGAGCGGGCTCGGTCGGTGCGGGCTGGCCACTGACCGGGTTGCGGTAGGTCAAAAGCTCGAGCGTGTCGGAGGCGGCTGGATCGAGCTCGTAGGTGATGACGAAGTCTTCACCCAGGTTGACGTTCTGGCCTTCGAAGTATCCCTTCACCCGTTGCGGCGTGTTCTGCTCGAGCTGCAAGGGGAACGCCCCGGCGGGCGTCTGAAAGTTGCGGATCGCATAGGCAGAACGCAGTTCGAAATTGATACGCAGGTGACGCGCTGCCTGGGCCTGGTAGGCGTCGGGTCGAAGCGGGATGGCGAAGTAGGACTTGAGATTCTCGACTGGAATGGATTCGTGGTACTCGATTTCAAGCCGCTTGGTTCCAAACGGCACGATGGGCACGATGCGCGCGCTGAATACTGAACTACGCTTGGCTTCTTCAGAGCCACGCTCACCCATCTGCAGGAGCCCGGGATCGACCGACTGCTGTTTCAGCTGGTTGTATATCTCTTCGGCGCGCTTGCGTTCGAGAATCACCGCTGGAAGGCGCGTGGGACCGTCCCAGGTAGCGAAGTCGGATATGGTCGCGTGGCTGGGGAGCGCGAAGACGTAGTTCCCTTCCTGGATGCCGCCGGTGTGGTTGGCAAAAACCTGACGCACGAAAACGCGGGCATCCCCGTTGTCGACGCGCACGGTGATTTCCATTTCTTCGAGTGAGAGGATGGACGGATCGGGCTGCTGCTTGTCGCGCGGAATGAGGATGCCTGCATCGGCGAACAGCGGCGTCGAGGTAACAAGCGCGATAAGAGCCGACAGAACCAGCTTTTTCATGAGTGCAGCTTCTGCTCTGGTATGCGGACCAGGCCATTGTCGGTGCCGATGTAGATAAATCCGTTGGAGGCGGCCAGCGCGGTCACGTTCGACGATGGCAAGCCAACGTCCACCACCGACCAGCGCTCGGACTCGCGATCGTAGAGATACAAACCCTTGCCCAACGTTCCGGCCAGCACGTAGGCGGAGGTCACCAGCAGGGCGTTCGGGTTCACCTCGAACGGCCCCGAGCCTTTTTCAAATGCGCGGAAATGGCCCGAGCGATCGAGCCCCAGCACCCCCGCACCATAGGTCCCGACCATCCATCCGGAGCCGACCGGGACTACGGCGGTAATCCAGTTGTGCTTCAGGTTGGAACTGGCGGTGGTGTAGTTCGCCGTGACGCTGCCCTTGTCGAGTTGGGATAACCCTCCGAGCGTTCCGGCCATGAGCTGGTCACCGGAAACCCCGAGGGCATACACGTGGTTGTTCACGATGCCGTTGAAGGCATACATACTGGTCGCGCCGCTGGCATCGAGGAAGGTCAATCCGGCTGGAGTGGCCAGGGCGAGGCCGTCGCGGTAAGCCACGACGTCCGTGACGTGATCAGCGATGAGGCCGTCGGCGCGGGTCAGAACCTGCTGTTCATTGCCCGCATCGTCGAAGCGGACCAGGCCGTTGGCGGTGGCCACGGCGACGGTCCCGGTCTTCGTGTCCGGGAAAATGCGATTGACGCAGAAGACGTGCTCGTTTTCGACATGTCTCGGCCGCGGGTTGTCCGGGGAGAGCACGTCAAGCCCGCGGTCGAAGTATCCGACCCAGAGGCGTCCACTCGAGTCAGCCGCCAGTGCGGAGATGTTGCGGTCACTGAGAACCGTTGCATCCGGCTTCAGGGCCTGCTCCCAACCGAAGGCGTGCGGCCCCATGCGGTAGAGTCCGCCGCGGGCAACCGCAAAGATCGAGTCGCCCGCCGGGAACAGTTGGTGTACCTCGGCCAGCAAGGAGCCGGCGCCGGTCGCGGGACTTGAATGGCGGCGCTCGAGCGGAATCGTGAGCACACCTTCATCTTCCGATCCAACATACAACTGCTGGCCATCCTCCAACAGTGCGGTGGCAAACACGCCGGGCGCCAGCACCCGGGAGAAGCGTCCGGAAGTGAAGACGGCCACGCCTACAGAAGTACCGACATAGGTGTTCTCGCCGGCCACAGCGATGGATTGCACCTGCGGATCGGGCAGCCCCTGAGCCTCGGAGAAGGCATCGGTCTCACCAGCGTGGAAGTGAAGCACGCCACGGTTAAGCGTTCCGACCCACAGGTCGGACTCGGTTCCCGCAAGGCGGGTTACGTAAACATCGTTCAGGGTCGGATGGAGCGGCGCCATCCGTTGGCCGTCGAAAACCAGCACGCCGCGATTCTTCGTTCCCATCAGAAGGTGACCCGAGGCGACCGGGAGCACTGCCGTGATCGCTCGAGCGGCCTCATCGGAAGGGAGTATCTGGCGAAAAGCGTGGCCATTGAAGGCAATGAGGCCATCTCGCGCGGTCGCGATAACGAGTTCTGACTCAGCCGAGCCAGCCAGCACCGTCGGTGCGAGCGCGACCAGAGGCGATCCGGGAAGCTCTCGTCCAACGCCGTAGTGGCCGAGGAGAGTTCCCGAAGGATCGTATTCGAGCAGACCGGCAGGTCCCGCAATATAAAGACGACCCTGAAAGTTCGCAGCCTCGAAAAAGACGGCGGGAGAACTGATGACTTCGAAGTTGGACTGGGAAACCGGGACCAGCGGGCGAACCAGGAATCCGATGTCGCGTTCGTTGTGTACCTCGACCGCCGCTGAATGCAGGGCGCGCGCGGCTCGCCAGATCACGAACGCGGCAGGCATCAGGGCGAGGAGGAAGCCGGCTGCCACTGCTCCGCGTACAGACATCCGCCTCATAAATCCTCGTCTCAGGAAAATGCACTATAAAGCCGCGAACCGGACGCGGCAATAAGAAGCAAGGTGCGGGCCAACGTCAGCTTCATGATGGGAAAGGATCTTCGCAGCAGACATGCAGGGATTTGCCGTGTGCCGCGTTGCACACTGTGTCAGCAGAGACCCGAACAGAGTGCGTGGCCTGGCGGACAAGGGTCGCGCGTCAGTCCCTCCGTCGAGGATTATGCGTCTGCCCGGCTCAAGACTCGAATGGGAGCAGCCGAACTCTGGTGCAAATACAAGAGAGACCGTTTGCTCGTGGGAGACTGGCGGGGACAGTTGTGCGCTCAAACGTCCAAAAGGGAACCAAACCCGGCCACACGTCGGGGCGGAACGAGTGGCGCTGTTTAACCAGCGCGGACTCGTTTCCGCGCTGGAGGGCGCGAACGAGATCCTGAACCCCCAGCCTGCAGTTCAGGCGCGTCTCGAACGTTTTCCTCGGACCGAGGTGCGGTGCCGCGCTCAAGCTACCTGGCTACGCGCGTTGCGATTGCCTAGGCCACAGCGTCGATTGGTTCGCGGATCTCATCCACCAGGTCGTCACCCGATTCCGAAACCCGCTCTCGTGTTTTCGCCACGAACATGTAAATGGAAGGCACGACGAACAGCGTAAACGCAGTGCCGATGATCATGCCGCTCACCAGCATGATGCCGATGCTATTGCGTGCTCCGGCTCCGGGCCCCTTGGCAAGAACGAGCGGGAAGTGGCCGATTACCGTGGCCGCCGTCGTCATCAGGATTGGCCGAAGGCGTGTGTCGGCTGCTTCGATGATAGCCGACAGCTTGTCCTTGCCTGTCTCCTGAAGATGGTTGGCGAACTCCACGATGAGAATGCCGTTTTTCGACACCAGTCCGACCAAGGTAATCAGTCCGACCTGGCTGTATATGTTGAGCGTTGTCAAACCCAGAAACGAAAACAGCAATGCCCCGGAGATGGCGAGCGGTACCGAGCCGGCGAGGATGATGAACGGATCGCGGAAGCTCTCGAACTGGGCCGCTAGCACGAGGTAAATGAGAATTCCCGACAGCAGGAAGGTGGCGAGAAACTTGCTGCCTTCGACCCGCAACTGCCGGGATTCACCAGCGTAGTCGACCGTAAATCCCTGCGGCAGGCTCGCCTTCGCTTCGTCTTCCAGCGTGCGAAGCGCGGTATCGAGCGGCACCCCGGGCGGCACCACTCCCTGGATACGCACCGCGTTGAGCTGCTGAAACTTCTTCAATTCCCGCGGCTCGGTCGTGGTGCGCAGGGTGGCAAAGGTCGACAGAGGAACAAGCTTGTTCTGGGATCCCGTCACGTAGATCTGCGAAAGTTGCTCGGGCGTCAATCGTTCTGCGCGCTTGACCTGCGGAATCACCTTGTAGCTCCGGCCCTGGATGCTGAACCGGTTGACGTAGTTTCCGCCGAGCAGGGTGGAAAGATCCTGCCCGGCCTGGCTCAGGTCAACCCCTTGCGAGCGCAGCTTGTCACGATCAAACACGACTTCGGCTTGCGGCTGGTCGAACTTCAGATCCGAGTCGGCGTAAATGAATTTGCCACTGGCAAAGGCCTTTCCGACAAGCTGCTTGGCGAAGTCGACCAGTTGCTGCGGCTCGGCCGGAGACGCGATCACGAAATCGACCGGGAAGTCCCCGCCGCCCGGTAGCGGGGGCGGAGTCAGAGGGATTACGCGGATGCCGGCGATTTTCGACAGGGGCCCGGTAGATTCGAGCAGAAGCTGCTGTGCAGTCTTTTTTCGCTCGCTCCAGGGCTTGGTCACCATCCCACCGAAACCACCGTTGGGAGAGGTGATCTGAAACACGCTCGCGCTCTCCGGGAAGGCGCGGTAGACGTCGTAGACCTCCTTGGTATACAGATTCGTCTGATCGATGGTCGAATTGGGGGAGGCTTGAATCACTCCAAAAACCACCCCCTGATCTTCCGCCGGTGCCAGTTCCCGCTGTGAGAACATGTAGAACGGAATCATCAGCAGCACCACGATTGCCCAGACGGCGAGAACGACCGGCCGGAAGCGCAGCGTACCTTCGAGGGTCCGCGAATAGAACTGGCGCACTCGCTCAAACGTGCGATTCACGATGCCGGCAAAACCGCGCTCCGTGTCGCCCGCGCGCAGCAACTTCGATCCCATCATCGGGGAAAGAGTCAGAGCCACGATTCCCGAAACGACCACGGCCCCAGCCAGCGTGAAGGCGAACTCGCGGAACAGCGCTCCGGTCAAGCCGCCCTGGATGCCGATGGGCGCATACACGGCGGCGAGCGTGATGGTCATCGAGATGATCGGGCCCACCAACTCGCGCGCGGCATCGATGGCAGCCTGCTTGGGAGACTTGCCCATATGCAGGTGCCGCTCGACGTTTTCCACCATGACGATGGCGTCATCCACCACCAGGCCAACCGAGAGCACGATGGCCAGCAGGGTCAACAGGTTGATCGTGAAGCCGGCTGCGAGCATTAAAAAGACGGCGCCCACCAGCGAAATTGGGATCGCGACGACTGGGATCAGGACCGACCGCATCGACCCAAGGAACAGGAAAATCACAACGATCACGATGATCAGAGTCTCGGTGAGAGTTCTGAGCACTTCGTTGATGGCGTCCTGGATGTAGGCGGTCGAGTCGTAGGGGATGCCGACCTTCATTCCGGTGGGCAACTGAGCCCGAATCCCCGGGATCGTCTCGCGAACTCTCTTGATTACTTCCAGCGAGTTGGCGGTCGGAAGCACCCAGACCCCCATGAAAGTCGCCGTTTCGCCGTTGAAGCGCACGTCCTGTTCATAGTTCTGGGCGCCCAGAACCACGTCTGCGATCTCCCCCAGACGCACGACCTTCCCGTTGTCGTTCTTCACGACCAGCTGCTTAAATTCCTCGGGTGTGGTCAGGTTGGTGTTGGCGACCAGGTTCACCGAAACCATCGATCCCTTGGTGCTCCCCAGGGCCGAAAGGTAGTTGTTTTTCGCCAGCGCGTCGTGCACCGCGGACGGCGAAATGCTCAGAGCCGCCATTTTTTCTGGCTTCAACCAGATCCGCATCGCGAAAGTACGGTCGCCCAGGATATCGGCGCGCTGCACTCCGCTGACGGCGCTGAGCTTGGGCTGAACGACCCGCGTCAAGTAATCTGTAATCTGGTTCTGATCGAGGTCGGCGGACGAGAACCCGATGTAGATGGCTGCGAACTGGTTGTCGGCCGTTTGTAGGTCGATGACCGGCGCCTGGGCTTCGGGAGGCAGGTCGTTGCGAACCTGAGCCATTTTCGCCTGGATCTGGGTCAGCGCCGCGTTGGTGTCGTAGTTGAGCTTCAGGTGCACGGTGATCGTGCTCAGTCCCTGAGCGCTCGACGACTCCATGTAGTCGATGCCGTCGGCGCTTGCGATCACGCGCTCGAGCGGCGTGGTGATAAACCCGCGGACCAGATCAGCGTTGGCTCCTACGTAGGTGGTCGAGACCTGAACCACGGCAATGTCACTGCGCGGGTACTGACGCACACTGAGCGAACGGATCGAGTACAGGCCTGCGATCAGAATGACGAGGTTCACTACGATCGCCAGAACGGGACGCTTTACAAAGAGGTCGGTGAACTTCATCTTAGCTGTCCTCGGGCTTGGGAGACGGATTGTTGCCGGGCTGGACCTTGTTGTTCACTTGAACAGCGGCGCCGTTGCGCAACTTGAACACGCCTGAGCTCACAACTTCGTCGCCCGCTTTCAAGCCGGAGATGACCGCGACCTGGTCCCCGCGTGACCCTTCCACCTTGACAAACTGCTGACGCACTCCCCGGTAGGTATGGCCGCTCGGGTCCTTGAGGTCGGTGACCACAAAAACCGAATCGCCGTACGGGGCGTAGCTGATCGCAGAGGCCGGCAGCGAGATGACTGGACGGGCCGCGCCCAGGGCCAACTGCACCTGGACAAACATTCCGGGGCGAAGCTTTCCGTCCGGATTGGAGAGCGTGGCCTGCACCTGGACGTTGCGCGTGGCCTCGTCTACCACCGAGTCAAGAGCCGTGACGCTGCCCGTGAACACCTGGCCGGCGACGTCTTCGGTCGTGATGCGCAATTTGCGGCCGACGTGCACCTGGCCCGCTTCCTGTTGCGGCACGCCGATGTTCACATAAATCGGATTGAGGGACTGGAGGGAAACCACCGCACTCCCGGCAGAAAGGTACTGTCCCAGGTTGACCTTACGAATCCCGAGAATTCCAGAGAACGGCGCTCGGATCGTTTTTCGCTCAATCGTCGCGCGAATTTCCGCCACGTTGGCTTCGGTTGCCCGTTGCTGAGCGGTGGCCTGGTCGTACTCCATCCGAGAGATCACCCCGCCATTGACGAGTTTCTGCATGCGGTCGAAGTTGACACGCGCAAGATCGCGCTGCGCCTCGAGCGCCGCCAGTTGGGCGCGCTCCTGCCGGGTATCCAGTTCGACCAGGACGTCGCCTTCATGCACGGCTTTGCCCGAATCAAAATTGATTTTGGCGACCGAACCCGGAAGATCGGCGCTGACGACGACGCCATGGACGGCCTCCATGGTGCCGATCAGACTCGTGCTCGCCGGCCACTCCTCTTTCTGCGCTACGATGGTCGTGACCGCCTCGGGAGGCGGCTGAAACGCAGCCGCATGGACCGCCGTCTCAACTTGCTTGAACTTTATGAAACCTAGAGCGATGAGGAGCACACCCACCACGCCCAGTGTCAGGAGCATTCTTTTCGCCATGTATTCCCCTTAGAGAGCCGCAGAACCCGCGTGCACATTGGATTCGCGCCTGATGCGGAAAGATTCGATCTAAATTTGGGGGCCGCCAAGGCTGGTTCACAAAAACATTGACATTTTGTGGCAACCAGGCACTTGCCCGCACCGCCTACGTTACCTTCGTAGCGGAATGAGGGCGCGCAGGCGCACATCGCGCAAGAACAGCCCCGCCCAAAGCAACACCCCGAATACAACAGGAAGCAACAGCCATGGATCCCCGACCCGCACCTGAGTGGCGGTTGCACCGCCCAGATACCCCGTCAGCAGGATGGCTCCCAGCATCGCCGTGCGAGGAATCGCGTACAGAACAGTAGATACCAGTAGCGCGATCCCGATCGGGACAAGCACGCTCACGGGATAGCCGAGCCGGGTGGTGGCCTCCACGGCGGGAGCCAGCTTGATGACCTTGATGATCGCGTCAAACAGCAGAAAAGACACGATCAGGCCACTGATGACGCGTCCGGACCAGAGCATGACTTTCGAGGCGGGAACGGTCTCAGCATGTGAGAACGAAGCAGGTCGCGCTGTCGAGAGCATAAATTTTCCTCCAGTGAAATTCAAGCCTTCAGTTTTCTGTCGGGCCGTTCGACCTAATGAGTTGGCAGGCCGGGGATCTCAACCAGAGGCCGGATTTCCACCGTGCCCTTGCGCACGCCAGGAATCTGTTCCGCAATCTCGATGGCCTCATCGAGATTCTTCGCCTCCACCAGGAAGTAGCCGCCGAGCTGTTCCCGCATTTCCGCGAACGGGCCGTCGGTCACCAGACGGTTGCCGTCGCGCACCTTGACGCTGGTTGCTGTCGACACAGACTGCAGTGGGTTGGCGGCGAGGTACTGCCCCTTCGACTTGAGCACGTGCGCAAGTTGAGTCGACTCGCCGTAACATTGCTGCCGCTCGCTCTCGGTCCAGGCCTGCTCGTCGGCGTAAATAAGCAACATGTACTTCATCTCTGTGCCTCCATGGGTTAGACGAACGAGGGATCGCCAGATCGACAATTCAATATCAGAAAAATCAAGCCCGGGAAATCGCGTGCGCCCACTGCCTTCCTCCCGCCAGGGAATGACGCGCTGGATTCGAGCTTCCCAGGGAGCGGCTCCCCGGTGCGCCAAAACAGCCGCTTTCCCTATCGGTTTCAAATACTTGGCACTTCGCGCCTGGACCTTAGTCCGGTCCCCAGAAGCGTCCTCCCGTCCAGGCTCTCGTCTTTAGATCGAACGCCGGGCTCCCAAATCGACACATGGTTTAAAAAAAATCTAAAATCAGCCATGGGGATGGAAGCAGCCGAGACCGTTGACGCAGTCTATCGCTCCGACTGGGGGCGGATCGTGGCTGCCCTGATCGGGCTGGTCGGGGACTTCGATCTGGCGGAAGAGTCTGCCCAGGAAGCCTTCGCCGCCGCGGTGGACCAATGGCGGGTGTCGGGCGTTCCGGAATTCCCCCGCGCATGGATCATCCAGACCGCCAAGCATAAGGCCATCGACCGAATCCGTCGCAAGGCGCGCTTCGAGGAGAAACTTGAATCATACGTCCACAGTGGATTGGTTCGTACCGTTGAAGAGCCCGACTACGATAGCGACGAAATTCCCGACGATCGTCTGCGGCTGATCTTCACCTGCTGCCACCCGGCGCTTGCACCCGAAGCGCAAGTGGGGTTGACGCTCCGCACCCTGTGTGGCCTCGAAACGGACGAGATTGCTCGCGCCTTCCTGGTGCCCACGCCAACGATGGCGCAGAGATTGGTGCGTGCCAAGCACAAGATTCGCAACGCCGGCATTCCATATGTCATGCCGGAGACCAGGGACATGGCCGCGCGGCTCGGGGCCGTGCTGACCGTCACCTATCTGGTTTTCAACGAAGGTTACGCCGCTACTCGGGGCAAACTGCTGGTTCGGACCGATCTCTGCGCGGAGGCGATTCGCCTGGCTCGCCTGCTAAGGGCGTTGATGGCACCGCAACCGCCGGCGGAGGTCAGCGGAATTCTCGCCCTGATGCTGCTGCAAGACGCGCGCCGCAATGCGCGTCTGGACAAGGCCGGGGATCTGGTTGTTCTCGAGGAGCAAGATCGCAGCCAGTGGGATCATCGCCAGATTGGAGAAGCGCTGCCACTCGTGGAAGAAGCTTTTCGTGGTGGACCCGGTCCGTATGCTCTGCAAGCGGCGATCGCCGCGTCGCACTGCCGGGCAGCGCGGGCCGAAGACACGGACTGGCCTCAGATCGTCCGGCTCTACGATCTTCTGGAGCGCGTGCAACCGTCACCCGTAATATCGCTGAACCGAGCGGTGGCTGTGGCAATGGCACAGGGCCCGCGGCCGGCGCTTGAACTGGTTGACGCGCTGGCCGCAGCCAAAGATCTCGACCACTATCACCTGCTGCATGCAGCCCGTGCCGATTTGTTGCGCCGAATCGGATCCCACCGGGAAGCGGCCGAGAGCTACAAGCGAGCGTTATCGTTGGTTACAAATGACAGCGAGCGCAGATTCCTCGAGCGACGACTGCGCGAAGTGCAGTCACCGGCATCGGTCGAGGGCGCCATCTAGACTTCGCGCCTCCCAAATCCAAGTTGTTCCAAGGCAACTAGCCCGGGAACGACAGTGTTGCCCGCAGCGCAAATCCTCTTGTTCGGCACGTTTTCCTCCAAACACCGATTGTAGATGACGAGAACAGGCGTTTCACGAACTGAGAATTGCCGGTGGCAATCGTCTTCTTGACATGTATCCCGGCCAAGTCTAGATCTTTTTCTTTTTCGCGATGCGCGGCCACCCACGACGAGCATCGACAAGCGCTGGCGCAGCACCACCGATTAGGCACGCCAGAATCACAAGCAGGGCGATCCGGCTACGGACAAACATGAGCACCGTAAATTCCATGCAGAACTGGGTCAGAACTCAAGACCGTTTCCATCCAGCGTCGTAACCAGGCGTCTCAGTGAGAATTGCCGGTGAGAACGGGATTGTTCGTCTAAGGCTGCTTCTCCGCTGTATAAGTCATCGTTGAACCCTTTCTTTATCGGCGGCTTCGACCCTCATTGACTTGCCATCCCGGAGACGTAGACATCCTCCCCTCTGTGAACGGAGGGATTCCTACAGGCTGTACGCTCGCGCATACGATGCCCTCGGTGGGCTCCTGACACGACGCATTGGCAGCATGCGAAGATGACGAACAGGCTAACGAGGCGAGTCCCGCCTCTTTGATGTTTATCGCACCAACCCAATCCGCAGGGGCGGAGAAGCCACACTCGACGCACACGAAGTTGGTTTGGGTCTTGCGATTCTGTGCTGCTGTGTGGCGGCACTCAGGACACTTGCGGCTTGTGTTCTGGGGCGGCACGGGCGCAACCAGCCGAACGGCTCATCTGCCGTTGCTGTTCACCGTTCGGCAGCAACTCGAATTGGAACGCTTGCCTACGTACCATGCTGCCATTATGATTTGGTCTATGTCGCACTTCAAGGAAATTCGGCACGGTAGACACTGCGTCTTTGCAATGCATGTCCATCTGGTCTTCGTCACCAAATACCGCCGCTGTATGCTCGACGGCGAGGCGATTGAGAAATTGCGACCTATCTTCTCCAAGGTCTGCACCGACTTTGAGGCGGGGTTGGTGCAGATGGACGGGGAGGGCAATCCCGTACACTTGCTGGTCAACTACCCGCCGAAAGTGTCCGTCTCATCGCTGGTGAACTCCTTAAAGGGCGTTTCCAGCTACGTTCTACGACGCCAGTTGCCTCGCATCACCAAGGGCTACTGGAACAATGTACTGTGGTCGCCTTCCTACTTCGCCGCTTCCTGTGGCGGCGCACCGCTCGACCTCATCCAACGCTACCTCGAGCAGCAAGCGACACCGTTATAGTCGGGGCTTACCCCGTCCTGAATTCCGGGGCTTGCGCCACTCGCTGGTCACGCGCATGTCGGGAACCCGTTTTAGGGCGCCGCCGACGTATGGTTTGGTCGCCCTGGGGTCCGGGAGGCAGTCCGGGCGGGACATCGGCGCCGTGGTCGACGAACTCGGGCGCGAAGTTCACATCGCCGATGTCGATGTTCTTGCGATTCACGAATTCCTCAAAATGGTTGCGGACGAACTGTCTCATTTCTTCGAGAGTCATGCTGGTGTCGGGCATGGGGTTTCCTCGACGATGCAACTGGCTGCATCTAAAGGATGCTCGCGAAGCTTCGCCGACTCAGCAAACTAAACGCGCCGGACGGAAACAGCGCCGACAGCGGCATATTAGCGGTGCGACGCGGGAGAGCTTTTGAAGTCGCGAAGGGAAAGCTCGAGGCCCCCATATTCAGGATGGTCGTTGTGTCCGATGGTGAAGGCGATGTCGACCGAATCGCCGGTAAGAAGCTTGGCAGCCTGGAACCGTTCCGCCATGTGCCAGCCGAGGGTGTCGAACGTCATATTCCGGCGCCAAGTGGAGTTTTCCTTTGTCGGTCCCCGGTTCTCAGTTACCGCGCGCCGGTCGCTCCGACCGATTTCGCTGGCGTCGGGATGACAAAGGGGAGTAGTCAGAATTGCGACTGCGCTGAGTGGCTCGCCCTCCTCTTGCACGTCAGGAGCGAGCGAGGCGGCCAGCTTCAACTTGATGTGCTTGTCCTTGAGGATCTTCGGAGGGGCCATCAGGCGCACGGCCCGCGCGCTGAAGATCGGTTCAGGATTGCCTTGCCCGAAGGGTTCGAGGCGTTCCAGCGCCTGAAACAGTTCCGGGGTTACCTGCTCAAGATTCAGTTCGGCATCCAGATCAAGGATCGGTTCGAAATCGGCGGGGGTGAGCCGCAGGCGGGCGTATTCGTCGAGATGGGCGCGCAATTCGGGAACGCGCGCTGAAGGCAGGGAGAAGCCGACCGCGTGGGAGTGCCCGCCGTAACGGGTGAACAGGTCGCGGCATGACTCGAGCGCGTCCAGCAGGTGAAAGGCACGAATGGATCGGCCCGAGCCATGGGCTTCGCCGCCCTCGTGGGAGAGCACCAGGGTTGGACGCCCGTAGCGCTCGACCACGCGGGTCGCGGTGATGCCGATCACACCCCGATGCCAGCCGTCGCCGTCGATGACCACGCAATGAGCGTCCTTTAGGGTCGGTTCCTGTTCGAAGCGGGCCTCGATGGCCTGCAGGATGCGGCGCTCTTCTTGCTGGCGTTCGCCGTTGAGCTGATCGAGACGCCCAGCGATCTGTTTTGCGCGCGCTGGATCTTTCACGCTGAACAGCTCTATGACATCCCGGGCAACGTCCATCCGCCCGGCGGCGTTCAGGCGGGGTGCGATGCGGAAGGCAATTTCGGTGGAGGTCGGCGGCCGCGTCGCGGGAATCTGGGCAACTTCCAGAAGCGCCTTTAGGCCGGGATTCACGGCTCGGCGCAGCGCATCGAGGCCGAGCTTGGCGAACACGCGATTCTCCCCGGTGAGCGGAACGGCGTCCGCGATGGTGGCGATGGCGACCATCTTCATGAATGAGGTCAGCAGGCGCGACTGGTCTTTTTCGGGCAGACGTTTTTCCATGAGCGCCTGCGCCAACTTGAACGCCACACCCGCGCCGCACAGCGCCTTGCAGGGGTACTCGCATCCCGGCTGATTCGGGTTGAGCACCGCCAGCGCGGCGGGTACCCCTTCCTGTCCGGGCAAATGGTGGTCAGTGACGATGAGGTCCACGCCCAGCCGTTTCGCCGTTTCGGCCGCGGCCAAGGCGCGGATGCCGGTGTCGACGCTGATGATCAGGCGGACGCCGGCCGCAGCGGCGCGCTCAATCACGTCGTCCTTCATGCCATAGCCTTCGCGGACGCGGTGGGGGACGTGGAAGTCGGCAGCGCCGCCGCAGAGCTCCGTAGCAGTCTTCAGGATGACGATGGCGGTCGTGCCGTCGACGTCGTAGTCACCGTAGATCAGGATTCCCTCTTTGCGCTCGATGGCAGCGTCGAGCCGGTCGACGGCCGCGCGCAGGCCCGACATCAGGTAAGGCGAATGCAGGTGCGAGGGGGCTGGCGCCAGGTAACGCTCCGCCGATGTGGCATCCTGGATGCCGCGCATGACCAACAAGCGGGCCAGAGTAGCGGCTAGGCGGGGATCGTCATGCAGGGAAAGAGACGGAGTCGAACGGAGTTCATCGGCGAGCGCGCAGATGATGGTTTCGTCGACCGCCTTGCGGAGCCACTTCATGGATTCACTGGGTGGGATGCTTGGCTGGTGGGACCCCTCGCGGGCAACAGTGCCCGCGCCCCACTGGCACGCTAGTCTTCCTCATCCGGTCCGGGTTCGTCGATGGGAATGCCGCCGAAATCCTCGGCGAGTTCAATGAGCCGCTGGTAACGCTCGTACCACTCCGTGCTGGACTCGTACAGGAACATGCTGCCCTGAAAGGCCCAGCCGAGTTGCACGAAGCCGGTTTTGCCGATGTAGGTGCGCAGCCAGCGTGCGTCTTCGAGGTCTTCATCGTTGGTGTACTCGGCGCTGGTCAGGCGCTGGATAAGGGCCTCGAGATCATCCCGCTTCAGCGCCCAGGAGTCCATGGTGAGGAAGGGGGCACCGGAAGATTTTGCGAGTTCGACGAAGTCCTTCCATCCGTCGGCGTTGTCTTCCGCCTTCCACATGATGCACTGGACCTCCTCGTAGTCCACGTAACCGTGGAAACGGCGCAGGCCGTGGCCTTCGATGAAGGCGATCATGTCGTCTTTCAGACCAGTAAGGTCGTCGGGTGTAGCGGTCATCTCGGGGTCTCGTTGACGAATTATTGTATGCCTTTTTGTGGTCAGCGAAACCATAACCGGACACTTGTCCAGCGGACCGAACACTCGATCGCTCACGCGCAACGTTTCCGGCGATGCCGTTTTCAGCGCGCCTCTGCTTCAACGCAACTCGAACGGAGGCAGCGCAGCATAGGAACCGGGGAGAGCTAAATGCCGAGTTCGCGGTGTGTTAGACTATCGGTTTCACAACGAGCCCCCGAACCAGACAATGCTTTTCTCCAAAGAATATGTGGGCTATCTGGCCCGCGAACTCACAAAAAAGCTGATCGCCGGCGAACTCATCGAGACCGAGAAGGCCGCTGCCGTGACCGAGCGCGTGCATTCGGCGATGCTGGAAGAGATGTCGCTCGAGGATCGCATCAATGACGAGGTTCGGGTCATCCTGGAGGCCTACTCGGACGAAATGCGGCGCAGCGGCGCGAACTACCAGGAAATGTTCCGCAAAGTGAAAAGCGAGCTGGTGAAGAAGTACAAGGCGGTTCTATGAGGCTGAGCCGCGACAAGGTAAACAAGCTCGCCCACGTGGTCAGCGACGCACTCGCCGAAATGTCTGAGGTCGACTTTCTGGAAGACCGCAACACGGTTCGGCTTGAGACTCGCAAGATTCTGGAAGATCTGCTCAACCAGGAAGCAAAAATCGACCTGTTGGCGCGCCAGAAGATCGAGAACCAGAAGAAGACCATCCTCGAAGGCAGCCAGGAGTGGGACATTCTCTACCGCAAGTATTACAACGAAGAAGTGAAGAAGCTGGGAATTTAGACTCCGTCGTCGGTCGTCAGTCGCCGGCAATAACAGCCAAGTTTGAAATTGGTGGCCGCGGCCGCCAATTTTTGGTGTCTTGCAGCCTGGAGCCGAGCTGCGCGCGGAGGACAGACGAGGGCGTCTGTCCCTGCGCGGTTCCTGGCATCGGCGGCGTTCGGATCACGGTCCCGGTTCGAGAGCCGGCATCCGCAACACGTCGTCGCCCTGCTCTTTACGATCGACGCCGAGCGCGTGCATTTCGCGGGCGACCGGTTGCACCATGTCGAGCATTTCGCGCAGTGCCGCCATCGCGCCGACCGCCTCCTTGTCGCTGTTGTCAGCGCCTTCCCGCTCCATGATCGACTCCAACAGAGTCTTCGCGCGGGGAAAGGGGACGATCTTCACGTCTTCTTTCTCGCCGATGTTGGCGGCTTTTTTGGCGAGGCCCAGGGCCGTGTCGAAACCGCCCAGCTCGTCGACCAAGCCCAGGGCTTTCGCATCTTCGCCGGACCAGATGCGACCCTTCGCGATCTCGAGCACCTTCTCCCTGGGAAGCTTTCGCCCGTCCGCGACTTTGCTGGTGAAGTCGACGTACACGCGATCGAGCCACGCCTGAAAGCGCTGCCACTCGGCCGGAGTGTAGTCCTGAACGCCAGTGAACATGGTGGCATTGGCGCCGGTGTGGACTTCGTCCCAGGAGAGGCCAACCTTGTCCCAGAAGCCGGAGGTAACGATCTTGCCGCCCAGCACGCCGATGGAGGCCGTGATGGTGCCGGGTTGGGCGACGATCTTGTCGGCCGCCATGGCTACGAAATATCCGCCCGAGCCTGCGAGGTCACCCATGGACACGATGACGGGTTTTCCCGCTTTGCGCGCGTTCACGACCTCGCGCCAGATCGTGTCGGAAGCAACGTAGGAGCCTCCCGGACTGTCGACGCGGAACAGGATCGCCTTCACGTCTTTGTCGGCGACGGCGGCACGGAGGGCGCCGGCGACCGTGTCCGATCCCATGGTTTCCGATCCATTCACGGCGTTGTAATCGGTTTTGCCCCGAGACACGCCGCCCGCGCCATACACCAGGGCGATGGTCTTGCCTCGGTCGTGGGGGCGCCCGGCGCGGTCGAGATACTTGTCGAGGTAGAGGAACTGGGCGTCGCCGCCAGCCTTCTTCCTGGCCTGATCAAAGACTTCGTCGCGGTAGGCAAGACCGTCCACCAGTTTCGCGTCCAGGGCTTCCTTGCCGAGGTAGGGTCCTTTGTCGACGACACTCTGAAATTGATCGGGCGGGATTTGCCGGGCGGTGCAGATGCCTTCTTTGAGCTGGCCAAACCAGGAGGTTAGAACTTTTTCGAGCGCTTCCTTGTGCGGCGCGGTGAATTTCGTCTCGGTGAAGGTGTTCATGGCATTCTTGTATTCGTAACGATGGTCGCCGTGAAACCGCATGCCCAGCTTCTCGAGGGTGCCTTTGACGAAGGGGGTCTCGAGCATCACACCGGTGAGTCCGATGTCGCCCGAGGGCTGCAGGTATATCTGGTCGAACGACGTGGCCAGGTAGTAGGCGCCATTGCCCGGGCCGAATTCGCCAAAGGTTTCCGCGTAGGCGATGGCAAACTTCTTGTGGGCGCGGAAGCGCTGCACGGCTTCGCGCAACTCCTGCGTCTGCGCCATGCCCATTTGCACGGCACTGACACGAGCCACCATGCCCTTGACGCGGTCGTCGCCGGAGGCGCGGTCGATGGCGTCAACGACATCGCGCACCGTGGTGCGATCGGTGAGTGTGAGCTTGGCTTCGGTCGTCTGCGGGATGTCCTCGACCAGGGGCTGCTCGAAGTTGGCTTCCAGGATGGTCGTGGACGGCACCTTGCCCTTGCGCCCCCAAAGCAGCATGACGGTCGCGAGCACGGTGAGTAGGTAGATCACGCCCAGGGTGACCAAAACGCGAACGATGAATTTCTTCATAGCGGAATTCTCCTGGTGCTGCAGGACGGATGAGTCTATCGCGGGCAGGGAGCAGGAGGCGAGGGGAGGTCGGTCGCTGGCCGTTTGTCGCTGGTCGTTGGTGTTACGGACCGATCATGACGCGGCGTGTCACAGGCTGCGGGCCTGCTATCTTTGCCTTGGGCAAAGCTCCTGGCCAGTCATTACCGAGCACCTCAAATGACGAGAATCGACGACATCACCGCGACCGTTAAACAGGCCGCCAAAAACGCAGGCTTTGAGCTGGCGGGCATCGCCCCGGTTGGTGATTTTTCAGAACTTCGCTACTTTCCGGAATGGGTGGCTTCAGGTTACGCGGGCGAGATGAAGTATCTCGAATCGAGGCATGACGCCGGAGATCTGAAGCGGGCGTCTCTACGAACGGTCGCACCCTGGGCACGCAGCGTGGTCGTCTGCGCGATCAACTACAACACCGACCAGCCTTATTCCACCCAAAGGAACGATTGCGAGCGTGGATGGATTTCGCGCTATGCCTGGAGTCTGGAGGACTACCACGAGTTGGTGATGCGGAGATTGCGGGAGGTGGAGCGGAGCCTTGTCCAGACCTGGCAAGACCCGCAGAATCCCGCAGGGCCAGCGGTCGAGACCCGATGCTATGTCGATACCGGGCCATTAGTGGAGCGCGTGTATGCGAAGTACGCAGGCGTTGGGTGGATCGGGAAGAACACCTGCATTCTGAATCAGAAGATGGGGTCGTGGCTATTCCTGGGAGTGATTCTTGCTTCTGTGGAACTGGTGCCGGATCTGCCGGCACCGGATCGCTGCGGGACCTGCACGCGCTGTCTCGACGCCTGTCCTACCCAGGCTTTCATCGCACCCTACCAGCTTGACGCCAACAAGTGCATCTCGTACCTGACGATTGAGAAGCGCGGCGCGATTCCCGAGGGGATGCGGGAGGGGATCGGACGGCATGTGTTTGGTTGCGACATCTGCCAGGATGTGTGCCCGTGGAATCGCAAGGCTCCGGTCACCCGTGCGGCCGATTTCCAGCCGCGCGCAGGACTGGTCAATCCGGCACTGGAATGGATGGCTGAAATGAAAGCTGAGCAATTCCGCGAGATGTTTCGGGGCTCGGCGATCCGCCGCGCCAAATTAAGCGGGATGCGGCGGAATGCTGTCATTGCGATGGGAAATAGCGGGACTCGGGACTTCGTCCCGGCGCTCGAGCGATTGCGGGAAGATGGTGATCCGATCGTGGCCGAGAGCGCGGAATGGGCGTTGGAGAAGGTGAGATCCATCAAGAGCCCTTGACCGCAGAGAGTGCGGAGAAAAGACGCTCAAGGCGACCCAGGGGTTCGTCCCCCGAGCCAGCGGTGGAGACTCCTGGCGCGGCGGGAGGCGAGTGAAGCGAAGCATGGGATCGGTCGACTCCGTGGGTCGTTCGCCAATCACAGATCAGGGCGGGAGTCCAGAGCGTGCTTCGGCAGGCCTGTTTTGGCAGGTGCGCTTCGCCCAGACGCGCCCGGCCAAGCAGGGTCCGGACAGGGCGCGCTGCGGGTCCCAGGACTAAGGTTAGGAGGCGAGCCGCAGGCACCTCGCCGTCTGCAACGAATCCTCTCCGTGGTAGCATTTGCTCAGTCCATGTCAGCGCAGCTCACCATGGGTCGCTTCTCGTCTCCGACACTTCGTTTCACACCCGCGGTGCTCGTGCTTTTCGTGTTTAACCTTTGGCCTTCTGCCGTGTCTGCCGCCGAGCCGGAATGGCTGGAAGTCCGCTCGGCGCATTTCTCGGTCATCACCGAGGCGGGAGAGAAGAAGGGCCGCGAAGTCGCGTTGCGCTTCGAGCAGATGCGGGCGGTGTTCGGGCAGCTGCTGGCGCGGAAAAAGCTGAACATGCCCGTGCCGCTCACCATTTTTGCCATTAAGGATGACAAACGCTTCTTTCAGACGGCGCCGCTGCACAACGGGCAGCCCATCAGCGCGCCCGGCTTTTTCGTGCCGGGCGAGGACCACCAGTTCATCGTACTCAATGTTTTTGAGGAAGATTCCTGGCGGGCTGTCGCCCATGAGTTCGCGCATCTGCTGCTCAACTACAACTACCCGCCCACACAGGGGTGGTTCGACGAGGGCTTCGCTGAGTATTTTTCCTCCCTCCGGCTCGACAACAAGCAAGTTGAAATCGGCAACGATCCGGAACTGGGGCCGGGGTACGCCGAAGACCTACTGGGCAAGCCGAATGAAGAGCGCAACGCGCCCAAGTCTCTGACTGAACTGCTCAGCGGATGGGTCTGGCTCTCGGTGCCGGACTTGTTCAGCATGCGGCACGACAGCTCGAGCTATCAGGAAGGAACCCATCGCACACTTTTTTACGCGCAGTCCTGGATGGTGATGCATTACCTGCTGAACAAGGACAAACTGGCCGAAACCGGGACTTATTTTGACCTGGTGGAAAATCAGAAGGTGCCGGTGGATGAGGCCATCGAGCGCGCATATGGGATGACGGCGTCCCAGTTCGACAAGGCCGTCAAAGACTATTTCCACTCGCTGACCCAGTTGTTTCAGGACCAGGAGGCCGCCAGGCAACCGGGAGGGCTCACCACCCGCCCGGAAATCTACCACTTCGCCACCCCGGTGGTGGCTGGCGAACTTGCCACCGAATCCAAACCGGTCAGCGGGGCCGACGCGCAGGCGCAGCTGGCCGAGGTCATGGTACGCATTCCCGACCGTCGCCAACAGGGATTGAAGGAGATCGACAGCGTCCTGAAACTGACCGACAAGAAGGGCCAGCGCTTGGACAACGAGATCGCGCACCGGGTCTTGGCATGGGTCCACATGGACAAGAAGGAATTTCCGCAGGCGGCCGAGGAGTTGGGTAACGCGGCCGCCATCGACTCACGCGATATCTCGATTCGCTACTACCTGTCGCTTCTGAAGTACAAAACGGCGCAGGCGAATCATGAGGAAATCCAGGGTCTCGCGAACATGATGATCGACCTGAAGGTGACGCTGGACTGGTATCCGGAATTCGCCGAGGCCTACAACATGCTGGCCATGGCCCGCATTGAGGGCGGCGGAGCGACGTCGTCCCTGGAAGCGATCAGGGAAGCCATCAAACTCAGCCCGCGCAATGAACAATACCTGTTTAATCTGGGTCAGATTGATGAGACGGCGAAAAAGTGGGACGACTCGCGGGCGATTTTCGAGCGCCTGAAGGCGAGCGGCAACCCGCAGATCGCCGCGGCCGCCCGTCAACAATTGGACCAGCTCGCGACCATCCAGAAATACGGGATTTCTCCGAACGCTCCCAAACACGCGGTGCAGTCTTCCCCCTTTGACGAACTCGAGCAGGAAGCGCAGAAGCGCTCCCAGGCATCCCCCCAAGACGCCGCCCCCGTCCCGGACAAGCGCCCCACCCAGTTTCTAAAGGGGACACTGGTCAGCGTTGACTGCTCCCGAACCCCGGCTGCCGTCCTCATTGTGAATACCGGAGCGAAGTCACTGAAGCTACGCACCGCCGACTACAAGTCGCTGCTGGTGATGGGCGAAGACCGCTTGTCCTGCGAATGGAAGAATCGGAAAGTTTCGGTCAACTACAAGCCGGGCGGAACCGTAGACGGAGACCTGGTATCGGTAGAGGTCGAGTAGTCGGACCACCAGCCCGCCACCTGCTCCCCTCAAACGCACGGAACGATCCTGCAGAAGTGAAATTGGAGATCCCAACAAAAAACCCTCCCAGACAAAAGCCGGGAGGGGTAGCCCGTGGGGGAAGCGGAATCAGACGCGAACCACGTTCGCTGCCTGGAAGCCCTTGGGGCCTTTGAGCAAGTCGAACTCCACGGTCTCGCCCTCATTGAGCGTGCGGTATCCATTCTCCTGGATCGCGGAGAAATGGACGAACACGTCCTCGCCGGTGGAGCGCTGGATGAATCCATAGCCCTTTGCTCCGTTAAACCACTTCACAGTTCCCTTCTCTCTCACAGAGAAACTCCTTTCGCCTCATCGCGAAGAATTCATCTCGCCGTCCCCCGTTGAAGCCTTCGGTTGAGCGAAGGCACCCCCTCAAGAGATCGGAAAGACAGGTCGCGTTACCGCCGACAGAAGAAGTTGTTGCCAAGGGCAAAAGGCTCCTGAGTTCGACGCCGGGTAGAGAAACCACGGCGTCCAGCTCAAGAGCCCCGAGACGATGGCGCGAATTTCGACCGCCTAACACAGAAACGTCAACCCAAATAACCTGATTGTCACTACCGACCTTCCGGTAGTGAGCCCCAGATAATATTCAGGTCAGTGCTTCTTGGCAAGAAAAGAAATTGAACAACTCGCTTAGAGTCATAGGCTTGCGCCGGGCCCGAACGAACGGTTATGTGACCGAGAGTCATTTCAGGAACTGCGGAGGGGCCACAGTATCCAGTGCATCCCTTTGATACGATTAGGAGAAACCCGGTGCCGGAGCCCACCACAACCACCGTTCCCAGACCCGCCGAAGGCCTGCGAACGCGCGCTCAAACCGCGCCGCAGACCTACCGGGCCCTGGTGATCTCCACCATTCGCTACCTGATGCGGACCGAAGTGCACACCTTCGCGTTCTCGGTGGCGGCGAATGCGATCCTCTCCTTCTTCCCGTTCGTGATGCTGCTGATGGTGCTGATCCGGCGGGTGTTTCGATCGCCGGCGATGTATGACGTGGTGGTGCAGTTGCTGCGCGACTATCTCCCGGCCGGACAAGAATTCGTGATCCGCAATCTGAACGCGATGGTGGGCGCCCGCCATCCGGCACAGATTGTGTCCCTGGTAATTCTGCTGATCACCTCCACCGGAATTTTTCTTCCCCTGGAGGTTGCCCTGAACCGGATCTGGGATTTTCCGGAGAACCGTTCCTATCTGGGGAACCAGCTCATTTCCCTGGGACTGGCGTTCTGGTGTGGCGTGCTGGCCCTGCTGTCGGTGGCAATGAGCGCGGGCAATGTCGAGTTGATGGAGTCCATCCTGCATGGCCACGCGACCTCGCTGGTTCGCGTGATCGGTTTCCTGATGATGAAAGTGTTCGCCATCGCGGCCAGCATCGCAATCTTCTTCCTGATCTACTGGCTGTTGCCGAATGGAAAAGTCCCGCTTCGGGCTGTGCTTCCCACGGCGCTCGTCATGGGCTTGCTGTTCGAGGTCCTGAAGTACGCCTACATTCTCGCCCTGCCCAAGTTAAATTTCGCGGAGGTGTACGGGCCGTTTTCTCTCTCCGTCAGCCTGATGTTCTGGGCCTTTCTCTCCGGACTTCTTCTGTTGACCGGTGCGTACCTGTCGGCGCAGGAACACTTGCGGAAGAACTAGCGTCCGCGCAGCGACCAGGGTTTGGCGTCGCCCTCGTTCGCGAGCACCGGCACCGTCAGGCCGGACACCGCGAGTGCGATTCCCCCGTTTTCCCTCCGAGCAGACCTTCGGCGCACGGCGCAAGCGAAGACGATCGGGGTCGGAAAAGCACCGGTAAGCTCGGGGCAGCGTCACCGGCACTGCCGGCTGCTCGCAGGCAACAGGGCGGGCGCCACCAACAAAGCCGCTATTTCTTTGTCCACTGGTCGACCCAGTCGTTGACGGTTTTGTACCAGAGCCGGGAGTTCTGCGGCTTCAGCACCCAATGGCCTTCGTCGGGAAAGTAGAGCATCTTCGACGGCACGTTCCGGCTCTGGAGCGTGGTGAACAGCTGAAAGCCTTCGGAGACGTCGAGCCGGTAGTCGAGTTGGCCGTGCACGACCAGGGTGGGCGTCTTGAAATTGGTCGCGTACTGGTGCGGCGACCATTTCTGGTACATCGCGCGATTGTCGTAAGGAGTGCCTTTGAACTCCCAATCGTTGAACCAGAGTTCTTCGGTCGTCCCCCAGGCGGACTCGGCGTTGAACATGCCATCGTGCGACACCAGGCACTTGAAGCGGTCGGTGTGGCCGAGGATCCAGTTGATGGCGTAGCCGCCGTAGCTGGCACCCAAGGCGCACACGCGGTCCTGGTCGATGAACGGATAGGTTTTCTCGGCGTAGTCGAGGCCCTTCATCAGGTCCTCGAACGGAGCGCCTCCCCAGTCGCCGTTGATCGCGTCGATGAACGGCTGCCCGTACCCGGTCGAACCGTGGAAGTTGATCATGATGACGGCGTATCCGTTGGCGGCAAACAGTTCGGGGTTCCAGCGGTAGGACCAGTCGTCTCCCCAGGCGCCCTGCGGGCCGCCGTGGATCAGGAACTTCACCGGATATTTCCTGGCGGGGTCGAAGTTGGGGGGCTTGACGAGGAAACCTTGGACCCGGTCGCCGTGCGCGCCTTCGAACCAGAATGGTTCGAGCGGGGACATGGCAAGCGTGGACAAGCTGGGATCGTTGAGGCGGGTCAGGGCTATACCCTCCTGAGGAGCGCACGTACCGGCAGTCTCGGGGTGGCGGGTTTGCTCCGCACAGATTGCTCCAGCCCGGAGATCGGCTTTGTAGATCTCGTTCGGATGTCCCAGCGCCATCCGTGTGAATACCAGCGTGTTTCCATCGCCCGCAACCGCGAGATCATCGTTGAAATGGGCCACCGCTTTGACAGGAGGATGAAAACCGCCCCTGTCTCCACCAGACGAGAAGACGATCTCGTAAACCGGTGATTGTCCGGCTTCCTCCGCAGCAAGATAGATACCCTTTGAGTTCGCAAACCAGACGAAGGTCCCCACCCATTGGTCCCACTTGTCGGTCAATCCATGCTTATTTCCCGTCTTCCGGTCGTACAGCATTAGCCGAAACCGGTCGCTCTCGTATCCCGGACGCTGCTGCGCGCGGTAGGCGATCCACTTGCCATCCGGCGAATAGAGCGGCGTCGAATCGCTGGCGGGATTGTCGGCGGTGATGTTCTTTGCAGCACCACCGGTCACAGGGACCAGCCAGAGATCGTTGTTCGTGGAAGTGGCCTCGACCGGGTCGTGGTTGGACGTGTAACAGATCTCCTGGCCATCGGGCGAAAAGGCGTAGTTGTCCTGGCCGCCCAAGGAAAACACGGGTGAGTCGTAGTCACCGGGCGTGAGGTCGCGGGCTGCGCCCGCCGGACAGACGGGGGCGTCTGTTGCTAGGCAGGCATCGGCGGACATGACAAAGATGTGGCTGCGCATGCCTTCCTTGTAGGCGTTCCAATGGCGATAGAGCAGACGATCGAAGATGAGAGCCTTTACTTTCGATTTCTGGTGCTCGTCGAGTTTCTTGGCGTTGCAGGCGGCTGTCTGCTCCGGCGTACCCGTGCATTCCGGATAGACATTCGAGACGAACAGGATGTTGTTGCCATCGGGCGACCAGAGTTCCCCGTCCGCCTCAGTCGCAACCGTGGTCAGCTTGTGAGTGCGCGTCACTTTGCCCAACGCGGGCTCGAAGTCGGCAATCCAGATCTGCGAGCCGCCTTCTTTCGTAGAGACGAACGCGAAATGCTTTCCATTGGGAGCCCAGCGCGGGCGGTCCGCGTTCTGCTCGGAAATGATCGCGCGGGATTCGCCGCCGGCCGTCGGAACAATCCAGATGTGCGGCGTTTTTGTGTTGGCTTCCAGGCTCACGTCCACCACGCTGAACAATATCCACTTGCCGTCGGGCGAAGCAACGGGCTCGCCGACGCGCTTGAGCTTCATCATGTCTTCAAACGTGAATGGGTGCTGGCTCTGGGCCAAGAGCAGGAGGGGGGAAAAAACCATGAAGAACAGCGAGAATGCACGGCGCATGAAAACCTCCGCAGGCAAACGCGTAAGTGTAAATCAGGCCGCGAATCACAGCGTCACCAATCCCTGTTCGGCCCCATGCCTCCTCCCAAAACAGGAGCGTAAAGAAATGTAAAAGGCAGTCTAAACCGAAGATGACGAATGGCTAATTCCCGACTGCCAATTGCGGTTCTCGCTGCAACCATTCGCGGGAATCCGTCGTCTAACTGAGCAGGCAGAAACTGCAGTCTTCCCTACCCTCCGGGCTCCCTGAGCGGAGAGGGTCCGGGGGTAGGAAGGCAGCAGCTCAGCCTGCCGCCTGACTCTGTCCAGTAATTCTTCTACACTATTCCTATGAGACTGCTCTTGCGTTCAGGCCCGCTACCATCGGCGCTGATTGGCTGCTTGCTGTTGGCAACGTTGGTCTCCGCGGAGGAGGGTCCGCTGGACAAGTCCGAGCCCAAGGGGATCAGCTCGCAAGAAATCATCAAGCGTTTCGCCACCAAGGAAAAGGAGTTCAAGGAGGCCCGCGACCAGTACACCTACCGGCAGGACGTAAAAGTGCAGGTGCTCGACGGAGACACGGTCAAGGGCGAGTACCACGAAGTGTTCGACGTGGTGTTCGACAACAACAGCAAGCGCCTGGAGAACGTCGTCTTCGCCCCGCAATCGACGCTCGAGCAGGGAGGCCTCTCCATGGACCAGGGGGACATCGAGGACATTCGCAACCGCCTGCCCTTCGTGCTCACCAGCGACGAGGTCGGCGAATATGACGTCCTCTACGTGGGACAGCAGCAGGAAGACGAACTGCACTGCTACGTCTTCGACATCGCCCCCAAACAGATCGTCGGTAAGAAGCGCTATTTCCAGGGCCGCATCTGGGTGGATGATCGCGATTTCCAGATCGTCAAAACGTTCGGCAAGACCGTCCCGCAGATTTTCGCGGGCAAAAAGAAGAAAAAAGAAGAACACCTGTACCCGACCTTCACCACGTGGCGCGAACAGATCGACAGGACCTACTGGTTCCCCACCTACACCAAGGCGGACGACACTCTGCATTTCATGGCGGGCGATATTCACATCCGCGAGATTGTGAAGTACGAGAACTACAAGAAGTTCGGATCGAAGACCCGCATCACCTACGAGGGGAAAGAACTGCCGCCGGGGGAGAAGAAAGAACCGGAGCCACAGACACCACAGAAGTAGTTTCGAGTTTCAGGGTTTCGGCCGGATCCACCTGCAGAAAGGCCGCGGTTGACCCGCGGCCTGCTTGTTGTTGATCCAGGAGCAGGCACCAGACCCGGTCCCGTCAATGCTTCTCAGTGCCTGACGCGGACCTTCCGGGAATCAAGCCTTCATGGGTTGTGCCCTGAGCGGCCCGACTGAAGTCATGCCCTTCCCAGCGCGCTCCCATGGGTGATACCGGCCCTAGTAGAAAAGGTACTTCCGCCACTTATCATCCGACCGGCCCATCAGACGCATGATGTGGCGGCTGGTATGCAGATTGAACGCACGCGGTTCGCGGGTCAGCTTCATGCTGGCTTCCACCGGCAACTGGTTGCCCTTGCGGCGATTGCAGGGGTGGCAGCAGGCGACCAGATTCTCCCAGGTGGACGAGCCTCCGCGCGAACGCGGGACCACGTGATCGAGCGTCAGCTCGCCCGAAGCAAGGACGACTCCGCAGTATTGGCAGGTGTTCCGGTCGCGCAGCAGGATGTTCTTGCGGGAGAGTGCCCGCGTCTGGTGTGGGATCCGGCGATACTCCAGCAAACGAATGACCGAGGGAACACGCATCGCTACCCGGGCTGCATGCAGGAAGTGTCCGTTCTCCTCTTCCGCCATGGCCACGCCCTTGAGCACCAGCACAATTGCCCGCCGCGCCGCGCAGACGTTGATCGGCTCATAGGAAGCGTTCAGGACCAGCACGGGCGCATGCAGCGCCTGGGCGTTTCTGTAGGTCCCGGTGGCCAGCGTGAGTACACCCGCAGCTGACCGGCCGACCATGCCTCTCATCGAATTGTCGATCTTGGCTCCCATAAAACATTTACTCAAACTTGTTCTTTCGCTTAACTTCCTCCGTGTGCTGCCATGGTGCGATCGGCATCCGCGTCCGGCTCCAACCGCGCGTGTTGGGCTTCGATCTTCAAGGTACGCGCCACGGTCGCGACCCAGACCCGTGCAGCTCCAGCCCGACGGAGAATCCGCGCGCACTCCGCAGCTGTGGTGCCGGTGGCGAAGACGTCGTCGACCAGCAGAATTTCGGTTCCCGACACTATTTCGGGACGCTTGACGCGGAGGGCACCCCGCAAATTCTCGCGCCGCTGATGACGAGTCAGTCCCGTCTGCGACTGCGTGTCCCGAACCCGCTCGAGCGCGTCGCTGCTCAGCAAATACCGATCCCGGGAAGACATCAACTTCAAAGCAATCCGCGCCACCATCTCCGCCTGATTGAACCCGCGCCGCCGCAGCTTGGAGGGGTATAAAGGCACGGGCACCATTAGCAGTCTGCCGGGAGCGAACGACGGCTCCAGCGAACCGATCACTTCCGCCAGCATGCGACCCAGAACGTTTGCCGCCGGTCGCACCTGCTGGTACTTCAGCAAGTGGACGAGGTCACGCAATCCGCTCTCGTAACTGCCATAGGCGATCGCCCTGGCAAAGGGCGGCTCCATGCGCCGGCACAATCCGCAACGGGCTTCCCCATGTTCGGCAGTGAAGGCGTGCGGCGACACCAGGCGCTCGCCGCAAACCGAGCAGAGTCCGCCCGCGACCGGGTGCATCGCGTCCAGACAGAGGTCACAGACAGGCAGGCGCGAGATCTTGATCAGGGGTTCGCCACACATGTGGCAGTCGGCAGGAAACAAAGTGGCGAACAGGCTTTCCGCGAACCAGGAAGCAATAGAAGGCCCTCTGGCTACAGTCTCCGCCCGGGTAGCCCGAGTTCGGTCCCCAGTACTGCTGAAGACGACCTCCTGTCGTCCGGAGGATGCAATGGGGCTCCAGCCAGACGAATCCCTACCAGTATAGCGGCGGCGAAAGGCTCACGCAATCCGCTGATTGTCCGCAGTCTTCGGGTGCGTTTCCTCCCTCGGCACCTTGCGCTCCGCGGAGAGGGTGGAAGCGGGCATTTGTTCGGCATCGAACCTGGTGGGCTCCACACGAGGAAGCAGTGGAACGCTCATGGGACGATAGGAACGCCGGTAGCAATCGCCGCAACGAGCCGTCCGCAGGTACATCACTCGCAGCGCGTACTTCTCGAAGAAATTGCGGGGACGCGAGGCATAACCTTCCCCACTGCCACATTGTTGACAACGAAATTCGCTGAAGAAGCGCACCCAAAAGGCAGGGCTTGAAAAAGCGTACATCCTACAACTCCTTGAGGCCCCGAAACCGGTCGCAACACAAATGAGACGGTTGACGATAAGTTTAACCCCGTTTGTGGCCGAAAGTTCCGCAAAATCGTCCAGCGGCAAGGCTTGCAGGCCCAAAGGTTGCGCTTTTCCGCAGCGAATCGGGCTGCTCGACAACCCTTGAATCCGCGTACTTGTAATCGGCGGGCGTCGCGTGCTAACGTGCGCGGTCGCAGCCCGTTCCGATATATCCTGCAGGACGAATCACTTGCGAGGGTTCCCATGAGTACTCAGACAGCCGTCGGCGAGAAGAAACACCGCCCGTATGTGCCCGAAACCATGGAAATGAGGGAGTTTACCTTTCGGGCGGTTCTGATCGGACTGTTCCTGACCGCCCTGCTCGGATCTGCAAACGCCTATCTCGGCCTCAAGGCTGGAATGACCATTGCAGCAACTTATCCGGCGGCGGTTATTGGTATGGCGCTGCTTCGTTTGATGAAGGGGTCCCTGCTCGAGGAGAACATCGCTCGTACCGTTGGGTCCATTGGAGAGTCCGTTGCGGCGGGCGCGGTGTTCACGATTCCTGCGTTTGTAATGGCTGGATTGTGGCCGGGACTCACGAAGGACCAGTATTGGAAATCAGTCGCGCTCATGATGATTGGGGGGACCCTCGGCATCCTGTTCGTTACACTCCTGCGGCGCGTAATGGTGGAAGACCCTGACCTTCCCTACCCCGAGTCAGTGGCAGCTTCTGAGATTCACAAGGCCGGACAGCAGGGAGCAAAAGCAGCGAAGATCCTGTTCGCCAACATGGGCTTTGGGGCCTTCATGTTCCTGCTGGGTGCGGTCAACCTTTTCAGTCCCAGCAATACATTCCACGTCAAAATCAGCGAACTGGGAAAGAGGCTGCTTCTGCGCACCGGCACCAACCCCAACGTCGCGACGACGGTAACTGGCGGCGCAACTCTGTTCAATGCGCCTGATATAAGTCCGGCATACCTGGGGGTTGGATACATCATTGGTCCACGATTGGCTGCGCTCAATTTCGCGGGCGGGGTGCTTGCCTGGGGTGTGCTGGTTCCTCTGCTAACCTTCACAGTTGGTCCCTACATCCAGGCCGTTCGACCAGCGGATCAACCTCTCTCATGGGATCTATTGGCCGGGGCTATCTATTACTCGATCGTACGTCCCATCGCGGTTGGTGGAATGCTGGTGGGCGCATCCTACACACTATTCAAGATGCGCAAGCAACTCGCCGCTGGTATGGGCCGAGCGATTTCGGACTTAAGAAAGTCCGCAGCGGTACACGCGGCCACCAATCGCACCGAGCGCGACCTTAGTGCCAAGGTGGTGTTTGCGGGCGTTGCCTTGGTATTTCTGGCCATGATTGTGCTTTACCACTACTTCATTAGCGGCGCGGGAAACCTGTCAGGCTCCAGGATCCTCGCGGGATCGCTGGTTGCAGCCAGCGTCATGATCGTCGTCGGGTTCTTCTTCGCCGCCGTGTCCGGGAATCTGGTCGGGATGATCGGCTCCTCCAACAATCCGGTATCAGGCTTGACGTTGTGCACGCTGGTGATAGCGGCCCTTCTGATGGTGGCCTTAGGAGTTTCCGGCGCCGGAGGGGTTGCGGCTGTGCTCGGAGTGGCGGCGGTGGTATGCGTTTCTTCAGCGGTCGCAGGTGAGATGTTGCAGGACCTGAAGGTCGGTCATATTTTGGGGGGAACGCCCGCCAAAATGCAGATCGGGGATTTGTTCGGCATTGTGGTCGCATCGTTGGTTCTCTTCTTCCCGCTCGCCGCTTTGGACAAGGTGTATCACTTCGGCACACCCGAGCTACCCGCGCCGCAAGCGGGCCTCATGGCGATGCTTTCGAAGGGGATCGTCGGCGGCGACATGGCGTGGCCGTTGGTGGTGGTTGGCATCCTGCTGGGGATCGCCATGATCATGATCGAGGTGAAGAGCGTGATGCTGTTCTCCGTGGGCATGTATCTGCCGCTGGGAACAACCTTCGCGATTTTCGTGGGCGGCGTGATCCGATGGGCAACCGACCGCCTGCGGGATCGCCGGAATCTCAATGACGCCCAAAAGGCGCGTGTGGACAACGCAGGAGTCTTAACAGCGTCGGGCCTTATTGCCGGGGAGGCCCTGTGCGGTATTGCGGTGGCAGCGATCATCGCGCGTCGGCTTGCGCATGATCCTCACGCGGACATTAGCTTGTATCACCTCACGATTGGCGACTCGCCGATGACCAGCCTGGTCGCGCTGACCGTGCTGGTCGCCGTCATGATCCTGGTTCCGCTGGCCAACGCCGGCCGGCCGGAAGATCCGGCGCCGCCGACGGCCATCATGTAGTGCCACTTGGGGCCGTGACAGGGCTTGTCCAGTCTCCCGGCGCGGTCAGCCGCGTCTCTATTTCTTGCGTGTTTTCTGGAGAGCCAGCCGCGTTCCGAAACGCGGACAGCAGTGTCCGCGCCACCCAGATTCTCCTTCGTGTTACTTTGTGTTGTTCCTGGCTTCCGTTCCTCCATGTCCGTCGCCGACAACATAGCCTCGGTACGCGAGCAGGTTCGACTTGCCGCCGTTCGTGCCGGACGTGCCCCGAGCGAAATCACGCTGATGGCGGTCAGCAAGACCTTCCCGGCGGATCGTATCCGCGCAGCGTATCTAGCGGGCATCCGCCATTTTGGCGAGAACCGGGTGCAGGAATATTCAGGCAAGATCGGCGCTCTGAGTGACCTCACGGAAGCACATTGGCACATGATTGGGCATCTCCAGACCAATAAAGCGGCAAAGGCGGTTGAACTCTTCGAAGCGGTGGATTCGGTGGACTCGCTGAAATTGGCGCAGAAGCTGAATGAGGCCGCTGGAAAGCTCGGCCGCAAGCTCGCTGTCCTGATCGAGGTCAACGTGGGCGGAGAAGCCGCCAAGACGGGCCTGGCGCCGGACTCTAGAGAAATGAACGAGATCTTCGCCGCGGCCCCCAGCCTTGAGCACCTGGAAATCCGCGGCCTCATGACGATCCCGCCCTTTGCCGACGATCCGTGGCAAGCCCGGCCCTTCTTTCGCAGACTGCGCCAGTTGCGCGACCAGATCGCGGCTCGCCAGCTTCCATCCCTGGACCTGAGCGTGCTCTCCATGGGCATGTCACACGATTTCGAAGCGGCGATTGAAGAAGGATCGACCTGCGTGCGCGTGGGGACGGCGATCTTTGGGGAACGGGCGAGAGTGTAAGCACACGGGACGTGGGCAACACGGAGGACACTAGATGAACCCTGCCGATGCGAAGCAGTTCATCATTGCGAGGCTGATCGCGGAGGCTGAGGTTGAGCAGGTGAACCTCTCGGAAGTCGAGAAGAAAATGCTTCAGTTCACCGAAGCTGAACGGGCGACACAAGACATGGCAGAAGCCGTTGCCGAATTTGAGCGGAGCTGTGACTGCGACGAATACCAGAGCAAGGTGATCTCTCTTCTTAAAAGTGCGCGCGCTCGCGACCTGGTGCAATCACACCAACGAAAACACGTGTGGAGCGATTCCATATCGGCAATCAAGCAAGAAGATCACTAGATTCTGGTCATCATCGATTGTGCGTTTCCCGAATAGCGCAAGGCAATACTGCCCACCCATCGGGTGCGTGATTACATGATTTACATCGCCGTAGGAATTGCAGTGGTTCTTGCCTGTGCAGGGTTCGCTGTCTGGAGTCACTAAACAAGTTGATCGCCGTTCGTCAAACAGTCGCTGGGGTCGCCTTCGCGGTGAAAATTCATCCGCGCGCCAAAAGGAACGCGGTCACTGGAGAAGTGGGCGACGCGCTGAAAGTGTCGTTGACCGCCGCCCCGATTGACGGCAAGGCCAATGACGCCTGCATCGAGTTCTTCGCGAATCTTTTGAAGGTGCCGCGCTCGTCCGTTACTATTGCTGCCGGCCAGACCAGCCGGAACAAGGTTATTCGGGTTGCGGGCCTGTCGGCGGAAGAGTTAGAGAAGCGACTGAACCTCAGGAGTAATCCTTGACCCTTTCCGAACGCCTGCAGGAAATTCGCACGGGCTTCGAGCGTCCCTTCTGGGTCGCAAATATCAGCGAACTGTTTGAACGGCTTTCGTACTATGCCGTGCTCGCAGTGCTCGCGCGCTACCTCCATGAAACCCTGCAGTTCACTGCAGAACAAGCCACCAGCCTTACCGGGCTCTTCGGATGGGTGTGGTTACTCACTGCGTTCGGCGGAACCCTGGCCGACCGGCTAGGCTTTCGACGGTCTCTTTCTCTCGCATACCTAATCCTTAGCAGTTCCTACTTCCTGATTGGCTCGGTGGGCGCTCCCTGGCTTGCTCCGGTCCGAAGCGTTGTGCCCTTGGGTGGGTTAGCTGCGACTTTCCTGATGCTCCCTGCCTTTGGCATCGCGCTCGTGAAGCCATGCGTCGTTGGCACCACAGCGCGCGCATCCAAGGAGAACGTCCGATCGATCGGTTACTCGATTTATTACACCCTGGTGAACATCGGCGGAGCCGCCGGCCCCTATGTAGCGTCCTGGGTGCACCAACACATGCGAGTAGAGAACGTCTTCCGCGTGGCCGCGCTCAGCGTGTTCGCGATGTTGTTCGCGGTGCTGCTGTTCTTCAAGGAACCGCGCCGTTCCGATGAGCCAACCGTTACGCTCGGGCAGGCAATCAAGAATTTCTGCACGGTCCTGTCGAATCCGCGCTTCATGATTTTTCTGCTGATTTTTTCCGGGTACTGGATCGTTTACTGGCAGGAATTCATCATCCTGCCGCTCTATGTTCACGACTACATCAATCCCAAGACTGACACCGAGCTTATGCTCGTCACCGGACCCATCATCGTGATCCTGTTCACGATGGCGACCAGCCTTCTCACGCAGCGGATGCCGGCGTTCCGCGCAATCATCTTAGGCACGCTGATCTCCGGCGGGGCGTGGCTGCTGCTGGTGGCCCATCCCTCCGTTGTCATGGCCTACATCACGTTGGTTGCGGTTGCCGTCGGAGAACTCACGCAATCGCCGCGCTACTATGAATATGTTTCGCGGCTGGCGCCGCCGGGCCAGCAAGGCACGTATATGGGCTTCGCATTTCTGCCCATCGGCATCGGCTCGCTGATCGGAGGCAAGTTCGGGGGGATGTTGATCCATCACTTCGGAGAAGTGCAGCGTCGACCGGAGCGAATCTGGTGGACGGTGGCAGGCGTGGGTGTGGCCACCGCAGCGCTGTTGTGGATCTACGATAAGACGGTGAAAACAGGCGCGACGACGGCACCGCAGTCGTAAGTCAGTCGAGGAAAGCGACCGATTGCACTCCCGAAATCTCGAATCGCTTCCGACAGCGCATGTTCTTGCACATCATCACGTCATCTTTCCGCGTCATGTAAGAGCGAGCCTTGGCGAAGCGGGCGCGGTCGCGCTCGTCGGCGCGCGGAGGAAGACTCTTCTTCTTGGTGCGAACCAGCCAGGTGATCTCATACTCCGCCGCCTGGTGACAGTGCGGACAGTTCAGGTTGGCGGGCTTTTTGTCGGGTCGTTCGTCGAAGAATTCGCGCTCGTCCATATGTGCAGTCGTCGGTCGTCCGTGGTCGGCCCAACAACGCTCGACGTTGGAATTATTGCACAAAGTCATGGCCCGGAACCGCCCCGGCGTTCGGAGTACACTCGAGCAGGGATAGCCGATGGCAATGTGCAGGGAGAACTGAGCCCGGGACCTCCCGGAAACCCTACTTCAGGACGCCGAAATGGCACGCAAGAAAAAGGTTAAGCGATTCCGGGCGGTGACCGCGGTGAAAGAAATGGCGCGGGAGCGGATTGGCACGCCTCCGCCGACCCGGGTTGTTCCGGATCGCACGAAGCGCACGAAGGAGAAGCACAAGCCCACTCTGGAGCGGTTGTTGGGGGAGGGTTAGATTGGTGATCGCCGGAGGGCGCACCGGATCGTGGAGCAGGGCATCTCCGACCCTCGCCACCCGCGGCGCCTCCGCACAGTGCGCTAGGCCGTCCGGGAATCAAACTCTCAGTTGAAGGTTACGGTAACTGTGCGGTTGTTTGTCAGGCTGTTGACGGTACACATTTGACCCGATACAGAATCGCAGTTCAACCAGCCCCCAAACGTGGAGCCATTCGGCGTAGCCGTGATCGTGATCATGGTGCCGCTCGGAAAAGTCGCACTGCACGCCGCGGAACACCCGAGGCCTGAAGGTGAACTTGCGATGGTCCCCGCACCGTTGCCCCCGAAGTCCACTGTCAGAGTCACGCCCGAGCCCCCCGAGCCTCCTCCAGTAAAGCAGACGACGTTGGCCGTCATATAGCCTGTGATAATCGCACCTGACGAACCGGTCCCCGTTGTCGTCGCCGAGACTAGAGTATTCCCGCAAGAGAAGCCCGTGTCGGTAATAAGCCCCGTCGAGGAGACTGTCACCATGTCTGGCGTATTCGAGTTCCAGGTCACCTGGTTCGTAATGTCCTTGGTCACCGGCGGATGGATATAAGTTCCGAGCGCCCTAAGCTGCACGTCTAGACCGGCATCCAGGTTCACAGGGATGTTCGTTGCCCCGAAAGTCTCGATCGGAGGTTGGACAGTGATGCTTGTCAGTTGCTGGTCGCGCGCACAACTGGACCGGCTCAACAAGAAGACGGCTGGCTGCGAAAAGACCGACGATGGCCGACCACCTCGGAATGAACTTGCGATCCCGAATGCGCGAAACTAGTGTACGAGTGGCGTCAATGTAGTAAAAGCTCTTTCAAAAAGCAAGCTGCCATTTGCGCGACGCCGCCTGGTACACGGCCCTCAATCCGGAACCCGAATTCCCGGGTGCTACGCTCCCGCGACCTGGGCGACAAATTTTGCGAATTCCTTCACATCGTCTTCGGTGGTATCGAACGAGCACATCCAACGAACCACCGAGTCCTCCTCATTCCAGACATAGAAGAAGTAGCGCTCCTGGATCGTGGCGATGGCCTCGCGCGGAATCTTGGCAAACACACCGTTGGCTTCAACCTTGTACACAATCTTGACGCCGGGAATCTGGCTGACTTCCTTCTCCAGCAGCTTGGCCATTCGGTTGGAGTGTTGCGCGTTCGCCTGCCACAGGTCGTTGCTGAGCAGCGCGCCCAGTTGGACGGAAATGAAGCGCATCTTCGAGGCCAGTTGCATGGCCTGCTTGCGGAGGAAAAGAAAGTCAGAGCTCAACTCCGGCCGGAAGAAAACGACCGCCTCTCCGCCCAGGATGCCGTTCTTGGTGCCGCCAAAAGAGAGCACGTCGACCCCAAGATCGCGGGTCGACTGTCGCAGAGTCTGGCCCAGCCTGGCAGCGGCGTTGGCGATCCGGGCCCCGTCCAAATGAAGATACATGTTCCGTTCGTGGGCAAAGTTGGCCAGACCGCGGATCTCCTCGGGCTGGTAGACGGTGCCCATCTCGGTCGATTGAGTGATTGAGATGACTCTGGGCTGTACGTGATGTTCGTCACCGATTCCGTGGTACGCGTGCTGTACCATCTCGACGGTCAGCTTGCCGTCGGCAGTGGGTATCGGAATCAGTTTGCAACCGGTGAATTTTTCCGGAGCGCCACATTCGTCCGTGTAGATGTGCGCGGAAGCGGCGCAGATCACAGCATGATACGACTTGGTCAAGGCTTGCAGGCTGAGACAGTTGGCGCCGGTCCCGTTGAACACCACGAAGACCTCGGTATCGGCGCCGAAGTGCTCGCGGAATTTGTTGACCAGAGTTTCCGTATACCGGTCGGTACCGTAGCCCACGACGTGTCCTTCGTTCGCCGCAGCGATAGCTCGGATGATTTCTGGATGAATGCCGGCGTTGTTGTCGCTGGCGAAGCTGCGTAGAGGTTTCATGGAAGGTCCAATGTAGCAGACCGGGGAGATAGCCCGGGAGCCACCCCCTCCGTGGTCGGACTCGGCCTAACGGTCTGCCCGCGGTCCATACCGCGGTTATGTTCTGAGTCCAAATGCTCCACACGGAAGCACGGGGGGGGACCCCGAAGCGTCCGGACAGGTGCGCGCTAGCCTGGCGCCGTCGGCGCTGGTTGCGGCGTCTTCCGCGTGATAGGGTACTTGGCGAAACATCGGGGGAGTGTTCTCTCGTGGCGAAATCGCACGCATTGCCGCTGGGCCTTCAACTGCAGGTCTCGCTCGCTCTGGCAGCGACCCTGTTCAGTGTGAGTTGCAGCAAGAATTCCGGTGCGGCGTCGCAGGGATCGGGTGCAATCCCGGTGAAGGTGCAGGAGGCGCGGGCGGTGCCGGTTAGCGACACCTCCGATTACGTTGCCACCCTCAAGTCGCGAGATTCCGCCGTGATCATGCCGCAAGTCGAAGGTCAAATTGTGAAAATCTCCGTGCATTCCGGCGACCAAGTCTCGGCTGGAATGCCTCTGATGGAAATCGACCCACTGAAGCAGCAAGCCACGGTCAAAAGCCAGGAGGATACCCGCGCGGCCGCAGCGGCAAACCTCAAGTTTGCCCAGCAACAATACGAGCGCAGCAGCGGGCTGTTCGCTGCCGGGGTCGTGAGCAGGCAGGATCTCGACCAGAGCAAGTCCGCCCTGGATTCCGCGAAGGCGCAGGTGCAGGCTCTGGACGCAAGCGTCCGCGAGCAGCAGGTCCAGTTGCACTACTACTCGGTAGCGGCGCCCTGGAGCGGGATTGTCGGGGATATCCCGGTGCACGTGGGCGACCGGGTCACAACGACCACCATGCTGACGACCGTGGATAAGCCAGGCAGCCTCGAAGTCTACGTGTACGTTCCGATCGAGCGGGCGGCGCAGCTCAAGATGAACATGCCCGTGCAGGTGCTGGATGGCTCGGGGAACGTGATCGGCGACAGCCGCGTCAGTTTTATCTCACCACAGGTCGACAACACCACCCAAACCGTGCTGGCCAAGGCGCGAATCGCCAACCGCAGAGACAAGTTGCGCCAGGCACAATTCATCCGCGCCCGCGTCATCTGGGGAACACAGAAAAGCCCGGTGGTCCCGGTCCTGGCGGTCTCGCGTATTGGCGGACAGTACTTCGCTTTCGTGGCCGAACAGGGCGACCGGGGAACTTACGTTGCTCACCAGAAGCCCCTGAAGGTTGGCCAGATGGTGGATAACAACTACGTCGTGCTGGACGGGGTGAAGCCGGGGGATAAGGTCATCGTTTCGGGCACCCAGTTTCTCATCGACGGCGCTCCTGTGACTCCGCAGGGCGCATCGTAGCGGTTCCGGCTTCCAGGTTCAGACTTTCGGGCACCAGGGAATTGCCGGACACCCCGGGCGGTTGGGGATCCGGGGAGCCGAGTCCCTGTTCCCAGCCTTTCCACACGAGGCCAAGCGGCCTCCGCCGGGGCCGGCATCACTCGGGATCGGACCGTGGCTACGCCGTACAGGGACTGATCGCATGTTTGTTGATTTCTTTATCAAGCGTCCGGTTTTTTCGACCGTGTGCTCCCTGCTGATCATCCTGGCGGGCGCGGTCGTGATCCCCTCGCTGCCGATCTCACAGTTCCCCACCCTGGCGCCACCTCAGGTTTCGGTGAACAGCTTCTACGTGGGAGCCAGCGCGCAAACGGTCGAGTCCGCCGTCACTACACCGCTCGAACAGCAGATCAACGGCGCGGAGGGGATGAAGTACATCGCTTCGTCCAGCGGCAACGACGGGTCCAGCAGCATCGTCGCGACCTTTGACCTCAACCGCGATCCGGATCTGGCCGCCGTCGATATCCAGAACCGCGTCAACACCGCCCAGGGACGTTTGCCCAACACGGTGAAGGCAAATGGCATCTCGATTCTGAAGGCGTCCAACAACTTCGTTTTCGGCGCGGCGGTGTTTTCGCCCGATGGCCGCTACGACCCGCTGTTTATCAGCAACTACCTTGACGTGTATGTGAAAGATTCGCTGAAGCGGGTGAAGGGTGTGGCGGACGTCATAATCTTCGGCGAGCGCAAGTACTCGATGCGACTCTGGCTCGATCCGGTGCGCATGGCCAGCCGCGGGCTGACAGCCGGGGACGTGGTGAACGCGCTGCAAGAGCAGAACGTGGAAGTGGCCGCCGGGCAGGTTGGCCAACCGCCTTCCAAACCAAGCCAGGAATACCAGATCAGCGTGCGCGCCATTGGGCGCCTTTCCGAGGCATCGCAGTTCGACAACATCATTTTGAAGACGAACAACGACGGGACACTGGTCCGCGTGAAGGACGTCGGGCGCTCGGAGTTGGGCGCCGAAGACTACAGTTCCGACCTCCAGTTCAACGGCCAGGATTCGCTGGGCCTCGGCATCACACAGCTGTCGAACGCGAATGCCCTGGAAGTGGACCGGGATGCGATCGCTGAACTCGAGAGGCTCTCGAAGCACTTCCCCCCCGGCATGACCTACAAGCTGGCTTTCGACACCACCGACGCGGTGGGCGAGTCGATCCGCGACGTTTTGAGTACCCTGATCGAAGCGATCGTGCTGGTCGTACTGGTGATCTTCGTGTTCCTGCAGGACTGGCGCACCACGATCATTCCGGCGGTGACGATTCCGGTCTCTCTGGTGGGAACCTTCGCATTTGTGAAGTTGCTGGGATTCTCGATCAATACCCTCACGCTGTTCGGCATCACGCTGGCCACTGGACTGGTCGTCGACGACGCCATTGTCGTAATCGAGAATATCGAGCGGCATATTCAGGAAGGCGAGCCCAGCGCGCACAAGGCCGCTTCAGACGCCATGGGCGAAGTGGCCGGCGCGGTTATCGCGACTTCTCTGGTGCTGGTGGCGGTGTTCGTGCCGGTCGCGTTTTTCCCGGGCACGACCGGAATTCTCTTCCGCCAGTTTGCCCTGACGATCGCGTTCTCGATCTCGATCTCCGCCTTCAACGCCTTGACGCTGACCCCTTCCCTGTCCGCTCTCCTGTTGGGAAAAACGCACGGCGAAAAGAACTTTTTCTTTAAGGCGGTCGACCGCGTCATCGCGAAGATCACCGAGGGCTATCGCCGGGCGCTTCGCACCTTCCTTGCGTATCGCTGGGTAGCCGTCATTCTGTTCTTCACGGGATTGGGCTTAACCGGGCTCGTGTTCCAGCGGGTTCCGAAAGGCTTCGTACCTAACGAGGATCAGGGCTATTTCATCATTGCCATGCAGGCCCCCTCCGGGGCCTCTCTGAGCTACACCAAGAAGATCGGCGAGCAGATAAACAAGATCCTGGAGAAGGTCCCCGAATCGGAAGGAACGTTCGCGGTTTCCGGATTCAGCTTCGCGGGAGGCGCTCCCAACCGCGGAATTACCTTCGTTCCCTTGAAGCCGTACTCCCAACGAAAGGGGGAGAGCCACACCGCCGACGCCATCGTGAACCGAATTCGCGGCCAGTTCTTCAGCATCGGCGGGGCGATCGTGATTCCCTTCCTGCCTCCGGCCGTGCAAGGGCTGGGCCAGTTCGGTGGATTTCAATTCGAGGTGCAGGATCAGGGCGGCCACAGCCTGCAACAACTCGACCAGCTCACCCAGGACATGATCCGGCAAGGCGGGCAGCGCAAAGAAAAAGACCTTACTGGGCTGTTCACCACCTACAGTGCCAGCGACCCGCAGTTCCTGGTAACCATCGATCGCGAGAAAGCCAAGAGTCTGCACATCCCGCTGTCGCAGATCACCGATACGCTCAGCGTCTACATGGGCTCGGCCTATGTGAATGACTTCGACTTCAACAATCGCTCGTATCGCGTGTACGTGCAGGCAGATCAGCGATTCCGTAGCGAGTCGAAAGACATCAAGCAATTCTACGTACGCGCCGATAGCGGCGCGATGATCCCGCTCGACAACCTGGTGACGATTGCGCAGACCACGACTCCCCAGGTCATCAGCCACTACAACCTGTTTCGCTCGGTCGAAATCGATGGCTCGCCGGCACCTGGCTTCAGTTCCGGACAGGCAATCTCGGCGATGGAAGGCCTCAGCACTAAGGTGCTTCCACAGGGCTACGCCTACCAGTGGACGGGCTTGTCGCTCGAGGAACTACAGTCCGGCAGCACCACGCTCATCCTGTTCGGGCTGGGTACGCTGGTTGTCTATTTGACGCTGTCAGCGCAGTACGAGAGTTTTGTGTTGCCCTTCATCGTCCTGCTGGCCGTGCCGATGGCTCTGCTGGGGGCTCTGAGCGCACAATGGGGACGAGGTCTGGAAAACGACGTTTATTGCCAGATCGGACTCGTCATGCTGGTGGGCCTGTCGAGCAAGAATGCGATTCTGATCGTGGAGTTTGCGGAGCAACTGCGCCACCAGGGCAGGCCGCTGATCGAATCGGCCGTCGAGGCTGCCCGCATCCGTCTTCGGCCCATTCTGATGACCTCGCTGGCCTTCATCCTGGGCGTGGTGCCCCTGGTCGTGGCAAGCGGTGCGGGCGAAAAGGGCCGTCACTCCGTGGGCACCACCGTGTTCGGTGGAATGATCATGTCCACGGTGCTGAATCTATTCTTTATTCCAGTGCTGTACCTGATCATTGAAGGCTGGCGGGAGCGCGGGAAGACCGAGGGTGCGGCGAAGTAGCGGGTTCGGATTTTCCCCCAGGTCTGGCGCTACGACCGCCCATCACCGGAGAGCGACTCGTTCCATCGCGGCACCCAGCACCCGGCCGGGGCCGGGCTCCTGAATAAAGACAATCAGCCTGAAACTGGCCGGATCGACCTGGTTGTCAAGTTTCACTGAGACGTCGTGCGCGAAGGCCCGGCCGGAGGCGATCGTCCCGGCCTTCGACAAGCTGCGCACGACCGCCACATGCGCCAGGCGACGTCCCGCATTCTCTCCGGTCGCGACCTGGGACTCCGCGTGGTCCAGAGCGATCGCGATCAAAACGTCTGAACCGCGCGCTCCAGAGGGCAAAGGGCCGGTCTCGAGGTGTGCCCGCAAGAGGTCGCCTGCGCGCGTCACACCGGAAATGCGCACAGAAACCTTCGGGGACCCGGCTGCTCTCTCGAAGGCTTTCCGGGCATCGTTGGCACTGTTGCCGACGAACTCCTCGGCACCGTCGACCACCATCTGCGGCGTGTAGACGCTGTCGAGATGAAAGCGGCTGCCGTAAGCATCCTGGCGCCGGCTGAAGGTGTGCGAAGAATAGGGATCGGTCCAGCCGATGTGGTTCCAGTAGTCGACATGCTCGCTGAGCACAATCAGGCGCACGCCCGAATAGGGCTGCGCGTCCAGTTTCTGCAATAACGCATCGGCCGGGGGACAACTCGAACACCCCTCCGAGGTAAACAACTCCACCACGACCGGCACATCGGACGTCGGATTCGGGCTGGGATTCCTGCTCGTTCCCAATCGCGACCCGGCGAACGCGAAGATCAAAACGCAGAGCACGAAAACACCGTTTTTGTTCAATTTAAAAACTGCTCCTGGCCCGCTGCACATGCGCACTCAACCGGGAGATGCGCCGAACCCATGGAAGTTACAGGGAGCGATCGAGAGGCCCAAAAGGGTTACGACGGCTACTGGACCGCTGCCGGATGAGGGACTCGCTGGGCCAGGCTCTCTGGAGTCGGGAGTGGATCAGCTGCCGTAATCTTGTAGTCCTTGTACTCGATGGACAGGTCGGCATGGCCCCCGATGCGGATGAAACTCTGGGAGTGATTCTCAGCCGGCAGCCAGAAGCCGTCGACGTTCTTGTAGGAATGGCGGATTTCGGTCTTTTTAATCCAGAACGATGGACTCTGCGAAGGCTCCGCATCGATCTTCACGACAGCGAAATCGACCGCGTCGATCCACACTTTGCCTCGGTAGAGGAATTTATTCTTCGATTTTGGGCTTACCGCAAGCACGTAGCATGCGCCTTGGGGCGCCGTTTCGTACCCCGCCATCGAGAACTCATAGTTCTGCTGATTCAGAGCGGTGCGGCTCTGCTCCTGGCCCGCCTCTTTTTCACTCTCCAGCATCTTCTTGAACACGTGATCGATCACGAACTTCGATCCGGATTGCGAGAGGACGGTAAATTCCTTGCTGGCAGGAGACTGATACTTGACTCCCACCACCAGCTCGGCGTCGTAGTTGTGCGGGAACCCGCGGTAGTGCAGGTTGTAGACTCGAGTTCCTTCGAATCGATGCAGAGCCCGGGCCCGCTCGCGGTTTCGCTCTTCGAGGTGTCCGACGACCTCGCTCACGCTGAGGGGAGGATGTAGGGACGACATTCCATCCTGGGGCTGCGCGGGCGTCTCCCCACCGCTCAGTAGACCAAGCAGCAAGATTGAGAAGGACGTTTTTGTCAGGGCCGGCATTCGAGTACCTAGCATGGCAGTCTTCGTGTTCTCTCTCGGTTGTTCAATCGGCGCTGCGCACCTTCACCCGAGACGCGCGGCACCGGTCCAAGCGCGTGCTGCCGGGCGCAGCCGAATCCTCTTACCCGCGCCGCTGCTGTTTCTCAGGCCGCGTTCATAACCGGCGTACACCGACTCAAAGACATTGTCCCATGAAGCAGTCAAGACGTGAATACGCGCGGAGACACGCATGGCAGCGAGTTCGGCGGGATGATCGATCAAACCCCGCACGCGCGAGACGAAACCGTGAAGATCAGCCGCCACATACCCGTTTTCACCGGAACGCAACACGAAACGCGGTCCACCGCTATCGCTGACCACGGCCGGTACGCCGGACGCAAGGGCCTCGAGGACCACGTTTCCATAGGTATCGGTGCGCGAAGGAAAGACGAACACGTCCATGTTGGCGTAGGCGCGGCCCAGGGTGTCGCCTGCGAGCACGCCGGGAAATTCGGCACGCCGCAGATTTGCGCGCAGCCACGGCTCTTCGGCTCCTTGCCCAACCATCAGGAAACGGAAATTGCGGATGCCGGCACGGAGCAATTCACGCTCGAGTTCCACGAGCAGGCGCACGTTCTTTTCGACGGTAAGCCGTCCGACATAGCCGATCACAAACGTATCGTCGGCGCGGTCCCGGCGAGCCGGGTCGAAAAGCGTGGTATCGACTCCGCGCTGCATCCGGTAGCAGGGTTTGCGGGTGCCCTTCTCCAGCAAGTCAATCAATTCCTGGTTGGGCGCAAACAGGATTTGTGCGATGTGGTAGTAGCGGAGCGTGGCACGCAGGCTGGCCTCCCGAATGGACTCTCCCAACGGACCCCAGATGCGGGCGGGCAGCCACCCTAGTAGGCTCGCCGCACGCTGCTCGGCGTACTGGTGAACATTGGTGTGCCACGACGCAGCCAGGGGAACCCGGAGGCGGTGAGCGATCAGGGTGCCGAGGATGCCGACATCGCTGGGACCCGTGATGTGAACGACGTCGGGATTGAACGCGCGCACCGCCGTTTCCACCCGGTCGCAATGGCGAAGGAAGGCGAGGTCGAAGTCATGCTTCTTGTCGACCGCAAAACAGAGTGGCCCTCGGCCCAACTGCATGCGGGTGACCGATCCGGCCTTCTCGACTCGATCGCAAGGGCCGCCGTGAACAGTAAGAAACGGCAGGCCTCGCCGAATCGCAAAGGCTTCGTACTGCCGGCTGGTGTTGGCCACACCGTCCAGCTCGTGGTAGCAATCGGGGAAGAAGGCAACCCGCAGGTGCTGTTCATTGGGTGGATCGTCGATCATGGCGCAACTCCCTGCCCGGCGGCGAGCGTGAACTGCAGTTCGGTCCGGGGTCGCGCGAATGCACGCTGCATGGCGCGTTTCACGGGCTCGAATTCCATCAGGCGCACGCCCGCAAACACGGCGTCGATGAATGCCGGGGGCTTGTCCCAAAGGGCGGCCAGGGGCCGGATGACTCCGGCATCGTCGGGGTGAAAGGTACGCTCATCCCAGCGCCGGGATCCAACCGGAAAATCAGGATACTCACAAACGACGTCGAGCAGAGTCTGTGCGATCCGCATTTTGTGCGGTTCGCCGTATTGCGGCATAAACAGCACATGAGTCCGCCGCTCTTTGCGCACTTGGTGAACGAAATCGGTAAAACAGTCAGCGTTGGTGAGGTTCAGCACACCGCTCGGTTCACAACCGTGGCGGTCGCCGCCAGCGATGACGGTCTGGTTCCAGCCTTCGGCCAGTTCGAGCACGGCCTGGTTCTCCTCCCATCCGCGCAGACCGCCGAGTTCGAAGGCGTGGATGAACATGCCCAGATCCGCCAGAAAGCCGCTGACCGTGTGCGCGTGACGCGCGCGGCCGATGCCGGCGAGGTCCCACATGGGGTGGTTGAGCACGATCAGTATATCGGGATTGTCATGCAGGCTGCTGAGTAGGTCGGGCAGACTCCGCTCGGCAGGATTCCCAGTGAAAACTGCGAACTGGGCCATGACGGACTCGGCCCGTGCGCTGGGAAGATTGTGCACGCCGAGGTGGAGCACTGTGTCGCGGAACGGGACGCTCCACTCAACCGAGACCGGAATGTGGCGCGCCTCGGGGACGACCCGCAACAGCATGGGGGCTTCGATGTTGTCGTGGTCAGTCAGCGAAATCAGGCTGGCGAGGTCGAGCTTGTTCTCGATCTGTTTGCGCTCCAGGCGGAAGGCGGCGAGCGGCGGCAACGGCGGGGTCCAGTAGGCTTTCCAGAAGTCCACGCGAATCGAGGACATGGTCTGGGCCCGCCTCTCCTGGTACGCCAGGGCCGTGCGCAGCGGCCAGCATCGCGCCGCAAACTCGGGAATCAAATACAGACCTTCTCGGGAGTGGTTGGTGTGGCCGTGCAATGAAACGGCGGTGCGATAAGGCTGGGGGGCGCCGGGGTCCTTCCAAAGGTAGGTTACTTTGCTGTGCAAAATCGCCTCCTGGGATTGCCCTGATTTTGGGGCAACGGTCAGGCCCTAACTTGCCGCAAAAAAGTTACGCCAGCATTACGCATAAAACATTTTTGTATGAATTTGTCTTTCACGAGGTTTTAACATGCGAGCTCGGAAGAGCTGCTTATAGTAGGGTGCTGGATTTTTCTCTTGAGCGACGCACGGCAAGCACCCACCCACGCGGTAGCAGTCGAGGGACCTTTGCTGGCCGACCTGCTGCATCGACTCCCACGGCAGCCGCAGTCGATCTTGCTGCTTTGGAACTGGAAATCCGCGCTTCTGAGCATGCTCTTGCGCGGGCCGATTTTCCTGATGGCGAGCATTCGACGAGGATGGGCGGCAGCGTTGACGGCATGGCTGACCGAGTCGGTTTTCTGCGCAGTCACCGCCGGCTACTATGGAGGGTTCGTGCAACGGGTGCGGGACGGACGTCCCCAATGGCTAACCGGCTTGCTCATTACGCTCGTGATGCCTGCGCTGTTCCAAGTGCTGGAATACGCCCTGCATGGGCTGCGTGGAACCCCGCATCTGCGAGGCGCAGAGATCGCATCGGTCGCGGCCAGCGCCCTGTCGGCACTGTTCAATTGGTACGCCATGAAGCGCGGGGCACTGCTGGTAGGAGGGGAAGGCAGCAACTTCGGGAGCGATCTCCTCCGGTTCCCGCGACTTATTCTGGGGTTCGTTCTTCAGCTGCCGCTCTGGCTGTGGAATCGCACCCGGCAAAGCTCAACCCCGCGGCCCAACGATGACCGGTATGGCAAAATCAAAGACAGCCAAGCTGGAGTCACGGAACAACGATGCAGATGAGCGTGGTGAATTCGGTAGGATTCGTGGCGGCGGCGTGTACGACGCTTTCGTTTATTCCGCAGTTGCTCAAGATTCGCAGACAAGGAGGCCGCGACCTGTCTTACGCGATGCTGTCGGTCTATCTGTGCGGGCTGGGCTTGTGGCTGGCCTACGGGCTTCTGCTGCATGCGAGCGCAGTGATCGTGGCAAACGCAGCCTCGATGGTGTTGGTCGCTGCGGCCATTGTGATGAAGGCGGCAATGGCTCCGAGCCGGGGGCAGAGATGAGGGAGTGACAGACGCATCGCGACACCGACCAGCGCCAGGGCGCCGGATTCAACGGGACGACTCCCCGGTTACCATCGCCGGCCGGCCCCTGGGCCGATCTTTGGCACCAACATCTCCCCAAATCTGACAAAAACTGTCAACCCTAGCCTTTGATGGCGGTCGAAGTGCTGCGACAAGCACCCCTCGATTCTTCCGTCGGTCCTGCGTTCCCTCTGAAAATACAAGACTTAGTTTTACACTGCGAAAATGGCTAGGGATCAGACCGTCTGGCGCCCAATCTGCGGAAGATTCTGGCGGTTTGTTGGGTTCGTAACGAATGAGGCATGGACGGATATGAGCCAAAGCTCTCAATTCCAGAACTCCCCGAAGAATCCGGGACTGATACCGGATATGTCGCCTCTGGAGCACCTTTTGGATCAGGATGTGACGCCGCGCCAGGTGTGCGGCGTGCTCGCCAAAATGTTCGAAGTACAGCAGACCGAAGTCGCGATTCTGCGCCTGGAACACGGCCTGTTGCACTTCATTTTTCCTGACGAATTGCGCACTGCCGGATCGATTCCAATCTCGAGTTCTTCGATCGCGGCGCACACCGCCATCAGCAAGAAATCGGAGATCTTTAACAATTTCGCGCGCGTGAAGCACGCCAGCATCTTTGAAATGGTGAAACTGGGCGCATCGGAGGGGATCGACACAAGTGAGCCCCTGCCCATCCAAAAACTCATGTCGGCTCCGGTGGTCGATGAGAACGCCCGGGTGCTGGGCGTGATCCAGATTTCGCGCAAGGGGTCGGAAGCGACGTTTGCGGGAGCGGATTTCAGCCGGGAGGATCTGCATGAACTCGAGCTGGCGGCCGGCATCCTGGCCGCCTCCACGGTGATGCGGGAGAGCTGAGCAGGCTCGGAACACGACCCCCGAGCCCCGGGGGGACCGATTGGACCTTTGTGTTCCGAAAATACTTCCCTTCCTGGCCTTACCGGGGAATAATGCAGACGTCTATAGTTGATAGACGGCCGACTCCGTGGACCAGGACCTGCAAGTCGAGATGTTCCAGCCTCACGCCAACCTGGGCGATGAAGTCAACCACAACATCGTTCAGTCGGAAATTGACGGCGGCGTGTTTCTGAGTGATTTGCAGCCTCGCACGGTTCTGCAGATCCAGACGCAGCATCACTGTTATACGGCGGTGTTCCTAGGCGACAACCAGGCGCTGATCTGGGGGCATCCGGAGTTCTGTCCCCGCCCCGTGCCGGTCGCCATTGCCGGGTCGACCTGGGGCGGCACGATGTTGAAGGTTCGATTCGTCGGCCGGGGAATGCGACTCGAGTTTCATCATCCCTCGTACCGAACCCCCATCGTGACTTCGCCGATTCGGGAAATCAATGAACGCCGGCCACGAGTGCTTCAAACGGCCGAACACTCCTTCGAGAACTAGAGTTGGTCTGCTCAGTTCCCGGATGTCGGCGGGCGAGAACCTCCCGGCACCAAAGCCCAATACTTTTGCGGCGTTGGTGGCGCAACCAAAGTCGTGCCCTTCTTGCAAGAGCCGCGGGTGGGCAGGGTTGTAGCGTGGTTTCGTTCTGAATTTGAAACTTCCGGCATGCGCGTTATATTCTCGGGGCGTGCAGCGCTCGCCGGTACGGTCTCCCACCGCTGGCCTTTTTCTTGGCCTGTTCATCACGCTTGCCGCGGTCGTGGCCTATTCCTGGTATACCACCCGACAAATCTCCGGCTTGCGTGCGCTGCAGAACAACCTCGCCGACCGGAACCGCAAAGATTCCCTCCAGTTACTGCGCGTCCAGAATGATCTCAATTCGCTTGCCCTGGCCATGCGCGACATGCTCGATAACGAGGAACCTTACCCGCTGACAGCATGGTCGGCGCAATTTCAGCGCATTCGCTCTGACCTAGACATGGCACTACGCGTCGAGGAGAACCTCGCTCCCACCCACCGCACGCCGGAACAGAAGAAATACCTGGCTGATTCCCTCGCTCAGTTCTGGGATGCAGTCGATCGCACGTTCGCGCTCGCACAGGACGGGAAGTCCGACGAGGCACGCGCGCAGATTCGGTTAACGCTGCAGGCCCGTCAGGCAGCGCTGAGCACAGCGGTCGCTCGCCTGCTGGTGCAAAACAACCAGAGCGAAGAGCAGGCCGACCAGCAGATTCGGCAGATCTACGAGCGCGTGCAGCGCCAGGTGTATGTCTTTCTGGGGGCGACACTGGGGGCGATCGTGCTCACCAGCTCGTATCTGATCCATTCGAACCGGCAATTGTTTGCGCAACTGGCAGCGCTCTCGGCACAGCGCAGCGAACTGGCGCAGAAGCTGATCTCGACCCAGGAGTCGACGCTGCGGCACATCTCGCGCGAACTGCACGACGAGTTCGGACAAATCCTGACGGCCGTGGGCTCGATGTTGGGCCGCGCCGAAAAACATACCCCGGAGGATTCTCCCGTGCGCGCCGAACTGAAGGAGGTCCGCGGCATTGCACAGACAACACTCGACAACGTTCGCAGTCTGTCGCAGGCGCTGCATCCCGTGATGCTGGACGAGTCGGGCCTGGAGACAACGGTCGACTGGTATCTGGCCACCGTGGAAAAGCAAACCGGCGTTGCCATATCCTACGAAAAATCCGGGAGTTCATTTCCCATTCGCGGCAGCGCCAGCATTCACATCTACCGCGTGTTGCAGGAGGCGCTCAACAACGTGACTCGACATTCGGGGGCGGGCCAGGCGTGGGTGCGACTGCGATTTCTGACCGATCGCCTGGAGCTTGAGGTCGAAGATCATGGCAAGGGATTCGCAAAGGAAGCCTCCAGTCCCGGAATCGGCCTGGTGGCGATGCGAGAACGGGCGGAACTGCTGGGCGGCAGCATCCAATTCATGCCTCCGCTGGCCGGCGGGACCATGGTACGTTTGAGGGTTCCGAAAGAAAAGGTGGAAGCGCATGCCGAATAAGATTTCGGTGCTGCTGGTCGATGATCACAGCCTGGTACGGCAGGGATTCCGCCGCATTCTCGAAGACGAAGCCGACATCACGGTCGTCGGAGAAGCGGGGGACGGCACGGCGGCAATTCGACTCGCAAAGGAACTGGGGCCCGACGTGATCGTAATGGATTGCGCCATGCCCGGCACCAGCGGGCTCATCGCCACACGACGCATTCTCGAGACCTCGCCCAAGCAAGCCATCCTGATGCTGAGCATGCATTCCGAGGACACTCTGGTGAGGCAGGCTCTTGATGCCGGCGCCCGCGGCTACGTTTTGAAGAATGCCGTTGACCTGGAACTGCCGGCAGCAATCCGCAAGGTGGCAGCGGGCGAAATTGTCCTCGATCCCCAGGTTGCCAGGCGGGCGGCGCTGAAGGGCGAGCGCAACGGGGGACTCACCAACCGCGAGCTGGAGATCCTGCAATTGATCGTCGATGGAAAGTCGAACAAGGAAATCGCCGATCAGCTCAACCTCAGCGCGAATACGGTTGCCGTTCACCGGGCCAACATCATGGACGCGCTTGGCATTCACAAGACCGCGGAACTGGTGGTATACGCGATTCGCAACGGGCTGGTGAACATCCCGTGAATCGCAGATCGTTCATGGCGGGCATGGCAGCGCTCGCGTCGGCCGCCAGCTTGCAGCGCGATGACGCCTGGGGTTTGCTCGGCCCTCCTGCTCCCGGCCTGGGATTCAAATTCACTGACGTGACTGGGGCGGCGGGCCTTCAGTTCCATCACAACAGTGGTGCGTATGGCGGCAAGCTGCTGCCCGAAACTCTTGGCTCCGGATGCGCCTTTCTCGACTATGACGCCGATGGCTGGCAAGACATCCTGCTCGTCAACGGGATGGACTGGGCCGGCCACAAGCGGGAACGAAGCACGCTCAGGCTCTACCGGAACAATCGCAACGGTACATTCACCGACGTCACGCGCAACGCTGGACTGGACCTCGAGATGTACGGCATGGGTGTGGCGGTCGGTGACTACAACAACGACGGATTTCCCGACATTCTCATTACCTGCGTCGGGCAGAATCGCCTGTTCCGGAACACGGGAAAGGGTACGTTCGTCGACGTGACCGCAAAGAGCGGACTGGGAGGAAGGCAGGCGCTCAGCACGTCAGCGCTTTGGTTCGATTTCGACCGCGACGGTCTGCTCGATCTGTTCGTCTGCAACTACGTGCGCTGGTCGCCGGAGCACGATGTTTTCTGCAGCCTCGATGGCAAGCACAAATCTTATTGCACACCGGAAGCCTATCGCGGCGAGACCTGCTGGCTGTTTCACAATCGCGGGGACGGCACCTTTGAGGACATCACGGCCAAAAGCGGGATCTTCGACAGCAGTTCCAAATCGCTGGGCGCGTCGATGTTCGACCATGACCAGGACGGCTGGCCGGACCTGCTGGTAGCCAACGACACCCAACCGAACAAACTCTATCGGAACCAGCGCAACGGAACCTTCAAGGATGTGGGCATGGAAGCCGGCGTTGCGCTCAGCATGGAAGGAAAGGCGCGGGCCGGCATGGGGATCGACACCGGCGACTTCCTGAATTCCGGAACACCCGGAATCGCGATCACCAATTTCGATAATGAAATGGTGGGGTTGTACAGAGCGAGTGGCAAGGGGTCGTATGAAGACGTGGCGACCCAGTCGGGGATCGGGCTGCCTTCCAAGAACAGCCTCGGATTCGGCTGTGTCTTCTTCGACGCGAATCTCGATAGCTACCTCGACCTGGCCGTCGTGAATGGCCATATCGACGACACCGTCCGGAACATTCAGGGAAACGTTGGATACGCGCAGCCGCCTCAACTTTTTCTCAACGACGGCAAAGGAGTCTTCCGCGATGTGGCCGCGGACTTGGACAGCAGTTTCAGTCAACCCAAGGTGGCCCGCGGTCTCGCGTATGGAGACTTCGATCGCGACGGCGACCTGGATCTGCTGATCACCAGCAACAACGGCCCGGCCTATCTCTATCGCAACGACCAGAGCTCAGGAAACCAGAGTATCCGCTTCCGCCTGATTGGGTCGAAGTCGAATCGTGATGCCATCGGCACAACCGTGCGTATCGAGTATGGCGGTGCGCTGCAATCCCGGATGGTCAGGAGCGGCTCCAGCTATCTCTCGCAGTCCGAGCTGCCCGCAACGTTCGGTCTCGGCAAGCGGGACCAGATCGACCGCGTGCTGATTCAATGGCCCAGCGGACTGAGCGAGGAGTACAAGAACCTCTCTGCCGGAAAAGCGTACGAGTGCCGGGAAACCAAGGGAATCCGCGCTCTCGACGGCTTCTAGTATTTTTACAGTATTGTCCTCATTTGCCGTTGCGGCTAAAGTCCCCAGCAATTCATCGGTCCTCTTTTGCGCACCCCACGCCCGCGCTTCTGAGGCACCCCCTAGAGAAACCGGCAGGCGACTGCCGGGGAACGATTCATCCCCAGCTGGTCAGTCAGGCTGGCTGGGGCTTTTTCGGGTGAGAACGGGTGGTTGTAACGCGATCGCGTTCATTTCTGTGGTTGGGGGCATCACCATGAAGACTGCAACCATGAGCTTGGCAGCGGCCCTGCTGTTCGCCACCATTCTGGCGCGCGCAGCCGCACCGAAGACCGAAACCGTGCAAGGCTACGTGCTTGATTCCGCGTGCGCCTTCACCAAGAGCCTCGAAAAGCCGATCAGCCGCGACTGCGCGCTCGTGTGTGCCAAGGCCGGTTCGCCGCTCGTGATTCTTGCCGGCAACGGAACGATCTATTGGCCGATCGCGGACACGACACCTTCCAGCGGACAAAACGAAAAGCTCCTGCCCTTCGCCGGTCAGAAAGTCACGGCGACCGGCAAGGTTTTTGAGCGGGGCGGGTCGCACGCGTTTGTCATCGAGAAAATCGAGCCCTTGGGCGCCAAATAGCGGTAACAACTTCGAAACAATTTCTACCCGGAGCGTGGGGAGTATGTCTTGCCTCAGCAGCCTGTTCTGTGCCCTGGCGACGATGTCGGTAGCCCTGAATGTTTCCGCTCAGCAAATCACCGGCAGCATCCGCGGCAGCGTTTCCGATCCCCAGCGGAGCGGTGCTGCAAGCGGCCACGGTGACGGTCAAGCAGACCGAGACCGGACTGACGCGGACTGCCGCTTCGGCGCACGACGGAAGCTACCTGCTGCTCGAACTCCCCGTAGGGCATTATTCGGTGGAAGTCACTGCTCAAGGGTTCCACAAGTATGTGCAGACCGGGATTTCGCTGAACGTCAACGAGACGGCCATCGTGCCAGTGCGGCTCGCCGTCGGCGCAGAAACCCAACAGGTCGAAGTGTCGGCCGATGCGCAGCTGATCGAAAGCACAGTCAGCAGCCTCGGCGTCGCGGTGCTCGAGCGCGAATTGCTCGACCTCCCTCTCGATGGCCGCAATTTCTCGCAGCTCGGACTATTGCAGCCCGGGGTGGTGCCCTTGACTGCTGGCCTTCGGGAAGCCGGGGGCTCCCTGCGTGACGGCCAGGCGTATTCGGTCAACGGCCAGAGGCCCGAGTCGAATAACTTCCTGATCGACGGGGCCAACAATGTGAACTCGGTGGACGCGGGCTTCGTCCTGAAGCCCCCGATCGACGCGATCTCGGAGTTCCGCATCCTGACCCACAACGCCAACGCTGAATTCGGACAGAACACCGGTTCGACCACCAATATCATCACCCGGTCCGGTACCAACTCGTTTCACGGCGCGCTCTGGGAATTCTTGCGCAATGACGCGATGGATGCCTCCGATTTCTCAGCTCATGCGGTCCAGCCCTTAAAGCAAAATCAGTTCGGGGCGACCTTCGGCGGGCCCATGGTGAAGGATAAGACGTTCTTCTTTGGGTATTACGAGGGTTTCCGGAACCGGCAGGGAGAGACCGTCCCGGCGACGGTGCCTTCGTCGCTTGAGCGGCAAGGTAATTTTTCAGAGAAGTGCAGCGAGGGATTTGACCCCAACACCAATCTGTGCAGAAATCCCGACTCTAGCCACCAGCTCTACAATTTTCTGGCTGGCCCAATTCCGGGCAACCAATTGAGCTCGATCGACCCCATTGCCGCCAACATCCTCAAGTTTTACCCTTTGCCGAATCAGGGGGCGAGTCAACCCAACACGTTCATCACCACCCGGACGCGCAGCGTCAACAACGATCAGTTCGGGCTGCGATTCGACCAGTATCTTTCACGGACGGATTCTCTCAATCTCCGCTACATGTTCAGCGCCGGCCCCACCAACGATCCGCTCTCGACCTCTGGCGCCAACGTTCCCGGCTTCCCGGTCGGCGAGAATGACCGTGCCCAGAATCTTGTCGTCCAGGAGACCCATGTCTTTTCGCCGGCGGTGGTCGGCGTTGCGCGTTTTTCCTACCTGCGAAACAAGTTTCTGTTCGATGAGCACATCAACCACGAAACGCCGTCCAGCTTGGGCTTTCAATATCAGCCCACGCTTGGGGCCGCTGCCGGGCCGCCGTTCATCCAGGTGGGCGGGTACGCCTCGGTCGGCGACCCTATCACGGGACCACGGAATACCTATCAGAACACCTTCGACTTGTCCGGCTCCCTGAGCTGGATACGCGGACACCATGAGCTGAAGTTCGGCGGCGGGCTCCGGCGCGACCAGATCAACGCCCTGCAGGGGATCGCATCCAATGGCTTCTTTGTGTTCACCAACTTTCCCTACAGCGATGGCTTTGCCAGCTTTCTGTCCGGGGAACCGGTGGTCTTTCTGCAGGGCGGCGGCAACTTCGTGCGGCACATCCGGGGCAAAGCTCTCAACTTTTACGGGCAGGATACCTACAAAGTTACTTCCCGGCTGACGTTGAACCTGGGGCTGCGCTACGACCTGCCGTTTCCCTACACCGAGTTGCACAACCTGCAGAATCTTTTTGTGCCGGGCGCGCACTCGAGAGTTCTTCCCACCGCCCCTGCGGGGCTTCTCTATCCCGGCGATCCGGGCGTGCCCGCGGGGCTCATTCCTACCCAGAAGACCGCGTTTGCGCCGCGGGTTGGCCTTGCGCTGGACCCAACCGGAAATGGCAAGTGGCTGATCGGCGCCGCCTACGGCATGTTCTACGAGCCCTTTTACAACGGCCAGAGCGGACCATTGCAGGACCCGATCAGCGCACCTCCCTATCTCCAGACTCCGCAGGCCGGGTTCCCGGTGAATTTTCCGGACCCGTTTAACGGAAGTGATCCCTTCAGTGGCGGCAAATTCTCCACCCCGATGACCCTGTTGGTGGTGTCCCCCAGGTTAGACCTGCCTTACGCGCAGGACTGGAACGTCAACATCCAGAGGTCGTTCGGCACCGACTGGCTGTTCCAGATCGGATACGTAGGCACCCACGGCGTCCGGCTGCCGCGCTTCATCGAAGGGAATCCAACGGTTTACTTTCCGGGTCAATCCACAGTAAACAATGTCAACCAGAGACGGCTCTATTCCGGGTGCAGCTTGACCGCGCCACCGCCGAACACTTGCACCTACGCATCCGTGGGCGAGATCGCCGGCATCGCGAATTCGAACTATAACGCCCTGGAATCCAGTCTACGCAAGCGTTTCAGCCACGGCCTCTCGTTCCTGGCCTCGTATACGCATTCGAAATCGATCGACGACGTCTCCTCTATCAACATCACGGGCTCCGCCTCCCAGCCCGTCGCCGGAGAGAATGACCTGGCGCAGAATCCGTTCGACCTCGCAGCCGAGCGCAGCCGGTCGATGTTTGACGCTCGCCACCGCCTGGTGCTGAGCTACCAGTGGAGCGTTCCGTTCTGGCAGCAGGCTCATCGCTGGTATGGGCGTGCGCTCGGCAACTGGCAATTCAATGGCATCTTGACTCTCATGAGCGGCACACCGTTCACGGTGTTCGATTCGACCGACGTTTCCCTGCAGGGAAGTGCGCCAGAAATCTCCGGCTTCTCCAGCAATCGGCCGAACCTGGTCGGGGACCCAAACGCCGGTCCGCATACACCGCAGGAATGGTTGAACAAGAGCGCATTCCGGCAAGTCGTTCCAGATGCGAACTCTCCGGTGCAGCAGTTCGGTAACGAAGGGCGCAACGTCGTGCATGCAAGGACCCGGATACGCAGATTGGGATTTTTCCGCAGTCAAGAATATCCGCGTGGCCGAGGGAAAGGAATTCCAGTTCCGGGGCGAGCTGTTCAATTTCCTGAACCACACCAATTTGCGACTCCCCAACAGCGATATAACGTCGCCGACGTTCGGCGAAATCCACTCTGACGTGGGCCCGCGGGTCATCCAGGTGGCGCTGAAATTTCTCTTTTAGAGCACGCCCAGGGACACGATAGGATCCAAAGCATGGAACGCGACGACCGGCCAGTGCTGCCCGCGCATGGCAGCGGCGCTGCCAGCCAGCCCACAAAAATCAGGATCATCGAGGATGCTCAGGCCAGCGGAGACACCGGCGCGGCTTACGACTACTGGCGTGCCGGCTCCGGACGTCACCAGGTGCCGGGCATCATCAAGTGCTTTGGGGCACGCCCCGACTTCCTGCGGCAGGTGGTGGACTTCTCCAACACGATCCACTTCTCCGAAGGCCACCTGACGCGCCGACACAAGGAGATGATCGCGAGCCACGTTTCCTACCTGAACCGGTGTCCATATTGACTGGACAGCCACGCTTACTTCCTGCGTGTTCAGGGAGCCAGTGATCAATGTGTCGCGGCGATTCTGGAGGGCAAACTGGAAGGCGCCGGCCTTACTCCGCCCGAACGAGTTCTTCTTGACTATGTGGAACTGATCACGCACGCCGCCCCGCGCTCGACCGCCCGCGATGTGCAAAAGCTTCGGGACGCGGGCTGGAGTGAAAATCAGATCGCCGAAGCTGTGTACATCACGGCACTGTTCGCTTTCTTCAACCGCGTTGCCGATGCCTTCGGCGTTCCGCCCCAGGACTATCTTTCGACGGGCAAAATGACCCCCTAACGGGACCATGGCATCACAACATCAGGGCCAGCCCGCCCTTGCCTCTGACGTGCGCATATGCGAGACTGCGCACCGTGTCGGGAAGGAGAGAAAAAAGCGGCTTCTGCTGGGTGTCACCGTCGGGTTCGACGACATTGAGGGCGGGGCGTTCGACAGCCCGGCATTGACCACAGTGTGGCAGCCGTTTCTAGAGATCGGTCTGATGGCTGCCGAGGCCGTTGTGCGGCGGATCACGCTGCCCGGCACGGACAGCCAACTTGCCAGAATCACGGTAGGACCTGAGTTCGTGGTGCGCGCGGCGACAACGCCTGCGCGAGTCCAACTCAGGCACTGACGTGTCATCGGAAACCAATCATGCGCGCCCATCGGGTGGATATCCCGAGTCCTAATCCCTGTCGCACGGAGACCGAATGCCCCTTACTGCAACGGACTGGATCGTCATAGTCGGATACCTGCTGGCCAACCTGCTGATCGGCGTGTACTACCGGCGCCGCGCCAGCGGCAACACCGAGGAGTTCTTTATCTCGGGCCGCGACGTGTCCTGGTGGCTGGCGGGAACTTCAATGGTCGCCACCACCTTCGCGGCGGACACTCCACTTCTGGTTTGCGGGCTGGTGGCCCGGCAAGGCATCGCCGGGAACTGGATCTGGTGGGGCTCCTGTGTGGGAGGAATGCTTACCGTGTTCTTCTTCGCGCGCTACTGGCGACGCGCGGAGATTCTTACTGACGTGCAACTGGTGGAACTGCGTTACGGCGGAAAGCCGGCCGCGTTCCTGCGCGCATTCAAGTCCGTCTATCTGGGGCTCTTCATGAACTGCTTCATCCTGGGATGGGTCACCCAGGCCATGGTCAACATTATTACTGTTCTTCTCGGCCCGGCGATTGCCCAGGGCCGTGTGCTCCAGCTGACCGTCGGCGGACACGGGTTTCAGTATGCACTGGGGGATCCTAAATCGACCGCCCTGGTGATTTGTGTTTTTATCCTGATCCCGTTTACGGGTTTGTACACCTTCATTGGCGGTCTGTGGGGAGTGCTGGTGACGGACTTGTTCCAGTTCGCTCTGAAGATGACGATGATCATCGTGCTCGCCTGGGTGGCGGTGGCCAAGATCGGCGGCATGCAGGCCTTGCAGATGCACCTTCAGGTGATCGGAAACAACACCCGGCAGGCTGGGCTTCAGGTTTCCGATCCGACCGCGTTTCTGCCTGATTTCCATTTGGGACTGACGACAAATGCGCTGTGGACCCTTCCGGTGCTCACCTTCGTCGTCTATCTCGGAATGCAGTGGTGGTTGGCGTGGTACCCGGGTGCGGAACCCGGCGGTGGCGGATACGTCGCCCAGCGCATGTTCAGCGCGAAGGATGAGAAAAATTCGCTGGGCGCGACCCTGTGGTTCAACATCGCGCACTACGCGCTTCGCCCGTGGCCCTGGGTGGTGACCGGACTCGTGGCCGTCGTCGTGTACTCGCCTTACGGGGGTCTCCATCCGAGTGCCGCGTTCGCGCAGAATCCCGAACAAGGGTACGTGATGGTGCTGCGCGACTATCTGCCGCCCGCCTTGCGCGGCCTCATGGTCGCGGCGTTTCTGGCAGCTTTCATGTCAACCATCGGGACGCAACTGAATTGGGGCAGCTCGTATCTGGTCAACGATCTGTATAAGCGCTTCTTCGTTCGGGACGCGACGGAGAAGCATTATGTGCTGATCAGCAAGATATTCACCGTCCTTCTGGTGCTGGGCAGTGGCTACACCGCGACCAAACTTGCCTCGATCAACCAGGGGTGGCAGCTGGTTCTGAATATCGGATTTGGCACCGGTGCGGTGTACATCTTGCGCTGGTATTGGGACCGCATCAATGCATGGAGCGAAATCATCGCGATGCTTGTGGCCGCGCTCATGACGATTGGCCTGAGTCGGGTGTCGTTCAGCGGAAACGATGCGCTCGTCTATGCGAAAACTGCACTGATTACAGGCTTGGTCACCACCATTGCGTGGATCGTTGCAACCTTCGTCACATCTCCAGAATCCGACGAAACCCTGATCACGTTCTACAAACGCGTTCACCCGACCGTGTATGGATGGCGCCGGATCGCTCGCCTGGTGCCGGAACTGCCGGAGGTTCGCGACGTTGCCAGCAACGCCTTCAACTGGGCGATGGGTGTGATTCTGGTCTACGGATGCCTGTTCGGAATCGGGCACCTGGTCTTTGGTGAATGGCTGTGGGGATTCTTGCTACTCGCGGTGGCGGCGGTCGCGGGCTATCTGATCTTTTGGGACCTGTCGCGACGCGGCTGGGCGACGCTGTCAGGAACAGCGGCCAGAGCGACCGCGCTCAGCACGGAGGAAGGAGACCAGGACTTGTCGAACCAGGTCAAGGCGTCGTCACGCTAGTCCGCCTCCGTCGACGACCAGATGCGTGCCCGTGATCCAAGCGGACATCTCACTGGCCAGGAACAGGACTGCGTTCGCCACGTCGTCGGTGGTGCCCACCCGCGCAATGGGCCGTTGGGCAGCTTCCTGCATAAACCGGTCGGTTGCTTCCCCCAGTTGCTGGCACTCGCTGCGCAGCATGGGGGTGTCGACGTCGCCCGGACATACGCAATTCACTCGGATGCCGTGTTTGCCATAGTCAATGGCCATGGCCCGCGTGAGATTCAAAACGCCGCCCTTGGCCGCGCAATAAGAGGCTGCCTGAGACCCACCCTTTAAGGCCCATCCCGAACCTGTGTTGATGATTGCTCCACCGCCGCCACGAATCATGTGAGGGATCGCTTCCCTCGATAGGAGATAGACACTCTTCAAAGTCACATCCAGCGCCAGGTCCCACTCGTCTTCAGGCAGATCCACAACGCTTTTGCGGATGGCGATGCCAGCATTGTTGCAGAGGATGTCGATCCGACCGAAATGCTCGATCGTTTGCTCGACTGCTCGCCTGCAGTTTTCGGCGGAGCGCACGTCGCAACGCAGGAACAGGGACTTTCTCCCCATTTTCGTGATCGCCCCGGCCGTTGCGAGACCTTGCTCCTGATCGATATCGAGCAAGACCACCGCCCCTCCCATTTCGGCCACACGGAGCGCGATGCCTCGTCCGATTCCCGACGCCGCCCCGGTAACCATCGCAATCTTTCCATCCAGCGACAACAGTTTGACGGCTCGTTCGGCTATCTGTGACATTCCTCCCTCGCGAAGAGCGTCCGAGCATCATGCCACAAACCGATCGCCACTCTCGACCTGGCTTGAGCCTCGAACACAGGAATGTGGCTTTGATCGCATTCCATGGGAGCCCAAGTGATCGGTGCGCCCGAACTATCTTGGCTCCATGGGTGGATAGTCGGAACCGGGCGCGTCGTAGTCGCGTCCATATTTGTTCTTGTGGGGCGCCGGTGGACTGTCCTCGGTTACGCGGATCGCTCCGAGGGAGTGCTCCCGGCCGGAGATCGTGACTTCGCGGCTCAGGCTCTTCAGCCTATCGGCACTCCCGCCTTCAAACCAGACCTGCATCAGGTAACGACCTGGAGGAACCTCTGCGATAGACACTCGTCCGGCGACATCGGAAACCCCGTAGTACGGGGTCTTCAACGCGATCACCGCCGCGCTCATTTCGGGGTGGATGTTGCAGAAAATGTAGCTGATTCCCGGCCGATCGAAATGCACCAGGCGGGTGGTGCCCGCCTCGTAAAGACCAAGGTCGAACCGCTTGCCCTCGAACAATGAAAACACGTTGTGGAAGAACGGGTCGTGGTTGGGAAACTCTACGAGAGCGCCGACGGGAACCACCAGAACGTGGGGTTCGAATCGCTTGTGCTGCTGCACCAGGCGGGGGTGTCTGGAGGAATCTGATTGGGACGCGGGTCGCACTTCGCCGGTCGGATCGAGCGAGTTCAGCCAGACCACCACGTTGGCCTTGTTCCTTTTCCCGTGCGCATTGTCTGCCAACATCTCGACCTGAGCTGTCAGGGTGGAGTCCTGAGCGTGCGACCGCGCAGAAAGGCAGAGCGCGAACGCAGCCATGCAGGCCAGCCATGTGCCCGCACGGTTGGAAGTGCACCCCGCGCGAAGAATCCTCAGAACAATATCCCCATAACCAGATTGACGTGGTCGGCCGTATAGCGTGTGTTGTCAAGTTCGTAGGTGGCAATGTGCCGATATTCGGCCGAAAAGAGCAGGTCGGAACGGGGGCGATAAATCACGTTGAATAGTTCGCTCTGATTGCGCGTCAGGGCCGTACTCAGCGCTCCCGAACTGTAGGCGGAATAGGGAAAGGCGCGGACTTCGCTTGCGAACGGGTTGTCCTGCCCGGCCGCGGCGTTGAACTCAAGCTTGGAAGACGCCCGAACCTTGAGCTGCGACCAGCCGCCCATCGAGTCCAGACCCCTGATTTGACTCGCCGGATTCCCCGGATACCCGTTGAACACGGCACTGTGATACAAGCCGCCGCCCAGGCCACCCAGGGCTCGCCCCCGGTAGAATTCGCCAGTGACGCTGATCCGCCTCCCGAGCGGCGCCGTCCAGTCGAGCGTGCTGGCCCAACCGTCGATGTTTCTCCCGAAGCCCCAGTTCTGCCTGCTGTAGTAGCCGCCGGCGCCGAATGACATTTCCTGTCCAAACAGGGCGTGCGACCACGCCACTCGGGTCGCATAGCCGGGCTGACGCGAGAACTCGCCCGCCTGGGGCGTGCGGATGTAGGACGTCGCAGAAGGCTCGCCGGTCAAGCCGTCCACAATCCCGGCCTGCAGAGTCAGGCTCGAGTTTTCCGAAATCGTCACTCGATGCTCAACCCTTATCTGCGGGATCCACGTCCACAGGTTCCCGGCGTAGGCAAGGGCCGGTTCGGCCACGGTTGCAAATGAAGTTGGCGAAAGCGCCGAGAAAAACGGGGCATCTTGTCCGGCGACCACCGAGGTGTGCTCCCAATCAAGATGGACGGTGCCGGTACGTAAACGCATCAGGCCGAACGCCACGCCATTGGGCGTGGTTGCGAACCCGCCTGCAAAATCGAACTGCACTTCTCCGCGACTTCTTGCCCCGCCCAGCTGCGGCCCGAACACTTCTAGGCCAACGAGCGATTGGCGCAGCGTGAGGCCAGTGCTGTTGGCGCGCCCCCAGGCGTCGGGACCCTGCACCAGACCGGGGAGATCGGCGTTGTCAACCGCACCGCGATTGGAGAACAGATTCAGCAAAACCAGCCCAGACAGGCGTACCCGATACTTGGATCCGCTTTCCACTTTGGTCTGATACTGGTCGTCGACCTTGCCACTGAGCAGGTCGTATTCTTCTTCGAGCCGGGCGATGCGGCCTTTGGAATCGGGCCCCTGGGCGCCGGCGATACCCTTTTCGCGTGGCAACTGAGCGGCGGTATCAGCCTCCGGCGCAGCCGGGGGCGCTTCTGTCCGCTGTGCGGCCCCGGAGTGAAGCTCTTCACGCAGCGCCTGGGTTTCCGAGCGATATCGCTCCGACTCGGAGCGCAGTTGGGACACCACCGATCGCAGCTCATTCACTTGTTCCTGCAACTGCTTGACGGCATCGGCAAGCGAGCTGTCTTGCGTCGACCCGACCTTGGCAGGTTCCGCCTGTTGGGCTGCGCTGCGCTGAGGAACGCTGGCGGCCATCAAAAGAAGAACCGGACTCATCCACACGAATGGGCGCTGGAATAACATAGATCCCCCAGGATCGAAGCTGACTTCAGCACTTGTTCTGGCGACGGTTTATCTTGCACGAATGCTCGTGAAGCCCCCGGCGCTCTTAGTCGGCCGTTTCCACTCTGGCTTCGGCTCTTACGACCCCGTTTCCGGTCGCGGAAGCAATCGGCGTTCCGCGCGCTCCCGGGAGCACAACCAGAAAGACCGTGCCTTGCGAGGACGTGCTCTCGAGTGTCACGTCTCCGCCGTGGTCCTGAACAATCTTCTGCACGACGGTCAAGCCAAGCCCCGTCCCGTTTTCCTTGCCGTGGCTCACAAAGGGTTCGAAAAGCTTGTCACGTACCAGCACGGGCACGCCGTGGCCATTGTCGGCGACCCGCACCTCGATGCTATTCTTGCTGGCCTGAACCGTTACTTTGACCTCGCCCGACTTGCTGGAAACTGCTTCGCAGGCATTAATCAGAAGGTTCTGAAAGACGCGCTCGAGCTTTCGGGAATCAAACCATCCGTCCGTCGGTCCATCGGTGTGCGTGGTAATGCGAACGAGGTGAAACTCCGGGTGCGCGTGGAGAGTCTGAATAGAACGCTCGATCACGTCTTCCAGGTCGCCGTAGGTGGGACGCAACGATTCGCGAGTGCGGGAAAATTCCAGCAGCGAGTCGATCAGCTCCGTCATCTGGTTTACGGCTGTCAGAACCTCGTGGTAGAGCTCGTCGCGCTCAACCTTGCTGCGGTTGCTTTCACTGAGAAATTCGGCGTTGGCCATGACCGCGGCCAGGCTGTGTCGCAGATCATGCGAGATCGAACTGGCCATGCGACCGATGGTTGCAAGTCGCTCCGCTTCCAGCAGTTTGCGTTGGGTTTCCTGCAACCCGGTCCGCATGCGGAGAAAAGCGGCCGTCACTTCCGCAACCTCATCGCTACCATGAACTGCGACCGGATAGTCGTAGTTCCCCTTTCCAAGGGCGCGAACGCCTTCGACCAGCGTTCCCAGCGGCCGCGTGAGCGTGTGCGAGAACAGAAACACCATGGCGCCGCCTACGACCACCGCAACCAGGCCCAGTGTGAGCAACAAACGGTTGAGGCGCCCCAGGAAGGCGGTCGCATGGTCCAGGGACTTCAGCACGCAGAGTTGCACCCGCGGGACCCTTCCCGGCCCAAGATCTACCCGCGTCGCCAAAAAGCGCTCCTCTCCCAACTGGATTTCCTTAGCCTCTGGCTGGCTCTCGCTCAGCGAACGCTGTTGCTGGATCAGGTCGGTTTCCTGCAACGGGGACAGCGTGCTGCGGACCAGCGTGTCACCGTAGAGGAAGGCGACCTGGCTGGCCGCAACCTGGCTTAGCTCGCGCGCGACTCCGTCGTCGATCTCATATCCGACCGCCAGATAGCCCAGGACCTGGTTATCGGCGACCGGGCCAGCGTAAATCGGCTGGAGCGACACTTCAAACAGATGCTTGTTGCCGAACCACCAGTGGCCTGCCTGGGCTCGGCCGAGGGAATTCACGAGCGACTCCTGGGCAGAGTCGCGTCCCAGCTCGGCTGCCTTTGCGTGCAAGGCGACAATCTTGCCCGCCCGATCCGCCAACACGAACAGGTCGCTGCCGGCGAGGTTCCACAGCTCCTGCGAGCCGTCCTGAATGGTGGCCGCGTGGCGGGTGGTCATCAGAGCCTTGAGAATCGGCAGGTCAGCCAGCAATTGCGCGGAGTGTGTCAGCGATTGTTCGTGCTGTCGCTGCACATTATGGAAGGTGTAGACAGAGTTTCGCAGGTCTTGAGCGATCTGCAGACGAACTTGCCGCTCGGCGGTTTGGCGCGCCACGAAAAGCGTCCCGGCAGTCAGGCCAGCGCCCACCAGAATCAGCGAGAACAGGAACTTCGTCCGCAGTCGAAACTTGCCCATCGTTGGGCTACTCCTTTCGAACCCTTCGGAAATTCTCGCCGGTGTCAGGGAACAAACTTGTAGCCGACCCCGTGCACCGTTCGGAAATGGACGGGGTTGGCGGGATCGGACTCCAATTTCTGCCGCAGCTTGAGAATGTGGTTGTCGACCGTGCGGGTGGTGGGGTAATTCTGATAGCCCCAGACATCATTCAGCAGTTCCTCCCGCGATATCACGCGGTTAGGATTCTGCGCCATGAACTTGATGATCTTGAACTCCTGGGGGGTCAGGGTCACTTCTTCGCCGTCGTGAGTCACCTGCATTCTAGAGAAGTCAACCAGGACTCCGTCGAAGGCAAAGGTCTCGCCCACCGAGGGACGAACCGAGCGCCGGACCGCAGCCCGTACTCGGGCCAGAAGTTCCTTCGGACTGAAGGGTTTGGTGACGTAGTCGTCGGCCCCGAGTTCCAGCAGCAACACTTTGTCCATGACGTCGGAGGCCGCACTCAACACGATCACCGGCACCGTGGGAGCGGTCTGCTTGATCTCGCGGCACACATCCCGTCCCGGCATTCCGGGTAAGCGCAGGTCGAGTACAACCGCCGAGGGCTGGGCCGCTCGGAAGGTGTCCAACCCCGATTGCCCATCGAAGGCGGCGTCCACGGCGTAGCCCTCGGGCTCAAATAGCCTCTTGAGCGCACGATGCACCGCCCGATCGTCTTCCACCACCAGAATTCGTTCCATCATCCGGCTTCCTGACAAGAAAGGGTCATTTGGCTTGATCCATACCGTTTTGGACGGGGTTTCAAAGAAGAGGCCGCCCCAAAAGCACACCGGGTTCATTCTGTTCCGATGTCACTTCCTTGTCAAAATGCTACGAGGTAGGCTGTTTTTCATTTGTCACGAAATTGTCACGAGCTTGCAATTTCTCGCCAACAATTTCAAAAGAGGGCAGATAGATCGAATTCTCAAGGTGTCGAGGGGACGCGTCACGGCCAAGCAGAGGATGCTTTGACATCCTAGAAATTGCGACCTATCTTCTCCAAGGTCTGCACCGACTTTGAGGCGGGGTTGGTGCAGATGGACGGGGAGGGCAAT
>Ga0137415_10000058_pt1 | contig 82453 bp, 61 predicted proteins | sample CZODoug3_1_1_16f_FD_183082 | JGI IMG/M metagenome (GOLD analysis project Ga0137415, IMG submission 183082) | Vadose zone soil fungal communities from Angelo Coast Range Reserve, California, USA - CZODoug3_1_1_16fungal (Hybrid Assembly) | ecosystem: Environmental > Terrestrial > Soil > Vadose... | reverse complement strand
ATCGCGATCGTATTGCTCTTGCCTCGATTCGAGACATACAAGAATTTGCCGTTCGGATGCAGCACGATCTCCGCACCTCCATGCTCAGCGGGATCCGCAGCGGGCAGCGTGGAGATTACGCCCAGTTGAGTCATCGAGCCTCGCTGTGCATTCCAGCGCAACGTGATGACCGCCGGTGTGAGCTCGGTGACTACATAGACCGTCCGGCCGTCCTTCGAGAAAACCAGATGCCGGGGGCCATAGCCGGCAGGCAAAACAACCGTCTGTTTGCCGTCGGGTGTCAGCGCACCGGTCGTAGCCTCAAATCCATAGACAAATATTCTGTCTGCGCCCAGATCGACCGACAGGAGAAATCGCCCGTCGGGCGACAGCACCACCTCATGGGCGTGAGCACTTTGCTGACGGGAGGCGACCGGGCCCGAGCCCTTTTGCCGAATAACCTGGCGGGCTTGTCCCAGTCGCCCATCGGACTGGATAGGGTAAACCGCTATCGTCCCACTGAGGTAGTTTGCAACAAACAGCCATTTGCCGCTCGCATCAATGCTGAGATGACAGGGTGCCAGTCCCTGTGAGGATACGGTTCCAATGGCTCGCAGGCCCTCGGAGGAGTTGTCTTCGCCAATGGCGAACGCAGTGATGTGGTCTGTCCCTGAGGACGCTGCATCCTCGTTCACGGCATAGAGAAATCGCCCGCTGGGATGTAGCGCGAGAAACGACGGATTCGTGGTCGTGCCCACAGGATGAATTCTGCTCATCACTCCCTGTTGGGTATCCCATTGAAACGCGTAAATTCCAGAGCTGCCCGTGCTCGCGCCGTTCGAGGTCGTGTAGGTTCCGATCCAGCCCGTCATGCTGGCAGCCACAAGAAAAGTAGTGAGCATGAATTATTCATCCCAACTGCGCGGGTTTGCGCGCAGCGTGTATGGCTACGATTCCAAAGGACAGGCGCTCGAAGCTGATCTCGTTCGGCGGGGTAATGCTCATCTTTTGGGTCGTCCGCATGGCCAACTCCTTCGCTCGAGTAGGTTTAAATCCTACTCCCGGAACTCTCCAGATACTACGCAAGGCTATTGCTGGAGTTGACACGGGCGCAAGCGATTGTGCTGGACGAATTCCAATACCTCGGCGAAGACCCACGGGAACTAGCGGGCGTCTGCTCTGAACTCAATGCAGCTTGGGAGCAGCGACGTCCGGCGCGCGCGCTTGCCTCGGTGCTCGCGGGCTCGGCGGGACGCCCCACTATCTAGATGCGCTCAGACCAACGCAATCCCTTGCAGACAATGCGGCGCGACTCATGCTCGCACCGCGCGGTGAGGTTAGAGGACTCGTCGATGAGGCTGCCCTCGAGCGAACCGATCCAAGGTACTTTTGGCGTCACGTGATCGAGCCGCGTTTTGATACCTATCCTGGGCGCATATTTGAGCGAGTTGCTGAGCAAGCATATCAGTGGCTGCAACCGCACCTGCGGTTACCGGTTGTTAGGGAATGGGGACTCTGGGAGGGCTCAATCTCCTATATCGACATGCCATCGCGAAACGCAATCGTCGAATCCTGCCCACTAACTTCACGGTGATCGTCTTTTCGTTGCCCCCCTGCTTCTGCGGAGTCATCGGTCGGGCGTAGCAGCGACTGGAGGCAGGGTTCGGCTGAGATAATCGACGATCTCAGCCTTTTGTTTGTCGTCGACTATGGCGCCGTGGTTCACCATGACGTCCACCATATCCTTCCAGTCCGCAGGACTCAGCCGTCGTCGCGTGATGGTGTCGGCTCCATGGCATCCCAGACAGACCTGCGCCGTGACATCGTGGCCTGGTCCCGGTGGCAGCTCGAACGCGGGTTCGACCCCCGACGCCACTCCAGAGCCCAGATTCGCAATCACCATCGCCGCCAACCCGATCAAACCAGCACGCATACCGATTCCTCCGAAATCCCCATTGACATCGCGCGACCGGACGGAACCTTGATGACGGCGCTGATCGCGCTGCCGATCGCGGCGATCAGCGCTGTCATGACGATATTCAGTATGTCTACTTTCATTCTGTCCTCCGACCCTCAGGCCTGCGCGGCTCGGTTTGCTTGACGCAATGACCGAAGCCGCGCAGTTCTCTTCGTGCTAAATCTCAGAATTTGGTTCGCACACCCGCAGTGACGACGCGGCCGATCGGGCTGCCTGAGAAGGGATCGTAGCCGCTGATCGATGCGCTGTTGACTCCGCCGACGGTTGCATTCTCGAAGGGCGGCGTACGATCGAACAGATTGGTCACGTCGACAAATACCTGTGTGGATCCGGCCTGCATGGATCCCGGCAGGCCGCCGGCAAAGTCATAGGACAGGTGCAGATCGACCGTGTCGTAGGCCCTGACCTTGTCGCCGCCACCGACCGGCACCCCTCCACTGGTCACCACGTCGTTGACCGCCGTGCCGCCCCAATAGGTGAAGCTACCCGTGTGATTGAGGTAGACCGTCGCGCTTGCGTGACCCACATTCACTCCGAAATCGGCGCGCACCTGGGTTTGCAAAGTCGGGAAGGTCGAATTGAAGCCTTCACGGTTGAGCACGCTGAATGTCGGGCCGTCGCCAATGCGCTGGTCGAAGCGCGTCAGATAGGCCACGGCCGCCCCGCCGCGGGCGGAGCCCCAACCGAAATCGCGACGATAGTGAACGTCGGCGTCGATCCCTTCGACTTTCAGGTTCAGGGCGTTCTCGCCGCGGAAGTCGTAGATCCAATAGACCTTTTGCGGAAGGACGGAGATTATCGGCCGACCGGCGCGTGCGGCATCGATCTCCGCAGGGGTTGCTCCGTTGGGATAGATCGTCAGCAGCGAGGCGAAGCCGGTCGAATTCACGGCCAGCGAGGGCTGCGGCGCATTGACGCCGCCGATCAGCTCGTTGTGCCAGAAGGACAGGCTGCTGGTCAGGCCCGGCGCGAACTCCGGCGCGAGGTCCGCTCCGACCGACCAGGTCTTCCCCTGCTGCGCCTTCAGCTTGTTATTCCCGCCGTCGATGATCATCCCCTCCACACCCGATCCGTTGAAGGTACAGACGGTGGCGGTGGGACTGGTGCAGCCTGGGATCACCCTGGCCTGCGGAAAGCGATCCAGCGGCACCGAGAACGGGCCAAGGTCACTGCTGAGGCTATCAGCCGACGAGACGCCGTTCTGCCCGATCGCGGAAAGCGGCGGGGCGACGAAAGACCGAGCGACGTTGGCGCGCAGTCTGAGGCCGCTGACAACCTCCCAATTGACGCCGAGCTTGGGATTCGTCGTCGAGCCGAAGTCGCTGTAGTGATCGTAGCGGCCGGACGGGTCGATATCCAATGTCCGGACGAGCGGAATACGCATTTCCGCCGAGATGAGCGGGATCAGGGCCTCCACATAACCCGACTCGACCTCGCGCCTGTATTTGAGGCTGGACGAAACCTGTGCGCCGCTGGTGATCAGGCCGATGTTGAGTGACTCGACAGTCGTCGGATCCGTCTCATACCGGAGGTCTTCGAGACCCGCCGCGACCCTCAGTTCGCCGGCAGGCAGGTGGAAGAGCGTTCCGTCGACCTTGACATCATACTGTTGGACGGTCGTGCGAGCGCTTTCGTAACTCTCGGGATCGATCAGGCCCGCGCGGACCGCGGCGGACGTGCGGTTGCTGGCGGCGGGATTGAACGGATCGAGCGCGTTGGCGGTGGTCAGCGGCAGATTGAGCACGGTCGTGGTGGTGTTGACGATCGACGGCGTGGTGATGTCGCCGTTGCTGTCAGTGGTGCCGTTGAGCGCCAGGATCGCACAACTTGGGCAAAGCACGTTGAACCGGGCCGTCGTACTGGTGTTGGCGCCGATCATCAGCGAGCCGGTGAGCAGCCAATCGCCGCCCAGTTTGTATTCCGCCCTGCCGGTCCCGAAATAACTTTCGGCGCTCGCACGGGCATAGGCCCCCGGTCCGAGCAGGTCATCGAAACTCATGCGGACGGTTTCGCTCGTGGCGGTACTGCCGACCGGCGCGACATAGAACGGGTTGATCTGGTCACCCATGCCGCTGCCGGGACCGTAGACCAGCGCCGTGAGCGATCCGCGGGACAGACGCTGGTGGTCGATCCGGTTGGAATAGGCGAGGTCGCTGGAGAGCGTCAGCCGTTCGTTGACCTCCTGCTCGATCTTCACCATCACGTTGTTTCTGCGCTCGGCCGGAATCAGATCGATGGCCTGGACCTGATCACAGAAGGCGTTGTCCGTGTTTCGGGTGACCCCCGTCCCTGCCGCATAAGGATATGGGTAGACGAGGCCGCCGGACGGCTGGACGCTCGCCGGACCGCAGTTGTAATTGGCGAAATTGGTTCCGCCCTGGGCGATGTGGTTCGGGAAGGTGAAGGGGCGGTCTTCCTGAGACACCGCTTTGCGATCAGAAAAATTATAGGCGAAGAAGACGGAGCCGCCGTCCCAAAGCTTCCCCATCGCCAGGCCGGCGTTGTAGGTGCGGTAGTGATCGCCGAAGCCAGTCTGCGCATTGGCTTCTACGCCGGAGAAATGGCGGCGGGTCACGAAGTTGACCACGCCGGCGACGGCGTCGGATCCGTAGATGGAGGATGCGCCGTCAGGCAGGACCTCGACGCGCTCGATCGCATTGGCCGGCACCATGTTGGGGTCGGCGATATCGCCACTCGCACCCGCCAACGGAAAGCGATGGCCGTCGATCAGGACGAGCGTGCTGTTGCTGAAGGAACCGCCGAGCCCGTGGATGGTCGGTGCGTTCGCACCCGTGCTGTCGTTGACGCCATAGGCGCCCTGGCCGACGCTCTGCAGACCGGTCACTGAGGGTATACTCTTGAGCATCTGCTGCAAGGTCTGGACGCCGGTCTGTTCGATGTCAGTGCGGCTCAGGCTGATCAGATCTGACCCGACCGGCGCCACGCCGCGAATGCTGGTGCCGGTAACAATAACCTCCTGGAGTGAGTCCTCGGGTTGGTGTTGTGTCTGTGCCGCCGCAGTGGCTTGGGCTGCCTCCTGGGCGCCGGCCACAACAGGGGCCGCCAGGCTGACAACCATGGAGGCCGCGGACAAAAGGATCTTCGTTTTGCTCTGATTCTGGTGCATTGTAGTCACTTCCCCCCTCACGAAATTTCTCAAAAAAAGGCAAATCTGTCCCCAGCGCGGAATGCCTGACTTCAGACCCTTCCACGTCGTTGTATCGATGACCCGCTGGAGTCGCGAGTTTGCTGGCTAGTTTTCCTTCATGCCGAAGGCAACGATCCTGTTTGTACCGACATACACGGCTCCAGCGGCGATGGTCGGCGAGTTGTACTTGCCACTCGTTTGCAGACTTCCAGAATCGGTCTTCCACAGAAGCCGCAATGTTTTCGGCTCGATGGCGTAAAGGACCGGGTTCGGGGCCTTGGGGCCCGTCAGGACAGCGCTGCGCTGCGCGTTCTCATCCAACACCCAGACAATGGCGTCCTTGCCGCCATTGCTGCTGATCACCGGCGGCCCAGGGTTCTGCAGGACGAAGTCCGTCGCTTGCCCTTCGACCCGCAGGTAGGAACTTGCTCCCGTCGCGCGGATCAACCGCAGTCGCACCAGGCTCGGCGCTACACTGATTCGGGTGTCTGCCGGATCCTTGGTGTTGCCCGAATAGAACAAATATTCGGCGCCGGCCTCATCGCGGAAGTAGGCCGGCGTAGCCCGGTTCCTGGCCCGGTCGAGCATGCCGTCGCTGTCCGAGTAAGGGGCGAAGATGTTGATCGGGCCACGTTTGCCAAACTGCGGCTGCGGCTCCGGTGCCAACATGGATTGATCGGTCTCGGAGTCCTCGCTACACGGCCGACGCTCATCTCCGGGGACCGTGAAGCTGGATGTTCCGAGAAGGTAGGCGTTGCCCTGCTTGCCGCCCACGGCGAGTAGAGGGTTGGTGGCAGCCGGCTTGCCGTCAGCATTCGGCAGGATCGCCGCACCGCTACTGCCGAGATCGATGTCTTCCGCCACGGTGCGACAGTAGTTGAACGGAGTGTAGACGCCTCGCAACGTTAGACCGGACACCGAGATAGGATCGAACTTGAGTACGGACTGCGCCCAGTTGCGCAGCGGCAGAGCGTGCTTCTGCATAGCGCTCGCTCCCGTGACGGCGTAGATGTTGCCACGAGCGTCAATCGATACGCCGGTTGAAGCCCAGATGCCGCCGCTCGAGTCCTCCGCCAACGGTGTAGTGCTGAATGCCGACACGACCGCTTTACGTCGGGTATCGACGGCCAACACCCAACCACGGCCCTGGCCAATGGTGACGTAGACATAGCGATCGTCGGGACTCAAGTTGAGCGCGCCACGTTGGATCGAGAACCGCCCAGGCCGCGGAGACGATGCCGGCGCCGGAGCGGCTTCGTATCGTGGATTGCGATTGGTCGACGGTTGCGCGAGCGTTTCTTCGTCGATTGCCACGGGCCAGCCTTCGAGGATCGCGCCCGTGGAAAGATCGAGTCCATAGGCCCGGAACCCACTGTGCGCGCTGCAATCGGCGACATAGAGATGCTTGTGTGCCTGATCAATCACCGGCGTGCCGAGGATGCCCATCGCGCTGGCGTCCCAACGAAGAATGCAGGGCGCATCAAGTTGGGTCTTCCAGAGGACTGCGCCTGGAGCGACTCCATTCGCTTGTGTTGCATTGATCGCGTAGACGTAGCCCGTACTGGTTGCAGCGATGACGACGTGGAAGGTCTTGCCCTTGTGCTCGCCGGCCTGAATCTTCAGCGCGTCCACATAGAGTGGCGAGGCGTAAAGGCGTGCCGGATAGGTTTCGAATCCGTCGAGTTCTGGCGATTCCCAGAGCTCACCGAACCGCCCTCCCGTAAGCGCTGCCGGTGTGAGCTTGCTTTCGTGCGAAAACCAACCAGTGCGCTGGCGGTCGGCGTGCGCTGTCAGGACGTCGGCCCGGTCGGCCGCATGAGCCGTCGCCGCTGCGGATACCGACAAACACAACAGGACGAGGCTGTACGATGCCCGCATCGTCATTCTCCGATCGAGATTCGGTCGGGGGACGAAAACGAGATCAACAACACCGCATCCTGTGTGCCGATGTTGCGGGCGTTGTGCAGCGTGCCTTCCGGGATCGTCACGGTATCGCCCGCCTGCATTTCGTATTCCTTGTCACCCACGCGATGCATGATGTGTCCCTGGATAACATGCAGGACCTCATCACAATTGGGATGGCGATGCAGCGGGTTGGATTTGCCGACACTGATGGTCGCCAGGCCCGCGGTCATCGACGTGGAATTCCCGAGCGCCCGTGAGGCGAACCATTCGAGCTTGCCCCAGGGTTGAGGCTCGACCAGTGCATCCGCCCGCGGCAGGAGTACGCGCTGGGTGTCGGCCGACGGGGCGGCGCGGCCCACGCCATAGTGGCGCATGGTGACGGCGTTCGTCGTCGCGCCCCCGGAAGGCACGTCGCGCTTGGCCGTCCAAAGGATCGCGTTCAGGAGCATGGTGCGTATCTCGGGCTGATCAAAAGTCGCCAGGTAATGCGCGCCGGTAAAACCGAACGACCTTCCCCCGTTCGGCCGCTCAGCGGCCCACGCGATGACATGATCCGCGGACGGCTCTTCGAAGACCGGCCTGTTGTTGCGGACCTGGATATGGACCTTCGCAGTTAGGATCGGCGTGACCTGGGTCGTTTTGGAGAAGGTTACGGTCGGGTAAAATTCGTCGAGATAATCAAAGTCTTTCAGACCATTCGCGACGGGACTCGCCGCTGCAGAGATTCGCACTGGAGCAATCTCGGTCGAGCGGTCAGCCATACCGAAGCGGACCGCGCCGAGCCAATCGGCGATAGGGGCAGCGCTCGTCTGATCGGCGACCGTGGACGCCTGGTGCAGGGCGATGAGCCCAGCCCCCTTGGCCATCAACCGCTCCATTGCAGCCCGGCGCGCGAGGTCCTCCAGCGGAGCGGTCATCCTGGGCGGACGATAATCCATGCCGAAATACACAACTACGACGTCGGCGTCGGCGATCTTGGACAGGTCCGACGGAAAGCCGGCGGGGAATGCCTTGATCACCGGGCTCGCGGCCTGCAACTGAGGCGAGCCCTTGATCAGCCGCTCGATTGCGAGGATCCCATCAGGATAATCATGCTCGGTCCGAGGATAGCCCTGTTTGTTTCCTCCGATCAGAACGATGGTGGGCGGGGAGGCAGTAGCGGCGGCTGCCGCGGCGGCTTGTCCGCTGACGAGGATGAGCGCCGCCAACACGGTGGCGCGACCGAGAACACGTACGCCCGGAAGCCCTCTGATGATGTTGGGGAGGGTCATGACCTCGCCCTCTGCTTGGACAATGTCAGGTTGGAAAACTCGCGCACCTGATCGGTGATGGCCGTCTCGGTCGGCAGACGCTCCATCGAGGTAGCACCGTAGAAGCCGTCGATGGCGGGGCAGCGCTCGAAGATGTAAGCGGCGTCCGCGGGAGACGCGATCGGACCGCCGTGGCAAAGCACGATGACGTCGGGGTTCTCGCCCCGCGCCGCCTCCATGATCTCGTTCACGCGGTCACGCGCGCCATCGAGGCTCATTGCGGTCTTGGCGCCGATCTGCCCGCCTGTCGTCAGCCCCATGTGGGCGACAATGATGTCCGCGCCCGCGAGGGTCATCTGTTTGGCTTGTTCGGTATCGAAGACATAGGGCGTCGTCAGCAGGCCGAATTCGCGCGCCGCCGCAACGAGCTCGATCTCCTTGCTGTAGCTCATCCCCGTTTCTTCGAGACTGATCCTGAACGAGCCGTCGATGAGCCCGACGGTGGGGAAATTCTGAATACCCGCGAAACCCATGTCCGCGAGCTCCCGCAGGAATCTTCTGGTCAGGAGGAAGGGATCGGTGCCGTTCACGCCGGCGAGGACCGGCGTGTTGGTGACGATTGAAAGGATTTCCTTGCCCATGTCAACGACGATGTCGTTGGCGTTGCCATAGGCCAGCAGGCCGCTCAGCGAGCCCCTTCCCGCCATGCGGAAACGCCCGGAGTTGTAGATGATGATGAGGTCGGCCCCGGCAACTTCCGCGCATTTGGCGGATAAGCCCGTTCCGGCGCCGCTGCCGATGAGGGGAGTGCCCCTGGCGATTTTCTTGCGAAATTCGGCCAGTATCTTGATTCGGTCCCAGGACAACTGAACCTCCAGGTTTGTCATTTAGCGGATCTGCAATTGCGCGATTTCGCGCTGCAGAACTTCGGCGAAGGCCGCATCGTTAATATGGAAAGGATGGCGGACGATGCGTCGCCCGTTACCCGTCTCGACCAGCCGCTCGAGCTCGTTGAATAGCGCCTGGTCCGCCTCGGGATCGAAGAATGGGTTCCCCGGCTTGTCGAGTTCCGAGACACCGCCCTCGGGGATGAGCAAAGTGAACCCGCTTTCGGGATGGGCGTTCAGCTTTCGAGCGATCCAGGCGGCGAAAGCGAGATTTTCCGCAACCGTCGTGCGCATCAAGGTGACGCTGGAATTGTGGACGTGGAACTTGCGGCCCGCGAATGCGGGCGGCACGGTGTCAACCGGACCGAAATTCACCATGTCGAGGGCGCCCAGAGACATGATGTAGGGCAGCCGCTTCGCAAGGATCGCGTCGAAGCGGGCGGCCCCTGCAGGAAAGACCCCGCCGACCAACTCGTCCGCCACTTCAGTTGTAGTGATGTCAACGACCGCGCCCAGCAGGTCGCTGGAGACAAGATCCTCCATCGCGCGACCGCCAACACCGGTCGCATGGAACACGAGACAATCGTAGCCCGCATCTTCGAGGTATTGGCGCACCCGGGTGACGCACGGTGTCGTCACGCCGAACATGGTCATGCCGACGGCGGGCCGCCCGTCGGCGCTGGCGGCTTTCACCCGCGCCATGCCGGCGATGGCGGCGGCCGCGTTTTTGTAGATCTGGCGCGAGACCCTGTTGAGGCCAGCGACATCGACCACCGAGAACATCATCGTGATGTCGCTCGTGCCGATATAACTGCTGGTGTCGCCGCTTGCGACGGTGGAGACCATCAACTTCGGAAAACCGATCGGCAACGCCCGCATCGCCGCAGCGATCAGGGCCGTGCCGCCGCTGCCGCCGAGCCCGATGACGCCGGAGAGGCGCCCCGAAAGGCAGGCGTCGACGAGAAATCCGCGTAGCGCCTCGCCTGTCGCTGTAACGGCCGCCCCCCGATCATGGTGACCCAACACAGCCGCAGGTCCCTTCGGATGGTGTGCGGCGACTTTTGAGCGTTCGATGTCCGGCGTGGCCAGGGGAGGATTGAGGGTACCGACATCGACGAGAATCGCCGAAACCCCCTCGGCGCGCAGCGCTTCAGCAATGAAGCACGCCTCTGCGGCCTTCGTGTCGAAGGTTGCGACAACATAGATCGGAGCGACAGCCGCACCCATAAGTCCCCCCTATTTCAGCTCGCGTCTCTGCGGCGAACCTTGGTGCAAAGAGTGGGCCAACTGATTTAGTGAGCACGCTGAAAAGCGTAAAAGGCCTGGTCCACAAGGCTTTCGGGAGAGCACTGCCACTCACGGGCGCCGCCCTGAGCGAGAATGTGCACTGTTACCTGTATCCCATTTGTCACCCATGAGTCATGTGGTATACGGTGTAGAAACGGGGGGAGCATGCATCCAGTCGTCAAAGCGCTTGCCCAGGTAGCGAAGGACAAGGGCGCGCCGGTATTGGCCGTTTCGGTCGGTTCCGGGCAAATCGCCCAATACGCCGTCGAGGCCGGCGCGGACGTTCTGCTGGCGCTCAATGCAGGGACCTATCGCGGGTTGGGCCGAGGCTCGCTCGCCTCATTGCTGTCTTACGGCAACGCCAACGAGCAGACCGAAGAACTGCTGACGCGACACATCCTCCCTAACTCTGGAGCCGTGCCGGTGGTCGCCGGAGTGATGGCCACCGATCCCACCATGGATCTCGAGACGCGGCTGGAGCGTCTGCGCCGAATAGGGGTTAAGGGCATCACCAATTGGCCCACCATGGGTTTCATCGACGGCAAGATCCGGGAGGCGTTCGAAGAGGACGGCCTGGGCGTAGCCGCGGAGTTTGAGCTCATGCGCAAAGCCTCCCAGATGGGCTTTGCCACTTTCGCCTTTGCGTTGAGCGTCGAGGAGATCGAGAAATTCGCGAAGTGCAATGTGGATGCGCTCGTGATCAATGCGGGACTGACTCCCTTGCGCTTCGCGACCGGGGATCGGCGCGATCGGCTGCAAGAGGCTCTGACCCACATCAAACAGATGATCGCGGCCATCGATCGCGCTGGGCGCCGGCCGCTGCGCCTCATCTATGGAGGCCCATTCACGGACGTCGAGGACTTCAACACCCTGTTCCGCCAGGCCGAGGTGGACGGGCTCGCCGGCGGATCGGTGTTCGAGCGTCTTCCCGTCCAGGCGATCACCTACAACTTTATCCGCCGCTGTAAAGCACTCCCCATGGTTGAAACGGCCAGCGGCGAACCTCATCGCAAGGAGATGGTAGGTCAGTCCGCGGCGCTGCGTGCAATGATCGCCATTATCGAAAAGGTCGCCCCCTATGACGCCAACGTGGTCATCGAGGGCGAGACGGGGGTAGGCAAGGAGTTGGCTGCCAATCTCATCCATGAGCTCAGCCCACGGGCAAAACAGCCTTTTATTACCCTCAACTGTGGTGCCATTCCTCCCGGGCTGTTGGAAAGCGAATTGTTCGGTCACGAGCGCGGCGCCTTCACTGGGGCGAATCGCCGCCGGATCGGCAAGTTTGAGCTGGCGAACCGCGGCACTCTGCTGCTCGATGAAATCGCCGACCTGAGCGCTGCCGCTCAGGTGGCCCTGCTGCGAGTGCTCCAGCAAAGAGAGGTGACACGGGTCGGGGCTGACGCTCCCATCCCACTCAATGTCAGGGTGATCGCGGCGACCAATCGGTCCCTGGGTGACCTGGTGAAAGAGGGGAAATTTCGCTCGGACCTCTACTACAGGCTCAGCACCGTCACCCTGGCGGTCGCCCCCCTGCGGGAAAAAAAGGAGGACATCCCCATCCTCGCCAATACCTTCCTCGAAAAGATGCGCGCCGAGCACAACATGCGCTCCATGACAATCGACAAGACCTTTGAAGACAACTTGATGCGACACGATTGGCCGGGAAACATCAGGGAGCTATACCACGTGCTGTCGCGCGCGGCCATTCTGGAAGACGGCCCCATATTGCGCGGAATTCATTTTAGATCCGTCAATTCTCAACCGCCAGTTCCGGACAAGGAGTCAGGCCGGCGAACCGTCACGCCCCACGATGCTCGCGAGGCGGTCATTCGCTTTGGCGGTAACAAGAGTCTGGCCGCCAGACATCTGCAAATCAGTCGCAAGACCCTGTATCAAAAGTTGCATTCCTGATTGCACGAACCGGGCGAAGCTCATGGTGTGAACGCCCGCTGACTGTTTACTACCCAGTCATATGGGTAACAAAAGGGATGCGGGGTAACAGGTTGTTGCCACCTTCGAGCACCTCGTTTTGGACCGAACTCCCCATGGGGCGCGGATTTCGCTCGAGTGGCACGCCTCGTGCACAGCTGCCTGAATGAGAGTTCGCCGGGTGTGCGAACGGACCAGAAAAAAGCGACAGGGGGACAGACAAGGCGATGTATGAGCCTCAGACCTATGGCGCAGCACTGTGCCTGATGATTACCGCGATGCTGTGCTGGGGCTCATGGGCGAACACCCTGAAGCTCGTGCCGAAATGGCCCTTCCAACTTTTCTATTGGGACTATGTCGCGGGCGTTCTGCTCGCGAGCATTGCAGCCGGCGTCACGCTGGGATCGACCGACGGCGGCGCCAATTCATTTTGGCCTAATCTAGGGGCGGCGGGCGGCGATGACATCGCCTACGCCCTGGCCGCTGGCGCTATTTTCAACGTCGCCAATCTGCTGCTCGTGGCCGCGATTTCCATCGCCGGGTTGGCGGTGGCCTTCCCGATCGGCATCGGACTTGCGTTGGTTGTGGGCGTCATCCTGAACTACGTGTTGGCGCCCGCCGGAAATCCCTTGTTCCTGTTCGGTGGCGTGGCGCTGGTCAGCGCGGCCATCGTCGTCGACGCGATGGCATTCGGAGCTCGCGACTCCGAGGCCGGACGAAAAACGCGTGGAATAGGCCTGTCCATTCTATGCGGCGTGCTGATGGGCAGCTTTTTTCCCCTGGTGACGCGTGCGTCTTCCGGGCCGGCCAGCCTGGGCCCCTACACTGTGGCCTTCCTGTTCGCGATCGGTGTTCTGGTCTGCTCCGTTCCGGTGAACTCATACCTGATGCGGCATCCGATCACCGCCGATCCGCCGACCTCCCTGCGCGAATATTTCGCGGGGGGTGCACGCGAGCACTTCTCGGGGATCGCCGGAGGCGCTGTGTGGGGGCTGGGTGCGATCTGCTCCTTCGTTGCGGCCCACGCCTCCATTGTTGGGCCAGCGACGTCTTACGCCATGGGGCAAGGCGCGACCATGATCTCCGCCGCCTGGGGAGTGTTTGTCTGGCGAGAGTTCGCGGATGCGCCGCCCGAGGCCAAACGGCTGTTGGGTCCGATGTTCATCCTATTCATCCTCGGCCTCGCTGCAGTGGCCGTCGCTCCCCTGTTTGTAAAGGCCTGACAATGGACCGCCCCTCCATCCTCGTTGTGGGAAGCGCGAACGTCGATCTGGTGGTGACCGCGGAGCAACTGCCCAAGCCCGGTGAAACCCTTCTCGGCCATCGCTTCCAGACCTTTTCCGGTGGCAAGGGCGCCAACCAAGCCGTCGCCGCCGCCCGGGCAGGCGGCAAGGTCGCGATGATCGCTCGTGTTGGAACGGACGGCTTCGGCAAGCGGCTAGTGGACGATCTCGCCGCTTCCGGCGTCGACACGTCTGAGATCAGGTATGTGGACGAGCCTTCCGGCGTCGCCCTGATTGTGACGGCGGCGAATGGGGAAAATGCCATCGTCGTGGCGCCAGGCGCGAACAAACACTTGGATGCGGCAGCCATCGACGAGGTCATGCCGAAGATGACACACGTCACCCATGTCCTGGTTCAACTCGAAACACCGCTGGACGGTGTCATCCGAGCAGCCCAATGGGCCCGCGATCTGGGAGCGACGTTCGTGCTCGACCCTGCGCCCGCCCAGCCTCTTTCGAAGCAATTACTCGAGCTCACGGACTGGATCACGCCCAATGAGCGCGAGGCGAGCACGCTGCTGGGATTGGAGAAGAAGGAGTTGGATTCTTTCGAAGCGGTCCGCGCTTTGCAGGCTTTGGGACCGCGCAACGTCATATTGAAGATGTCCTCCAAGGGAGCCGTCGTGCTCGTCGGAAACACCGATCCGGTTCACGTGCGACCGGTGCCGGTTACGGCGGTGGACACAACTGCTGCCGGCGACGCCTTCAATGGCGCCTTCGCCGTGGCACTTTCCGAGGGCCGCAGCCCCGTCGAGGCGGCCGAATTCGCGGCCGCCGCCGCCGCGCTTTCCGTCACCAGGCGAGGCGCTCAGCCGTCGATGCCAACACGCGGTGAAATAGATGCGATCACCCAGTTGTGATTGAAGGAAAAACATTGTGAACGTTTCACCTGCGCGTCTGAAAACTTCGGGCCAGTTCCTGCGTCGATTTGCACTCGGCCGAGCGCTCCGCTCCAAGGCTGCGCTTCTGTTGGGTTTTATCGCCCTCGTCGGCCCAATGGCGGCCGACGCCCAAACCATCCCGAGGGTGTCGCCTAAACAAGGCATGATCAACGGGCCGGAGTGCCTGGACTTCCCTCTACGCGGCTGGAAGGGATGTGATGGCGCTGCTCACGGACCGTGGCTTGCTGAGATCCAGGAATGGCGCGCCGAGCGTCGCCTGCGTGCAGGCTTGGATGGCGCTCGCTACGACGACCCCCGCCTGAAATGGGCGCAGAGCTCTTTCATCCAGCCGCAGGTAATGGTTGAGGATCGCTATCTCTACGATCCCGCGACCGGGCGCTACACCGTCGACCGCCTCCTGAACGACTTCAAGAAGCGATATGGCGGCGTCGATGCTGTGCTGATCTGGCCCACCTATCCCAACATAGGCGTCGATGCCCGCAATCAGATCGACATGTTGCTGAGCATGCCCGGCGGGCTCGAGGGTGTCAGAGGCATGGTTGCCGACTTCCATCGTCGAGGCGTGCGCGTGCTGTTTCCCTTCATGCTGTGGGACCACGGCACCCATGATCCGGGCGCTCCGTGGCCCCAGGCGGTTACGCGCCTGATGGCGGATATTGGCGCTGACGGGATGAATGGCGACACCCAGGCCGGTGTTCCGTTGACCTTCTCGACCGCCGCCGAACAGATCGGTCATCCGCTGGCGTTCCAGCCGGAACAGGCGTTCGCCGACGAGGCCGTGAACTGGAACGTGATGTCCTGGGGGCAATACAGCTTCGACCCCGTCCCGAAAGTCGACCGCTATCGCTGGCTCGAACCACGCCACATGGTCAATATTTCGGACCGTTGGGCGCGCTCCAAGACGGACAACCTCCAATTCGCTTTCTTCAACGGCGGGGGATGGGAGTCCTGGGAGAACATCTGGGGCTTCTGGAATGGCATGACCAACCGGGACGGCGAAGCCACGCGGCGGATGGCCACGATAGAACGCGGCGTCGCCCCCTTCCTGACCAGCGCAGATTGGGAGCCGTTATATCCAACCCAACATGTCGGTGTCTTCGCCAGTCGGTGGCCCAAGGACAGCCAGACCGTGTGGACCCTCGTCAACCGCAACGAATATGACGTTGACGCAGACCAACTGACAGTCCCTGCGGAACCGGGCCTGCGTTGGTTTGACCTCTATCACGGTCGCGAACTAACCCCCACCATCATGGGCGGCAAGGCGACCTTGTCCTTTCCGATCGAAGCCAAGGGCTTTGGCGCGGTATTCGCGGTCCACGGACAGCCCGATGCGACCATCACTGCTTTGCTGACGACCATGAGCGCAATGACGACGCAGCCGCTGGCGAAATTCGATGCCGAGTGGAAGCCCCTTGCCCAAACGATGACGTCCATCCCCGCCACCAAGCTCTACGTGCGGGCTCCCGAGGGCACGGTCGAAATTCCCGCCGGGCAATTCCAATTCAAGGTCGTGGGGACGGAGATCGAAGGGACCAACCAGGTTGGGCTCGATGTTGCCTATCCGTGGGAGGCGGCGGCCAGGCGTTTCCATGATCACCACATCAACATCAAGCGCTTCTTCATCGATCGCACGCCCGTGACGAACCGGCAGTTCAAGGCGTTCATCGATGCGGCCCACTATCACCCTAAAGATGACGCCAACTTCCTGAAGGACTGGGCGAACGGGAACTATCCGGACGGCTGGGCGGATCGGTCCGTGACCTGGGTGTCTATCGAGGATGCGAGAGCCTATGCAGCCTGGACCGGCAAGCGCCTGCCCAATGAATGGGAATGGCAGTACGCCGCCCAAGGCGCAGATGGCCGCCTCTATCCTTGGGGCAACGATTGGCGCGCCGACGCCGTCCCCTCACCGAACAAGGGGCGAAATCTGCTGCCGCCGGCGCCGGTTGGAGACCATCCTGAAGGTGCGAGCTCTTTTGGCGTTCTCGACCTCGTCGGGACGGTTTGGCAGTGGACCAATGAATTCCAGGACGAGCACACCCGCGCGGCGATCGTGCGTGGCGGAAGCGCCTATCAGCCGCAGGGCAGTATTTGGTATTTCCCCCAGGCCTATCGCAACGACCAGCACAGCAAGTTGCTGCTGATGTCGCCGGGCCGGGACCGCTCGGGCTCCATTGGATTTCGTTGTGTTGCCGACGCACAATAGCGCCGACCGTGACGGGACCGCTGACCTGCGCGGCGCTCTGGCACCAATTGTCACAAAGAACCGCACAGCGATCATCGAGCCACGCGCGATGAGGAAACTGCTGTGAGTTGGCCAGGAGCCTGTTGGTCATGCCGCCGCAAGTGCTAAATGTGAACTGCAGTGCGCAAGCGGAAATCGAAGATATGAAAACCGTGCATCAGACGGCCAAGGGTCTGCTTGCAGCGGGGGCAATCGACCAGCTAAACATGCGCAAGTTCGACTCCCTGTGCAACACGCGCACGCTTGCGTAGACGTTGTCAGGCCGGCCGATAAATCTGCGCCACTGCGCCAAGCGGAAATGTCTTCGAGCTGACTAGCTCGAGTGGCCTTGGCGCAGGCAGATCGGAGAAGATCGGGACGCCTTTGCCCAACGCGATCGGATAGACCAGCATGCGTCTCACGTACAACATGGTTGTGATCAGTCGTTATTGCTTCGGCCCACTGTAAGTGTCCCGAACCAACGCTCCCCAGGACAGCCTGCTCAACCAACAGCGCGATTTGTCGCCGATTCTCATCGGCAAACCGGCGTGCCAACCCAGCGTCTCCGAGATATGCGACGCCGCTGGCCTCCCCCGATCTCAGGCACCTCAAACCTCCGCCGACGAAATCCCCCTGCGCCAAATGATGATCGCGGATAGCCGGCCCGAGACCGCGGGAGCCGCTGTGGACCATCAACCAGAGCCTCTCGGTCTCATCGGCCTGCAGCTCTACAAAATGATTGCCGCTCCCCAGGGTGGCGAATTCCAGGACCCCGGTCGTATTCCAGAGCCCTTCCAGTCTCGGATCACTCAACATCACGCTTGCAAGATCGGCGGGCATTGGAACCGTCCGCCGCTTATGACGACGCCGAGCAGGTATCGAGTTCCCCAAGCAAGCGAGAATTCGACCTGCCGTCCGCGGCTCGTTAATCACCGTTGCCTCGACGTCAAACGGAATAGCCAACATTCCACAACCAATGTCCCCGCCAACGGCTTGTGGGTAAATGAGCTCGCTTGTGGCAACCGCCACGCCAACACACACATCTCGAGCCAGATGAACATCGGGCATCACGGCAACGCGTTGGACATCCGGCGCCCGCCTCAGGCGCCGGACGGCATCTGACACTTCATCGTCCATTGGAGCAACGAGCCAGCTTTCCATTGGGGCAACTGCTTGCTCACTCATAGTCACCCCTCAGTGGCGCGACCACGAATGACAGTTCAGGCGCTCTCTTACGACTGATAAAACCCGCAACAACGGCTCGCAACTGCGGGCTGCGATCCCTGAGCGCCTTTAACACAGCTTCCACTGAGTGACCGGCCGGCACACAGACGTGAGCCAACAGGTGGCCGCATCCTCCCGTAGCTGATACCTCGACGACGAACACCTCGTCCAACGCGCCATCTGCAGATTGGGCAACCAGCGCCAAGTTCAATGCCCGTTGCACTTGTCGGCAAAGTTGCTGCGTTTTTTGCTCTATCCGTCGACCTCGATCTCTTCGTTGATTCTCGGTTTCCTCCAGGGCTCTCTCAAATTCAGAATCAAATAGTTCAGATGAAACGTCACGCTCACGAGTACGCCTCGACACGGCAATAGTCTCCCTCGGGCGCACGTTTTGAAACGCGCGCCTGCACAGCGATTCCGCGCACGAAGCGCAAGATTGTCAGCTTGATACTGGTCTGAAGCTGTGGGAGCCGGTCCGACGAACCGGAGGAATTACCGGCGGGCGGACAGGCTCGACTGCAGCGAGAGGGCAATTGCAAACATAACGCTGGGGATACGCGTCAGCCACCGTTCAATTCCACATAAGCTAATGTTTTTAAACGATTTATGGCACACCCACGCAGCCAAAAGCCTGTAGCGCGCAGTCCCGGAGGCCTCAACCGCCATCTGCCACCTTGACGACCGTCCAGCTTGCTGTTGTCATTAATCCAAACCGGCTGGCGTGTGCCGCAGCCATTTCCAGGGGATACGAACATGAGTGTCGTGCGCACCGAAGAGACAAAAAATTGCACGCGACGCCCGTAAGAGTCTTGCTCACCGGCAACTTGCCGGCCATTGCCGATCTCGGACGCACGCTGCTGCAGCTCAACTACGACGTAGAGACACAATCCAATCGCGAAGCGGCGTTGGAGGCTTGGACCCGCGGTCATTGCGACATGGCCCTGCTGTCAATTTCTCGCTGCCAGGCAGATCCGTTCTCAGCAGTAGCGGCCTTTCGCGAGCGACGCCCCCACGCGCCGATTGTAGTCGTTAGCGATATGGCGCAAGCGGAAGACCGCGTAGCTGCGTTGAACGCGGGTGCAGATGATTACATCACCGAACCTTTTGCTGTCCCGGAGCTGCGCGCTCGACTCAGCGCCATCGCCCGAAACAGGGCTTTGCGCTTTCCACCCGAGATCCGCGTGGGACCCTTGCTGCTGCAATCGGGTAGCCCGACAGTGCTCGTTGGAGCCAACCGCGCTGACGTGACACCGAGGGAGCGCGCATTGCTCGAGATGTTTGCCGTGGCTCCCGAGAATGTCGTGGGGAAAAGTGCGATTGCACGGCGGTTCAGTGACGGTCCCGAACCTGTCTCCAACACGGCGGTCGAGATTCTCGTTCACAGGTTGCGTCGGCGGCTCCTGCCACTCGGCATCAGCATCGTCACATTGCGCGGTGTCGGATATCGACTGCAATTCGCGGATGACGATCCAGCGTGGTCGGACTCTCCAGAGCGCCAGGAGCCAAAGCTTCCCGATGTCCCGCTCAGCCAGACTCTGCCTGATGCCGATCCGCAGCACTGGAACACCCAGCTGCTCGAATTCACCAACGATGCGATCATCATCTGGGAAATGCACGGCCGCGGAATTCTCTATTGGAATGCCGCCGCTGAACAGCTTTACGGCTACAGCCGCGCTGTCGCACGTGGGCAGACCACTCACGATCTGCTGAAAACTCAGCTGGCAGGCGGGGTGACGAGCCTCGAAAGTAACCTTGCCAGGTACGGCGTGTGGATCGGTGAGCTCACACACACGACGCGGACTGGTAACCGCGTGTTAGTCGAAGGCCGCCTCGCCCTGATGTCCCAGCGCAACGATCCCTGGTTGGTGTTGGAAGTGAATCGCGATATCACGGATCAGAAGGCCGCCGACTCGTCGCGTCGCGCGATGGAGCAACAACTCGAGGACTTGCGCCTGCTCAGGGGTGACTGAGGCCCCTCAGGCGCAAGCCCCAGGTACACCATCCCCTAGTGACGAGAGCTCGTGAAAAGCTTTAATCGCGCGCTCACGACGCCCCGTACCGATTCGACCGCCGCCGGCAGTTTTGTCTGTTGCAGATTCTGCGGCTTGGGCGCGAGTCAATGCTGCATGCAGTGTGATAGCCATGGTTCCATTCGCAGCAGCGTACTTTTCGCGGGATTGCGAGCCTGGCAAGGACAGGAGCGAGCGATCTTGAACATTTGTCTGCGGTCCGCCGGTCTGCGCCATAAGGTACAGGCCGCGACCTAGCTGCCGCGATCAGCCCCCTTTCACGCCGAATGCCTCCAGCGGCCGTGTCGAGATTCCGCGTTTTCATCGTAGAATCCTCATTCGCCCATTCCCTTCAGATCGATGTCCTGGCCCACCCAAGGCGCAACCGCAAGAGGCTCACAATGAAAGCAGTCCGAATACACGCCTACGGCGGCCCTGAGCAACTGAAGTTCGAAGAAAACGTCCCGGACCCGCTGGTAACCGGCGACACCGTCCTCATCGAGACAGCGGCAGCAAGCGTAAACCCGATCGACTGGAAGGTCCGGTCCGGGGCCCGGCAAAAGGATTTCCCGCTGGCGCTTCCCGGGATATTGGGCAGAGACGTGAGCGGCATCGTGCGTGCGATAGGTTCAAACGTACACAACTTCAAAGTTGGAGATCGCGTACTGGCGTTCACTTACGCGACATATGCCGAGTTGGTTGCAGTCGAAGCCTCGCTCGTGACGCACTTGCCGGACGGTGTCGACCTGGTAGACGCCGCGGCGATTCCGTTGGTCTCACTTACCGGAGATCAACTGGTCCGTGTTACAACGAAGGTGAAAAAAGGCGAGACAATACTAGTATCCGGAGCGCTCGGGGGCGTCGGCCGTGCAGCCGTTCATACCGCCAAAAAGCTCGGCGCGCGAGTCATCGCCGGCGTACGCGGCAAGCAACTGAGTGACGCGACTGCGCTCGGAGTGCTCAGTGTTGTCGCCATCGACGACGATGAGGCAATTGCGAAGCTCGGTACCGTTGACGCAGTAGCTGACACCGTTGGCGGCGACACCGCCGTGAAGCTCCTGGCGAAAGTGAGAGACGGCGGCTCATTCGGATATGCGTCAGTTCTGCCGGAGGCGGCAAAGACGCAATATCCGGGTGTTGAAATCAAGCGCGTTTCCGGGCGTCCCGACCCTTCAAAAGTCCGAGAATTCGCGGATGACATACGGGACGGAAAGTTCAGTCTGCCCATCGGCCGCCGGATGCCGCTGAGTGAGGCTGCCGAAGCGCACCGCCTGGGTGAAAAAGGTGGGATTGGCAAGATCATCCTGAAGGCAGGCCATTCCTGAGCCGGGCTTTATGGCGAAGTCATCGCTTGGGTCCGCGGAGCGAACTATCCGGGGTCCGCGCGGACTAATCACTGCGTTTCTCTTCTGCTCCGGTCCCCCCAAACCGTGAAGAGCACGCTGACTTACAATTCAAAACAAGTTCGCGCCGCTTCAACCAGCACCGCTGGCTCCCGTTTCGTGAGCCGAGCCTTCACACTTGCGCTCAATGATTCCATTCGTTTGCACAAGCTCAACAACCAAGGATTCGCGCTAAATGAATCAAAAAGCTGCCCCGCCCGCGAGCGGGCAGGTCCCCAGTCAGCAATATCAGCCCGCCCAAAGCGCTTCGCGGGAGCTCGTGACCGAAAATTCAACCTGGATCACCCCGCTGCGGGAAGAGATCGCGCGCGTCATTGTCGGTCAAAAGCACCTTCTCGACCGGCTTTTGATCGCCCTGCTCACGAACGGTCACATGCTCCTGGAGGGCGTCCCCGGCCTTGCAAAGACCTTGGCCTTGAAGACTTTGGCCAATTGCATTTCCGTGCGTTTCAAGCGCCTGCAATTTACGCCGGACATGCTGCCCGCCGACATTGTCGGCACCATGATCTACAACCCCCAGGACGGCGGGTTCCGCACCAAACAGGGGCCGATATTCAGCAATCTCATCCTCGCAGACGAGATCAATCGCGCACCCGCAAAGGTGCAAAGTGCGCTCCTGGAAGCCATGCAGGAGCGCCAGGTCACCATCGGCGATGAGACCTACCCATTGCCCACCCCATTTCTAGTTCTCGCGACGCAAAACCCGCTGGAACAAGAAGGCACTTACCCCCTTCCAGAGGCGCAGATCGATCGATTCATGATGAAGGTCGTCGTCGACTATCCGACGCGAGCTGAAGAGCGGGCGATTCTTGACGCTATGGCGACTACAGAGCCAATGGTCGTGCCACGCACGGTCGTCAGCGCCGAACAGGTTGTCGCTGCTCGCCACGTGGTAAACATGTTGTTCGTCGACGATAAGGTCCGCGATTACATCGTCGATATCGTTCTGGCGACGCGGCCGCCGATCGCCGACGGGCTGAGCTTGAATGGTTATGTTCAAACCGGCGCCTCACCCCGAGCGACCATCTCACTCACGCTGGCTGCACGCGCCATGGCATTTCTCAACGGCCGACACTTCGTCACTCCACAGGACGTCAAGTTGGTTGCGATGGATGTACTGCGCCATCGAGTGTCGGTGACGTATGAGGCGGAGGCCGAAAACGTCACTTCCGAAAATATCGTTGAGAAAATCCTGAATACGCTGCCGGTTCCCTGAGCACGGAAGTTCGCTTAGATGGCAGATGCCAAGCAATCGACGAAGGCCAGGCGCACCAGCATGCGTGAGCTGGAAATCCGCACTCGACGCATGGTCGATGACACCATGGCGGGCGCCTATCACTCGGTGTTCAAAGGCCGGGGAATGGACTTCGACGAGGTGCGCGAATACAGCCCCGGGGACGAAGTCCGGACCATCGACTGGAATGTGACAGCCCGTGCTGGACGTGTGTTCGTCAAGAAGTTCACAGAGGAGCGTGAGCTCACAATCTTTCTGGTTGTCGACATCAGTGCTTCGGGAAATTTCGGCTCCGGCGCCCAGGCCAAGCGCGATCTCGCTGCGGAGGTGGCCAGCGTGCTGGCTTTTTCCGCAATTCGCAACAGCGACAAAGTCGGTTTGATTTTGTACACGGACCGAATCGAACGCTATCTGCCGCCAAAAAAGGGGCGCCGACACGTGCTGCGCGTCGTACGCGACATCCTTTACCACGAGCCTCGAGGCGTGCGCACCGACACTGTGAAGGCACTGGACGTCGTCAATCAACTGCTGCATCGACGGGCGATCGTGTTCCTGATTTCGGATTTCGAGACCAGCGGCGACCCTGACGCAACGCGCGCACAACTACGCCGGGCAGCCCGCCAGACAAATCGCCGCCACGACCTGATTGCGGTGCATATCGAAGACCCGCGCGAGAAAGAGCTCCCCAACGTCGGGATCATCGCGCTGGAAGATGCGGAAACCGGCGAGATCATCGAGCTCGATACAGCGCGCGCCGCGGTACGCAAGCGGTTCAACGAGCTTTCGTTGGAACGGGCGCTGCGCCTGAGGAGTGATCTGCGGGCGGAAGGGGTCGACACCGTACAACTGCGGACCGACAAACCCTACATTCCGCCGCTGCAACGATTCTTCAAATCGCGCGGCCGGCCACGCGTATGAAGGCGATTGTCAGTATCCGCCGCGTCGCACGAAGTTGCGCGTGGCTCGCGCTAATAGCGGGAGTCGCGTTGGTCGGCAGCACCTCAGCGCAAGCCGAAGAGGATATCCGCGACATTCGCGGCCCTAAGGCTGTGACGGAGTCCTGGATGATCCCTGCGGTGCTTGCGGGCGCGATCGTCGTTGCAATTTTCGGCTACATCATCTGGCGTCGGCGGCATCGCGAAACGCCTCTTAGAAATCTGACCTTGGCAGAAAAAACTCTCGAGCGTCTGGAGGAAACGAGACCGCTGCTGAACCCCGCCACCGCACGGGAATTTGGAATCGCAGCTTCCGAAGTAATTCGAAACTACATCGAGCAGCGGTTCGGCGTCATCGCGACACAGCAAACCACCGAGGAGTTTCTGCAAACGCTGCTGCAGGGCTCGAATGAAACGCTGGCGCGCCACCGCTCGCTGCTTGCGCAGTTCCTCCAGCAGTGCGACTTCGTCAAATTCGCAGGAGCTTCGTTGGCGGTCGCGGATATGGAATCCCTTTTCCAAAGCGCGCGCAGCTTCGTCCTGGAGACCAGCGAGACGCCCGCCGCATGATCCGGTTTCTACAGCCCGAGTGGTTTTGGGCGTTGACTGCGCTGCCACTGATCATTCTGTGGCGAGGCCGCCGCGGGCCCGTTGCCGCTGTTGAGTATTCCGATGTGAGTCTCGCGCGCGAGATTGCGCGCCGCACCCGGAGTCGGATCGGCGGAATTGTCTGGTTGCTGCCGATTCTCGCGGCGGCTCTCATGATCGTTGGATTGGCCCGGCCGCAGCGCACCCACAGCCGAACTGAGGTCACGACAAACGGAATAGACATCGTGCTCGGACTGGACGTTTCCGGCTCGATGCAAGCGCTCGACTTCACCGTCAATAACTATCGCGTCAACCGCATCGCCGTGGTCAAGTCGGTCGTCGCCAGATTTATTGACGAGCGCCCCAACGACCGTATCGGTCTCATCGCGTTTGCAGGATCTCCCTACATAGTGAGCCCGCTTACTTTGGACCACGACTGGCTGCTCCAGAATCTCGAGCGTATTAACGTCGGTATCGGCGACGACGGCACGGCAATCGGCTCAGCCATCGCTGCGGCCGTCAATCATCTGCGCACGACGAGCGCAAAATCCAAGGTGGTCATCCTGTTGACTGACGGCGTCAACAACAGTGGAAAGATATCCCCGCTTTCCGCAGCGGAAGCAGCCCGGGCCCTGGGAGTTAAGGTGTACACCATCGGCGTTGGTGTTCGCGGAAAGGCGCCCATTCCCGCCAGGGATGAAGCAGGCAGGATGCGCATGATGATGATGGATGTCGACGTCGACGAAAAGACACTGCAGGCAGTGGCCAAGGAAACCGGCGGCCTGTTTTATCGGGCGACTGACACTGATTCGTTGCAGAAAATCTATGAGCAGATTAACCGTTATGAGACCTCGGCGCAGTCTGTGCAGAAATTCGAGCACGTGGAAGAGCTCTATAAATGGCCTCTGTTCCCATCACTGGCCTTGCTTGGATTCGGGGTGATCTTGCAGCAAACGAGGTTTCGCAGGTTACCGTGAGGTTCAGTGATCCACACTGGCTGCTGGCCGGACTGCTGACCTGCATTGCGCTGATCGTGATGTGGCGCCGGTACGATGTTCGGCAGCAACGGGCACTCGCCCAATTCATCGCGCCGCATTTGCGACAGAAGCTCACCGGCTCGCTCTCCGGCTTTCGCCGGTTCGCACAGCGAGGCTCGTTCGCAGCCGCCGTGCTCTGTCTTTTCGCCGCGCTTGCGGGCCCTGAGCTGGGATATCACTGGGAAAAAATCAGCCGCCGCGGCAATGACGTCGTTTTCGCGATTGATACCTCGCGGAGCATGTTGACTCCCGATGTCAAACCGAACCGATTGACGCGGGCAAAGCTGGCCATTGATGACATGGCAAGACAATTGGATGGCGACGGAATCGGCATCGTGGCATTTGCCGGCAGCGCATTCCTCGTCTGCCCGCTGACGCTCGACTATGGCGCCTTTCAACAGTCATTGGATGCTGTGGATGTGCACACGATTCCGCTGGGGGGTACCAATATTTCGAGTGCCATTCTGGCAGCGCGCGACGCCCTCCGCCGTCGTCCCGGAAGCGACAAAATCCTGATACTGGTCACGGATGGCGAGAATCTTCAAGGCGAAGCGGCAGCCGCGGCCGAAGAAGCTGCCAAACAGGACGGGCTCGTCATCTATACGGTCGGCATCGGTACCGCGGAGGGCGAGCTCATCCCGTTACCGTCGGACCTGGGCGGCAACTTCGTGAAGGATGAGACAGGAGCCTTGGTAAAATCGCATCTCGACGAAAGCGGGTTGAAAGCCATCGCCACCGCCACGGGTGGAGACTACGTACACCTCGGCGGCCAGGGCCAGGATTTCGAAACGTTTTTGAAGACCGTATTCGGCAAGGTGTCGAAGCATGACTTGCTTTATAGACAGCAGAAAGTCTACACACAGCGCTATCAATGGCCACTGGCAGCCTCATTGGTGACATTGTTGGCCAGCATGATGATGGGCACACGACGCTCGGGCCGCCGGCGAACGGCGGCAGTGTCTCAGGCGGTCGCCGTGATGACCCTGATGGGAGTGCTGGTCATCCCGATGCGTTCTGAGAGTGCCGATCAGACCAACACCCCGGGCCGGGCGGCCGATGCCAGGACACCGCTCGTGGAATACAACGCGGGGACATCTGCGTATCGAGCTGGAAAGTATCCCCAGGCAACGCAGGCTTTTCAAAAATCAATCGAGACCTCACCGGCGAGCGATGCAAAGCGCTTGTCGGATCAGCAGGACGCTTACTACAACCTGGGCAACACGCTGTATCGCGCCGGTCAGCAACTCGAGAAAACCGCGCCGCAGGATGCCATTAAAAAATGGAGCGAGGCGGTCAAGGCATACGACACGGCACTGCAGCTGCGAAGCAATGACGCCGATAGCAAGTACAACCGCGACTTCGTCAAGCGGAAGATCGATGCGCTCCAACAGCCACCCGATCAGGGGGGCGGCGGTGGCGGTGGCGGCTCGGGTGGCAGTGGTGGCGGGGGAGGCAACGGCGGCGGCCAGGGAAAGGGCCAGGGCCAGCCTCCCCCCGGCCAACCGCCACCCCAAGGACAACCTCCCCCGCAGGGACAACCACCCCCGCAGGGTCAGGCCCCGCCTCCACCCCCACAGCAGGGGCAACCGCCTCGGTCGCCACCGCTAGGCCAACAGCCCGGTCCGCCACCGAGCGCGCCACCATCAGCGGGCAATCGGCAACCACCCAATGCACCGCCGCCTCCACAATCAGGTTCGGCAGAAGCTGACGATCAACGCGCACCCGGTCAAATGAGTGTTGACGAAGCCCACCAGCTGTTGGACTCCGCCAAATCTGACGAACACCACTCGCTCCTGGTGCCATCCGGCCCGCGGGCTCCCGACTCTACGCCGGAAAAAGCATTCAAGAACTGGTGATGCGAATCCGGCATATGCACTGGAGCAAGTTGATTGTCGCGATCGGGGTGCTGCTTGCTCCAATCGCGACCGCCTGCGCACAGGCTGACCTTTCGCTCGCCTATGAAACCATAGAACCTCAGAGCATCAGGCTGGGCGAATCAGCAACGATCCGGATAACGAGCCTGGACGACTATATGGAAAGCGTCACGTTACCGAACGTGACCGGACTGAAATTCGAGGTGATAGACCGCTCGCGCGGCTTCGATTTCATCAACGGTAAGCCGATCGCTTCATCTCATATCCTGATCCGCGTCACGCCACAATTCACGGGCGTCTTCACTATTCCCGGACTCACACCCAAATCGCGGACTCTCGGACTCGAGGTCGTCAAAGCGGACAATGCCAATCCTTTGGCCTGGCAAAATTACAAGCAATCACCCGCAGCGGCGCCGCCGCCGCCGAAGACGGCATCGCTCCCGAAAGGTGCTCAGCTGAAAGCGGGCGGCGCGGCCTTCGTACGCCTCGTCATTCCAACACGTGCCGTCTATGTGGGCGAAAGTGTGCCGGTCGATATCGAAGTGGGCCTGCGTCCCGGAATCGTGACGTCGCTGAATGGCCTGCCCACGCTCAGTGGCGGTGACTTCACACTCAACAATCTTTCGAGGCAACCCGAGCGCCGCGACGAGATCATCGGAGGGAGCCCCTTCGTGCTGATGACCTGGCACAGCGTGCTGGCGGCGGTAAAGCAGGGCGACTTCTCCTTGTCGGTAGAAGCGCCGCTCAGCGTAAAGGTGAACACGCTCTCGGCCCAGGATATTTCGATCGCGGCCCAGATGGGCGCGCCATTCCTGCAAGGTCTGTACAACGGCATCGTTCCAAAGGAATTGACAGTCGCCAGCCCGGCATCCCAGTTGAAGGTCCTGCCACTGCCCACCGCGGGGCGGCCCAAGGACTTCAGTGGAGCCGTGGGCGACTTCCAGGTATCGAGCGACATTTCGCCCGCCCATGCAGCGGCGGGGGATCCGCTCACTCTTCGCCTGCACGTCACCGGTGCGGGGAACTTCGATCGCGTCGATTCAACAATGTTCGATCATTTGGATCGTTGGAAAACCTACCCGCCGAAAGCCTCCTTTACCAGGAAGGACGCGGTGGGATACAAGGGTGAGAAGGTGTTCGAACAACCGCTCATTGCGGGGCAGCCGGGTGAGCAGACGATTCCCGGACTCGAGCTCAGTTACTTTAATCCCAACACGCGACACTACGAGCGTGCGCACACAGAGCCGCTCAAAGCGATGATCGGCACGTCGCTGGCGGATAGCCCACCCAGCGCGTTGGCCGAGGCAGGATCCACCACGAGCCAATCTGCCCTTGGCTTGCGCCCCGATCACCCGCAGACGCAAGGCTCGGTGAGCGAAATGAGACCACTCTACTTCCAGCCGGCGTTTCTGGCTGTTCCGGCAACACTGGTCTTGATTCTGACGGGCAGCTGGTTTGCCGTGCGCCCCAACCCCGTGCGCGTCATCTCGAAATCAGCCGAGCGTGCACTCGCCAGGTTGGACGCGGCGGCGCGATCCGGCGATGCTTCTGCATTCCTGGAAGTGGCACGAGCGGCACTTCTACAGACATTCGCCGCGCGATGGCACATGGCACCTGATCAAATTACCTCGGCAGACCTGAAAGCGCGGCTGGGCGCGGCAGGCGACGATGTCGAACGGCTGTGGGGACTCGCCGACGAAGCGAAGTATTCCAACTTCGAGCCGGGTAGCACGGACTTTCAACGTTGGCTGGAATTGATTCGCGGCCAACTCCATGCGAGCGAGAAGAAGTAAATGCGCGCCCTGATGATAGGCATGCTGATAGCAAGCCTGCCCGGCTGGGGCGGCCAGGCGCTCGCACAGGCGCCGCCATCGCACCCCCCGACCCTGGCGCAACCCGAGCCACCGTCCCTACCCTCCCAGCCAGCGTACTCGGCAGATGGCCTCTACAACCTGGCCAACTCCTACGCACGAGCCGGCAAGCCAGGACTCGCAGTGCTCAACTACGAACGCGCCTCCCTACTGGCCCCCAATGACCCGGATATCCGTGCAAACCTCGAGTACGTCCGTGCCTCAGCACACGTGCCCGCCGAGCCACGCATCCGCTTTGCGCGCGTCGCCCAAGCCGTGAATCCCACATTGGCGGCTTGGATCGGCGTCCTCGGAATTGCCCTGGTCGGAGCGGCAATGCTGGCGAAAAGAATCACGCCGCGATATCGATGGCTTCGGGCCGGCGGGATTCTGGTCGGCATTGCACTGATCGCCCTCACCGTCTCCAACGCCATGGTGCTGTGGCCGCGAATGCACGAGGCGGTCGTCCTCATCAACCAGACGCCAGCACGGGTAACCCCAGTGCCCATGGGCGACACAGCTTTTATGTTACGGGAAGCGGAGACTGTCACAATCGCCGCGGAGCACGAGGATTTCATGCTCATTCGCTCTCGTGGCGGCCTCTCAGGCTGGGTAGCTCGTGCGAATCTGGGCGCGGTCGTACCGCAAACCAGCGGGTCAGCGAACGGCCCCGTCAGGCCATACGACGATCACGTCGCGCCCTGATTCGGGCACACTGAACGACGTCGGCAGCGCTCCTGCGTGCGAACTACTTGAGATTGCAGTACGAAAGATTGCTGGGAGATGCCGAGGAAGAACCCCTCATCGACAGCTGAGCGCGGGCGCGGCTACTTCTTTACTCGAAACGGAAACATCTGCTGTCTGACAAACCCGTCCGGCATGTAGTCACCGACGACCCCGTACTTGGCCGGAAAGGGCTTGCCTGCCGGCACTTTCACTGCAGTCCCAAACAGATGATCCAGAAACGAGTAATGGGCCGCATAGTTGCGGTCGATTGCCTCGTCGTCGGCCGAATGGTGCCAGTGGTGAAAATCCGGTGTGACCACGAGGTACTTCAAAGGACCCCAGGGGATGTGGACATTGGCGTGATTGAACACCGCCTGGAATCCAACGATGATGATGTACGCGTTGACAACCGACTCACTGAATCCCAGGACGAAGATCGGCGCCAACACGAGAACGCGCGTCACGACCAGCTCCAACATGTGCTGCCGCGATCCAGCGAGCCAGTCCATCGTCTTGGTGCTGTGATGAACGGAATGGTAACGCCACAGATACGGCACTTCGTGATAGGCACGATGCGTCCAATACTGCGCCAGATCGGCCACCAGGATGCACAACAACAGTTGCGGCACGAACGCAATGTGTTGCACCGCCTGTTGGAAATCGCTGCGAATGAGCCAGCCGAACACATTGTGGATCAGCAGGTTGACCGTCAACAGAATCAGCCCGACGAGGAAATGATTGACCGTAAAGTGCTTCAGGTCCGTCTGCCATTCTTTGCGGAACACGGCCTGCCCGTGATACAGCGGCGCCAGCTTCTCCAGGACCACGAACACGAGCGTCGAGCCCAGCAAATCGAGAATGAACCAGTCGAGGCCGATGTACGGCGTGTGATCCGGGAAATGTCCGACCGGAACTCGTGAGCCGCCTAGCGCGACCGCCACGAATACGAATACAAACGCCATCACGTTCAGCTGGCGCCGCCGCCCGAAGATCAGGTTGGCAAGCGACAGCCCACCGGCAATCAGCAAAGTCATCAACAGAACGTGACGGAGAACATCGACCGAGTACTTGTGCCGCAACTCCGGCGTCGTCAGATATTCGGGAAAATGAAACGCGAGCACACCCAGCAGGCTCAGGAAGCCCAACACGAGGGCAATCACTGTGGCGATGGTGCCATCGCCCTTATCGATGCGACCATCGCGGCCGAGCAGCCCGGCAGTCTCATGGACTACGTCGCCTACGAGCTTTACTGGCGCTTTGGCAGCCTGGAGGCCGTGCTCGACGAGAATGCGGCGTGATGGGGTTGGCATAACGTGCTAAGTCCAGCACAACTCGCGTGCGGATGGTCTGCCTGACCGCACAATTATGAGCATCAACGCTTGCGCGACTTGGGCTGCCGTACCGGTTTCCTGGCCGGCGGCTCGACTCGCCGCACGGTCGACGCATCTCCGTGAAGCGACATCAGAGACTCCATCAGGCTCTCATCGGCGCTCGAGCAGATTCCGAGCACCGTCGCCTCATCGCAACCTTCGGCGACATAGGCATGGCCCATGTTGCTGTCCACGTAAATGGACTCACCTGACCCGAGAACCACCGGATCGTAGAACTCCGTGTGGACCGTGATGCTGCCCTCGAGCACATAGATGTACTCCTCGCCGGGGTGGCGCACGAGCTCGCCGAACTCCTCCAGGCTCTTCGCACGAATCCGCGTCAGTATGGGAATCATGCGCTTGCGACGCAGCTCCGGGCACATGTAGTAATAGTCATAGTTGCGAGTGTTGACTCGCACAGCGTCGGCGACGATCCCGATGCTTCTGCGGGCAGTCACTGCCGGGCCGGTATCCGCAGGCCCGATCGGATCCGAGAATAACTCCGACAGCGGGATGTTGAGCCGCTGGCTGACCTGCAACAGCTTGTCATAAGTGAGGGTCAGGCGGTCATGCTCGACCTTGGAGAGCGTCGAGATCGGGATGTCGGTGCGCTCGCTCATCTCCTTTAGTGTCCAGCCATTACGCGAACGAAGCGCCCGGACGAGGCTGCCGAGCGTGGGATGGCGAGTTTTCATATCCATGTGGCGGGCAAGGATACAGCCCACGCAGGTCGGGTCAACGGCACAGCCCAAGGGCATCGCTGCATGCGTATTCTCTGATTAGAAAATTAAATTGCATTTTTTCTATCCAGGACGATACTCTCCTCAGTAAGACAATAAAAGTGGGGTGGAGAATGTCCTCGATCCGTGGTTTCTCCCTGAAGCGGCGCCGCGTTCTGCAGGGCATGGGTGCCGCGGCATCATTCCTGGGCCTGCCCGCATTCGGTGCCACCGGCGCCCGAGCGGCGGCTGACGGGGAGCACCAATACTCGAAGAAAGTCGTCGACCTGGTCGAGCGATCCCTGGTGATCGACATGCTGGGGCCCTTGAAACTCGACTTCAGACCCGAGGCGTTCGCCGAACCGTTGACCGAGCAGGAAGCGGCCATGTTCCGCTCCTGCGGTATCACCGCCTTTCACAACTCGGAAGGCGTTGGCGGGGCAACCGCGTACGACGACGCTCTGCAATTCATTGCGGCGTGGAGCGGCTTCGTCGGCCGCAACAGCGAAGTCTTCTCGTTGGTTGGAACCGCCGCAGACCTGGATCACGCCAAGGCGAAGCACAAAATCGCCGTGATTATGGGCCTCCAGAATGCAGACGAATTCCGCGAGCCCAAGGACGTCAAGGACTTCTATCAACTGGGCCTGCGTTGCGCACAGTTGACCTACAACACTCAGAATCTCCTCGGCAGCGGCTCCACTGAGCGCATCGACGGAGGTATCTCCGACTACGGCATCGAAATCATCAAGGCGATGAACGAAGTCGGCATGCTCGTCGACGTCTCGCACAGCGGCGACCGCACAACGTTGGATGCCATCGAGCTCTCGCCACGACCCATCGCGATCACGCACGCAAATTGTCGCGCCCTGAACAACCACCCGCGCCTCAAAACCGACGAGGCCATTCAAAAGCTCGCGCGCAAAGGCGGCGTCATGGGCATCACAGGCGTCCGCAATTTCGTAAAGGACCGGGAACCCACAACTGTCGAGGACGTCGTCGATCACATCGACCACGTGGTCAAACTCGTGGGAATCGAGCACGTCGGCATCGGTACGGACTCCGATCTGATGGGCTACGACCACATGCCGCCCGACCAGTACGAGAAGCTCAAGGCGAGCTATAAATCAACCTATGCCTTCCGCGACAAGATCGACACGGACGGCTTCAATCATCCACGCAAGATTTACGACCTGACGGATTCTCTGATCAGGCGCGGCTACAGCGACAACAACATCCAGGCTGTGCTCGGCGGCAACTTCCGCCGGCTGTTGGGGGACTCCTGGAAACCGCAACCACCGGTGGAGAAAAAATCATGAGCAACACGAACGGCCGACGGACCGGGCGAGCCGCCGCCTGGGCGGCGGTCATCATTTCGATTCCCGCCCTGGCGCAGGAGAGCGCGGAAGAAAGAGGCGGCCCCATACGGTTGGAAGAGGTCGTGGTCACCGCAACCAAGCGCTCTGAGAGTCTGCAGGACGTTCCGGTCGCGGTAACCGCCATCACCTCCGCGGACATCCAGGCACGCGGCTTCACGAATTACAGCGACTTCGTGAACACCGTGCCAAACATGTACATGCAGGATCGGGGACCCGGTAACACCCAGATCTACATTCGCGGCCTCGTTGCCCAGGGCGGCTCGGGATTCCCGGTCGCCACCTACTTCGGTGAAGCGGTGACCAGTGTGCTCACCAACCACGGCGGATTCGCGAACCTGCGCCTGGTGGATATTGACCGGGTCGAGGTGCTTCGCGGACCCCAGGGAACCCTGTTCGGTGCCAACTCGTTGGCTGGCGTGGTGCGCGTGGTACCGAATGCCCCGAATCTGACCGACCTGCAGATCGATGCCGCGGCGAGCGGCTGGTCGACCGCCCATTCGGGCGGTGGCAGCGAGCATTTTGAGGGTGTGCTCAACCTCCCTATCATCCAAGGTCAGCTCGCCGCGCGATTGGTCGCTTACCAGGACCACATCGCCGGCTATCTCGACAACGTCGTCCCCGCGGCGGCTCCGAACGACTACAGCGCCGGATTTGGAGCGCCGGACGGCACGTTGGTGATTCCGGGACATGCTGCCTTCACCCGCAAGGACATCAACACCCAGGATACCTGGGGCGTGCGCGGCTCTGTGACGTGGAAGCCCACAGATTCATTCCACATCGACCTGAGTTATGTGGCACAGGAAGTCCGGTTGAACTCCGAGGCGGGCGCGCAGCCGGCATTCGGCGAATTTGTAGTGCAGCGGCCGTTGGATCTGTACTCGCGGGGCGAGGACCTGGAAGAGGAACGAATCGGTCAGATCGTCGTGGGTTATGACTGGAGCGCCGTCTCGCTCACCTCAGCAACCGGCTACACGCGCCTCGAGCGCTTCGGGAACCAGGACATCAGCTTCCTCGCCGCCGCAGCCGGCCTGGGCGAACAGCTATGGCCCCTGCTCGATCGCAGCAAAGGCGAATCGATCACCGAGGAGCTGCGCGTGCAATCGCGCGGCGATGGCCCGTTCCAGTGGCTCGCAGGTTACTTCTACACCAATACGAATTTCGACCTCGGACAATACGTCCCCGACTACTCCTGTCCGGCGTGTCTGCCCGAAGTGCTCTTCGGCCAACCGTTCGCGATTCGAACCATCGGTAGCACCATCGGCGAAAAGCAGAAGCAGCAGTCGGTCTTCGCCGAAGCCAGCTTCAACATCACCTCGCAGTGGACGGTCGGCGCCGGCGGCCGGTATCTCAAGGACTACATCGAATCCTTCAGTCCCGCGGCTGAGGGCCTCCTGGTCGGCGGTACTGAAGCTGCCTCGCCGCCCGTCGGCGGCCGCAACTCCATCTTCAATCCGTCTGCGTATGTGCGCTTCAAGGCAAACGAAGATATGACGTACTACGCCCAGGCGGCACGCGGATTTCGCAGCGGCACGCCCAACCAGGCCCTGGCTTATGACCCCAACGGCCCATGCGGAGAGACCGCTGCGGCCGACGGAGTCCGCGCACTGACCGACCCCGATACGCTGTGGACCTACGAGTTGGGAATGAAATCCACCTGGGCCGGCAAACGGATCGCGGCCAACATCGCACTCTTTCACCAGCGTTGGAAGGGAGTGCAGCTCGCGGCCACCCAGCCCTGCGGTTTTAACGGTACGGTCAACGGGGGAGACGCTTCAGGCAACGGCGCCGAGCTGGAAATGACCGCGCAGCTCATCAAATCGCTGAGTGCCAATCTGACCGCCTCCTACGTCTATAACAAATTCGACAGCGCAACCCCCAACGTGGGTTACTCCCCCGGCGATCGCGTGCCGGGCGCTCCTGAAGAGAATGCCAGCGCCGGGCTGCAGTACAACTTCGCGTTGAACAATACGTGGAGCGGCTACGCCCGCGCAGACTATTCATATGTGGGCGACGTGCACTTCGTATTCGGAACCGGTGCCGCCGCGACTCCTTACCTGCAAGGCGGCTTCGGACAGGCGAACCTGCGTCTGCAGCTGCAACACCAACAGTTTGGCTTCGAGCTGTTCGCACGCAATCTGACAAACAAGCGCGCCCAGGAGGCGACCGGCGACCCGACGCAGGGAGGCTATGCCTATATGCTGCGCCCGCGTGAGTTGGGAGTTGAGGTGCGCTACTCGTTCGACGAGCCCTTGTAGCAGCACTTGCGTTGACGGTGAATGACGATGCTCGAATTGCCTCATCCTTATCTGATATTCCTCGGCGACACAGCGGAGCCGATGTTTGCCAAGACGGCATTCGGGCTGCGCGACTGGGCGCCTGAGCGCTGCATCGGCGAATGGTCAATTGGCAGCACCACTGTAACCACAGGGTTACAGAGACTATCGCCGCGGCAGGCACGTGAACGGGGCGCGCGTAGCCTCGTCATCGGTGTCGCGAACTACGGGGGAATCATCCAGGAAAACTGGCTCCCAACGCTGCTCGAGGCACTGGAGGCCGGCCTCGACATCATTGGCGGGATGCATGCGAAGCTCCACGAAATAGAGGCATTGAGGACGACCGCCGCACGCCTCGGGCGACGTTTGATAGACGTGCGCGTGCCTCCATTCAACATACCAGTAGCAAACGGTCGCAAACGAACGGGAAAACGCCTTCTGACGGTCGGGACCGACTGTGCGCTGGGTAAGAAATACAGTGCACTGGCCATCACCCGTGCGTTCAAGGATCGAGGCGTGGCAGCGGACTTTCGTGCCACGGGACAAACCGGCATCCTGATCTCAGGTCACGGCATTCCTATGGACGCAGTCGTCTCGGACTTCGAAGCGGGCGCTGCGGAGATGCTCAGTCCCGATGGTCCGCCACAACATTGGGATGTCATTGAAGGACAGGGGTCTTTGTTTCATCCCTCCTATGCGGCGGTCTCCCTCGGACTGTTACATGGCAGTCAAGCGGATGTTCTCGTCGTGTGCCATCAGGCGGGACGCACGCATGTTCTGGGAAAGCCCGACTATCCTCTGCCTACGCTCGAAGAGACGATTGAGCTCAATTTGCGGCTCGGAAGCCGCACAAACCCAGCCATCCGCTGCGCAGGGATTAGCTTGAATACCTCCACGCTCGATGCCGATGCTGCCCGCGAGCTGCTCGCCACCGAAATGCAGCGGTTGGGTCTACCAGTGGCGGACCCGATCCGCGGTGGACCGGAGTTCAAGCAACTGGTCGATGCCTGCCTCGCGTAAGTTCGCCCGGAGAATCCCATGTCCATTTTGAAGCGACTGACCCTGACTTTCCTGGCGCTCGCGACCACTGCTGCGGGTGCTCAGGAACCCGTGGCGATGACCGCTGAGGACGTTAATGCCTGGCTAGACGGCTATCTCCCCTACGCTCTGCACACTGGCGACATCGCCGGTGCAGTCGTGGCCGTCGTGAAGGACGGAAAAGTCCTGACCGAGCGCGGTTACGGCTACAGCGATGTCGCCAGGCAGACACCGGTTGACCCGAAGAAAACGCTCTTCCGTCCCGGCTCAGTCTCCAAGCTGTTGACCTGGACTGCGGTCATGCAACTCGTGGAGCAGGGCAAGATCAATCTCGACGCAGACATCAACCAGTACCTCGACTTCAAGATTCCGGCCCGCGACGGCAAGCCTGTTACGATGCGGAACATCATGCAGCACACGGCCGGATTTGAAGAGCAGGCCAAGGGCATCATTTCGACCAATCCGAAGGCCCCGGGATTTGAGGCTCTTCTCAAACAATGGGTACCGAACAGAGTGTTTGCACCCGGCACCACTCCCGCGTATTCCAACTACGGCGCGTCCCTGGCGGGTTACATCGTGCAGCGACTGTCCGGCGAGTCATTTGACTCGTACATCGAGAAACACATCTTCGCGCCGCTCGACATGCAGCTGTCGAGCTTTCGCCAACCGCTGCCGGCCAACCTCGCGCCCCTGATGTCGAAGGGGTACAAACAGGCCTCCCAGGATCCCCAGCCTTACGAGATTGTGGGTCCCGCCCCCGCCGGTTCTCTCGCGGCGCCTGCCGAGGACATGGCTCATTTCATGATTGCTCACCTGCAGGGCGGCGAGTACCAGGGCAAGCGGATACTGACTGCCGCAACGGCTGAGCAGATGCACAACAGCCCCTTGACCCTGCTGCCCCCGCTCAACCGCATGGAGCTGGGCTTCTTCGAGACAAACATCAACGGCCGCGAGGTCATCGGCCACCTCGGAGATACGGACGCGTTCCACACTTCCCTGCACCTGTTCCTGCAGGAAGGGGTGGGCTTTTATGTCTCTTTCAACAGCCTGGGCAAGGAGGGGGCGGTCCAGAAGCTGCGCGCAGCGATGTTCCAGGACTTCGCGGACCGTTACCTTCCCGGCAAACCGCTGGAGGGTCGCATCGACGCCAGGACGACAGCAGCCCACGCGGCATTGTTGACCGGGAGCTGGGCGAATTCGCGGGGTTCCCAGTCGAGCTTTCTGGCCGCTCTCGAGCTGATCGGTGCAACCCAGAACAGCGTCAATGACAAGGGTGAGCTGGTCACACCGTGGTTCCCCGGCCTGAGCGGCGAGCAGCGCCACTGGATCGAGTACGCCCCCTTTGTCTGGCGCGATCGGGACACCCACGAGCGTCTCGCTGCGCAGGTTGTCGACGGTAAGGCTGTCCGCTTCAGTGTCGACGAATTCTCGCCATTCATCGTATTCGATCGGCCGGCCTGGTATCGGAACACCAGTTGGCTGCGTCCTGCGTTCTTCGTGGGCGTCGCAGCCCTTTTGCTCACAGCACTCCTGTGGCCCATAACGGCGATTGTCCGAAGGCGCTACGGCGCCACGCTGACATTGGATCGCCCTTCGTTACGTGCCTGCACGGGAAGCAAGCTTGCGGCAGTTGCCATCGTGTTGGCGGTGGGGATGTGGAGCACCACGATTGGATTGATGCTCACGGACCTCAACAACTTCAGCGCGCAATTCGACCTGGTCATCCACTTTGCGCAATTGCTGGGGATCGTTGCCTTCCTCGGGGGGTTTGTCCTCATCCTCCTGAATCTGCGTGTAGTGTGGACCGGCCAGCGCCGTTGGCCCGCGAAGACCTGGAGCGTAGTGCTCACCTTCTCGGGCTTCATCGTCCTGTGGGTTGCTTTCGCATTCAACCTCATCGGCTTGGGAGCGAATTACTGATGTCCGGCGTGACACTGAGCGTGCGCGTCGAGAAGTTGAAGCTGGCTGCGCCTTTTCGGATCTCGGGATTTGTCTTCGAGGAACAGGATGTTGCGGTCGTTGAGTTGCGCGACGGCTCGCATCTGGGTCGTGGTGAGGCCTCCGGCGTCTATTACCTCGACGACAAGATCGAGGGGATTGTGGCCGCAATCGAATCGCGTCGAACTGCCATCGAATCGGGTATGGATCGCCTGTCGCTGCAGCGACTGCTCCCGCCCGGTGGAGCACGCAACGCAATCGATTGCGCGATGTGGGAGCTGGAGGCGTCCCGCAGAGGAGTACCGGTGTGGGAATTGGCCGGGGTGGGCGCCTTGCGGCCGTTGCTTACAACTTTCACCCTGGGCGCAGATGATGCACAAACGATGGCAGCAGGCGCACGGAAGTACAGTCACGCCCGCTCCCTGAAGTTGAAACTGACGGGCGATCTCGAAATGGATATCGCGCGCATCCGGGCGGTTCGTGGTGCAAGACCGGATGTCTGGATCGGCGTAGATGCCAATCAGGGTTATACCGTTGGCGCCCTGAGCGGACTGCTGGACGAGCTCGTGCGCGCTGAAGTGGCCTTGCTGGAACAGCCGCTGGCACGCGGCCACGAAGCCGATCTGCAGGGATTCACATCGCCGATTCCAATCGCTGCGGACGAGAGCGCACTGACTCTTGCGGACCTGCCGGGGCTGGTCGGCCGATTCCAGATCGTCAACATCAAGCTGGACAAGTGCGGTGGGCTCACCGAGGGGCTCGCCATGGCGCGGCGGGCCCGCGAGATCGGTCTCGGAGTCATGGTCGGCAACATGGTCGGCTCGAGCCTCGCGATGGCGCCTGGTTTTATCCTGGGCCAACTGTGCGACGTTGTTGACTTGGACGGACCGATCTTTCTGTCACGGGACTGTACACCCGGCGCGGTCTACGCTGAGGGTAAGATCCAGTGTGGCGAAGAGGTCTGGGGATCCGGTCGCTCGCTCACAACAGCGCATCTCCCCACCCCATAAAGGTCCAGCATGCCCTCGCGATTTCAACGCTTCCTGCTGCCGGGCTTCGCATTCAAGGCGGTCGTCATTGGCGGCGGCTACGCGACCGGCCGCGAGCTCGCCGAGTTCTTCATGCCCAGTGGACCCTGGGGCGGTGTCGCGGCGATGCTGCTGGCAACTGTGGTCTGGGCCGTCGTCTGTGTTGCCACTTTTCTGTTTGCGCGTCGCTACGCGGCCAGCGACTATCTGACATTCGTTCGTGCACTGCTCGGCCCAGCTTCCATCGTGTTCGAGGTCGCGTACATCCTGTTTGTCGTATTGTTACTGGCGGTCTTCGGTGCCGCAGCGGGAGCGCTCGGCGAGGCGACGTTGGGGGCACCGAAAATCGCGGGGACATTGGCGCTGATGTCAGCCATTGCGCTCGTGGTCGCATATGGCAATGCTTCCGTGGAGCGATTGTTCAAATACGTCTCGTTCCTCTTGTATGGCGTCTACGTGTTGTTCGTGGTCCTGGCGTTCACTCACTTCGGTGACCGCATCGCAGCCGGCTTCGCAACAACAGCGCCCATGGATGGCTGGGTCATCGGCGGCCTGACCTACGCCAGTTACAACATCATTGGTGCGGTCGTGATATTGCCCGTCTTACGGCACTTGACGAGCGATCGGGACGCAGTCATTGCGGGACTCATTGCGGCGCCGCTGGCAATGATCCCGGCGCTGATGTTTTTCTGCTGCATGATCGCCTACTACCCCGCAATAGCGACCGAAACGTTGCCGTCCGACTTTCTTTTGCAGCGACTGAACCTGCCGCTGTTTCATCTGATGTTTCAGCTGATGATCTTCGCCGCTCTGCTCGAGAGCGGTACAGGCGCCGTGCACGCCATCAACGAGCGCATCAACAACACATTGCACAAGCGTAATCGAACGCCGCTGAGTCGCCCGGCTCGACTCGCAATCGCACTCGTCATTCTCGCCGGCTGCATGTTGCTCGCCCAGCGTTTCGGTCTCGTAACCTTGATTGCCAGGGGTTATCGCGCCCTGGCGGTCATTTTTCTCGTCGTCTACGTGCTGCCGTTGCTCACTGTCGGCGTTGCCCAGCTATTGCGCGGTCGACCTGCAGCCGAGAGCCCTCCCTGACACTAAGCCTGTGCCCTCAAGAGTTGGCCGATCGGTGATGCGCCCTGCATATCGCTGGCCAGCGTGCTCAGGAAATTGCTCATCGTGGTCTGCGATGAATCCGTGCTACCGCCCAGCGCCGACACGAGATTGTTGAAGCTGGTCTGCAGGTCGCTCAATGCCGAGCCCGAAGTCGCCGACGTCGATGACGCTACCGAGGTTGCGGACGTTGCCGCAGTGGAGCTGTCTGTCGCTGAGCTGCTCGATGAAGTACCGCTCGACGAAGACCGGCTCGGATCGGACGCGGCCAGTTGCTCGACGAGTCTTTGTAGACCACCCCCACCACCATGATGATGTCTGGGTGCACCTGTCGGCGCCGCGACCGCGGAGGTTCCTGAGGTCGAGCTAGTTTGCCCAGCTGCGCTCGTGGCATCAGCTCCATTCGTAACGTCGCCACTGGCGCCTGTTGCGCTGACGCTGTTCACCGCACCGGCGCTGTTGCTCGTGACATTGGCCGCGTTCGCGCTCTGGGCCTGCAGTGCCGCCATCAGGCTCTGATGAGCCGGCAACGCGTTGCCCCTTCACCACCGCCACGCTTCCAACACGGTCGACTCGTGCCGCACGCGGCCGATAGTTGCCGCTTTTTTTTGCAGCGCAAAGCAAAAGGCCGCGACTTGCGCCGCGGCCTCGTGATCTCGAATGGTCGACCAGCCTGGCTAGCGGCTGTCGCGCAGCTTGCTGAGCAGCCGCAGAATTTCCAGGTACAGCCACACCAGCGTGACCAACAGGCCGAACGCCGAGTACCACTCCATGTAGCGCGGCGCGCCCTGCTTCACACCCGTCTCGATCAGGTCGAAGTCGAGCACCAGGTTCAAGGCAGCCACGCCGCAGATCACCAGCGAGACAATGATGCTCAACGGACTGGAGGAAGTCAGAAATGGCACGCTGACATGGAAGAGTCCGAGCACCATGCTGACCAGGTACAGCAGGGCAATCGCACCAGTAGCGCCGATCACGATCGTCCGGAAGCGCTGCGTGACTCGAATCAGTCGCGTCGAGTAAGCCACCAGCAACACTGCCAGCACGCCAAAGGTCAGGCCCACGGCCTGGATCGCGATTCCCGGATAGCGACGCTCCAAAAGCGCCGAGAATCCACCCATGGCCAAGCCCTCGAGCCCGGCGTACGGAATTGCAAGATACATCGCCGTCGTCGGCTTGAAGCTGATGATGAGGGCCACGATGAGGCCGCCCACCGCACCAATGAGTATCGACGGGCCCACCACCGAGGCATCGCCGGTCGAAAGGTATTCCGACCACGGCCAGAAGGCTCCCGCCATCAAAACGACCAGCAGCAGGAACGACTTGTTAATGGCCCCCTGCAGGGTCATCCGCTCGCCGCTGGCCATCGGCCGCGGCAGTCCAGAAAAAGTCTTCTCGTTCAGTCCCGGATTACCGGATCGCACGGGAAGGGGCATCGACATCTCCTTAAAAGCCAGGTGGCTATTGTAGTCCACCGGAGCAGGACGTGCGGTTTCCCGCCGGGGATTCAAGGCAGGCCGGCGTGAATATCGGGTGAGCAATTACCCGCTCCCGCCGCAGGTTGGAGGTCGGGAGCTGCCAGGTCCCCGAGGCGGGTACTTGCCGGTGAGCGGCTGGCCTCCGAGGCGGAGACGGCGGCCCCCAAGGTCCGCTATTTTCCCGTACCGTCCGTTCCAGGTCGTCCCCCCGGCCCGGAACCGCCGTCCCCAGGACGCCCCGCACCGGGCGTGGAACTGCCACCTCCGGGCCGCCCAACTCCTGGGCCTGAGCCGCCATTCCCAGGACGTCCAGCTCCCGAACCGGGCCCACCCGGTCCCGGCCGATCTGCCCCAGGGCGCCCACCATCCGGCCGGCCATTCCCTGGACGACCCTTATCCGGCCGACCCGCATCGGGTCGACCATCTCCCGGACGTCCAACGCCGGGCCGCCCTTGCCCCGGTGGTGTTGGTTTCACGATCGGTCGCGCTGGCTGCGGATGCGGCCGCGGTGGCGGAGGTCGAGGGCGCGGCGGTGGAGGCTGTGGCCTTGGCGGGGGCGGTCGTGAGTGCGGCGGCCTGATCGGCCGACGCGGCGGAATCGGCCGGTGCAACCAGACATCCCGCTGCCCATACCAGGGACGCCGGCTGTAGTAGCGCCCCCAATAGTCCCCCAAACTAAACGAAATAACCGCCAGCCCCAGCTGCGGTCCATACGAGAGAATGGGTACGCGCCGGCTTTGATAGTCAAAGTACAGGTAATCGGCGTAGATCCAACCGCGACTTCCCTCCAGGTCAACGTCGCACCACGTCCAGTCATCGAGGCATCCGTTGACGTTGACGAACGTGTTGGGCGGAACGGTTTGAACGAGCGGGTAATCGCTGCTCGGTCCCGCCCGCAGATTAACTGCCCCATTGGTGTAGGCGCCGGACCCGAAAGCAACCGAGGAGCACCACGCGAGCGCGAGACCCAGCAAATACCTCAACGAGCCTCTCATGTTTCAGCTCCCCGTTTGTAGACTCAAGCTGCGCCGGGTGGGCTGGTAACGACATTTTGCGGCAACGGCTTCACTGCAATGAGGCGAATCGCAACCGCCAGCGCCACCACCAGCAGACACACGGTAAACGCGGCGACACCCGGCCATTTCGCCCGAGTCCATGCAACGCCGCCCGCAGACCCCAGGATGCTGGACCCTACATATAGAAAGAACAAGTAGAACGCCGCAGCCTGTGCGGGTGCAGCGTGCCCGCGGCGGCTCACCCAACTCGAAGCTACCGAGTGCGCACCGAAATAACCTGCAGTGGCCACGCCAATGCCAACCACAATGGCCCACAGAGGAGCTGCGGCGGTCAATCCAACACCCACGAGGAAGGTGAGGATGGGTATCCAGAATACCCGGCGTCGGCCCAGTCGGCCGGCCAGCTGGCCAAACCAGGTCGAGACGAACGAGCCGACAATGTAGAACAGAAAAATGGCACCGACCACGGACTGACTCAGCGAATACGGCGGCGCGAGCAGGCGGAAACTCACGTAGTTGTAGATTGTGATGAACGACCCCATCAGCAGAAAGGCTTCCGTGTAAAGCCACGGCAAAGCGGCATCGTTTCTCAGAATCCGGATGCTGGCGAGGAGGGACGCCCAGTCATGCTTGCGCGGTATGAACGAACGGGATAGAGGGGCGGCCCAGCGAAACACAAACGCGCCGATCAAACACGCAACTCCGATACACGCAAGCGCGGAGCGCCAGCCGAGCCAGTCCGCAACCACACTTGCGCTGATCCGCCCCACCATGCCGCCAATCGCAGCACCCGCGATATAGAGCCCCATCGCCCCGCCAATCGTGCTTGCATCCACCTCTTCAGCCACGTAGGCCATGGCTATCGCAGGTATACCGGATAGAGCGATGCCAGTGAGGAAACGGGTGAATAAAAGAGCACGCCAGCTCGGCAACGCCGCCGAAGCGAGCGTCAATAGCGACCCGGCAAAGAGAGAAGCGATCATCATCTGCCGCCGGCCAATCCGGTCCGAGACGACGCTGGCGATCAGCAATGTCAGCGCCATCGCCCCGGTCGCAAACGAGACGACCAGACTGGCTTCCGCAGCGCTGACGTGAAAATCGTGCGCGAAGACGGGAAGAAGGGATTGCACACTGTAAAGCAGCGCGAATGTCGCGAGACCTGCGATCACGAGTGCCAGTGCGAGCCGGCGGTAAGCGGGAGTTCCCGCCGAGATGAGACCTGAATCGGTAGCCATTGTGCCACCGACCAGAATGCACTGATTTCAGTGCGGTGCCAAGGCTCGTCAGGTGCCCATTTGAATGTGCACACTCTTCGCATTCCGCTGCGCCTTGATGGACAGCTCAGCCGCTAACAGACACTGAGCCTGGTCCTGCGCAACGTGCGTCCGATTCACGACATCCGCAACAAACTGCGGCCCGAACGGCAACGTCAGATTGCTGCAGTCCATGTAGCGGGCTTCCTTCTGATCAACAATGAACAGATTATTGCCCGACTTCGCAACCGCCACGTTGGTGTACTTGCGCAGCTCGATGTACCCCTCGGTGCCGAGCACAAACAGGCGCCCGTCACCCCAAGTGCCGAGCCCATCCGGAGTAAACCAATCCAACCGCACGTAACCCATGCCGCGGTTGCCACGCAACATCATGTCACCGAAATCCTGAAAGCGCGGCCGGTCCGGATGCGCCACGTTGGCAATCTGCGATGCCACCACGTCGGCCTCAGTGGACCCGGTGTAGTAGAGAAACTGATCGACCTGGTGAGAGCCGATGTCACAGAGAATCCCGCCATACAGGTCGGGATCCCAGAACCACTCGGGGCGCCCCCCGCCGCCACCCGCATCGCCGTGGCCCTGGTGGACCTGGTGGGGAGCGATATTGATTGTCTGAATGACGTGACCGATGGCACCGGACTGAATCAACTCGCCCGCCTTGACGGCCGCTTTGACCTCCAGCCGCTCGCTGTACATGATTGCGTAGATGCGCTTGGTTTGCGCAATGGTCTTGCGAACGGCAGCCAACTGCTCGAGGGTGGTGATGCCGGGCTTGTCGCTGAGAAAGTCCTTGCCATGCTCCATCACGCGCACTCCCAACGGAGCACGGTGGCTCGCAATGGTGGAGCTCAGAACCAACTGGATCGACGCGTCGTTCAGAATCTCATCTGCGCTCTTCACCATCTTCACGTCCGGATAGCGCTTCGTGAACGCAGCCAGTTTGTCAGGCTCCTCACCAAAAGCGGCGACGAGCTCGCCGCCACCGCGCTGAATGGCCCCGACCATCCCGTAGATGTGATCGTGACTCATGCCGCAGACGGCAAAGCGGATCGAGTACCTGGGCTTGCTGTCCGCGTCGGGAGGACGAGGAAGTGTTTCCTGCGCGACGTTCTCGTGGTCCGGAAGCCTGCCCAGCGCGGCAGTCGGCAATCCCGGCAAGAGGCTGCTCACTCCCAGGGTCTGAAGAATCTCCCGCCGACTACGTGACCTGCCTTCCATGTGCTGCCCACCCTTGCAATAGGTGTGGCAGTGTACCTTACACGACACAAAGCGCTCATCCGGCAGGCTTCCAATACGTAACGAGCAAGCCACCCAGCACGATCAAGGTGCCTCCGACCAGGATGGGCACGGACGGAATTGCACGGAAGAAAATGAAATTGATCACCTGCCACACGACGAACAGCGTGGCGATGTAGAGCCCGACTACGCGCCCAAAATCCACGGGCGCGAGATTGAGAAACGATCCGTATCCCAGCAGGAGCAAGCCCCCTGCGGCCAACAAGCCGATCCGAAACAGGCCGACATGCGAATAGATTGCGATGCGCACCACCGCATCGCCGCTCACCTCCAGCGTCGTCGCAATAATCAACAGTATGAGCGGATGAATACCCTGCAGTGCGTTCGCCATTGATCACCTGTACCTCATTTAAAGCCCTGACATGTTACGGCAGAGTCTTGGAAATCGCCGCCGCAGCGGGTCCGCCAGTTGTGCCGGGGGTCTGCGGGAACGCCGCGCCATCACGTGCGGTTTGACAAGTCCCACGCTGCGGAGAGATATTCGTGGTAGCGCTACCGCAAATGGATTTCCGCAACACGCGGGGCGCTGATCGAGGGGGAAACAAGATGTTTCGATCCGCACAGGTCACTCTTTGCCTAACGTTTTTGGGGCTATTGTGGAGCGCTCCGGGCAGCGCCCAGGTCGTGGCGCAATACGGCTTCGAAGACTCCACTACGCAGGGCTGGGTTTCGTTCAACAACGCGCGGCTCGCAGTACTCAGTCAGCGTGTGGGTGAAGCTGGCGCCCACGGCGACACAGAACGACACGATACGGGTGAGCCTGCAGACTACACTCGGCGGCACAACGACGTTCCATACTGTCGTCAACAACATTCCGGTGCCGATCGGCTCCTGGGTACAGCTGTCCATTCCCCAGTACTCGATGGCATTCGCCTACGATCCCGGCCAGGCCTTTGCGTATGTCGAGTCGAACAGCGGCACACAGGGATTCTACATCGATGACTTCCAACTGACCTTCATCCCGCCGGTCCAGATTCAGACAGACATTCCGTCTATCTACCAGACCCTCGCAAGCTATTTCCCGGTGGGTGCGGAAGTGGATTCGACCGACCTCGCCGGGCCACACGCGCAACTGCTGACCAGGCATTTCAACAGCCTGGTGTCCGGCAACGACATGAAGTGGGATTCGATCGAGCCGCAGGAAGGCAGCTTCAGCTTTACCACTGCGGATGCCGAGGTCGCCTTTGCGCAGGCGCATTCGATGTTGGTCCGCGGACACAATCTGGTCTGGGCCAATGGATCGCAGACTCCCGCGTGGGTGTTCCGGGAGGCGGACGGGGTGACGCCGCTGTCAGCAGCCAATCCGGCGGATGTGGCCTTGCTCACCCAACGGATCCAGAACCACATCAAGGGCGAGGTGCAGCACTTCGGCAGCGCCGTCTATGTGTGGGATGTCGTCAACGAGCCGCTCGACCCGGGCCAGTCTGACTGCTTGTCCCATGGGCCTTTCTACCAGGTGCTCGGCCCGGGTTATCTGGAGATCGCGCTGCGCGCTGCCAGGTTGTACGCGCCGGTGGGAACCCAGCTGTTCATCAACGACTTCAGCACCACGGATCCCAAGCGCCTGGCCTGCCTGATCCAGGTCGTCGCACGCCTGCGGCTCCACAAGATTCCGCTCGACGGTGTTGGACACGAGATGCACAACCACATCGACAATCCGTCACCGCTGGCGATGTTTGTCGCAATCGATGCGCTCGCCACAATCTTCCCGCACCTTCATCAGCAGGTCACCGAGCTGGATTTGAGCGTGTACAAGGGGGCAGACAACACGTCCAACTACGGCGCCAACGGCGGCACGGTTCCCACATCGCTGATCACGCAACAGGGATACCTCTATGCCAAGTACTTCGCCGCCTTCCGGGCATTGAAGGGCAAGCTCGATGCTGTGACCTTCTGGGGCATGGGCGACGACAATACCTGGCTGGACAGCTTCCCCATCAACCGGCTCGACCTGCCACTGCCGTTCGACACGAGGCTGCAGGCCAAGCCGGCCTATTGGGGAGTCGTAGATCCCTCGAAGCTGCCACCCTTACCGTAAGCTCGGTGGCAATGAGCTCGGGTGGCCGTCAGCGGCGGCCACCCACCTCATCGAGGTGATCCAACAGGTCGGCGGGATCTTCATACACCCGGTAGGCCCCCGCGCGCTCCAGCTCATCGAGACCGTAGCCGCCGGATAGCAGCCCAACACCGAGCGCCTGGCAGCGCCGGGCAGCCAGCATGTCCCAGATGCTGTCGCCGACCACGATGGAGCTGGTGATCGGGACATTCAATTTGTCCGCGGCGGCCACGAACAGGTCCGGGTCCGGCTTCGCATACTTGACGTCGTCCCGCGTAACAACCGCGTCCACGGCCGGATCGACACCCAGTGCCGCCAGATTCTGAGCGGCGGTGGCCATCCGGCCGCTCGTGGCTATGGCCCAGGGAATCTGCGCCTCCGTCAAAGCTTCCAACAGTTGCACGGCTCCCGGCAGCGGCCGGATCTTCCCCCTGAACTTCTGATACGCCTCGGCATGCAATCGCCCCAGGCGCTCGACGCGGTCCGGCGTGATGTCCATTTTTGTCTCACGCAGGAGTTGGTTCGTGAAAAGGCCGCCACTCATGCCGATCTTGCGGTGAATCCGCCAGACCGACAGCTCGATGCCTTCCGCCGTGAGCGCTTCCTGCCACGCCAGCACGTGCTCGTACACACTGTCGACGAGGGTTCCATCCAGGTCAAAAAGAAACGAAGGCCGGATTGTCATGCGGATCTCCAACGGTGCGAAGAGCATTGCCCAGGCGCACAAAAGTGTGAACACTGTGGGCGGATTATTCTTGTATTTGCCGCCCATTGCCGCAATGGCTCAAAAGGATCACCCCACCCAATGAAATTGCTCGTGCTCCTTGCGATTTCCGCCGTTTGCACCGCCGCGAATGCGGAGCCGGTTGACTGGGTCAATACCTTCATCGGCACCGGCGGATCCGGCAGCGGCCCGGAATATGGCGGCACGATGCCGCTGGTGACCACCCCCTTTGGAATGACCAACTGGACCGCTCAGACTCGCCAGAACCGGATCAGTGTCAGCTCCTATGCCTACGAAGATGGCGCCATTTCCGGATTTATCGGCACCCACCAGCCGGCAGTCTGGATGGGCGACTACGGCTACGTGACACTCATGCCGCAGATCGGCAACATCAATCCGACGGTGGAGTATCGGCGGCTGCCGTTCTCACATGCTGACGAAGTCAGTACGCCCTACTTCTATTCAGTGAAGATGGGGGCGGATCCGGCGCGGCAAATCGGGGCGGAGCTCACTGCGACAGATCATTGCGCCTACCTGCGCTTTGCATTTCCAGCGGGCCAGGCGGGCAGCGTGCTTCTGGAGGCCACGCGAGCGGGAACGGTGGGCTACGTGAAAGTGGACGCTGCCAAACAGGAAATCGTGGGCTACAACCCCGATCGCATGGACGCCCACCTGAGTAACGTCAAACTACCCAACTTCAAAGGTTACTTCGTTGCCCGTTTTCGGCAACAGTTCACCGCACAGGGAGTCTACCGAGGCGTACTGCCTGTTGAGGGTCAAAATGAAGTCACGGGCGATGCCGTGGGGGCATTCGCTAAATTCAACGCCAAGGTTGTTGAAGTGCAGGTCGGCACCTCCTTCATCAGCATCGAGCAGGCCCGCGCCAACCTGGATGCGGAGCTGCCGGCGTGGGACTTCGAGGCCACGCGTGCCGCGCTGAAAAAGAAGTGGAACGAGAAACTCGGCATCGCCGCGGTTGAGGGTGCATCGGACGATGAGCGGCACATCTTCTATTCTGGTCTGTATCACGCCCTGCTCTATCCGAAGCTGTTCTCGGAAAATGGTCACTACTACAGTGCCTTCGACGACCGGATTCACGCTGGCGAGTCCTACACGGCGTTCTCCATCTGGGACACATTCAGGGCCGAGAACAGCCTGTTGACCTTGTTTGCGCCGGAGCGCATCGACGGCATGATCACGGCGCTGCTGCAGAATTACCGCGAGGGAGGCTGGTTGCCCAAATGGCCCAATCCCTCCTACACCAACATCATGATCGGCACCCACGCGGACTCCCTGATCGCGGAAGCCATCCACAAGGGATTCAAGGGTTTCGACTACGATCTCGCGTACGAGGCGGTCTACAAAGACGCCACCACGCCGCCCGACGGTGACACAGCTCGACAATGGCTGGACCGAGAGCCTGGTGTGCCCTACGAGGCGCGCGCCGGTCTGACTTACGCGAAGCAGCTCGGCTACATCCCGGCCGACAAAGTGTCCGAATCGGCCTCCAGCACATTGGAAGAGACCTATGACGACTACGCCGTAGCACAGGTCGCCCGGGCTGTGGGCAAGACGAGCGACTATCGACTCTTCATGCAGCGGTCACACAACTACAGGAACCTGTTCAACCCGGCGCGCGGATTCATGCAGGCACGCAACTCGGACGGGGGTTGGGCCAGTCCGGCGGCCGGTTGGACGGAAGGCGACGAATGGGTGTACCTGTTCGCCCCACTGCACGACATTTCCGGAGTCATGCAGCTGTTGGGCGGCGCGGCCGCCTTCAACTCGAAGCTCGATCAGCATTTTGGCGGCCACCACAACCACCACGACAATGAGCCGAGCCACCACTACGGCTATTTGTATGACTTCGGCGGGCAGCCCTGGAAAACACAGGCCCTGGTGCGCCAGATCGCACGCGACTCCTACTCCAATACCCCCACCGGGGTGTTGGGCAACGAAGACTGCGGCCAGATGTCGGCCTGGTATGTCTTCACAGCTATCGGCTTCTATCCAGTCAATCCCGCATCCGGACGGTACATGATCGGCAGCCCGCTTTTCACCCGCACCACCTTGAGCCTGCCCAACGGCAGGCGCTTCGAGATTTCGGCTGCGGACAATGCGCCTGATCACCCCTACATCCAGTCCGCCCGGCTGAATGGCAAGGCGCTCGCCGAGCCCGTCATCACCTACCAACAGATCGAGTCGGGCGGGAAACTGGAATTCGTGATGGGGCCCAAGCCGTCGCATTGGGCTTCGGCCTGGGTGCCGAAGCCCTGATGTCGGCGGTTCCGACATCCAGGCAAGTCGTCTACGCCGCGCTGGCGGGCAACCTCCTCGTAGCGGCAACCAAGACGGTCGCAGCCCTGTGGACCGGCAGCTCCGCAATGATGAGCGAGGCCCTGCATTCGTTCGTCGATTCGGTAAACGAAGTGCTGCTGTTGTATGGACAGCATCGCGCTTCCCGGCGCCCCGACGCCGAGCACCCGCTGGGGCACGGCCGCGAGCTGTACTTCTGGAGTTTCATCGTTGCCCTGCTGATCTTCGCCATCGGCTCGGGGGTCTCCCTGTACCAGGGGATTGCGCAAATACGCGAGCCGGAACCCATACACAACCCCTGGGTCAACTACGTGGTCCTGGCGTTTGCCCTGGTATTCGAAGGGGGCTCGTGGGCGATCTCCCTGAAACAGTTTCGCAGCACCACCGCCCGCGGCCGACTCAGCTTCTATGAAGCCTTTCGCCGCAGCAAAGACCCGCCGTCATACATGGTATTGTTCGAGGATAGCGCCGCCTTGCTGGGGATCCTGATTGCGGCCGCCGGGACGTTCGCGGCAGCGCACTTTCGCAAGCCCGAATTTGACGGCGCGGCCTCAGTGCTCATCGGCCTGGTGTTGGGTGCCATTGCCATGTTGTTGGCGCGCGAGAGCAAGAGCCTGCTGATCGGCGAAAGTGCCAGCGGCGAGCTGACTCGATCCGTCATGCAGATCGCGGCTGAAAACCCGGCCGTGCACCGGGTCAACGGGATGTTGACGGCACAACTGGCGCCGGACCAGATACTGGTCGCGCTGAGCCTGGAGTTTGCGGACCATTTGCGTGTCCCGGAGCTCGAAGAACGTGTCATTGAGATTGAGGACAGCATCCGCGCTCAACACAGTGAAATCACGGCAGTGTTCGTCAAGCCCCAGACACCCAAGACGTTCTCCGATGCCCGTCGAGATCGATTCGGAATCGAAGGAGATGGTTAGTGAGCCGCAATAACGTGTTGATTGTCGGGGCCGGACCGACGGGTCTCGTACTGGCGAACTGGCTCGCCCGGCTGGGAATCCCGTTGCGGATCATCGACAAAGCCGCAGAACCTGGAACGACCTCGCGGGCGCTTGCGGTACATGCACGCACGCTCGAGTTGTATCGCCAGCTGGATCTGACAGATTCCGTCATCGACAACGGCCACAAAGTTCCGGCCGTCAATCTCTGGGTCAAGGGCAAGCCCGAGGCACGGGTGTCGTTCGCGGATATCGCCAGCGACCTGACGCCCTACCCCTTCATCAAGATGTTTCCCCAGGACGAGCACGAGAAGCTGCTCATCCAGCGCCTGCAGGCCTTTGGAATCTCAGTCGAGCGGCCGATCGAGCTGATCGGGTTTACCGACGCCGGCGACCGCGTCATCGCCCAGCTTCGGGGCCCCAAAGGCGACGAAACATACGAAGCGGCCTACATCGCGGGATGCGACGGCGCGCGCTCAGCGGTACGCAAGGCAACGGGCACGGGGTTTCCGGGCGGCACTTACAACCAGGTCTTCTATGTCGCCGATGCGACGGCGTCAGGCCCTTCGGTCAACGGCGAAGTCAATATCGATCTGGACGAGGCTGACTTTCTCGCCGTCTTCCCCCTCAAGGGTGAAGGGCGCGTCAGGCTCATTGGCACCGTGCGAGACGAGCGAGCCAGGCGGGCGGAGTCACTCACCTTCGCCGACGTCAGCGGCCAAGCCATCGAGCATCTGAAAATCCAGATCAAGCAGGTGAACTGGTTCTCCACCTATCAGGTACATCATCGGGTCACGGATCACTTCCGGAAAGGCCGTGCGTTGTTGCTCGGGGATGCAGCTCACATCCACAGCCCCGCAGGCGGACAGGGCATGAACACCGGCATTGGGGACTCCATCAACCTGGCCTGGAAACTGGCGGCCGTGTTGAAGGAGGAAGCGCCCGAGGAGTTGCTCGACAGTTACGAGGCGGAGCGTATTGCCTTTGCCCGCAAGCTGGTCAAGACCACCGACCAGATATTCAGCATGGCCACCGCTGAAGGAAAAATTGCCGAGCTCATTCGCACGCGTCTTGCGCCGTTGGTGATCCCAACCGTAACGAAAGTGGGTGCCGCGCGCGAGTGGCTGTTTCGTACGGTGTCACAACTCATGATCAACTATCGCGACAGCGAGTTGAGCACCGGAAAAGCGGGCGAGATCCACGGCGGCGATCGCCTGCCCTGGGTCAAAGCAGCCGACAACTACGGCCCGCTCTCCCAGCCAACGTGGCAAGTTCATGTTTACGGCAGCGCGAGCACCGAATTGACCCAGTGGTGCGCGGCCCGGCAATTGCCGCTGCACGTGTTCGAATGGCAGGATGCCCATGCGACTGTTGGTTTTGCGTGCAATGCGCTGTATCTGCTACGACCGGATACGTATGTGGCGCTCGCAGAAGCCTCGGGGTCGCCCGAGGCCATTGAAGTCTATTTCAAGGATCGCGGCTGGGACGGCTGGCTGATTCCTCAATAACCCGCCCCCTCGCCGCCCGGCTCCATGACCCCCTTACGCGAACAGAGGGCTCTTGCGCGGATTGGGGAACAGCCCACTCGACAGCGCCGCCAGGGGGAACAGCACACAGCCCGCGATGGCGACTTCCCAAGCGCCGATGCCCAGTGCCCTGAGACCCAGGACCGCGAGAATCGTCACCACCAGAACAGACGCCAGTCGCACGATATTGCTGCCGAACAGGGAGCGTGAGATCTCGTGGCGCAGGGCAAATGCGCAAATCAGATTTACCACCGCACTACTCAACAGCACCACGAACACGGCTCCCGTCGCGCCGAAGCGCGGGATCAATGTGTAGTTGAGCACCACGATCAGGGCCGTGCCGACGGCAAGAGCGCCCATGTAGGTATTCTGGCGTTTCACGGCATACAGCAGCCGATACAGAACGACCTCAACGCCCTTGAACACTGCCAACACCGCGAACAGCGGCAGCAAGTGTCCCGCCGGCTGAAACGCATTTCCCAACAAGCGCGTCAATACCAGCGGGGCCAGACAATACAACCCGACTGCGAGCCAGCCGCTTGCAAACAGCACGCTTCTAAAGAAATCCCTGGACAAGGGGGCGAATTCGTCGGCCCCGTGCGCCGCACTCCGACTCAATACCGGATAGGCCGCTGTCCCGAGCAATACCAGCGGCATGAGGCCTACTTCGACGATTTTGATGTCCGTGGCATACCAACCGCCGTTCGCCTTGCCCAGCAGGAAAACGATCAACAGCAGATCGACGCGCATGTAGAACTGACCCAGAGCTTCGCAGACCGTGAACGGAGCTGCGCCGCGAACGGTATCCACCACTTCCCGCCAACGGGCATGAAAGCCGAAGCGCGCGCCATGCATGTTTGCATTGCGGAGCGAGAGCGCAACCAGCACCAGTCCGGAAACAGGAAATCCGGCGAGAATCACCGCAAGCGGAATTGATTTGTACAGGCACAGCGCCAGCGCGATCACTGTCCCGGCGAGCCTGCACGCGAGCTCCGTAAAGGCGGGTCCGACCATTGCCTGAGCCGCCGATGCCGGGACGTAGAGGGTGCGCGACAGGCCCCATCCCACCAGGAATATCGCCAACTCCATGATGACGATCGGGCTTGCGCGCTGGGTACCGACAACGAGCATCACTCCACCCAGTATCAACAACCCCAGGGAGAGTTGAATCGTCTGTGTGACCAGCAGGCTCTGCCAGCAATCGCTCTTCTCCTGGGCAGTTTTCAGACACGCCAACTGGCGGACACCATATTGCTCGATGCCGGACGTCGCCAGAATCGCGATAAATGCCCCGAGCGCAAAGGCGTACGAGTACTCGCCCGTTCCCATAGGTCCGTAGCGCCGTGAAATAACGGTGAACAGACCCAGGGCCGACAAGTCCGCGGCAATCCTGCACACGGACAACCAAACTGTGTTTTTGATGACTACCATGGCAGCACCCTGCGGCCATGCGTCGAAACGCGAATTTGCATTGGAAAGCTCTCACGAAGAAAGGCGTACGGCGGCGGAATGGAAATCCGCCGAATGTCCCGGACAGCGTCTTCGTGAGAAATCAGGTCGGGAGAGGCGATGACGCCGATGCGGCTCCGGAACTCAACAACGCCTTACATCCCGTGTTCGCGATGAGCGAGCGACCGGGAAGCGTGTACGCAGTCTTCACGGCGCTTTTATCGGCCCGCCTGACATACCCGTGCTTGCGCTTACGCCAAGCATCGTGATCAAACAGTTGTAGCGGGAACGTTTCCAAACTCTGCCTCATCGGCCAGTCAACTCGATAGTAAACCTGGCGACTCAGATTGCAAGAGAGAATAGATACATTGTATGTGCGGCGCTGCGGCGCGGGCAGAAGCACAACGCGCCACGCGTTGTAGGGATTTTCCTACGCGCGTCCTACACGAGCGCGGTTGAGCTTCCGTTTACCCTCACCGGGTAAACGGCCGCGGCGCCCTCTCCCACCGCCAGTGACTCGGCGTGTATCCCATCGTCCGGCGAAATTGCCGGCTGAAATGCGCCTGGTCTGCAAAGCCGCAATTCATGGCGATCTCACTGAGAGGCGCATCGCTCCCCAACATCACTTCAACAGCCATGCTGATCCTGCGGCTCATGAGATACGCGTGTGGCGAAGCCCCGAACGTCCGCTTGAACGCGGAGCTGAAATAGGACGGACTGGTGCGTGCAAGCGCGCTCAGGTCGGACACGCGGATGCATTCAGTCAGATGCTCGTCGATGAAGGTGCGAACGCGGCTGATTTGCCATCGTGCGAGACCCCCATGCGTGTGTTGGCCGGCCTCGGCGAGACGCGCGACGAGCAATGTCGCACCTGCGGGCACCGCGCCCGGCGATGAAGTCTGGTTCTGGAGTAACATTTTGGCTTACACCGATTGGCGAGTAAAACGATCCCCTGAAAGGGAAGTTACGCCACTCGAGCCGGCATGCCTATTAACGAGTAGAGGACACGGCGGATGATACTTTAGAGTGATTCGGCGACCACCCTGCCTTCCTCAGGGGGTCGCGGCGACGGCGAGCAGTTGCTCCCATTCGGCCGGTTTCGCCAGGTAGCGGTTGATTCCAACCTCATCGGAACGCTCCCTGAATTCCGGTGTGTCAAACGCAGACAGCGCGCACAAAACGATTTCCTGGCCCCAACGCCGCCGCCGAATGCGCATGGCTGTCTCAAAGCCATCCATACCCGGCATGGCGAGGTCGAGGAATATCACCTCAGGGTGCAGGCGTTCAGCGAGTTCGAGTGCCCGCTGCCCGGTGTGCGCCACGTGGACTTCGTGCCCGCACGATTGCAACAGCGACGCCAGCGCCCAAGCGGCATCGTCGCTGTCGTCGACAATCAGCACGCGATTCGGTCGAGGAGAACGCGGCTGTTCGGCCTTGTAGCGCATCAAGCTGATTTCCTCATCCGGCAGCCCCGTCCCGCGGTGACGCATACAATGCAGCACGTTTTGTGCCTCCCATTGCACCTCGGCACAGCCGTTCGCTGAGCGCGCCAGGGCCGCGAGTCGCCACCCCGCGCTTCCTGCCCGTGCTCCCGCCGCCGTCAGTACCTCCAGCTCGTCAGGTCCGCCCCCGCAGGCGCGGCCGCCTTGATGTGCTCCAGAATCTTGGGCAGGTACTGATAGTTGTAGTGCAGTCGTGAATATGCATTGGGCAGCGTCGGATCTCCGTTCCAGCAATGCTCTGCCCGGTCCCCGTAGGCGACCTCCCCCTTATATTGCGGTCGCAGCGCTTCCAGTCGCTCCTGCGCAAAATACACAGAGTCGGTCAAATAGTAGTTGTCACCGTTACCCACATAGATGTGAATCTTGCCCTCGAGCTTCGGGCCTAACGTCGCCCAGTCACGCTCGATGATGTGTGACAAGTCATAGTGGTCGCGCCAATAGGCGGCCACCGAGGGATCGATCACGCCCGTGACCTTGTCGAAAATCGGCTTGGGATAACCATCGGTGCCGGCCGGCCCGAACACCGCCTGCCAGATGTCGTACTGGCCGCCGGACCGACTATGGTCGCCCTGCGCCAACTCTGCGTAGTTCGCGTCTCGCTGCGTGGCGAAAACCTCGCCCAGGTAATTTCTGAACGCCGGACGCTCCACGCTCGAAGCCTCTCCCTTCAACACGTAGGCGTTGGGATCCTTGTAGAGGTTGATGAGCGTGTACGCCCGGAAGTCGATTGGATCCGGGCACGCGGCGAAGGCACCGTTGTACATATCAGGGTAGAAGACTTGCGTGGCAAGTGCCTCCCAACCGCCCGTGGAACCACCGTAGGTGAAGCGAGCCCAACCCGCGCCGATGCCGCGGAAGCGCTTCTCAATCTCCGGAATCAACTCTTTGTTGATGGCATCGCCATAAGGTCCGAGATTCGCTGAATTCACCGCATAGCTGTCATCGAAGTACGGATTCGCGTGCTCGATCTCGATGACCAGGAAGCGCGGGAAATCCGCCGAGATCCACTTCTGGTAGAACGCATACGCTTCCTGCTGCTGGATGCGGTTATAACCGGCCAGGTGGAAACGCTGCGAGAAATCCGGCTTCAGGTCCGGATCGGGTGGCGTGGGGCGGAACTCGGAGATGTCGTCCGGGTAGTGTCCGTGGAACACCATGAGGGGGAAATGCGCTTGGCGGTGCTTGTCGAAATCCTTAGGCAACAGCACGTGCGCACCGATGAACACATCCCGTCCCCAGAAGCGGGACAACAGCTCACTGCGCATGCGAATGTGGCGGATGAGCTCGGAATCCTGCTTCGCCTCGATGGGCGCAATCTGCTGGTCGAGCACCAGCGTCATGCGGCCGGGATGTCCGTGGCCGAGCGTGACTTTGATGGGCTTTGAGTACAGGTTGCCAGGCTTCGAGGACCAGCGCTGTCCCTCGCCTTTGTCCGGCGGCAGTTTCAGATTACGACCATCGGCCAAGTGGAACGCTTCGTAGCGATTCAACACGGCCTGGACGAAATAGTCTCCGCCGGGCAAAGCCGACAGCTTGCGCACCGGCCAGCCGAACGCACGGTCATCCAACACCACAGTGCTTCCCGGCGCCAGGCTGTCGACATTGAGACCGAAAATATAGGGGCTGTCGAGCGGCTCGTCAGGCGCGACGTGACTGCGCGGCTCGCGCTTCAAATCACGACTGAGCAGAAGAATCACGCGCCCGTCGAGAGGTGTGCTGCTGAGCGCTGCCGGGAAGCTCACCGCGAATGAAGTGGGTTGCTGAGCGCTACAAACGGCACTGCCCACAGCACCGACGCCCAGAGCGATCCATAACCCGAATACTTTCATGTTGACCCTCTACGGGCCCACCGTCAACGCCAAGGCTTTGCTGGTGGCGACCCGCCATTCTTCAATCATTGTTCTGTAGTGCTGCTCGGCCAGGAACTGGCTGACAAACGCTTGGCCCGCCTCGCTGACTGCGGTCAGAGTGTAGCGCACCGAGATGTCGGTTCCACCACTCGCCGGCGCAGTGCACGTGACATCGACTATTCCGATGTTCGAATCCTGCACGAGCCGCGCGTAACTGACGCGTCCTTCGGTGGGCCTATAGTCGGTAACGATCCACGTGACGGTGCTCCCGCTGTGCGCGGTTGTTATGAAGGCGGATCCGCGTTCCTCTGCGCCGCTCAGTATTCGTGGCTCCCATCCGGGTGCCCATGCGCGCTCGCCCTGCGCTGTGAACAGCGGGAAGACGCGCGCAAGCGGTGCGTTCAGATGAAAGGTTTGAACTCGAGTTGCGGGTGAGGCAGCCATGGCAGAAATGCTCCCGACGCCAAGGGATAAAGCCACGAGGAAACGCATGGGAATGGCCTCTCATGTGTGGTATATTGGTACCAAGTTACCATGAGAGATCCTGCCATGTCAGCCCCCAGGCATCCTCCCGTTCATGTGGTCGAACGTGTGCAGACCGGCGTTCGACTGGAAAAACGGCTGCTGAAAGTGCTCAAAGGGCTGGCGGAATACCTGGATTTGTCCCTGGGCGATCTGCTGGAAGGCATCGCGCTGCACGCCCTCGAAAACAAACCGCCGTTCAAGGCCGCGACACTGGAGAAGATCGGCGACCTGAAGAAGATCTACGAGTTGGATCTACGGGCGCAAGACAGCCACAAACTCAAGGAGCCGTGACGTTGTGCGACGCTCTAGCGGACGCCTTGGCTCACAACCCCGCTATTGCTTCTCAAAAATCCGGCCAGCGCCTCCTCCACCTGCTCCGGATTCACCGGCTTGGTGAAGTGATAATCGAATCCAGCGGCCTTCGCCTTCGCCTTGTCATCCTCCTGCCCCCACCCCGTCACCGCCAGCAACAGCGCGCCACGCCCCCACGCCTGCTGGCGGATGCGCCGCGCAACCTCGTAGCCCGTCAAGTCCGGCATTCCCACATCGAGAACAAACGCGTGAGGCCGTTCGCGAGCACCTAAATCAATCGCCTGTTGGCCATTGTAGGCAACGAACGCGTCGTGCCCCGATAACTCCAACAGCAACTTGAGACTGTCAGCAGCGTCACGATTATCGTCGGCAACGACAACCTTGCATCGAGGACCCGATGGAGCAGCGGCCACATCCGCAGCGCCGAATCCCGTCGTGCGCCGCTCGACGACCACGGAGCGCGGCAGCCGAATCGTGAACTCACTGCCCTGCCCCAGCCCGCCACTGGTGGCCTGAACGCTGCCACCGTGCAATGCCGCCAGGCCTTTCACCAGCGCAAGACCAATCCCCAGGCCACCTTCCGCACGATCGATCGCGGAATCGATCTGCGAGAACATCTCGAACAGCCCCTTGATGACCGTGGGATCGATGCCAATGCCGGTGTCGGTCACTCGAATGGCGAGGCCCTGCGGATCCTGGCAGGCAGTCAGAGTGATCTCACCTCGGGCATCGGTGTACTTCGCGGCGTTGGTGAGCAGATTGGACAGTGCCTGTGACAGGCGCAGGGGATCGACTTCCAACTCGATCGGCTCGGGCGGCAGATTGATCGTCAGGGTGTGGTTCTTCGCATCAATCAACGGCCGGGCCGTCTCGACCGCTGAGCTCACGAGTGTCAGCAGATCAACATAGTCCTTGCGCAGCTCGAGCCGTCCGCGCGTGATACGCGAGACGTCCAGAAGATCATCCAACAGCAAGGACATCCGCTGGACCTGGCGAGCAATCACCTCGCGCCCCCACTGTCGCTGTCGTTCGTCCGCCCCCGCGGATTCCATGAGCTTGACTGCATGCATGACGGGTGCCAACGGATTACGCAGCTCATGCGCAAGCGTCGCCAGAAACTCATCCTTCTTCCGATCCGCCTCCCGCAGTGCCGCCATGGTGCTCTCGAGCCGGGTATTCGCCCGTGCCAGCGCGACCTCCGCGGTCTGCCGAATGTGGACCTCGCTGGTCAGGGCGGTGTTCGACTGCTCGAGTGCACGAGCCCGGGTCTGAACCTCATCCAACATGCTGTTGAATGCCTCGACGACGATCCCGATCTCATCGTCCGTCGTCGATCGAGCGCGCAATGAATAATCCCGCCTGGTGGTGACCTGGCGGGCAACATCCGCCATGGAGTCCAGGGGTTCGGTGATGACTTTCTGCAGAGCCGTGGACAGGAGCAAAGCAACGAGCATGCTCATCAACGTCACGAGACCGAAGATGCCGAGGTAGGCCAACGCCCGGGCGCCGATGTCATGATGGGCGCGGAGCAAAATCGTTCCCAGGCGCTCCCCATCCTGGGTGATCGGCAAAATCAGCTCGACATTGCCTCCGGAAACCCGGGAAGTTCGCACCACCGCTTGCAACTGCAACGGCGGAGATGACTCCCCGGGGCGGACAAAGCTGGCGTACAATCTTCCGTTTGCCGAATACAACGCCGCCACGAGGACAGTTGGCCGCGCCTGCAGAGCGTTGACATTCCGGTCGGCAATATTGCGGTCGCCGGAAATCATCGCAGACGCGGTTGACGTCGCGAGAATGCTGCCCTGGGTATCGAGGTCCGCCATCCAGGAGTCACGATAAACACTCAAATCGTGCGTCAGCATTCCCGCCCCGGCCGCCAACAGCGCGATCGCCGTGGTCGTCACCACGATGCGCATCATCTTGCCGCGCACGGATTTCTGTGCCTGCCGCTGCGATCCTCGCGCGAGCCATCCTTCGGCCAGGGTATTCCAAAACCGACCGTTCAATTGAAGCACTCCGACCCGGCCCGACCCCGTCCATGGTGCAAGGACTTACGAAGGGTCGAATCGGTTAAAATCCACCAGGCGGTGACACATGAACGATTATAGACGCCGGGGGTACTCGATTCAGTGGTAACAGAGTCAGTTGTACGCGACATCGCGACGGTGGCCCGTATTGGTGCGGTCCCCTCGATACTGCAGATGGTCTGCACCGCGACTGGCATGCGATTTGCGGCCGTGGCCCGCGTCACTGAGGACACCTGGACCGCCTGTGCGGTCCGGGACGAGATCGACTTCGGGCTCAAACCCGGCGGCGAGCTGCCCCTGAAAACCACCATCTGCGACGAGATCCGCGCTTCCGGCCGCGCAATCATCATCGACCATGTCAGCGAAGATCCCCATTTCCGCACCCATCACACGCCCAGGATGTATGGCTTCCAAAGCTACATCTCAGTTCCCATCACCCGCACAAATGGCGAGTTTTTCGGCACCCTGTGCGCACTGGACCCGCTCCCGGCAAAGGTGTCGGATGCCAAGGTCATTGCCACGTTCGAGTTGTTTTGCCAGCTGATCAGTTTGCAGCTCGATGCAGAAGAGCGCCTCGAAACCAGCGAGGCTGCGCTCTTCGACGAGAAACAAACCGCGGAGTTGCGTGAGCAGTTCATCGCGGTGCTCGGGCACGACATGCGCACGCCCTTATCGTCGGTAATGGTGGGCGTCCATGCGCTCCAGCGGCTGCCCCTAACAACGCAGGCAGTCGCCGTGGTGGAGCGCATGAAGCGCAGCGGCGACCGGATGGCGCGGCTCATCGACAATATTCTGGATTTTGCCCGGGGCCGACTGGGCGGCGGCATTCCTGTCTTCCGCCAGCCCGAGCCGCACCTCGGCCAGACGCTGGCTCACGTCATTGCAGAGCTTGCCGCGATTCATCCGGAGCGCCGGGTGGAGGCCAGGATCGATATCCCCATGGCGGTCGCGTGCGACCCCGGACGGATCGCACAATTGCTTTCAAATCTGCTGAGCAACGCACTCGTCCACGGAGCTGTTGATCAGCCCGTTGAGGTGTTCGCACGTCGCGACGGCGATCTGTTCCTCCTGTCCGTCACCAACGCGGGCGAGCCCATTCCCAAGGAAACTCAACAGCGTCTGTTTCATCCATTTTCGCGCGGCTCCAGCGCAACCCGCCAGGAAGGATTGGGCCTGGGACTCTACATCGCCTACCAGATCGCCGCGGCTCACAACGGCACACTGAATCTCGAATCAACACCGGCGGGCACGACATTTACCTTGTCGATGCCCGCCGGCAAATGAGCGCTACGGGGACCCGGCATCCTGCGGATAGGCCGGCAGCGCGGGCGGCGGCACCGGGAGGCTCGCCGGATGCTTCTTCATCTCACCGAGAATATAGTCGATAGCGGACTGCAGCTGGACATCGTGCCCCTGCAGCCAGTCGCCCGGCGTGTCATCAACCAGGATGTCAGGATCGACGCCGTGGTTCTCGATGGCCCACTGCGAATCCAGGCCGTACAGGGCGCTCTCCGGAACCGTGATATAGCCGCCGTCGAGCAGGAACCACTCACCGCGGATGCCGCGCACACCGCCCCACGTGCGGGTGCCCATGAGCGGCCCGAGCCCATACTTGCGGAAGTAGTACGGGAAGATGTCGCCATCCGAAGCCGAATAGTGGTTCATGAGGCAGATCTTGGGGCCGATGATCAACTGGTTGGGCGTCGGCAGGCTGGCCGCCTCCCGGTTGGTATCCATTCCAATGAGAATACGGCGCAGGCGCTCCAGCACAATCTGGTCGATGAAGCCACCGCCGTTCCAGCGGTCGTCAATAATCAACGCCTGTTTGTCGAGCTGGGCATAGAACTGCCGGATGAACTGGTCCATGCCCAGGCCGCCCATATCGGACAGGTAAATATAGGCCACCTTGCCGCCTGAGGCCTTGTCCACGACCTCGCGGTTGTGATCGATCCACGCCTGCTCGCGCAAGGCCAGCTCGTTCTTCACCGGCTCCACCGTCACATCGCGGCGCTTGCCGTTGGGCCCGTCGGCGACAGTCAGCTTCAGGGTCGAATCCTGCTTACCGACCAACATGCTGTAGGGATCCGTTGGCGCTTTCAGATCCTGGCCATCCACTGCCAGCAGGAATTCGCCCGCGCGCACATCCACTCCGGGCGCAGTCAGCGGCGAGCGATAGCGGCCCCGTGTGTTGTCTCCAGGGAAAACGGTCGCGAACTCGTATCTTCCCGAGGCGGCGTCCAACGCGAAATCAGCACCCAGGTAGGCGGTCGGCACCCGGTTCTCTTCCGGCATGTCCTCGCCCCCGCCGACATACGTATGCGAGTTTGCAAGCTCGCTGATCACCTCACTGATGAGGAAATTCAGGTCCGCACGCGAGCCCGCCAGCGGCAGCAGCTTGGCATAGGAAGCACGCACCGCCTGCCAGTCAACACCGTTCATTTTTGGGCTGTAAAAAAAGTCGCGCTCGAGTCGCCAGGCTGAATTGAACATCTCCACCCACTCCTGAGCGGGCTCGACGCGCACGCGCAGGTGCGACAAATCCAGCTTCTTCCTGCCTTCCTCGCTCTTGCCCTTTTCGGCCACCGCGTCCGCAATGAAGTAGTCCTTCTCAACCTTGTAGAGCACCTTCTTGCCGTCCGCGGACAGCGCGTAGGAGCTCAGGTCCTCCAGGACCTTCTCGTCCTTGCGCTCTTTCAGGTCATATACGTGCAGGACCGGCTTCTCTCCCGGCAGCGGGCCTTCGATCATCTGGCTCGGTCCCGTCGAGTAGAAAACCTTGTCGTCACGCAGGTCGAAGTTGCTGATGTCAGCGGGCGCAATGGGCATGGGAACCGCGCGCGCCATCAGGCCTTCGAGGTCGATGTCCAGTGCCTTCGGCGGCTCAGGCTTGGCGTCGGGCTTCTTTTCATCCTTCTTGACGACACCCACACCCTCGTCGGACCGGGGAGCAAACGCAGACGGCACCCCGCGCTTGAGAGTAGCGACATAAATGCCGGTCGTCTTCAAGGTAGCGATGTTGAATTCAGCGCGGCTGAAAGTGGGATTCTCGTGCCGCGTCGAAATGAAGAACAGGTACTTGCCGGCCGGATCAAACGCAGGCTGGAAGTCATTGGAACGCGGGTCGCTGACCAGCGTTGCCTTCTTGGTATCGACGTTGTAGAGCCAGATACCCGACTGAAGATTCGCAGCATTGATGCTGTAGGCGAGCCAGTGCCCGTCAGGGGACCACGTGTAATCGTGAATCTCGCCATACAGATCGCGGGCAACCTGCACAGGCTCACCCCCCGCAACTGACACCCACCACAGGCGATGCTCGTGGTCCGAGAACGCGAGGCGTTCTCCATTCGGTGACCAACGCGGAGTGTAGAAAAAGCCGCGCTCGAAGTGAGTCAGAATCTTCTCCGACCCTCCTTCGGCAGGACGGATCGCGACCTGTTGTTCCCCGGAAATGTCCGTCGTATAGGCAACGGTCTTGCCGTCCGGTGACCAGGTTGGATGGTCCTCGTCCGCGTTCGATGACTGTGTCAGGTTACGCGTGTTGCCGTGCTCCGCCGGCAACGTGAAGATGTCCCCACGGGCAGAGAAAACAGCCCGGTTACCGTTGGGAGCAATATCAAAGTCGGTGTGTTGCGAAGTGTCCTGTTCGCGGATTGCCGTCTTTGCATCGACCCAGCGCGGCCCCGTCCGCGTGCCATCGTCCGACACTGTCACGTCCAGATCGTGTAGTTGCTCTGACGGGAGGTCGAGTACGTGCAGCTTGCCGCCCTGCTGAAACACGATACCCGCGTCGGCGCCCGTGCCCAGGCTGGGGAAATCGATGTCGTAATCCGTGAAGTGAGTGACCTGGCGGAACTCACCGCTGCCGGTGTCATAGGCCCAGATGTTCCGGCGCCGGTTGGCCTCATGATCGGCGAGGAAATAGATCGTCTTGCCGAACCACATGGGCGAGGTTTCCGTGCCGACCCAATCTGTCACATGTTTGAGTTGCCGGGTCTGAAAATCGTAGATGTCGATGTTCTGCGCCAGGCCGCCGTCATAGCGCTTCCAGGTACGGAAATCCCGGAAGATGCGCGTGTAGGCCATCTGCTTGCCGTCGGGGCTGTAGCTCATGAAGCCGCCCCGATCAATGGGCAGCGGTTGCGGCAGCCCGCCCGTGAGCGGCACCACAAACGGCTTGTTGATCCAGCTGTTCCAGGCCTCGCGACGGCTCATAAACACGATGCTGCCCGAGTCGGGCGTCCAGGTGAGCACCATGTTGTTGGGGCCCCAGCGAGGCGGCGCTTCATCGACGACGTCGGAGTTGAATGTCAGCCGCCTGGCAACTCCGCCAGTGGACGGCATGACATATACATCGCGGTTCCCCTGATACTCGCCGGTGAATGCGATCCAACGACCATCCGGAGAAAACCGCGGCATGACGTCGCGGCCGGTATCCGCGGTCAACCGGGCCGCAGCGCCACCGGTGCGCGGCACCGACCAGAGATTGTCGTGAGCTACGAAAACGACAGTATTTCCGTACAGTGTCGGGTAGCGCATCAAGGTGCGCCCGGCGACTTCCGCACCTTGCGCAATACATGCCACGGCCGCCAGCGCGAATCCGATCGCGCACCGACTGAGCACACCACTCATAGATAAGCTCCCTGTGATATGGAAAAGATGCCTGACACGACGTCCGGGTCGCATGCAACGCCATCTGGCTGCGCCAGATGGCGTGACGTCAGGTGGCGCTACGCTAGCCTTCCTGGCCCGTTCGCGGGCGGCATCTTAACAACAGCGCCCGACTGAACCTCTTCGGCTGGACGCATCGGCCCAACGGGCCGGCCCATCGTTTCGTCCGTGATATGCTCGTGCCCGAACCATGAACTTTTGTAACCAGTGCGGCGCCAAGGTCGAATTTCGAATCCCGCCGGGCGACCACTTACCGCGCTACATCTGCGACTCCTGCGGGACCATCCACTATCAGAACCCCCGGCTCGTCGTCGGCTGTGTCCCTGATTACCATGGGAAGATCCTGCTGTGCCGGCGTGCCATTGAGCCACGACGCGGCTTCTGGACGGTGCCCGCCGGCTTCATGGAAAACGGCGAAACCCTGCAGCAGGCGGCCGCGCGCGAGACCCACGAAGAGGCGCTTGCGAAGGTGGAGATCGGCTCACTGCTGACCGTCGTGCACGTGCTGCACGCCCAGCAGGTACACGTGTTCTTCCGGGCCACCCTGAAGGAACCGGATTTCGGCGCCGGCGTTGAAAGCCTGGAAGCTATGCTGGTTGATCCGAAGGACATCCCGTGGTCGGATATCGCCTTCCCGAGCACCGACTACACCCTGAAGCGCTACCTGGAAGACCGGGCAGCGGGGCGCGAAAACCACTATTTCACCGAACTGGACCGGCGCCTGCCCAGGTAATTATTATTGCCGGCTGGCCCAATACTGGCACGCCCACGGCGGGCGGGCCCTTCGAGGATTGTTCATGACCTTTGTCGTTACCGAAAACTGCATCAAGTGCAAATACATGGACTGCGTGGAGGTCTGCCCTGTGGACTGCTTCCACGAGGGTCCGAACTTCCTCACGATCGATCCGGACGAGTGTATCGACTGCACCCTGTGCGAGCCCGAGTGCCCCATTGAGGCTATTTTCTCCGAAGAAGAGCTGCCGGCCGGACAGGAGCACTTCAAGCAGTTGAATGCCGAGCTGGCGAAACAGTGGCCGGTCATTACCGAGAAGAAAGATGCGCCCGCTGACGCCAAGGAATGGGAAGGCAAGCCGGACAAGCTCGAGCTGCTGGAGCGCTGAGCTCTACCGTAGCTTCTGCAGGTGCTGCGCCAGCTCACCTGGCGTCACATAGCCCGCGATCAACTCCCCATTGCCCAGCACGATGGCCGGGGTTCCCTGCAGCGCGAAATCCTGTCCCAGCGCGTAATGCTTCGCCACCGGGTTGGGGCACGCCTTGGCCTTCAAGGGTGCGCCGCGCTTGGCCAGGGTCAGTGCCTCATTGCGGTTTGCGGAGCACCAGACTTCTTCCGCCTTCGTCCACGATTCGGTGTTCGGCCCGGTGCGGGGGTAAAACAGATAACGCACACGGATACCCAGATGATTGTATTCGGCGATCTGACTGTGGAGCTGCCGGCAGTAGGCACAATCGACATCCGTGAAGACCGTGACCGTGTACTTCGGATCCCGCGGGCCGAACACGAGCATTTCGGATTCCGGGACGGAGTCAATCAGCTTCGTGCGCACATCGCGGCGATGTGCCTCGGTCAGATTGTCATTGTTGGCGACGTTGATCAGATCGCCACTGAAAGCAAACTTCCCATCCCCCGTCACGTACGCAATGTCAGCCCCATGGGTCAACTCGTAAATCCCCGCAATCGGCGTCGGCCGGATATCTTCCACGCGGGTGCCGGGAAACTGCTTAGCTATGACGACGCGAGGGTCAGCGGCGGGCTCCGCTGCACGCACTACGCTTGCGAACAGCAGAAAAGTGACGCTGAGGATCGGTGTTCTAGCTAGCATGAAACCAGGGTAGCAGAACGCCGCCAACTAAGTGGGCGTGCGGAGACGCATCACCCTCGTGGGTGATGCTGACCGTGTAGCTCTTTCAACCGCTCGCGAGCGACGTGTGTGTAGATTTGTGTAGTCGACAAATCACTGTGGCCCAGGAGCATCTGCACGACGCGCAGGTCAGCGCCATGATTGAGCAAATGAGTGGCAAATGCGTGTCGCAGCGTATGCGGCGAGAGCTCTTTGGAAATGCCGGATTTGCGTGCGTAGCGCTTGATGATGTGCCAGAAAGCCTGGCGCGTCATGCGGTCGCCGCGGCGCGTGGGAAACAGGTAGTCAGTCTGCCGCTCGAGCAGAATCTCGCTGCGCGCGCCATTGGCAAACTCGGTCAGCCAGCGCATCGCCTCCTCGCCCAGGGGAATCAACCGCTCGCGGTTGCCCTTGCCGAGTATGCGAATGACACCCTGGTTGATGTTGACCTGGCCATGGCGCAGGTTGACGAGCTCCGACACCCTGAGGCCGGTCGCGTAAAGAACCTCGAGCATCGCCCGATCCCGATTGCCGAGCGGATCGCTCACCACCGGGGCCGACAAAAGCGCCTCGACCTCTTCCTCGGTCAGCGACTTGGGCAACGAGCGGCCAATCTTCGGCATGGCGATCTGGGCCGTGGGGTCCTCGCGGACCACACCCTCACGCACGAGGTAGCGGAAGAATCGGCGAAAGCTGGAAAGCTGACGTGCAGTGGAGCGCGGTCGCGCGCCGGCATGCACACGCCAGGCAATGAAATCCTGGAGATCAGCGCGGGACGTTCCCATCATGGGGATGCTTCGTTCGGCCAGCCATCGGGACAACGCAGTCAGGTCCGCACGGTAAGCTGCCAAGGTGTTTGGCGACAGCCCGCGTTCCAACCAGACGGCGTCGAGAAACCGAGACACAGCCGGATCGGCAGAGTCGGCACCGGACGTCATGGCGATTGCAGTAGCCTGCTTCAACAAAATCCCATCTCGCTGGAGACCCGCGAGCGCCACCCGGCGCATCTGATATGGACAGGCCTCTTGTGTAGTCAGCGACATCCGATGTCGCCTGCGCAGTATGGTGAGCCCCCCGCTATACCTGCGTGATGATGATCACATCTGCCACGAAGCATTAACATAAAGAGAACCACATCACATACCGCGACCACCGCATTAAACGATATACAAACGATGACCCAGCAAAACACCGACACGACTGTGACCGGCGCCCGCGGCCTGCTGCTGGCGCCACTGCGATTTGCCTACGGGATCTACGCCATCGCCGTGTTCCTGGTGATGGCGTTATGTACACTTCTGGCGACACTGTTTCTCCCGGGGGTGCAGCGCCGCCGCGCCGCCGCTCGCGCCGGCGCACGCGCATTTCTGTGGGTCGCCGGCATGCCCTTGACCGTGCGGTGTCTCGATCGCCTGCCTGATGGCCAATGCGTGGTCGTTTCGAACCACGCGAGTTACATCGACGGAGTTGTGTTCACTGCGGCACTGCCGCCCCGCTTCGGGTTTGTGATCAAGCGGGAGATGAACAGCGTGCCCTTGGCAGGGCTGCTGCTGCGCAGGCTGGGCTCGGAGTTTGTTGAGCGCTTCAACCGGAATCGCGGTGCGACAGACGCGCGGCGCGTGCTGCGCAATGCCGTGAGCGGGAACTCGCTGGTTTTCTTTCCGGAAGGCACCTTCTCCCGCGACCCCGGCCTGCTGAAGTTTCACACCGGCGCATTCCTGACTGCCGCCCGCGCCGGCTGCCCCGTTGTGCCCGCGACCGTGAAAGGCACGCGGGTGGCGCTTTCGCCCAAAGGTGGATTGCCCCGGCCGGGGCGAATCGTTGTTGAGATTCTGGCGCCCGTGATGGTGGCTGCCGAGAGCTCGGAAATCGCCGCTTCGCAGCTGCGTGATCGTGCGCGCGAGGCGATTTTGAGCGAGCTGGGCGAACCCGACACACTCGAAGCCGCGCACCCGACCAGCGAAGCGGCCTGACGCGACCTACATGTTGCGCCGGTACTGCCCACCGACCTCGTACAACGCATGTGATATCTGCCCCAGCGAGCAGAATTTCACACTCTCCATCAACTCCGCAAACACATTCCCCCCGCGCGCGGCCGCCGCCTGCAGCCTCTTCAACGCCTCCCCCGCCACAACCTGGTTGCGCGCCTGGTACGCACGCACCGCCTGCACCTGATCCTGCTTTTCCTCCTCGGTCGAACGGATCAGATCAGCGCCCTTGTGCTCGTCTTCGCCACCCGTCTTCGACAGGAACGTGTTGACACCCACAATGGGAAAACTGCCATCGTGCTTGCGAGTCTCGTAGTACATCGACTCTTCCTGGATCTTGCCGCGCTGATACATGGTCTCCATCGCCCCCAGCACGCCGCCGCGCTCGGATAGCGAATCAAACTCCTTGTACACCGCCTCTTCCAGCAGGTCGGTGAGGTACTCGATGACGAATGAGCCTTGCAGCGGGTTCTGATTTTTATTCAGCCCCAGCTCGCGGTTGATGACCAGCTGAATCGCAACCGCACGGCGCACACTCTCCTCGGTGGGAGTGGTCAGCGCCTCGTCATACGCGTTGGTATGGAGGCTGTTGCAGTTGTCAAACAACGCATACAGCGCCTGCAGTGTCGTCCGAATATCGTTGAACGAGATCTCGCGCGCATGCAGACTGCGGCCCGATGTCTGCACGTGATACTTCAACATCTGGCTGCGAGGGCCGGCCTTGTACAGATCGCGCATGGCACGCGCCCAAATTCGCCGCGCCACCCGCCCGATGACGGCATATTCCGGGTCCATGCCGTTGGAGAAAAAGAACGACAGGTTGGGCGCGAAATCATCGATCTTCATGCCGCGCGCCAGGTAGTACTCGACGATCGTAAACCCGTTCGCGAGCGTGAAGGCCAGCTGCGACACCGGATTCGCACCAGCCTCGGCGATGTGATAACCCGAGATGGACACCGAGTAGAAGTTTCTGACCTTCTGGTCGATGAAGTACTGCTGCACGTCGCCCATCATGCGCAGTGCAAATTCCGTCGAGAAAATGCAGGTGTTCTGCGCCTGGTCCTCTTTCAGGATGTCTGCCTGCACGGTGCCGCGCACCGCCTGCAGTGCCTCGGCCTCGATCCGCTCATAGACTTCGCGCTCCACGAGCTGATCGCCCGTCACGCCCAGAAGCGCCAGGCCCGTTCCGTCGTGACCCTTGGGCAACTCCCCCTTATAGCTGGGAGGCGCAACCCCGCGAGCCACCGACGCGCCAATCAGCCCCGCAATCTTCTTCTCAGCCTCGGCCCACTTACCTTCCTTCTTGAGGTAACGCTCAATCCGCTGATCAATGGCGGTGTTCATGAACATCGCCAGCAACATCGGCGCCGGGCCGTTGATGGTCATCGAGACAGAGGTGCTCGGCAGACACAGATCGAAGCCCGAATAGAGCTTCTTCATGTCGTCCAGAGTTGCAATCGATACGCCGGAATTGCCTGTGCGGCCATACACATCGGGGCGAGTGTCGGGATCCTCCCCGTACAGAGTCGTCGAATCGAATGCTGTCGACAGTCTTGCCGCGCCGTGGCCACCGGCCACGTAGTGGAACCGCCTGTTGGTTCTCTCCGGCCCACCTTCTCCCGCAAACATCCGAGTTGGATCTTCCCCTTCGCGGCGGTATGGAAACACGCCGCCGGTGTAAGGAAAGGAGCCGGGAAGGTTTTCGGTTGCCAGGAAGTGCAGAATCTCGCCCCAGTCCTCGAAGCCCGGGACGGCCAGCTTCGGGATCGGCTGACGCGCGAGACTTTCCGTGTAGTTGTCTCCTTCAACGACTTTGTCGCGTACCTTGTAGGAATACTTCTCGGCGGTCGCGGCCGCCGCCCGCGCGGGCCACGCCTTCAGCTCGCCGACACCGTGCGTTCCAATCTCATCGAGCGCCTGGTTGTAGGCCCGGCGCAACTCACGCTTGCTGGCATCTGCCGACGCGTCATTCAGCGCGACTTCCGGAAATCGATCCAACGGCCCTGGCAATTGCGCGTCGTGCAGCGTCTTCAGTGCCTCGTAAATCCCAAATGCCCGGCGCGCGGCCTGCGCCTGCTCTTTGAGATGCTCGCGCACACCGCGCCCGTGTTGCGCAATCTCTGCCAGGTACCGGGTGCGTTGCCCGGGAATCAGCGGCTCGCGGGCAACGAGATCGGTGGGGCCAACATCCTCTACCTGCCACGATGTTGAACCGATCTGTTTGCTGGTTAACGCGTGACACATCGCCGCGAACAACCTGTTCACGCCCGGATCGTTGAACCGGCTGGCAATGGTGGGATAAACGGGGACGCTGGTGTCAGGCAGCATTGCCTCGTCCGGATGATTACGGCGCCACTGCTTGCGCACATCGCGCAGACTGTCGGCCGCGCCGCGCTTCTCGGCCTTGTTGAGCACCACCATGTCAGCGAAGTCGAGCATGTCGATTTTTTCGAGCTGACTCGCGGCACCGTATTCGCTGGTCATGACATACAGCGACAGGTCCACGAGATCCACAATCTCGGTGTCCGACTGACCGATGCCGGCCGTCTCGACAATGATCAGGTCGAAGCCCGCGGCCTTGTACAGATCGATCACGTCCTTCAACACTGCAGACGTGGCCAGGTTCTGGCGACGTGTGGCCAGCGATCGCATGAAAATAGAATCCGACGCCAGGCTGTTCATCCGGATCCGGTCGCCCAGCAACGCACCGCCACTGCGGCGGCGGGTGGGGTCCATGGCGACCATGGCGATCTGCTTGCCCGGGAAGGAGCGAACGAAGCGGGCCAGCAACTCGTCGCTCAGGCTCGACTTACCCGCGCCGCCCGTTCCGGTAATACCAATAACGGGCACCTTATTCTTGGACTTGGCCAGAGCCCGACGCACCAGGTCGGCCTGGGGATCGGCGTCGCCGTCGGCCATCGCCCCCTCAAGGACCGAGAGGGTTCGTGCGACGTGGCCATGCTCGCGTGAGTTCAGCGGGCCGAACTCGTACGGGGGCTTCTTTGCTTTAGCCAGGCGGACAAAAACGTCGTCGATCATCCCGTTGAGGCCCATCTTGCGGCCGTCCTCGGGGGTATAGATCCTCTCCACCCCGTGGCGCTCCAGCGCCTCGATCTCGTGAGGGGCAATGGTGCCGCCACCCCCGACGATCACCCTTATATCCGGCCTGCCACGCTCCTTGAGCATGTCCACCATGTACTCGAAGTACTCATTATGTCCGCCCTGGTAGGAGCTGACCGCTATGCCGTCGGCGTCCTCCTGGATGGCGGCACGGACGATGTCGGCCACGCTGCGGTTGTGCCCCAGATGGACCACTTCCGCCCCGTGAGCCTGCAAAAGGCGGCGGATCATATTGATGGCGGCATCGTGGCCGTCAAAGAGCGAAGCTGCGGAAATGAAACGCAGGGGGGGCTTGCTGGACGCCTGCTCCGGTTTCAGGACAGCGCCGCCTTGGGTTCGGGCACTCATGTATTTACGCGCCAGTAGGATGACTACTGGCGAGTATGATCCTATACTCGTACTGCATTCAAGATCCGATTCCTACGATAAATGACTACCCGCAGAGTACGTGCGCCCGTAACGGGCAAAGCCAAAACCCGGGTTGACGCCCGGACCCGGTCGAACGGTGGATCGCCGGTGAACGGCAGGGCCGCCGCCGCGGACGCCAAATCCGTGTTGGATGGCGACGTCGCGCCGGGTGTCCGTACCCCCGCGCCCGGCCTTGCAGGCGACCGCCCACCCCCATCCCCGTGGCGCGCCAGCCGTGAACGCCAGCACGACCGCGAGGTCAAGCGCGAGGCAGTGATCCGCGCGGCTGCCCACGCGTTCAACCACAAGGGCTATCACAACACATCGCTCGACGACATCGCCGCGGCGTTGGAAGTGACCAAGCCGACTGTCTACTACTACGTGACCAACAAGGAACAGTTGCTGTTCGAATGTTTCGTCGCGGGTGTAGAGCAGATTCGTGCAGGTTTCCGCGAGGCGCGCGACATGGAAATCCCTGCCCGCGAGCGACTCCACGCCGTTCTGCGTCACTACGCCAAGACGATGGCGTCAGAGTTCGGCTGGTGCATGGTCCGCGTCGAGGAACAGGACTTGTCACCTGACATGAGCAGCCACATCAAGGCCATGAAGTCGGAAATCGACCAGGGCATAAGACGGCTGATTCGTGAAGGCGTACAGGACGGCTCCATCCATCCGTGCGATCCGAAGATGACCGCCTTTGCGCTGGCCGGGTCGCTCAACTGGATTGCTCACTGGTACAGAGAGAATAGGTCGATGAGCGCGGCGGAGATCGCCGACGCGTTCATAACGGTTTTTGACAATGGGCTGCAGCCACGCCGCAGCGCCCGATCCTAACTTCGAGAGGTTTCTGTCATGTCAGACCATGATGTCGTCATCGTTTCAGCCAAGCGTACCCCCATCGGTGCCTTCCAGGGTGTCCTGGCTCCCGTCACGGCCACTCAATTGGGCAGTGCTGCTATCAAGGGAGCTATTGAAGCCTCGGGTGTGAAGCCGGGCGACATTCAAGAAGTGATCATGGGCAACGTGTTGTCGGCTGGTTTGGGGCAGGGTCCGGCGCGACAGGCTGCGTTGGGTGCGGGGATACCGGTGGGAACCCCGGCGGTCACGATTAACAAGTTATGCGGCTCGGGATTGAAGGCCGTGATGATGGCTTCCGACCAGATTCGCAACGGCGACATTGATGTCGCGTTGGCTGGCGGCCTCGAGTCTATGACCAATGCTCCGTACCTGTTGCTGAAAGCACGCGGCGGCTACCGCATGGGCAACGGCGAGATTTTCGACCACATGTTTTACGACGGGCTCAACAGCCCGTTTGACGGTAAGCCCATGGGTTGCTTCGCCGACGCGACAGCAGCCAAGTACAACTTCACACGTGCCCAGCAAGATGCCTACGCCGCTGAGTCCGTTCGCCGCGCGGTGCGCGCGGTTGAAACCGGTGTCTTCGATCGTGAAGTGACACCCGTGACAGTAAAGACACGCAAGGGCGACGTCGTCGTTTCGCGTGACGAAACCCCTGCGACTTGCAACGTCGAAAAGATCCCTTCGCTCAAGCCAGCCTTCGGCAAGGATGGGACAGTCACCGCAGCGAGCTCATCGTCGATCTCTGACGGCGCCGCGGCGCTGGTCCTCATGAGCTCCGGCGCAGCGAAGGCGCGCGGCCTCAAGCCGATCGCGCGCGTGCTGTCGTATTCCAGCCATTCGCAGGAGCCGGAGTGGTTCACCCTCGCTCCCATCGGTGCGATCAAAAAAACGCTGGCGAAGCTCGGATGGCGTCCGCATGACGCCGATCTCTATGAGATCAACGAGGCGTTCGCGGCGGTCACCATGGTTGCCATGAAGGACGTGGACATCGACCACGCGCGCGTAAACGTCAATGGCGGCGCCTGTGCCTTGGGGCACCCCATCGGCGCCACCGGCGCCCGCATCCTCACCACGCTCATCCATAGCTTGCAGCAGACCGGTGGCAAGCGCGGTATTGCGTCGCTGTGCATTGGGGGTGGGGAGGCTGTGGCGGTGGCGATTGAGGTGGTGGCCTAAGCCAGGGCACGCGTTGTTGAACGGGCCTCGCGCTGGCGGTGCGGCACAGGCAGGTGTCGCGGGCGGCAGGCGGTGTGGGCCCGGGCACGTTGTTGGGCGGGCCTCGCGCTGGCGGTGCGGCACAGGCAGGTGTCGGGCGCGGCACGCGCCGTAGGCAGTGTGGCCCGGGCACGTTGTCGAGCAGCACACGCCGCAGGCAGTGTGGGACGGGCACGGTGTCAGGCGGCCCGTGCCGCAGACGGTACTGCTGCCCATCCCATCCACCCGCGATCTGCGGTGCAGGCGCTGTAGCGTGCCTTTGCCGTCAACGCATTGTCGCGGCGGATCAATTGGTATGTCGCCCGCGAGCAGCCTGTTCCCTACGCCGTGGACGGTATGATTAACTTGTGGGCCGGGCTCAACAAAACCGCTCGGCCTGTTTTGGGGAGCCGTAATGAAGATTGAAGACGCTCGCGCTGTTGTCACCGGTGGCGCATCCGGTCTCGGTGCTGCGGTAGCCAGCCACGTCGCCTCCAAGGGCGGCAAGGTCGTCATCGTTGACGTCCAAGAAGGTCCCGGGCAAGCCACGGCCGCGAAGTTGGGCACCAACGCCAGCTTCCTTCGATGTGACGTAACGTCGGAAGCCGAAGTCAACTCCACCATGGAGGCTGCAGCGTCGCGGATGGGCGGACTCAACCTCCTCGTCAATTGCGCGGGCGTAGTCGGTGCCGGTCGAGTACTCGGCAAGAACGGCCCCATGGCCGGCGACTTCTTCTCCAAGGTTGTGCACATCAATCTGATCGGCACGTTCCTGTGCGACAAAGCCGCTGCAAACATCATGCAGAACAACACGCCGACCGCCGACGGTGAGCGCGGCTTATTGGTCCACACAGCGTCCGTCGCCGCTTACGAAGGCCAGATAGGACAAGCCGCATACGCGGCGACAAAAGCAGGCCTCGCCGGAATGGTCCTCCCCATCGCACGCGAACTCGCGCGGATCGGTGTCCGTTGTATGGCAATCGCCCCCGGCATCTTCCACACCCCGATGGTCGACTCTATGACGCCTGAACTGCAGGCCTCGCTGGCGAGCCAGATCCCGTTCCCCAATCGCCTCGGCAAGCCCGAAGAGTTCGCACAACTGGTGGCCTCGATTTTCGAGATTCCCATGTTGAATGGCGAAACCATCCGCCTGGATGGCGCCATCCGAATGCAGCCCAAATGAGTCTCTTACGCATGAACAGCACTGCCTTCTTGGCGCCGTTGACACACGGGGTTTTGTGCACTCCCCGTGGAAACCGGGGCGCAGCCCATGGATAGAGACGTGATGGAATATGACGTCTGCATCGTAGGGGCTGGACCGTCGGGACTTTCATGTGCGATTCGCCTGAAGCAGCTCAAACCCGACCTGAATATCTGCGTGTTGGAGAAAGCCTCGGCCATTGGCGCTCATTCGCTCTCAGGGGCGGTGATGGAGCCCGGGCCGTTGGATGCGCTCCTGCCCGGATGGCGTGAGTCGCCTCCAGCGATTTGTGTACCGGCGAAGCGGGACGAATTCCGGCTGTTGACCAAGACGGGCAGCTTCTCCCTGCCACTGCCACCGCAGCTTCATAACCACGGCAACTTCATCATCTCACTCGGCCTGCTGACGCCAATGCTGGCGCAGAAGGCGGAAGGCTTGGGAGTTGACGTGTTTCCGGGTTTTGCCGGTGCTGCCAACGTATTCAACACCGATGGCTCGGTCGCGGGGGTACAGCTCGGCGACATGGGCATCGAGAAGAATGGCGAGCCGGGACCCAACTACACGCCGGGCGCGGAGATTCGCGCCAAGACAACGATCATCGCCGAGGGCGCACGCGGCAGCCTCGCGAAACAACTGATCAAACGCTTCGAGCTGGACGCACAATCCTGTCCGCAGAGTTATGGTTTGGGAATGAAAGAGCTGTGGCAGCTGCCGGAGGGACGCGTCGAGCCCGGGCTGATTCAACACAGTCTCGGCTGGCCGCTGGACTCGGGCACTTACGGCGGCAGCTTCATTTATCACCTCGACAAAAATCGCGTGTACGTTGGATTTGTCGTGGGACTCGACTACGAGGACCCCCGGCTGACACCGTTTGAGGCGTTCCAACAGTTCAAACACCATCCGAAGATCAAGCCCCTCCTGGAAGGCGGCGAGATCCTCGCTTCGGGGGCGCGCACCATTGCATCAGGCGGCTGGCAGACGATTCCGCGACTCGAGATGCCCGGCGCCATGATCATCGGCGACTCGGGCAGCGGGCTGAACCTGCCCAAGATCAAAGGCATCCACCAGGCGATCCGCTCCGGGATGCTGGCAGCCGAACACCTGGCTGAAACCGGCTCACCCGTCGGATTCGACGCGCGCTGGCGTGCGTCGCCCGGGGGCCAGGAGCTGAAGTCCGTTCGCAACTTCAAGCCTGCGTTTAAGAAGGGTATGTGGATAGGGATGGCGAACTCCGCCCTCGAGGTGATCACCGGCGGCCGCACCCCCTGGACACTGAAGAGCCGAGTTCCAGACTACGCACGGCTAAAACAGGACGCCGAATACCACTCGCCCGACCGCGAGTGGGTGGACCGCACGCTGCCCCCGCGCGATCGCCTGGCGTCAGTGTTCTTCGCGTCGACCACCCACGACGAAAATCAGCCCGCACACCTGAAGGTGCTGGACACATCGATTTGCGCGACGAAATGCGCTACAGAATTCGGCAATCCCTGCACGCGCTTCTGTCCCGCCAGTGTCTACGAAATGGTGGACGATGGGCAGGGTGGTAAGCGGTTGCAGATCAATGCCGCCAACTGCGTGCATTGCAAAGCGTGCGATATCAAAGATCCGTACGAGATTATTAATTGGACGACGCCTGAGGGTGGGTCTGGGCCGAATTACCAGTCGCTGTAGCCACCTGTAAACTGCCGGCATGACTGAAATCTGGCGCCCCACCCCGGCCCGCGTGGCCGACGCTAACCTGACTCGCTTCATGGCAAACGTCAGCAGCCGCAAAGGCTTGCAACTTCGCAACTACGACGACCTGTACTCGTGGTCGATCGCGAAGCCGACTGACTTCTGGCAGGAGTTCGCGCGCTTCGCTGATGTGCGCGCCGACTGGGGTTCAGGCCCAGCACTCGAGCATCCCAACCAGATGCCGGGTGCTCGCTTCTTCCCCAACGCGCGACTGAACTTTGCCGAGAACCTCCTGCGCTTCCGCGACGATCAAGCGGCGCTGATCTTCCGAAACGAGCGGGGTACACGTCGTGAGATTTCGTATCGACAGCTCCACGACGGGGTTGCGCGCGTTGCTGACGGCCTGAGGGCCGCGGGTGTGATTGCGGGCGACCGCGTAGCCGGCTTCCTCCCCAACATTCCCGAAGCCGCAATCGCAATGCTCGCCACCACGAGCCTAGGCGCCGTCTGGTCGTCCTGCTCGCCCGACTTCGGCGTACACGGTGTGTTGGACCGCTTCGGCCAGATAGCGCCGAAAGTGCTGTTTACCGCGGACGGCTACTTCTACGCGGGCAAGAGCATTGACTCCCTGACCCATGTCTCTGAGTTGCTGGCGAAGATAACTAGTATCCAACGTGTTGTGGTCGTTCCGTACGTTGATGCCGCGCCGGATCTTGCACGCCTCGGCGAGGCGAGCTCGAAGGCGACGCAATTCGATGAGTTTGGACAACGTGGGGTAGCGCTGCAGTTTGCGCAGATGCCGTTCAATCATCCGCTCTACATTTTGTATTCATCAGGCACAACTGGCGTACCGAAGTGCATAGTGCACGGTGCCGGTGGAACGCTGTTGCAACATCAAAAGGAGCATCTGCTCCACACGGATGTAAAGCGCTCGGACAGATTGTTCTACTTCACCACCTGCGGTTGGATGATGTGGAACTGGCTGATCAGTGGCCTCGCTACAGGTACCACGCTGGTGCTGTATGACGGTAGCCCCTTCCACTCTGATGCGGGCGTACTGTGGCGAATGGCCCAGGAAGAGCGCATCACAATTTTCGGCACCAGTGCCAAATACCTTTCGGCCCTCGAGAAAAGCTCCTTCGTACCGATTGAGTCGGTAGATCTCAGTGCTCTTCGAGCCGTGCTGTCCACCGGCTCGCCGTTGCATCCCGACGGCTTCGAGTACGTATACAAGTCGATCAAGTCTGACGTGCTCTTGGCATCCGTCTCCGGCGGCACGGACATCGTCTCCTGCTTCGCGCTGGGATGCCCGATCCGACCCGTGTACCGCGGTGAAATCCAATGCCGTGGACTCGGCATGAGCGTGGATATTTTCGACGACGCCGGCAAACCCGTCCGCGGCGATCGCGGCGAGTTGGTTTGCACAGCACCCTTCCCTTCGATGCCGGTTGGCTTCTGGAATGACCCCGACGGCATCAAATACCGAGCGGCCTACTTCGAGCGCTTTCCCGGCGTGTGGCATCACGGCGACTACGCCGCCATAACTGAGCACGATGGCATCGTCATCTACGGACGCTCCGACGCGGTATTGAATCCCGGTGGCGTGCGCATCGGCACCGCCGAGATCTATGCGGCAGTGGAAAGTCTGGATGAGATCATCGAGGCGTTGGCCATCGGGCAGGATTGGAACGGAGACGTACGAGTGGTTTTGTTCGTACGTCTCAAACCTGCGGTGAGCCTCGATGAGCCGTTGAAGAAAAAGATACGTGACACCATCCGTGCTCACACGACGCCTCGCCACGTTCCAGCGAAAATCGTCGCTGTCCCCGACATCCCCCGAACGCTCTCCGGCAAGTTGACCGAGCTGGCCGTCCGAAATGTGGTGCACGGGTTACCGGTAAAGAATGTTGATGCTTTGGCGAATCCCCATGCGCTGGAGCATTTTCGAAATCTGGATGAACTTGCGAGCTGACACCGCCAGGCAACCGTTCGGCGGCCGAGCACGCGGCAATGTCGTCGCCACGGTCGCTGCGCCGTTCGGCCACCGGACACGCCGCGATTTCGCCGCCGCGCAAGCTGCGCCCTTCGATGGCCGGGCACGCGGCAATGTCGCCGCCACGCATGCTGGGTCGTTCGGCGCCTGGCCACGCCGCGCCGCCGCGCCGCCATCGCACACCGCCAGCGGCCGCTGATGGACCTCCGCGCCCTCTACGCCCAACAACTGACAGAGCGCGGCTTCCGCGCCGACCCTGTGCAAGCTGCCGTCGTGGATCGTCTCAATGACCTCCGCCAGCGTCTGATCGTTGCCCGCGAAGCGGACGCCTCGATCATGCGCCGTTGGTTCAGCGCACTGGGCAGCAAGTCTGCATCAGAGCCGGTGCGGGGTATCTATCTCTGGGGCGGTGTCGGCCGTGGAAAGACCTGGATGATGGACCTTTTCTACCAGAGCCTGCCCTTCCCAGAACGCCGTCGCAGACACTTCCATCGATTCATGCACGACGTGCACGCCGAGCTCAAATCGCTCCAACAGCGCGAGGCGCCATTGGAAGCAGTAGCCGACCGCATCGCGCAGGACACGCGCGTGTTGTGCTTCGACGAGTTCTTCGTATCCGATATTGCTGACGCCATGATTCTGGGCGGCTTGTTTGCGGCGTTGTTCAAGCGCGGCGTCACGCTGGTGGCAACATCCAACGTCGAACCGCGCAATTTGTACAAGGGTGGCCTTCAACGCCAACGCTTCCTCCCGACGATCGACCTGCTCGAGCAGCACGTGGACGTCGTAGCCGTCGGCGGCGCGACCGACTATCGACTCCGACGCCTCACGCAGGCCGGCACCTACCTACCCAGCGACGCACCCGACACGGGGAAACGCTTGCGGGAGTTGTTCGACGAGCTAGCAGACCATGACGGCGACGATAGCCCCCCGCGCGGCAGCCTGGCGGATGGCGACGGTGGCAACAGTCCTCTGCCCGTCGGCACCGCGGACCGTAGCGGCGGCAGCGGTCATCCGCGCGGCAACGCGCCGCCCCACGCAGACACGGATGGCCGCCCAGCGGATTCCGACCCCACACTCGGCGCGGCGGGCAAAACTGCTGCGCTCACCCGCACAGACGTCGCGGCCACCAGCCCCATCGCGCCCAGCAAGCCGCCCGTTGGGTCCGCCACTCGACGGAACATCAATCAAAGCGGCCGCCCCTGGCCCTCCCAGGTGCCGGTCGATCCATACGACTCGATTGAAATCGAGGGCCGCCGCATCCCCGTCATCCGCGAACGCGGCGGCGTGGTCTGGTTCGACTTCATGGCGCTCTGCTCTGGCCCGCGCAGCCAGGAAGACTACATAGAGATCTCACGCAACTATCAGTCGGTCATCGTCTCCGACATACCCGTATTCGATTCACTCCACGAGGACGAAGCTCGCCGCTTCATCGCGCTCGTCGACGAGCTATACGACCGCAACGTCAACCTCATCGTGTCAGCGGCAGCGCCACCGATGGATCTCTATCGGGGTGACCGTGTCGCCTTCCAGTTTGAACGCACCGCCAGCCGCCTCATCGAAATGCAAAGCGAAGAGTACCTCGCGCGCGAGCACCGCCCTTGAAAGCGTAGCCTGGCCGGCACGACCTGCAAGGTTGTTTTGCTTTCCCCGCCAATGAATCCGCGCGACCCTCAAGGTGTGCCTCGGTCAGCGCGTGTGCTCGATAATCCAATTTGATGTCAACGACAGCACTTTTCTGGAGGCGGCGATGGCGCTCGCGCAAGACACTACTTGCGCCGCCTCGCCCTATTGCTGGGTTGTGACTCCAACATTCGCACGGCTTTTTTCAACGTTCCCAACAGATCGTTACGAACGAACTCCAGGTAGCTTTTCAAGGTCTCGCGGCACCACTCAGGGCCTGAGCCAAACTTTTCCATGAACTTCAAGGCAAATTCCACTTTGCTCTCATCGCCCCTGCTCTCAACTTGCGCGTAAGCAATTGCTCGTTTACCGGCCCTTACGGTATCTGCGGTGTTCATTGTTCTTATGCTGGGCCGACGATCGTGTGACATCATCAAAAAACGCGTGCCCCATTTCTCAGCCTTGAAGTGGCGCAGGCGATCGTCCTTAGTCGGACGCCACCGTCTAAAGCCGATGGTCGTACGTCCGTGCGCCTTGTATGCGGACACAACCTCCTCCTGTGTCACTACGTGCGGAAAGGCTGCCAATACCCCAGACAGGCGAAATGCCAGCACCACGGCACGGCCGATAATGTCGAGTCGCGCAACACCGTCTCCTTCGTTTATTTCGATTAGCAATGCGTCGTGCTCATACGTTACGCCGTGCCGAATCCGAAACTTCCGGTCACCCCTCACTCCGAGCTGCGTTATGTTTATCAGCATTGACAGGTGCCACAGCGCTTCAAATACGCGCGCGGAGCGCTGCCCCATTTCGCGGTGCAACCCCACGTCGAACCACGCAAGGAACCCATCACCAGTCCACTTCAGAAATTTTCCACCGGCAGCTTCCACAACAATCGATGAAGTCCAGTAGAACCGAGGCAGGAACTCCTCGAGTCGATCCGCGCCCTCATTAGTGTTGAGATGTTTGGAAGAGTCCACGACGTCACGTACCCAGCCGATTCCTCGGCCTCTTGAGAACTTGAACTTCTTCACAATGGGCATAATTTTCCAACCCCGC
>Ga0137415_10000056_pt1 | contig 83399 bp, 67 predicted proteins | sample CZODoug3_1_1_16f_FD_183082 | JGI IMG/M metagenome (GOLD analysis project Ga0137415, IMG submission 183082) | Vadose zone soil fungal communities from Angelo Coast Range Reserve, California, USA - CZODoug3_1_1_16fungal (Hybrid Assembly) | ecosystem: Environmental > Terrestrial > Soil > Vadose... | reverse complement strand
GCGGGACTCGCCTCGTTAGCCTGTTCGTCATCTTCGCATGCTGCCAGTGCGTCGTGTCAGGAACCCACCGAGGGCATGGTATGCGCGAGTGTACAGCCGGTAGGAATCCCCTCCGTTCACGAAGGGGAGGATGTCAAAGAATTGCAGACCGGGTCACCCGGAAATGACGTCAAAACGCAGGCGGGCATCGAGCTCATCGCAGACCCTGCCTAAGGCTTCTTGACTACACTTCCGCCCTTCATCACGAAGTCCACTTTCTCCAGCGCGGTTACATCCGCCAGGGGATCGCCCGGCACCGCGATAATGTCGGCATACTTGCCCGCTTCGAGCGTGCCTACCTGATCCGACCAGCCCAGCAACTCGGCCGCCGACGAAGTCGCCGACTGGATCGCCTGGGTCGGCGTCATCCCCCACTTCACCATGTACGCGAACTCCTTCGCCGGATTCACAGTCCAAGCAAACCCGCCCGCGTCGGTGCCGAACGCAATCTTGACCCCGGCCTTCATCGCCCGCCGGAAGGTGTCCTCGTGGATCGCCAGCATCTTCACCCACACCGGAGCGCCTTCCGCCGCCCGCCCCTCCGCCACGTAGACCCCCACAAAAATCGTCGGTACGTAAAACGTTCCGCGCGCCACCATCGTCTTCATATCCTCATCGGCAATGTAGTTGCCATGCTCGATCGAATCCACGCCCGCTTCGACCGAGTTGTGAACACCGTTCAATCCCATCGCGTGGGACGCCACTCGGTGGCGCTCGCGATGCGCCTCGTCCACAATCGCCTTCATTTCCTCGAGCGTGAAGGTCGGGATATCGTCGAGCACGCCACCCGGACCTACCCGATAACTGCGGTCGCTGTAGACCTTGATCCAGTCCGCTCCGTGCATGATCTGCTCGCGGACCGCGGTGCGTCCAGCATCGGTCCCGTCGACCACCTGCACACCATGCGGCACCCGAATATCAGGCGCGTAGCCCAGCAGCGGATAAGCGCCCGTAACGTCCAGCGCTCGGGTTGCCACCTGCATGCGCGGTCCCGGAATCACGCCGTTGTTGATGGCCTTCTTTACGTCGACATCGGCATAGCCCGCGCCTTCGGTCTCCAGATCGCGAATGCTGGTGAACCCGTATTCTAGAGCCCGCCGCGCGTTGACAGTGGCGAGAATCGTGCGATATTCCGGGGACTGCTTCAGTAACTGCTCGTCATAGTCGGCGGCCGTGACGTCGCCCTGCAGCAGAATGTGCGTGTGTGTATCGATCAGCCCGGGCAGGCAAGTCTCGCGCGACAGGTCGATGACGTCGGCTCCCGCCGGCATGGCGCCGACGTCCTTGATCCTCTCCCCCTGGATGGCCACCACCACATCCTTCCGGGCATTATCAAACTTGCCGTCGATCAGAGTGCCACACCGGAGATAAACCATTTTCGCCGCCGGGGCGTCCGCCTTCTGTGCCACCCCTGCGCCCGTGAGAGCAAACACCGTAACCAGCGCGACCCACCGATGTGTCATCGTTTCCCCCCGTTTTCCAGGCAACCCCCGAAGTCTCATTCCTTGCATCATCATGGAAGCCTTTCATGCGCGCAAAGTTTAGCAGGATGCGTCGAAACTCGCGCGCTTTGCAGCCACTGGAGTGGCGAACTACAGCCTTCTCCCTATTTCAAACCAAACCTAATCCTCTACAGTTTGAGTATGAGCGGTCCAAGCACACCCAGGCGGCCCACGCGCGCCGCTGCCCACTTCCTCGCCATCGCCGCATCCCGGATGCCTCGGCCCGCAGGGTTCGCCTTGCGATCCGCGCAACCCGCAGCAGCACAGCCAGACCGGGCAAGCGAAGGACGCTGAGGCCAAAGGAATCCCCATGAATATTTTTCCCCTGGTACGTTCCTTTTTATTTGCACTCCTAGTCCTGACGATGTCGGCAGCTGTATTCGGTCAGGTCGGCATCTCCATCTCATTCGGCCCTCCTGCCCTGCCCGTGTACGAGCAGCCCTTGTGCCCCGGCGACGGCTACCTCTGGACCCCCGGCTATTGGGCATACGATTACGACGAGGGCGATTACTACTGGGTCCCCGGCACCTGGGTGATGGCGCCGGAAATCGGCTACCTCTGGACCCCTGGCTTTTGGGCCTGGAGCGGTGAAGGATTTATTTTTCACGAAGGCTACTGGGGCCCGCAGGTCGGATTCTACGGTGGCATTAACTACGGCTACGGTTACTTCGGCAACGGATACGAGGGCGGACGTTGGGATCACGACCGCTTCTACTACAACCGTTCCGTCAACAACGCGAACGTGACCAACATTCACAACGTCTACAACACGACCGTCATCAACCAGACCACAGTAAACCGCGTCAGCTACAACGGAGGAAACGGCGGCATCGATGCGCGTCCGACCCCCGCACAAGAAGCCGCTGCCCGCGAACGCCATGTCCCTCCGGTCGCCGCTCAAACGCAACAGGTACAGGCGGCCCGTACGAACCCTCAGCAACGAGCGTCGGTCAACCGTGGAAAGCCCGCCGTCGCTGCTACTCCTCGGCCCGGAGCGCTCAACGATCGGGGCGTCGTGCAAGCCAGAGAGGCGGGCGCGCCCTACAACCCCCCGGCCAATCGTGGAGAAGCCAACCGCAGTCCCGCGAACCGGAACGCGCCTCAACCGCGCGGCAATGAGTCGATCCCGCGCCCACCCAACGACGTTCCCCGCCCGGGAAACGCAGTTCATCCGAACGATCTTCCGCCCAGCGAGCGTCAGGCTCCCCAAAACACCGGGAACGCGAAGACGGATCAGAAATATCAGGAGCAGCAGGCGAGGATGGCTGCCCAGCAGGACAAGGAACGCCAGAAACTCCAGCAGAAGCAGGAGCAGGACCACCAGCGGATGCAGCAGCAAAACGCCGACGAAGCTAGAAAGCACCAAATGGAGCAACAGCACCAGCAACAGACCCAGGCCATGCAGCAGCGCCAGGCCCAGCAGCAACAACAAATGCAGCAGCGCCAGCAACCGACCCCGAGGAACGAGAATCAGCCGAAGCCTCCCAAAGAGCCCCAGAAAGAGCCTCAGAAATAGGACACCGGGCTAACGACTGATTGGCTGCCTTGAGCAGCGCAGCGCCAGCTAGCATGGCTGGCGCTGCCCCAAACCGCCACCCGCGCCTGCCCGAGGTCGAAAACAAACGCACCCAGATGCATCGCAAGACTGAGTGTCGTATCCTCTCCAGAGGGCTACGAAATAGTTTGTGCGAATGCTGGATCACCAGTAGACCGGGGTAAATGAAATCCCTGAAAGGCCGAGCGAATTGCCGGAGGCAGTACACATGAAAATCGCAGCGCTGATCGCACGTTTGTTGCTGGGCTTGATCTTTGTGGTGTTTGGTCTCAACCCGTTTTTGCGTTTCATCCCGGCAACCCTGCCTCCGGGTCTCGCGGGTGACTTCCTGAATGTGCTCATTCAATCGCACTACGTTCTCTTCATCGGTGCCGTTCAGGTCGCCGGAGGCGCGCTTCTGCTGCTGAACCGCTACGTTCCGCTCGCGCTCACCCTGCTCGGCCCGGTGATCGTCAACATCCTGCTCTATCACCTCTGCTTGGCGCCTGCCGGAGCGGTGCTGGCGATTCTCGTGACCATCCTGTGGGGATTTCTGTTTGCCAGGAACCGTCAATACTTCTCCAGTCTGTTTGTGCAGAGGACATCCTGACCTCCAAGGCTGCCACCGGATTGGCTCGCTGTGATGCTTTGGTCTTCTCCGACCGCCACTCCGTTTGCGCGAGTTGTTTTTCGCCCTTCTGAAACGGAGTGCTCACCGTCGCAGCGGCAGTGTGACGACTCGCCAAATGCCAGGGTGGGGCTTTTCACGAACCACTGCTTTTCTGCATTTCCTGTGCTTCCCCTGTGGAAATTTCCGCGCGGGTGCGTTCCAGATTTCGTCTGACCTTTCTCGACCCATCCCGAACCCCCGCAATCGCGAGCTTTCCGCGTACTCATTCATCGGATGCTTGAACAGCGTTGCTCCGCGAAAATCTGCGGCTGAAGCATTCCCGACTGCACCAAACATTTGGAATTGACCCCCACGTCGCACCCGAGTACATTCACCGCACCATCAATAAAGTTTCCGCCAGCAGAGTGACGCCGCCCCAGCCAGCAGCTGCACTTGAGTTCCCGAGTGGTACACGGAAACAATGAAGACGTGCAATGGAAAATCTGAAATCGCAACTCTGAAATTGCAGACTTCAAATTGCAAAATCTGAAATCAACATCCACCTTCCTCCCCCGAAGGACGCAGTCTCGTGAAACGTATGACCAGTGAATGGACAACTTATCGCACGCGCTTCCTGATTAAGGCCCGGCAACTAGACGCGCCGCTTAACTTCGTCGACGCCATCGGACGCGAACACTCCGGACAAAGAGGCGACTACCTGGTCGAGTCCTCCGATGGTTCCCGCCGCATCGCACCCCGTGAAATTTTCGAGGACATTTATGTTCCCATGGGCCTTGCCAGTGATCCCTGGCCCTCGCTGGCGCACTCGCCGTCTCCGTCCGCGTCGTCACAAAATCCAGTCCGCCGCCGTAGCTCAGGCGGAGGCGCCTGCGTAGCCTGAGGGCAGGTCTTAAGTCTCAGGTCCTGGGGGTGCTTACGTTTCTGCGGTCGAAGGTGCGATTAAATCGCGCCTTTGGGCGCTGCGCTGTGAGCTTTCGGATCTTGGTGAAGGCCAACTCCGAACCCTTGTGGGATATCAGGAACCTTCACAGCCGGCGGAAAAAGCCCTCGCGGGAAGGGAAAGGGGAAGAGCACGAGTCACTTCGTGCAGCCAAGCGGTTGCGAATGCGGTGCGCTTCAGGCGCCCAGAGAAAGAAAACAATGTTCGCGTCCTGCCGGAGCCCAGAGCCCCGGGATCCGCCTAAGGCCAACACCTGAGGCGATTCCTGAGACCCAGGGCCTGACATCTCAGAGCTCGCTAAAAGGGCCTGTGGAAATATCAGGGACCAGTACCGTTAATTGCTTGGGGTACAATAGGTAGTGTTACCCTCTTGACAGCCCCAACATACGGGCGTACTGTTGCACTCCCATAAGTGATATTTGCCCTCGGAAACGGGCGGCAAGTCAGGGAAGAACAAGGGTCGGCAGCGTGGCCGAGGTGACCCGGGCCGTCCCTTTTAACAGGATTCCCCAGTTCGTCTGGTTTTGGAATTCGAGCCGGGGAATTCTAAGGGTTGCCCGTCCTGAAGGATGGGTGAGCTTGTGCGGTGGCCGTTCCCCCGTTCGGTCCGTCGGACCTCCCCTGGGGGAACGCACAGCTTGAAAACTTTGAGTAGTTCCCGGTTCTCAGTTTTTCCGTTCAGGAAACCGAGTCTCGTCATGTCGCCGAATGGCGCGCGTCGGGCTGTGAAGGATTTTTGAGGGGGGTCTCGTCGCTGTGTCTCTAACAACCCAGTTCCCGGTTCTCAGTTCTCATTCGGCCGTCCCGAGTTCAAGGGTTTGGTGTCGCCAGGAAGTTCCGACGACCGGGAGCGGGACCCTGAAACTGGAAAACCCCGAGGTGCTATGGAAACTCTAGACCGCATCGTCGCCGACTCACTCGCCCGGCATGGCTTTGAAGCGCCGGTAAGCACGCGTACTGTCGACTGGTCGCGTTGGTTCCGCTGCGAGTCCAGCTTCAGCCTGCTGTTGGTCCCCAGCGCACCCGGGATCTATGCATTGGGCGAGGAAGTGGTAGGTCCTGGAGAAATTCCCGGTGCCAGGCGCATGCTGGCGGTTTTCGAGGTCGCCGAAACCGAGGACCTGTGCGTGGCCCTGAGCCGTCAGTTCGCGCCCCGAAATCCGCTCAGCGCGCGCCTCTCCAGCGGACGTTGTTTTGTTCGTTTCGCCCAGATTGCCGACCCTCGGCAGCGTCATGCCACCAGCGCCGCTCTGACCCGTTGGTTGGTAGCCTCGTCGGAAGCGGCCACCGGCGTGGTCGCCAACAGCGTAACCAAGGATTTCGGGATCGCGCGTGCCGTCACCGCAGCGCCCGACCCGAGTCCCATCAAGGACGAAAAACAGACCGAGGGGACTGTTCAAAACGAGCCCCCGCCGTTGCCCGCAGGTTTCTGATTGGCCCGCGTTGAGCGCGGCGCTGCTGGATGATTGGCTTCGATGGACATTGCATTTGCTGATTTCGTAAAGCGAAGCACGGGTGGAAGTCAAGAACTGTGGAAGGGCGCGGCTGCTAGAGTATCGCAGGAAAAACAGGTTGGATTGTGCCTTCAGTTGCTGCGGGTCGCACTTGCTGGACGTCGTGCCTGCTGCAGAAAGGGGCGGAACTCGTATCCGGGCAGGCCTTCAGGCGTGCCGGACCGATCCGCGGCGGAACCCGCCTTTCGGCGCTGTTCCAGCCGTGGGGAAAAGGACAACAAAATGACCAGCCCCGAAGGGGCGGCAGACAAGATCGAAGTCAGCTCTAGATGAATCCAATAGTAGGAGAAAGCAATGCCAGAAGTGACCGAAAAAACCCGGAAGAGCCCCCAATCCGCCGCCCCGGCCGTCGCCGACCCTAATAAGAAGAAGGTCCCCGGCCTCCAGTTCCGGCGTCTTTTCACCAAGCCGGGCGTGTCGCCCTACCACGAAATCGAGTGGGAACTCCGTCTCGCCCAGATCACCGATGCCCAGGGCAACGTGATCTTCGAGCAGAAAGATGTTGAGGTCCCCAAAGACTGGTCTATGACCGCCACCAACATCGTGGCCTCGAAATACCTGCACGGCACCGTCGGCACGCCCGAGCGCGAAACTGGCGTCCGCCAGTTGATCACGCGAGTTGCCGAAACCATTCGCGACTGGGGCAAGGCCGACGGCTACTTCCACAGCGAGGAAGACGCGGCCACCTTCCACGACGAGCTCGCGCACATCCTGGTCCGCCAGTATGCCGCTTTCAACTCGCCCGTCTGGTTCAACGTCGGCTGCGACCGCATCGAGCCCAACTCCGACGCGCAGAACTGGCACTGGAATCACCAGACCGGACGCGTCGAGTTCGGCGTGACCGGTTACAAGACCCCGCAATGCTCGGCCTGCTTCATCAACTCGGTGCAGGATTCGCTCGACTCGATCCTGACCCTGGCCAAGACCGAAGGCATGCTCTTCAAGTGGGGAAGCGGCACCGGGACGAATCTGTCTCCGTTGCGCTCTTCAACCGAAGGCCTCAGCGGCGGCGGCACCGCCAGCGGTCCGCTCAGCTTCATGAAGGGTTTCGACGCGTTTGCCGGTGTCATCAAGTCCGGTGGCAAGACCCGGCGTGCTGCCAAGATGGTCATCCTCAACATCGACCATCCCGACATCGTCGACTTCATCGATTGCAAAGCGAAAGAAGAAGCCAAGGCGTGGTCGTTGGTGCAGGCCGGATACGACGGCTCTTCGCCCGACTCGGAGGCCTACAGCAGCATCTTCTTCCAGAACGCCAACAACTCCGTGCGCGTGACCGATGACTTCATGTACGCAGTCATGCGCGACACCGACTTCTCCACCCGCTCGATCCGTGACGGCTCGGTGGTCAAGACTTACAAAGCCAAAGACCTTTTGAAGAAGGTCAGCGAGGCGACTTGGCAGTGCGGCGATCCCGGCATGCAGTTCGATACCACGATCAACCGCTGGCACACCTCGAAGAACACTGCCCGCATTAACGCGAGCAATCCCTGCAGCGAGTACATGTTCCTGGATGACTCCGCGTGTAACTTGGCCAGCCTGAACTTGCTCAAGTTCGCTCCCAACGGCACCTTCGACGTCGAAGCCTATCGTCACGCAGTCGATGTGCTGATCACGGCGCAAGAAATCCTGGTAGACAACGCGGGCTATCCGACCGAGATGATCGGCAAGAACTCGCACGATTATCGTCCGTTGGGTCTGGGCTACGCGAACCTGGGCGCACTCTTGATGGCCGCAGGCCTGCCCTACGACTCCGACGGGGGCCGCGACTATGCCGCCTGCGTGACCGCCATCATGTGCGGCGAAGCCTACCTGCAAAGTTCGCGCATCGCCGAACTCTGCGAGCCGCTGGCACCCGCGACCGAACCCACAAAAAAGAATCTCTCCGAGACGAATCTCGGCGCGAACCTCTCGAGCAGTGGCACGGCCGTCATGCCCGGAGCGGCCTGCCCCGGCTGGTACATCAACCGCGAGCCCTTTCTCGACGTAATCAGAATGCACCGAGCCTCGGTCAACAACATAAACAAAACCAACGTCCCCGCCTCGCTCTACGAATCCAGCAAGCAATGCTGGGACGAAGCCCTGACCCACGGCGAAAAGCACGGTTACCGGAACAGCCAGGTCACGGTTCTGGCGCCTACCGGAACGATCGGGTTCATGATGGACTGCGATACTACCGGAGTGGAGCCGGATCTGGCGCTGGTGAAGTACAAGAAGCTCGTGGGTGGCGGGATGATTAAGATCGTCAACAACACGGTGCCCGGAGCGCTGTTCAAGTTGGGCTACACGCATGACCAGGCGGATGCGATTGTTTCGTATATCGACGCCACGGGAACCATCGAGGGGGCACCGAATGTTAAGGACGAGCATCTGGCGGTGTTCGATTGTTCGTTCAAACCCTCGAAAGGGACTCGGTCGATTTCCTATACGGGGCACCTGCGGATGATGGCGGCTACGCAGCCGTTTATCTCGGGGGCCATATCAAAGACGGTCAATCTTCCTAACAATGCTTCCGTGGAAGACATCATGGAAGCCTATCTCCAGGCTTGGAAGCTGGGGTTGAAGGCCGTCGCGATTTATCGGGATGGATGCAAGCAGTCGCAGCCGCTTTCGGCGGCGGGGTCGGCCACGGCTTTGTCGAAGAAGGAAGATGCTGGGCGGGCGGCCGTGCCACAGGAAGAGGAAAATCTGAATGCTCCTCCGCGGGCGGTTCGCCACAAGCTGCAGGAAGAGCGTGCCTCGATCACGCACAAGTTCAACGTGGGCGGGCACGAGGGCTACATCACGGTGGGGCTCTATCCGGATGGCGAGCCGGGCGAGCTGTTCATCACGATGGCGAAAGAAGGCTCGACGGTCAGCGGGCTGATGGACAGCTTTGCGCTGGCGGTGTCGATCGCGTTGCAGCACGGTGTTCCGCTGAAACTGTTCTGCGAGAAGTTCGCGCACACGCGCTTCGAGCCCAGCGGATGGACAAACAATCCGGAGATCGGGTTCGCGAAGTCGATCATGGATTACATCTTCCGCTGGCTGCAGGTGCGGTTCCTCACGGGACAACAGCAGATGTTGTTCGAGAACCTGCGGTTGAAGGCAGGCGGCGCACCGCACTCGACACCGAGCGCGGAAGGAACCCTACACGGGACAGAGACGCGGGAACCGCGGTCGGGATCGATACACGCTTCGGATGCGCTGTCATCGATTGTGGATCTGGGGGATGCGCCGAGCTGCCACTACTGCGGAGCCATCATGACGCGCAACGGGTCGTGCTACCGGTGCATGTCTTGCGGGTCGACGAGCGGGTGCAGCTAGGGAAGAAGTTCTCGAGTTTCCGTTCCTCGGTTCTCAGTGGGTGGTGAAAGGCGCTTTGTTCTCCTGTGTCAGGATAGGTCTTGGGAACTCGGCTCTCGCTTCGGCGAGGGCCTTTTTTTTGAGGCAGGTCTTGGACGTCAGGTCTCAGGTGTTAGGTCTAGGGTTTCTGGAGCCACGCTGCTTGATTGGGCACCGGTGACGAGCGCACTGCCAAAGTCCCGATGCTGCCTTGGAGATTGTGCGATTTGGAAGTGCTGCACGGCGATGGTTGGAACGAGTATGATCGGGGACACGGAAGGTCAGTGCCGTGGCGGGTCGCCCACAGCATCGAAGTGGACGGTCCTCCGGGGCAGGCTCGGGTCGGTGGTCTGAAACTCACCCTGGTTTCGTGCGGCTGCTTGCGCATCGGACGAGCTGTGCCGCAACGACCTCCCACTCAGGAGATTCTTATGCATCCTTCGAAGACCTTAAAGTTCCCCGGTGCCCTGATTGTGTTTGCGATCTTGTCCGCCCTTGCGGCTGCCGCCCAGAAGTACGAGATTGTGCGAGCCGACTACGGCTATGGCAATCAGCGCATCGACGTTACGCAGCGGCTGCGCGAAGTGGTGTGCAGTCAAAACCGGTTCCGGATGGGCAACAGCACGTTCGGCACCGATCCCTCCCCGGAGAACAAGAAGTCACTGCGCATCTACACCCGCGCGCCGAACGGGCGCGAACAAATGCTGGAGTATCGCGAGAGCAGCACCATCGATGGCTCGCAGTTTGCCTGTCGTAACGGGGGGAACTGGGGCGGCGGGGGCAATGGTGGCGATTCAGGCCAGTACCAGCTCCTGCACGCCGAGTATGGGACCGGGCGGAACCACGTCGACGTGACCAATCGCCTGCGCGAGCTGGCGCGTGCGGATCGCACGTTCCGCATGGGCAACAGCACCTTCGGGATCGATCCCGACCCGGGGCAGATCAAGACGCTGCGCATCTACGCGCGCGGGCCGGACGGACAACCCCGCCTGTTTGAGTACCGCGAGAGCAGTACGGTGGATGGCTCGCAATTCAGCGGTTGGGGTCGCGGCGACTGGGGCGACGACAGCTGGAACGGAGGTTGGGAGGGAGGCGGCTATCCTGGCGGCGGTGGCGACTCCGGCCAGTACCAGATTCTGCATGCCGAGTACGGCACCGAGCGCAACCATGTCGACGTGACCAACCGGCTGCGCGAGTTGGCGCGCGCTGACCGTACGTTCCGCATGGGCAACAGCACCTTCGGCGTCGATCCGGACCAGGGCCGCGTCAAGACGCTGCGCATCTACACGCGTGGGCCCGGCGGACGCCGGCACTTGTTCGAATACCGCGAAGGTAGCACCGTGGATGGCTCTCAATTCACGAGCTGGAGAGATGGCGACTGGGGCCGCGAAGGCTGGAACGGCCGATGGAACGACGGTGACAACGATCATGACAACGATCGCGACCGCAATCGCTGAGCCTGCGGGCTTACGTCTTACGCGCTCTGGAAAGGCCCTCGCTTCGGCGGTGGCCTTTTTTTGCGAGCTTTCAGGTTTTCGGGTATCAGGCGTCAGGGAAGGCAAGGGTTCCACCACGAGCCCAGAGGGAAGGCTCACCACGAAGCAAGATTTGAACGAGAAGCCGGTCAAGATTCCAAAGATTGTTAGTTCGGGGTTGCCGCAGGAATTTGTTTTGCAGTAGACAGCAGCCAGTTGCTGGTAAGCTGCCCGACGCCGCTGCAGGAACAACGTCCGTATCGAGAACAGCACGGAGATCAAGATGCGCGCCGCTGCTGCCGATGCCGCGATCAGAACGGGTCGGAGCCTTGCGCCTGGCGGAGAGTGTGATTGCACAGCAGGGCACCAAAAGCTGTGCAGTTTTTGGAAGGTCTTTCTCGAAGAACTCAAGGGGAAGGCCTGGCGCGCGGATGGTTTGGGGCGCTCGCTGTGAGGGCTGGTTGGTCTGGGGACGACATGAGTGACATGCTTCGGGCGATTTTCTGGGGTGGTGCGCTTTGTGGAACGCTGGACGCGATCGCTGCGACAACATCGTTCGCGCTTCGAAAAGTGTCGCCGTTGCAGGTGTGGCACAACGTTGCCAGCGGCTTGCTGGGGGCGAAGGCGTTGGAGAAGGGATGGACGACGGGTGCGCTGGGACTGGTGCTGCACTTTGTCATCGCGTTCTCAGCGGCGATTGTGTTTTGCGTGACGGCCCGCTGGCTGCCATGGCTGGTCCAGTCGCGCTGGATCGCGGGAGCAGCATACGGAATCCTGGTGTTTGTGGTGATGAACCGGATCGTGTTACCCCTGTCGGCCATGCCCAAACGACAACTTCCTAAGGCCGTGATTGTGGTGCAGTGAGTGATTCATGTTTTGTTTGTGGGGTTGCCGATCTCGCTGGCGGCGAGCAGGGCGGGAATCTGAGTAGAACACATCTCACAACCAGGCCACGCGCGCTGGAATTGCTTCCGAGTGACGCGCACGAGTGACTCGCCGAATTGACCGCAAGACCAGATTCCAGTAGCCTTCAGGCCAAAAACGAGCCACCCGAAGAAGAGATCGAACCCGCCTGTTGCATGCTCTCGGCAAAATAAGGAGTTGTCGAATGTCGACAGAGCACATCGAGGGAACAGACACCCGCACCTTGATTATTCTTGCCTTTTCGGCGACTGCTGGTGCATCCGTCGAGTTTTACGATTTTTTCATCTATGGCTACGCAGCCGCCAGTGCATTTCCTGCGATATTTTTTCCCCGGTTGCCTCCTGCTCAGGCGCTCGTGCTTTCCTATCTGGCTTTTGGTGCGGGCTTCCCGGCAAGACTCGTGGGGGCGTTCATCTTTGGTCACTTCGGCGATCGGACGGGCCGGAAGTTCTCATTTTTGCTCAATATAGCAATCGTCGGTGTCACCACCTGTTTAACCGGCCTTTTGCCCGGTTACGCGAAGCTGGGGATCGCCGCCCCGGTGCTCCTGGTGGTTTTGCGCATCGTGCAAGGAATCGGACTAGGCGGCGAGTTCGGGGGCACTTCTTCGTTACTCGCCGAGTTTGCGGCGGAACGACGCTCAAGGGCATTCTGGATGTCCTTGGCGAATATCGGCGTCCCCTTGGGCGCAATGGCGGCCAGCGGCATGATGCTGGTTATGAGCAAGTCGTTCGCAACCACAGGGTGGCGAATCGCTATGCTGTTCTCCTTGGGCGTCGTGATTCCAGCCCTTTTTGCCCGATACAAGCTGACCGACAGTCCCCTGTTCGAGCGGCTTAAACGGCAAGAGCAACTCGCTGCCTTGCCAAGCTTGGCTGTTCTAAAGAGGCACTCCGGTTCCATCATTCTCGTCGCACTGGTGGTTTCATTTATGCACATGGACGGGTTTGTGACCGGAACCTATTTCATCTCCTTCATGGGCTTCGCGGGTATTCCGCTGGCGACGACTGCAATGATTCTCATGCTGAGCCGCGTCGGCGATGTAGCAGGCGTGCTTGTCAGCGGGCCTTTCGCTGATCTTTGCAAACGAAGAACGGCGGCCTATGTCGCGGTTGGGCTGACGACGCTACTCTCGTATCCCTTTGTCTTGGCCGTTCTGAGCAGGCGCATTTTGCTCGTTATGATTTTGCAGATTCTTATCAGTTTCTTCGGGATCGGGCTGCTACACGGACTTGCCCCCATTCTGGCCTCGGAGAGCTTCCCGACAAAATTTAGGTACTCCGGTGCGGGCATCTCCTACAATCTGTCCGGCATTTTGGGCGGAATGGCCGCTCCCTCCCTGTTGGCCGCTCTCATCGGCGAGGACGTGTTTCAGAGGTGGTACTTCGTTCCTCTCCTGTACGCGTTTTATTGTGTGGCGGCCATGCTTGCGCTTCTCTTGATACGAGAAACACGCGATTTGGATCTGACAGAACTTGATCAAGCGGAGGCGGGTCTCCCGGTTCCTCTGAGATCACAAAAAGCCTTGGCGGACTGATTCCGTGGAGGATTGAGTGGACCAAACACCTGAACCGGAAAGCGACGCGACCGGAACTTACTACGACGCCAATTACCGCAATTTCCGGACAGAGCTCTACTCCGAGATTCGTCGCGAAGCGTTCGGGGAGGATATTGGACAGAATAGCTGGCTGACGGCTAGCGAGCACGACACGTTTCTCAGTTGTCTGAATCTTTCTAGCGGGAAAACGGCTCTCGACGTCGCCTGCGGTGCGGGCGGGCCAGCGCTACGAATGGCCACCAGCACAGGGTGTTCGGTGGTTGGGATTGATCTCCATGAACACGCGATCTCGACCGCAAATTCAGTCGCAACTCAGCGTCAGCTCAAAGAACGCGCCGAATTTTATGTTGTGAATGCGACCGAGCACCTGCCCTTCCGCGAGGCTAGTTTCGATGCCATTACCTGCATTGATGCAATCAACCACCTACCCGATCGGCCGCGGGTAATGGCGGAATGGAAGCGATTGCTGAAGCCCGGCGGACGTATCCTGTTCACCGATCCGGCCACCGTGACTGGGCCACTGACAAATGAAGAAATTGCAGTGCGCAGTTCCGCAGGGTTCTTCCTGTTTGTTCCTGACGACTACGACAAAGAGGTGATTGCCCAGTCCGATCTGCGGTTGCTGGTCTGCAGAAATGTTACGGCGAACATGGCCAAAGTCGCCGAGAAGCGGCGCGCAGCGCGAGGAGCAAGGAGCGCTGCCGTCCGGCAGATCGAAGGGGACCGGACATACGAGGCCCAGCAGAATTTTCTTGCAATGACGGCTCGTCTTGCCGGAGAAGGCCGACTCTCCCGCTTCTTATACGTGTCTGAGAAGGTAAGCTAATGTCAAGCTTGCTCTGGGAACGTGAGTGCTGCTGTTCCGCCTGGTCCCGGGAAGATTTGTGTGCCGGGACCCCTCGACTCCCGCGAAATTCACAAAAATGAAATCGCGCTAGGAACGCCCGCAATCGGCTTTCTCGGGTCGCCTGGACCTTTTCTGTCCCCCCATTTTGCCTGCTCGGGCGAAAAGAGGAGGTTTTTCAACAGGGACAGGCCTAAGCACTCAGAAGCGGGGTCGTGAGCGCAAACCCGATTCTCATCTCGATCGTGCTCCAACTACGGAGACACGAAGCTGGCAGGTTTCCCCCAAGCGCGCGCAGAACGATCCGCATTATGTGCTGTTCGGGCGTCCGACGTCGTTCTGTGGGCAGATACGGGGCAGATACGGTAGGTCATTCGACGGAATGCGGGGACGAAGAGTAAGCTGGTATGTCCGATCAGGGCTGGTTTGGGGGTGATGAGCGTGGCAGAAGTTCGACTGCAAGAGGGTGAGTCGTTGGAGAATGCGCTCCGTCGATTCAAGCGCAAGGTTCAGACCGAAGACATCATTAAGGAAGTGAAGCGTCACTCCTACTACCTGAAACCGGGCGAGAAGCGCCGGCTGAAGCAAGCTTTGGCACGCAAGCGCGCTCGCAAGAAGAACCGCAAAGAGCAGGATTGAGTTGCAACCATCAGGGCCGCTGCCAGGCGCAGCGGCTCTTTTTTGGCCTCGACTTTCTTCGGATTTCACGCGGTCTTCTACGCGCCTCTCAGCGTGTGCAACTTGGTAGGCGATTGCGCCAAGGCCGCGGCGACCTGATCGTGCGCCCCAGACGGCCAACCTCAGACGTTAAAAGCGTGACGTATTTCAATCGTCTGGTGGCACTCGTACGCGCGTGCCCTTCCCTTTTCTGTTCGCGAGGAGTTTTAGCTGCGAGGCTGCGGCGACAATGCGACCGGTGCTTTCGTGAAGAGCTGAGACCTCGCCTGAAAGGCGGGTTGATCGGGCCGGGTCGGCACGCCTGAACAGGCTGCGGAAAAGCGTGGTCCGATACGAAGCGTACGTTTTGTCCGCTGTGGCCAAAGGGCGACCGGATGCGGGACCGCCCCAGCTCACCGAACCAAGCGGTGCGAGGCGAGCGCATCGGTGCTGCGCTTCGCTCAGGATCACAGCTGCGCTTCGCTTAGGATCACAGCCCCGGATATGAGTTCGCTGGACTCTGGACTATGCTGCCGCGGCGATTCTCTGCACCAGGTCCTCCTGCTGGGCCTTGCTTTCAGCGCCGATGGTGAAGGCGTCGAGGACGCCTAGCGAGAGCGCGTACTTCAAAGCTTCGTCCTGACGATTGCTCAGGTCGCCCTGGCCGAGGATTTTCATGCCGACGACAGCTTTTCCTGCTGCTTTCATCTCATGCAGGACGCTGACTACGGTGGCGGGGTCGGCGTCCATGTGGGAGCCGATGGGGTTGATACGGACCAGGTCGATGTCGACCCAGGGAGACTTCGCGGCGGCGCGCAGGGCTTCGATGCTGTGACAAGAGCAGCCGTGAGCACGAATGACGCCCTTGTCCTTGGCTTCAGACAGGACATCCATTACGCCTTTGTAGCGCTCCGTCCAATCGCCTTCGGTCACACAATGCATCAGGCAAACGTCGATGTGTTCGGTGCCCAGCTCGCGGCGGAAGCGCTCGAGATCGGCGCGGGCGGAGGCTGGGTCGCGCGCCCAGGTCTTGGTCAGGACGGTTACTTTGTCGCGCTGCACGTGCTTCAAGGCTTCGGCCACGTGGGGATGGCTGCCGTAGGAATCTGCGGCGTCGAAGAAGCGCAAGCCCTGATCGTAGCCGTTCAGGAGGAGATCGGAGAGGCCCTTTACGCCGAGCGCGGTCTGATGGGAGTGTCCGCCCGAGCCGACGGTGCCGGTGCCCATGGCGAGGCGGCTGGTCTGGATGCCGGTCTTGCCCAGCGCGACGGTGTCGGAGGCGTTGAATTTGCGGGGCAGCGAAGGGAGCGCCTGCATCATGCTGGCGAGGCCGTGCGAAGCGAGCCATGCACCACCGACTACCTGCGCTGTTCGGAGAATGAATTCGCGACGTTTCATGGTCATTGCGCACCTCCTGCGACTTGCTGATTAGACGTGTCTGCGGGCCGATTCGTTTTGTCGGCGTGAGAAGGTCCGGGGGCTTCGCGGCGCCAGACGATGTCCCAGCTTTCGCGGCGTTCGACGAAGCCGGTGATCTTGCCGGTGGCGTCCCTCTGGAACATTTTACGGATGCGCGGTTCGCCGGGGACGAAGAAAACGTCTTTGATCTCCGGCCGGAGCGGTTTCAGGGGCCTGCCGGGGCGGCCGCCGACTAGCTGCTTGCCGTCCCACTGAACCAGGAAGACGAGGTCGGATCCGCCGGAATAGCGGCCAACATACTCTTGCAGCGCTTTTTCGGGCAACGCGATTGCGGGGGGATCTTTGAGGACGGCGTAGGCATGGACCAGGTACAGCTTCCATTCGCCGGACTCGCGCCGCCAGGTCTCGGTCATCAGGTACTGGGCGTGCAGCATCTGGCCGTGATAGTTCTCCTGCTCGTCGTCGGTGTGGATTACGGTGGCGAGGTCTGCGGAGATGTGCGCCTGGTAGGCGATGATTTGGAGGGTACCGGAAGAGCCAGAGGGCAGAGGCTCGAGTTCTTTGAGAAATTCGGCGCGGTTCATGATGGCGCCACTTTCGTCGACGTAGATCGCGTCGCCGGCCAGAGCGGCGTCCCAGACTTTGCGGTCGCCGGGGGCGATGGCGTCGAGTAGGGCCTGGTCTTTGGCGCGGAGGAGCGCGGCGGGGGCTTCGGTCTGGGTCTGGGCCGGGGCGGGAGGCTGCAAGAGGATGGCAGCGAGCAGGGGGAGGAGGATCATCGCGATATTGTACTCAGGGCAGAATGGGTTCTTCCACGGGGATGTGCTGGCACGTTCTTGAAAATATGGGCTGAACTGTCCTTATGAAGTCTTTACAGACCATTTATTCAGTCTTGACGGTCGGGGTTATCCAATAGGGGTGTGGCGATGACGTCCGGGATGGAATCCGGGTCAGGCGTCCGGGAGAAAATTCAGTATGTCGGTTGAGCAGACTATTTCAGCAGAAGAGTTAGCCAGGTTGTTTCATCAGTACCAGCGCACGCTGGCTCCGATTTTCGAATGCGAGAGCGCGAGCACAAGCGCCGAGTGGGACGAAGCGCGTCCCAAGCAGCGCAAGCTGATGATTGCTACCGCACGACTGGTGTTATCGGATCTGATGACCCTGGGGAAGAAGAGAGAGGCGGAGCCTCAGAATCAGGAAGCGCCCAGCCGGCCCTACTTTGCCAAGCCTGGGCAGGCGGAGTGGGGTTGCTGAGTCTGCGATTCTGGCCGCAGATTACGCAAATAAACGCTGACTTCGGAAAATTCCTGGCCGCAGATGTTTTACATAGATGCCTCTTGAGACCCGTCCTCAGCTTGGGCAGCTTCTTCGGAGTGTGAAGATTCCCGGCTCGGTCGACATGGGACTGGCCGTCGCTTGGCGGTCAGGTCAGACATTGAGCCGCGGATAGCCCGGGGTTCTGCCACGTAGCACGTGGGTGCGTGGCAGAGCCCCGGGAGTCACCAGGCTGTGATATAGTCCGGCGCCATGTGGCACCGCAGGTACGCCTCGCTCCTATTCATCGCTGCTCTCTTCACTGGCTTCGCTCTGGCTGGGTCGAATGCCGAGCGCGAACCTGCTCCGCGTTTCAGCGCCAAGTCGCTGGACGGGGAAAAGTTCGATAACCAATCGGTGAAGGGCAAAGTGGTGTTGCTGCAGTTCTGGACGACCTGGTGTCCGTATTGCCGAAGCGAGGAAGGACTGGTCAACGAACTGACCAGGGAGTTCGCGGACAAGGGGCTGATCGTGCTCGCAGTCGACGTGGGCGAGTCGAAGAAGAAGGTGAAGAAATATCTGGAGGAGCATCCCCGGACGCCGCGAATCGTTCTGACCGACGACACCAATCTCGCGGCCATGTACGCAGCCAGTTCTTATCCTATCTACGTGGTGATCGACCGCGCGGGGAACGTCGTGGGGACCCAGCGGGGGGCCGGGGGCGAAGGTCCACTACGGAACCTTCTTCGGGGGGCGGGAATTTCTGATGATGATGACGATGATGACAAGCCTGCGCCCAACCAAGGCACGTCGGGTCGCGCTACACTCCGGTAGCCCGCGAGGCTGCGGGACCGGATGGCGATGGTGCTTGGCAGCACTCGCAGCAAAGCTAGTTCACTAGGTCGGGACAAACGAATTCCTGTTCGACTCCGGTGAGGGTCAGGTCATTGGTCTGGTTGCCGCGAGTGAGCTTCTGCCGCAGGTGCAGCGTCTTTTCGTTCAGCTCAGTAATGGTGGCGGTGAAGACGTCGCGGTGGTCCTCAACGACGCGCAGGGAGCGTGGGTCCTTTTCATCGCGCGTCCAGGTGGCGATCCGGTAGGCCTCGCTACACGATGTTTCCAACAGCGTGCCGTTGGGGAGGAAGATGTAGATCCTGCCTTGCGCCGGGGGCGATGAGGACCTGGTCACCCGCCAGATGCTGTGGAACAGGAAATCGATATCGGTTTGGGAGGAAGCGGCTGCAACTCGGTCGGTTGATTTTGCGGGTGTCTCGGGAGTTGCCGGAACGTGCGTCGCGCATGCCGCGAGGCCCAGCGCCATCCCGATTGCAGCGAGGTGACGAAGGCGGTAGGGCATGCTTGTTTCCTCCGGGACTCGGGTAACGCCAGCGAGATTTGTGACCACAAAGGACGCGAAGGGGCGGAGAGGGAAACCAGCAGCGCAACACGCGAAGGGCGCGAACAGGGACACAATGACTACCGCATTGTTTCCCGATGGCACACTTTTTCCGCGCGTGCCTACTCTTGTTCTTCGCCCATCGCTATGATCAGGTGGCGTTCCTAGCCCTGTTCCTTGGCCTGGTGTACCCGAGCTTCGAGCCAGTCGACACGGTCTGGTTCGTCTTTCAGGAGTTTGACCAGGAGGTCGCGGCTGCCATTGTCTTTTTCGTCGGTTGTCACCTGGACCGGAGCGCCCTACTGCTTGACGGCAGAGATTTCGAGCGCGAGGTCGCTGTCGATCATACCCTGCACGTTGCCATCGGTCTTCCGCTCCGCAGGCTGCAGGGAAGGCGAGCCGTCGACAAACAGGATAGGCTCGACTTTCGCATTACCCTGCATAAGACTGTGAGTATTCCAGAAGCTTTGAGTGGAATCAACCCGGCCGCAGATTTAGGCCCAGCGCTGATGGAAAGGAATTCCCGACCGTGGAAGAACGCGAACAAATCCTTCACCGCGGGGTGCGCGAAGGACACCAGGCAAGGCAAGGGCAAATCTGGTAGTTGGATCACGCATCGGGTTCAGCCACCGATGCTCGGAGGAGCGCGGATTCGAAGATATGGGAGCCAGCCGAGAACTTCAGTCGGGCTTGGAGGGGGCGGCTTGAGCGGTGGGAGGCTGGTTCGGGAAAAGAGCCTGGGGCGGTTGGCCTGGTTGCTGGCCTGATTGTGGTTGTTGCTGCTGTTGTTGTTGGCGCTGCAGTTCCTGCAGGAGTTGTTCAGGGGTTTTGGGCGTTTGTTGATTCGGGTCGGCCGATTGCTGCTGCTGCTGGTCGTCCTGGGCCTCGGTTGTATCGGCAGTCTCTTCCGCACCGTCGGCAGTATCTTCGTCCTGGTCCTGCGGAGCGCCACCTGCTTCCGGAGGAACCGCGCCTTGCTGAACGGGGGACATAGCGGGTCTCGGCTGGAAACGTTGGGCCGGGAAACCGGGGCGATTGGGTGGAGTCGCGGCAGCGGTTTCGGGTCCACCGGTTTTGGGAGTCAGAGCGATGCTCTGGACGGCGGTGGGGTCGGCGGTGGAGCCGACCATGACGTAGTTGAAGTGGGTGCCATTGAGAAGGTCAGCAATGACTTCCCGTGCCGAACCGGGGCCGAGATCGGCGACGACACGTTCGGTGGCTCCGGGCGGAATATCGAGATCAGCGCCCGTTTGCTTGTGAATGGCACGGAGGACGTCGGCCAAGGTGCAGTTGTGGGCAACGATGGTGAGCAAGCCCTCTTCATAAGTGACCAGGGGCGCCACTGTGGGCATCTGATCGAGCGGCAGGGGATCGAGCGGAGCCGGGGTGTAGGCCGGAAGGGCGGATGGATCGGGTTGCTGCTTCTTGGCCGGCTGGATCGTCGCCGCCTTGGGCTTGCGGATGCCACCGCGTTGGGCTGCGGCGCTCAATGACAAGCCAGGCAGACACAGGGAAGCCAAGAGCAGGATGGAAGCGAATTTGGGTGAGAGCCTGGACATGAGTCCCCTCGGCCCCAGAAAGATTTCCAGGGGGCCGTTGCCATTTTCCTCAGAGCCCGATAGGCGAATTATAGCACCGGTGTAGGGGGCCCCTGGATGACCGGAAGGGCAGAACCGAGGGTGTTCTTGACTGCCATGCCGAGAGCGAATAAGTTGCCCGTATCGCGGAAATCGGGGGAGGGCGGCAGGAAGCCGAAGACGATGCATCCTATTGAGATCGCTCGAACAGCGGATTCTTGCAAATGGAAAGGCCGGGCCTTGCTGGCCACGATCGTGCTCGTGCTGGCAGCACGGGCGAGTGGGCAGACCTGTCTGTCGGGGGACGATATGGAGCCCGCGACGCGCAACGCACTGCAAGCGACCGCGTTGCGGTACTTCGACATGGCAGCGAAGGGGGAGGTGGCCGAGCTTCGACGGAACGCAATTGCGGACGTGGCGTCGGATTTTGGCGGGATCGAGGCGGCCGTCAGGGACAACCAGCTGAATTTTACGGGAGCGCAGGCAACCATCCGAGCCACGTTCTTGCTGCAGGTGGAAGGCAAGGAGGCGCTGGCGCGGGCGGAGTTTCTGTGCGGCGTGTTTGGCAAGCAGGGTCAGACGTCGAACAGCGCCGTGTTTGTGATCCCAAATTTGCCTCCAGGCGACTACGGAGTGACGATTCTGGACGTGGCGTCGAAGACGCCCTCGACGCTTTCATTTGTTCTGCAGAAGGTGGGGAGCGATTGGAAGCTGGCGGGATTCTACGCGCGGCCGGCGCAGGTTGCCGGACACCCGGGACAGTGGTTTCTGGATCGGGCGCGGGAGTTCAAGGCGAAGGGGCAGAACCGGAATGCGTGGCTGTACTTTATGCAGGCGCGGGACTTGCTGGCTCCGGTGCCGTTCATGAGCACGATGGCCACCGACAAGATCTATGACGAGATGCAGGCCGTGCAGCCGGCAGATTTGCCCGCAGCCGGAAATACGGTGGAGCTGGTGGCGGGCGGAAAGACGTACAAGCTGACGCAGATGTTTCCGGTGGGGTTGGGCACGGATTTGGACCTGGTGGTGAAGTACGCGTCGGCGAATGTGTCGAATTCGAACCTGACCTACCAGGAGAATGTGGCGTTGATCAAGGCGCTGGTGGGGAAGTATCCGGAACTGCGGGATGGATTTGCAGGTGTGATTGCGCGGGCGGTGGAACCGTCGGGGAAGGATTATGGGACGATGCTGCCGGTCAAGGATATCAAGTAGCCTCTCTCGGGTTTCTGAGACCGGGAACTGGGAACTACTGTTCAAGCACACACTCTTTGGCGTCCTTGTCATCGCGTAATCCCAGGAAGACTGGGGCTCGGAGTTTTGAGCCACCTTCTTCGGTGAGGTGGGTCCACTCGGAGAATTCGATTTCGGCTACCAGCTTCGGCCTGACCCAGTGGACTTTTTTCAGGGCTTCGACTTTGCCCTGGAAGGGGTTCGTTTTGGTTTCCAGCGGCTTCAAAAGCGTCCATAGATCGGCTAGCATTTTCTGATCGAAACCGCTGCCGGCCTGGCCCACGTGGATCAGGTTGCCCTGCTTGTCGTAAAGACCCAACACAACGGAACCGAAATGTTCGCGACTGCCTTCGGGCTCGGTGTAGCCGCCGATTACCGCCTCGAGTCGACGCGTGATTTTGATCTTGAGCCACTCGCGGGTGCGGCGCTCTTCGTAGAGGCTGGCCCGCTGCTTGGCGAGGATGCCTTCCAGGCCCTTCTGGCGGGCGACGTTGAACAGGGCCTTGCCGTTGGCTACGAAGTGGTCGGAAAGGCGGATGGTGTCGTTGGAAGAATTGAGCAGAGATGCGAGCGCTTGTTTGCGGTGTTCGAGAGGGACGCGGCGCAGGTCGTAGCCGTCGAAATAGAGCAGGTCAAAGGCGTAATAGAGGACGCGAACCTCGGGCTTGGCGGCTGCGCGACGGCCGCGCTCGCGGAATCCGGTGCGCTGCTGCATCAGGCTGAACGAAGAGCGTCCGTGTTCGTCGAGGGCAACGATTTCGCCGTCGAGGATGGCGGTCTTGGCGTTCAGGAAGTTGGGCAGGTCGTGGAGGTCGGGATACTGCGCAGTGAGGTCGTTCTGGTTGCGAGAGACCAGGCGGATCAGATTTTTTTCGAGGAAGGCGATGGCGCGGTAGCCGTCCCACTTGATTTCGAACAGCCAGTCGGGGCTGTCGAACGGGGCATCGATCGAGCTGGCCAGCATGGGGTGAATGGCGGTGGGCATGGGGGTGCGACGTGCGCCGGGAAAATCTTTGGCCGCAGCGGACGCAGAGAAAGGCCGCAGAGAACGCCCAGGAAGGCTTTTGGCCACAGAGTGTGCAGATGACGCAGACGGAACAAAGGGGGCTGCGGCGGCGCGGGAGACTCTGGATTTACCCGCCACGTTGACGGTGGACTGCCGAGCGGCATTCGATGCCGGCGGTTTGTCTAGGCGGACCTCCGGCGCGATTTCTTCGTTTTTTTTTCCTCGGCGGCCGCCCGGATATCGATGGGGTCGGACTTCGTGGTCTTGGTCTGGGCGGGGGCCTTCGCCTTGGTTTTCGGCTTTGTGTTTTTGGTTTCCGCGAGGGATTTCTTTTCGGCGGCTTTTTTCTGGTCGAGCCTGGCTACGGCGCTGGCTAGCCAGGCGGCTTTGAGTTTGCTGCGTCCCGCCGGGCGGCTGCGCCATTCGGCGGAGGCTTCGTCGCCGGCGATCTCATCCATGCTGCGCTTGGTGAGGACAGAGCTGTCGTAGTGATCGATGTCGTAGTCTTCGACTTCGTGCTCGTCGTGCTTCTTGATGAGGAGCCATTCGTTGCCTTTGCTGCCGGGACGGCGGCCGCGCATCTTGACCAGGGCGAAGTCGCCCTTGAGGCGCTTGCCGTTCAGACGAAATTTCAGGTCGCCTTTGGCGAGCATGGCGCGGGCATCTTCGTCGGTGGTGGGGACGTACTTGCCATCCACCGGCACGGGGGAGAGAGGCTGCCAGGTGCCGGTGTCCCAGACCATGACCGATCCGGCGCCGTAGTTATCGGCGGGAATGTTGCCTTCGAAGTCGAAGTAGGAGACGGGATGATCTTCGACCTGCATGGCGAGGCGCTTGTCGGCGGGATCAAGCGACGGGCCGCGCGGGACGGCCCAGGACTTGAGGACGCCATCGAGCTCGAGGCGGAAGTCGTAGTGCAGATGCGAGGCACGATGCTTCTGGACAACGAAGCGGTGGCCGGACTTGGATTCGAGTCTGGGCGGCGGTTCGGGGGTGGCGTCGAAACGGCGCTTGCGCTCGTATTCTTGCAAGGACATAGCGATTATTGTAGTCGCAGACGTCAAACCAGCTTGACCACCAAAGGAAAGCCTGTGCCGCGAGGGACGCGAAGGGGAAGCAAAACGGGTGCCGCAGATTTCGCAGAGAACGCAGATCAGTCAGAAGGAGCGGATTGTGCAGGCAAACAGAAAGAGCGACACGAGTGCGAATCCTCATTACAATCCCCCGCATGGGCACGATGAGTCCGGGAAAGCGGATCGCAGCGCGCGGGCGGGTGGGGGCCCGGCTTTTGGTGTTGTGTGTCTGGTTGGTCGCGGGCGGGAGGGGATTTGGGCAGGCGAAGACGGACGGGAAACCGGGCACGCAGGCTCGGCCAGTGTTCACCGAGGCGGATGCGGTGCGCGTGCTGGACCAGATGCGACAGGCGTTCGAGTCGCACAACCGAAGCCGGTTCCTCAAATTGTTTGATACGCGGCGGATGCCTGGTTTCGCGGTCTTTCGCGATGAGATGGACGAGTTTTTCGAGACGTACCACTCGATACGGATGAACTACCAGCTCACGCAGGTGACCACGGACGGGGAGTTCGGCGGCTTGATGATGAACATGACGCTCGAGGCTGCGCCGAGCGAGGCAGGGACTCCGGGTGTGCGGAGGGATGTCCAGGCGCGATTCCTACTGGCATGGGATGGGAAGGGCTGGAAGATTGCAGACCTGGCTCCGAGAAATCTTTTCAAAACCGGGTCTTAGGTGTTGGGGTCAGGTCCGGGGGACCGGTTTCGGGTCTCCGGTGTCCCGGAGAGGGATCCGCCTCGGCTGTGAGATACACATGAAGAGGGAATATCCGGATACGCCCCTGGTGGGCGTGGGGGCGATCATTATTGAAGAGGATCGCGTGGTGCTGGTGAAGCGCGGGCACGCTCCCTTGCACGGGAAATGGTCGATCCCGGGCGGAGTGCTGGAGGTGGGAGAGACCCTGCGGAAAGCGGTGGTGCGCGAGGTGCTCGAAGAGACCGGGCTGGCGATCGAACCGGGAGAGTTGCTGGGAGTGTTTGAGCGGGTTGTGCCGGATGAGGACGGAAGGATGAAGTATCACTACGTGCTGATTGATTTCCTGTGCCGGCGTTTAGCGGGGGAGTTGGCGGCAGGCGATGATGCTGAGCAGGCGCGGTGGTTTCGGCGCGAAGAATTGGCGACGCTGGAGTTGGCGCGGGAGACCGAGGGAGTCATTCTCAAGGGGTTCGGGACGGTGTCGGGGGTCTGAGTGCAGACCTGGGGCGGAGACAAAGGCATTCCACCACAATGCACACGAAGGTGGACCCAGGACGGCAGAGGCGCCGAAATCTGGGATTGCAGACTTTCGATTCAGGCGTTGGACGGTCAGAGCGCTTCGAGGGTTTCCGCCATCTTGAGCAGCTGGGTGACGGTGTTCCAGTTTCGGCCGGTGCCTTCCTTCTTCAGCAGCTTTCCGAACAGCGTTGCGAAAAGCTTGGAGCGGCCGAGGCCGTCGGGAAAATAGACGTAGAGTTCGCGGCCGTCGAGATGGAGTTCTTCGGAATTGGGCTTGACCGCAAGGATCTGGGCGCACACTTCCTTAGGCAGGTGCTGCGAGAGGAACGTGACGAGGAGTTTGCTGGGCTCGATCTCCCGACGCTTGGCGAATGGGTTTCTGGCGACCACGGCGCGCAGATCGGCGGTGGTGCGAAGGATTACGTCGGCGTGGAAGCCGTATCTTTTCTCGATGACGTCTTCGATACGTTTTGCAAGCGGAGCCAGGCTGCGCTCGTTGGTACGGAAAACGACGTTACCGCTCTGGACGTAGGATTGGACGTCGCGCAGTCCGAGGGACAGGTAGAGGGTGCGGAGGTCCTCCATCTTGATTCTGTGATGAGGCCCGAGGTTGACTCCGCGCAGGAGGGAGACGATTACTTTCATGTTGGACCTACCCGGCTGTGTGCAGCGCCCGACGGCGCATGATTCAGTGGTGCGTCCGGCATGCCTTGAAGGCATGCCCTGATACCAGTCTCAGGTTGTAGGGCATGACCCATGGGCTGCGGGACAATGCCTTGTCTAACGGAAAAAAGGCCACCGTCAGGCGCTCGAGCGCAAACGCATTTTCAACCGTTTGGCGGCCCGAGTGAACTCGAAGCCCTCTCTGTTCCTCGCCACAGGCGGGGCGCCGCCTGCAGGGCTGAAGTCGGTTGGCAGCAAACCTTTCCGTTTTACCCCTCGCTGCGCGCGTTACTTCACTGGGGGCTTTACGGAGACCTCCCGGGTTTTGACTTCGGCGACCAGCGCGGCAAAGCGCGGATCTCCACGAAGCGATTTTAAATCGTCGTCCTGGCTCATGCCGGCAGCAGTGTCGGCGGGCAGACCGTGCTCAACCGCGTTGCGCAGGACGGACAGGGCCTCGTCGCGACGACCGCTCAAGGCTGCATTACAGGCGAGATTGTACTTGCTGCTGGCGGTGACGGGATGGTCGGGGCCGAGCACGCGGCGCTGGGCGTCGATTGTTTTTCGATAGAGATCGGCAGCTTCGGGATAGCGATGAAGTTCGTCCAGCGTGACGGCCAACTCTTCCATCGAGCCCAGAGTGTCGGGGTGATCGAGCCCCAGCGTTCTCTCGCGAACGGCCATGGTCTCGCGAAACAGCTTCTCGGCCTCCTCCCGGCGACCGGTTGCACGCAGGATGACGGCGAGATTGTGGATGGTCCATTGGGTGTCTTCGTGCTCGGGGCCGAGGACGCGGAGCTGGAGGTCGAGGGTCTGGCGGGCGAGGGTTTCAGCGTCGGCAAACTTGGCCGCGCTGATGAGGGCGCGCACCATGTTTGACATGGATTGCAGGGTGACCGGGTTGTCGGAACCGAACACCCGGCGCTCGAGTTCCACGGTCTCGGCGAAGAGCTGCTCAGAGTCGGCAAAGCGGTTCTGGGCATTCAGGTTGGTGGCCAGGTTGTTCATGGTCATGGCCTCCCGCTGTAGGTCGCGGACGGGCAGGTGGCGTTGCAGGTCGAGCAGATCGCGCTGCATTTTTTCGGCTTCCTGGTAACGGCCTTGCTCGTAGATGACCCCGGCAATGGCGATCATGGACTTCACGGTATCGAGATGCTGGGGGCCAAGCACGCGACGTTGCGTCGCGAGCACAGAGCGCAAGCGCTTTTCAGCTTCGGCGTACTGGCCCTCGTCGTTGAGATTCTTGGCGGTCATGTAGAGCGAGGCCAGCGTGTCGGGATGATCGGGTCCCAGCAGCCGGGTGCGCGTGGCAACGGCTTTATCGAGGAGGGGCGCGGCTTCACGGTAGAGACCCAGCGACCAGTAGACTTCGCCCATCGTTTCCATAAGGCGCGCCTGGACTTCGGGCTGCGTGGCCAGGCCGGAGTCAATTTGCCGGACGCCCTGGTCGAGAATCTGGCGGGCGGTGACGGTATTGCCACGCGCTTCGCTGGGATCGGAGACCTTGAAGAGTCCCGCGAGAAAGTCGGAGACCGATTTAGCGGCGGCCGCCTCGCGATTGGCGCGGTCGCGTTCTTTGGCGATGCGGATGGTCTGGACGGTCATGGTGATCGCGAGTGCAAACAGCATGAGCACGACCGCGCTGGCCGCAAGGACTGCGGTGCGGTTGCGGCGCACGAATTTTCCGGCGCGGTAGGTGAACGACGGAGGCGTGGCGAGAACAGGGCGATTCTCGAGGTAGCGGCGAACATCGGCGCCCAGGGCTGAGCAGGAATCGTAGCGGCGCGCGCGATCTTTCTCGAGCGCCTTCATCGTGATCCAGTCCAGGTCGCCGCGCAGCTGGCTCACCAACTGGCGGGGCTCGGTGTTCCGGTTGGCGGCCGTGGAGGTAGAGGTCTTTTGATCGGAACTCACTTTCGTGCTGGGGAGCGGTGGATCGTCCTCGCGCAGGCGGCGGAGGACCTCGTGAAAGGGCTGCCTGTGCCAATGCCTGGAGTCGAAGGGAAGGGCAGAGGTCAATAGCTCGTAGAGGATCACCCCGAGGGAGTAGACGTCGGTGCGGGTGTCGACATCGAGGATCGCCGGGTCCGCCTGCTCGGGGCTGATATAGCCGGGGGTGCCGAGCATTCCGCCGAGCTGGGTGAAGGCGGTCTGATCGGGAGACTGCGGGGTGGTGGCTTTTGCGATGCCGAAGTCGATGATGCGCGGGAGAGGATGGCCGTCCACGTCGGCGACGAGAATGTTCGACGGCTTGAGATCGCGATGCATGATCGCTTTCTGGTGGGCGTGCTGAACGCCTTCGCAGACGCGGATGAAGAGCTCGAGACGCTCGCGGGTGGTGAGCCGTTTCTGGTCGCAGTAGGTGGTTATGGGCAGGCCGGGCACGTATTCCATGACGAAGTAGGGCTGGCCTTCGGCGGTGGAAGCGGCGTCGAACACCTTGGCGATGGCGGGATGATTCATGATAGCCAGGGATTGGCGTTCGAGTTCGAAGCGCTTGAGGGCGGAGGCGTCGTAGCGTCCGGCCTTGATGATTTTCACGGCGACTTGGCGGGTGACGGGAGTGGTTTGTTCGGCGAGCCAGACCTGCCCCATGCCGCCTTCGCCGAGTTTGCGGAGGAGACGATAGGCCCCGATGGCGCCCAGGTCGGGGGCAGGCAGAGCGCTGATAGCGGCCACTTCGATGGTGGGATGAGGATCCGACTCAGGTTCGGAGGGAAAAAGACCCGAATCGGGGCCGATGTTTCGGGTGTCGGTCATTTGGCCTCCCGCAACGTCGAGTTGGGCGTTAGCTTACCACCCAGGGAGGGGTGCGAGGACACCAAGGCAGATAGCAAATAAAACGGCCCGCGCACGGTCAAGCACGCGAGCCGCCGGTGGTACTGTTGGGATTGACCAAGAGGTGGTCACTCTACGTGGCCTCTTCGGCAACTCCGGGTCCCGGCGCGACCTGACGCCGGGCGGATTCACAACCCTAACTCACCGGTAGTGTGCGGGCTGTAGCATCCCGGCGAACCCTGCGGCACGCACGGAAAGCCCCGCTTAGAGCGACCGCTCTAAGTCTCAGCCACCTCACCTGGTCTTGTGGTACTACTGCCTTCTGAACTTGTCATCCGACCACCTCCTTTCCGGTGTAATCGCAGACTAGTACGGATTGGCTGTGGACGTCAACCGGCACGAGAGTGTGTGCCGGGCAAGGCAACAGAGCGGCCGCTGGTCGCCGGTCCTTGGTCGTTCAGAGTTCAGTCTTCGGGAGCCAGTCTTTAAAGTCCTTCGGCAAGCTGTTTGGCGCTCTCCGGACGGTCTTTCCGGCGCGGACGAGAACTTGAAGGGACGGGGTCGCGAGCGGAACGAACCGCCGTGGCTTCCCGAGGCTGCGCTCAGAAGGGCGCCGGCGGATCGACGGGTTCTGAGGTTTTCTCGTGTTCTTCCTGAATCTTTGCTCCAGCCGGGCTTGAGCTCTAGCCGGGCTTGCTGATCTCATTCCAGACGTACATGTCCCGTGGCTATCTGGTGATGGTACTGGCGTGTCTCTAGACTGAAGTTATCCCCACACGGAAGGTCTCGCTCTCCCACGTTGTTGAGCGGTCAGGCTTTCCACCGGTAGGCGCCTTGCTGCTCGAGGCCGAGATGAGCCAGGACACGGCAGGCGAATTCGCGCGCCATGACGTCGAGGCTGTTCGGGCGGTTGTAGAAGGTCGGGATCAGGGGAAAGACGGTCGCTCCGGCGTCGGCGGCTCGGTACATGTTGCGGATGTGAATCTTGTTGAGGGGTGTTTCGCGGACGCAGAGCACGAGCGGGCGGCGCTCCTTGAGGGTGACGTCGGCCGCGCGTTCGATCAGATGCTCGGCGTCGCCGTTGGCAATGCGAGCCAGGGTGCCGACGCTGCAGGGGATGACGACCATGGCGTCGGCGGGATAGGAGCCGCTGGCCACGTTGGCGCCGATATCGGCGTTGGCCTGCGGGTGGATTTTGCGGGAAGAGTTGCCGAGCAGTTGGGCGACCAGGCTGTTACGGCCTTTGAGGCCCAGTTCTTCGGCGAGGACGCGCAGGGCGCTGTCGGAGGCGATGAAGTTCACGGTCTTGATGCGGGGGTCGCGTTCGACCAGTTGCAGGAAGTGTTTGAGGAAGAGGGAGCCACTGGCCCCGGTGGTGGCTACGGTCAGATTTCGGGGCGAGTAGGTGGGCAAAGAGGGCTCCTTGAGGTTGTGCCGATGCCAACTTTTGAGCATAGGGATGCGTCGGAAGGGAAGTCAAGGCTGAGGCGCCGGGACGGCCGGATAGACGGTGATGCAACCCGCGGGCGGGGGCGCCCGCTCCACATGAGCGATTGAATGGCGAATGCCTCATACTTGCGATCCCGGCGGTCGGCGGCGCAGTTGCATGCGCTCGAGGGAGTGGAACGCGAGATCCGGGCCAATGATCCGAATGGGCGACGCAAGTATCTGAAAGACTTCAGCGCGGCCTACCGGTCCTACCAGGCGGTTCTCGATAACACGCAAGTTCAGGAGAAGATGCGGGCGGCAGACCTGGTGCTGGTGGGAGACTATCACGCGTTGCCGGCTTGCCAGCGGTTTGCGGCGGCCCTGCTCGAGCAGCGGGCGCTGGTGGGCGATCGTCCGGTGGTGCTGGGAGTGGAGACGATTTTCGCGCGCGACCAGCACATTCTGGAGGAATGGTGGCGGCGGGAGATCGGGGAAGAGGAACTGCACGAGCGGATGCGCTTCCAACTCGACTGGGGATACGAGTGGGGTCCGTTTTACGAGTTGCTGGTAACGGCGCGCGAGCACGCGGAGGCGATCTACGGGCTGGACTGCGTGCCGCGCGAAGACCTGCGGAAGATTGGCGCGCGGGACCGGCACGCGGCGGACAAGGTGAAGGAGATTCGGGGACGGCATCCGGGGGCGGCGATCCTGGTGCTGTTTGGCGAGTCGCATCTGGCGCCGGGACATCTGCCGCGCGAACTGAAGGAAACGCTGCCCCAGGAGCGGACGCTGACCGTCCTGCAGAACGTGGATGCGCTTTACTGGCGAGCGGCGGGGGAGCGGCACGATCGGGTGGAAGCGGTGCAGGTGGCCGACGACGTCGTGTGCGTGTTCAACGCGACTCCGCTCGAGAAATACGAGAATTACCGGCTGTGCCTGGACCGATGGAAGCGGGAAGATTCCGACGCGCCCGACATGGCTCCGACCGTTTATAACCTGATCGACGGGCTGGTGCGGTTCCTCAAGATCAACCGGTACTCGCCGCACAACACCACCCAGCCGAAATTTCTCGTCGACCTGCTGCCGGAAGTGTACTTCCGGCATTCCGATGCCCTGTTGCTGCGACTGCTTTCGCGCAAGGGTGTGAACGAGGAAGAGCGGGAGGCGATGCTGCAGCGGGTGAAGGATCGAGGGTGTGTGTACCTGCCGCAAGTCAACGCGTTCTACATGCACGAGTTGCAGATGATGTTTGCGGCCGAAGAGGCGGCGCGGTTTCTGCATCACGCCTGCCGCGGCTTGCCGGCGCAGGTCACGGCGCGGGAAGAGGCGGCGGATGAGCCGGCGGACTTTTTCTACGGGCGGGTGCTCGAGAATGCGCTCGCCTATTTTGGGTCGCGGGTGCTCTATCCGGCGCGTCCGGCGGTGCGCGAGAGCGACTTGCGGGACCTGAGCGACCAGACGCGCGAGGATGTGGAGCGGCAGACGGGGCTAGGATTTACAGAATCGATGCGGACGTTGAATTTTCTGCTGTTGCACCGGTTGCTGGAAGTGAATCTGAAGCAGTGCGACGAAGCGCGCGGGTCGCTGGATGAAGGGATTCGCAGTAGTGGCGCGAAGTTCGAATATGTCACGCAGCAACTGGGCTACCTGTTGGGGTGCGATTTGTACGATGCGTATCTGGAGGGGCGGGTCACGCCGGGCTTCGTGCGGGGGTTGTTCTTGACCCACGTGGAAGAACATGGGAGAGCTCGGGCAGAGTACTTCGAGTTGGTGCATCGAATGCGGGCGGTGCGGCGCAAGGCGCGGGCGGCGGGGGCGGGAAAGTAGGAATCGGACGACCCCAGAAAATCGCCTGCACGGGCGATTTCAGGCTTGCGAATTTCGCGGGAAGGCGTTTTTCAACCCCCGGAGGCGTTTCGACCCAGCACCGCGCATGCCCATATCCTGAGAGTGCTAATCTTAAACGCCCGCTTGGCGGAATGTTGAACACCCAGGGCAGAGGGCGCGCTTGAACGCTGATTCCATCCGCAAATTGTTTGACGAGGTGCGCCGGGGGGAGATCTCTCCCGATGACGCGGTGTCTCGTCTTCGGCATATGCCGTTTGAGGATCTCGGGTTCGCCAAGGTGGATCACCATCGCGCGTTGCGCGTCGGGATGCCAGAGGTGATTCTGGGGGAGCGCAAGTCGCCGGCGCAGGTGGCGGCGATTTTTGCGAAGCTGGCCAGGCATGGCGGGAACGTGCTGGCTACGCGGTCGGATGAGAAACAGTTCGCCGCGGTGAAGAAGAAAGTGCGTGGGGTGGAATATCGGGAGATGGCGCGCGCCATCGTGCTGCAGCGGGACACGAAGACCTATGGGAAGGGCATCATCACGGTGGTGTCGGCGGGGACCAGCGATATTCCGGTGGCCGAGGAGGCCCTGGTCACGGCGGAATTGATGGGCAACGATGTGCAGCATCTGTATGACGTGGGGGTGGCAGGGATTCACCGGCTGCTGGCGAATCGCGAGGCGCTGGCAAGAGCGCGGGTGGTGGTCGTGTGCGCGGGGATGGAAGGGGCTCTGCCGAGCGTGGTGGGTGGGCTGGTGGGGGTGCCGGTGATTGCGGTGCCTACCAGCGTGGGATATGGGGCGTCATTCAAGGGGCTGGCGGCGTTGCTGGGGATGATGAATTCCTGCGCCTCCAACGTGAGCGTGGTGAACATCGATAACGGGTTTGGGGCGGGGTATGTGGCTTCGTTGATCAATCGGGTGTAACGGTCGGTCAAAGGGTAACCACAAAGGGCACGCAGCCGGCAGCGAGGGACTCGCTTCGGGTTCAGGCTAGACCTATCTGCAGGGCTGCCAGTTCCGTCACGAGAGATTTCCCCGTCAGGAAAAAATAAGAGGTAGCGGGAACGCACGGGCGGGGGCGCCGACGCTTCAGGGCAAGAAAAACAGGCACGGCCTGCGCCGTGCCTGTGAGAGAAGAGTGGATCTTTACAAACCTGGTTTTGAGTCGCTGTCGACCACCAGGTTGTTCTGGACGCTGAAGGCGTCCGGGATCTGGTTGGCACGCATTCCGGCGATCTGCTTGTCCATCGGGTTGAGCACTGTGCCGTACAGGGTCACGTGACCGTTCTCCACGATGATGCGGATCGGACGGGCCGGATCGATGGCATACTTGCCCAGGGGCGAGTAGCCGTAGATGGCCCGCACGGCGCGCCGGCGGATGCTGTCGTCAAACATCGAGACTGGCGATACCTTGACCTCGTTCACGAGGTCCTTGACGCCAGCCATACGCTCGGCCACCGACAGGGCCGAGTCGCGGCCTACGTCGTTGTAGGTTTCGCCGCCCAGGGTGACGACGCCGTCTTTCACGGTCAGCGTGAAATAGTTAAAAGCGCTGTCATACCAGCCCACGCGATCGTAGTACAGCTTGCGCGACAACTCCTCCTGCAGCTGCGCGTCGGAGACGACGGGTCCGGCGACCGTGATCAGGTTGCGGACGCCCTGAACGTTTTTCAACTTGCGGGCGGTCTTGGCCGCGTCGAGTTTATCCTGGTAGAGGTCCACCGTGCCGGTGAGGGTCAAGATGCCGTCGCCCACCGAGGACTTCACGTTCTGGAACTTCCGGTGGTCGGAGAACTTCTGGGTGGCCGCGGTTTGAATGGTTGCGTCATAGCGGGCGGCGCTGTTGGTCTGCGCGACCAGGCTGACACTCAGCAATCCCACCAATAAGAAAGAAGAAAGTGCAGTGACGATTTTTTTCATGGTTATCCTGGGCTCCATCCCTCAATTAACTAACCGTTCAGTTAATTATTCGATGCGCCCGGAGGACCCGAGGATGCCTGAACCTGAAGGGTGCAGCCGGGCGCAGCGGAAGCGCTTGACTGGCAACCGCTTAACGGCTTCCCTGTTGGCACGACGAATCTCCGCGCCCCCGCGGTTGCTCGGGTGACGGTTTAGCGCGGAGATTTTGGCAGCTGGCACACGCGCTGGCCGGACACCTTGATTTCGACTGCGTTGGGCTTGCCCTGTGATTTCGCTCCGGATGATTCGCGGGTGAGTCACGCCGGTAGAGACTCGATACGGTTCCCGGGCAGCGACCGGTAGGAATCGGGACAAGGTCCGCCGGGGGGTGCGCGATGCATTGCCGTGACGACTACTTTCCTGCGCTCCGCCAATCGGTAAAGACAACCGGTTTCCCTCCCTGGATGACGGTGTCATATACGTCGTCAAATCCCTTGTGATCGGTGGGGCCGTAGTTGAGAGTGAGTTTTGGGCCGAGGCCGATGTCGTGGTTGTGGATGGATTCGATGGCGGTGATGAGTTTTTCGCGGGTCAGATCTTTTCCCGCCCGTCGCAGGCCTTCGACCAGGACCATGGCGTCCACGAAGCCTTCGAGACTGACAAAGCTGGGCGGTGTGCCCGGATAGTACTTCAGCAAATATTCGCGATAGAGAGCGACCGTGGGAAAGTCGGTACGGTCGTAGGGCGGAACGACCTGGGTGATGATGGTGCCTTCAGCGTCGGAGCCGGCGAGTTTGATGAACTCCTCGGTGCCAACGAAGGAGACGGTGAGAAATAGGGGGTGCCATCCGGCGGCATGGGCGGCTTTGACGATTTCGGCAACTGGCGCGTAGGGACCGGCCAGAATGACGGCTTCCGCCCTGGTGCTCATGACGGCCTTGACGCCCGCGTCGACGTTGGTCGTGTTGCGCAGAAAGGTTCCGACGCCCACCGGTGTGGCGTGGTGTTTTTCCAGTGCGAGTTTCACGCCGTCGAGCACGGCCTTGCCGAAGGCGTCGTCCTGGCAGATGACGCCGATCTTGCGGACGCCCACCACTTCCCACAGCTGGTGGATCTGCTCGTGGGTCTCGTCGTAGTAGGAAGCGCGGACGTTGATGATTTCGTGCTTGAGCGGTTCGTAGAGGATTTGAGCGCCGGTGAACAGACCGATCACAGGAATATGTTCTTCCTGGGCGAGGGGTAGATACTTGGCCGCGGTGGGGGTTCCGACGAAAAAGCCGAGAGCGAAGACGCCCTCTTTCAGCATGCGCTTGAAGCAGCCCGAAGCCTTCTCAGGGTCGAAACCATCATCGAAGGCCATGAGGTTGACCTTGCGGCCGTAGACCCCGCCCTGATCATTGACGGAGTGAAGATAGGCGGATGCCCCCAGCACGGTTTGACTTCCGAGGAAGCGCGCGGGGCCGTCCAGCGCTGAGCAGGAACCGATCAAGATGGAGTCCCCAGTTACGCCCGGAATTTGCTGTGCCGGCGCCAGCGGAAGGGCGACTGCGATCAGCAGGACTAACGTGGATGTGCTCGCGAGCAAATGGGTGACGGGCGACGGTGGGCGCATAGCTCCCCCTGACGACGATGGCGGGGGCGTGCCTGTCAGACCTCGATCGTGCGCGCGTTCCCGGGGGGTCACAAGCTTCGCCCTTGGGCCGATGGTAGCGCCCGGGATGAGAGCGCGCTGTTAACTTCCCTGCTACGCTGGGAAGTGGCTAACGCTTCTTCCTGGGCGTCCTGCTTGGCCGTTTCCTGCTAGGGGTGTCGGAATTCCGGAACACCCTCGCGAAGATTTTGTCGATGTTGCGGAGCTGGCGTTTCAGGTCGAAGGCGTGTTCGAGCTGCTTGCCGGGAACGCGGCTGGTGATGTTCTTGTCGGTGAGGACAAGTTGATGGAAGTCCAGGTCTTCGGTCCAGGCGCGCATGGCGTGAGCCTGAACCAGGCGGTAGGCATCTTCGCGGGAGACGCCGTGCTCGACCAAGTCGAGCAAAAGTTGACCGCTGAATACCAGGCCTCGGGTGCTGTCGAGGTTGGCCTTCATGCGCGCGGGGTAGACAAACATGGTGTCGATGAGGTGGGTGGTCTTCTGGAGCAAGTAGTCGACGAGCGTGGTGGAATCGGGGAGGATGACGCGCTCGACCGAGGAATGGGAGATATCGCGCTCGTGCCAGAGAGGGATGTTCTCGAAAGCGGCTTGCGCGTTGGAACGGACGACGCGGGCTAGTCCGCTGATCTGCTCACTGGTCACCGGGTTGCGCTTGTGCGGCATGGCGGACGAGCCTTTTTGCTTCTCGCTGAAGAACTCTTCGGCCTCGCGAACCTCAGTGCGCTGCAGGTGGCGGATCTCGGTGGCGATCTTGTCGAGCGTGGAGGCAATCACAGCGAGCGTCGCCAGATAGTGCGCGTGGCGATCGCGCTGGATGACCTGGGAGGAGATGTCGGCGGCCTTCAGGCCTAAACGGGCGCAGATCTTTTCTTCCACTTCAGGGGAGAGATGGGCGAAGGTGCCGACGGCGCCGGAGAACTTGCCGACGCGCATGCCTTCGGCGGCGGCTTTGAAGCGCTCGATGTTGCGCTGCGTTTCAGAGTACCAGTTGGCGAGCTTGAAACCGAAGGTGATGGGCTCGGCGTGGATGCCGTGGGTGCGACCGATCTGGGGTGTGTCTTTGAACTCGAAGGCACGGCGCTTCAGGACCTCGGCGAGGCGCTCGAGATCTTCCGCGATGATGGACGACGCCTGGGTGATGAGCAGGGCCTGGGCAGTGTCGACGACATCATTGGAGGTGAGGCCGTAATGAAACCAGCGGGCGTGCGGGCCGACGATTTCGGCGACGGCGGTGGTGAAGGCGATGACATCGTGACGGACTTCGGCTTCAATTTCCTGGATGCGTTCGAGGCGGAAGTCCGCGCGCTCGCGGATGGCCTTGGCGGCTTCCCTGGGAACGAGGCCAGCTTCGGCCAAAGTTTCGCTGGCGGCAACTTCGACGGCCAGCCAGGTACGAAATCGGTTGTCTTCGCTCCAGATGCGGCCCATTTCGGGACGGGTATAGCGAGGAATCAAGGGGAACTCCCAACTCCTTGAAAATTCAGGAACCGAGGATTGTAAACGAGCGGGAATGGAGGCGTCCAAGCAGGTGGGGGAGGGCGCGCGGCGTACAAGTTTTCATGCGTGGGGAGGTTCTCGCCGCCGCGGGATATATATCGCGTCACGATACGTACAGGGTTTCTTGTCTTGCTACGATATAATCCGCGGCATGGAAACACTCACCCTGTCGGACTACACTTCATTGGCGGAGCTGCGTTACCAGATACGCTGCTTCCTCTCTTTCAGCGAACAGGCGGCCCGTGCCGTGGGCCTGGAGCCAAGGCAACACCAACTGATGCTCGGCCTCAAGGGGCTGCCAAAAGGCGCGCGGCCCACGATTGGGGAACTGGCGGAGCGCTTGCAGATCCAGCACCACAGCGCGGTGGAACTCGTGAACCGGCTGGCGGCGGCGGGGTACGTGCGGCGGCACCGTGCCGGGGACGACCGGCGCGAGGTGCTGCTGGGGCTCACGGCCAAGGGTGAGAAGGTGTTGCGAACGCTGTCGCTGCATCACCGGGCGGAGTTGCGCTCGGCCGGACCGGCGCTGGTGGATGCGCTCCGTCGAGCCATGCGGGGAGCCCGAAACGCCAACGGCTTCCAGGCCAAGGCTGCCGCTCGGAACAGGAGAGGATCTACCTAGGGCATGTCCGCGGAAGATGACCGAGACCGGGCTGGCCGAGGCGAGGCTTCGGCAACCGGGAAGGGCGTAGGATTACCTTCATGAAGGTCGCCGACCGGGGCGTCCGCGCTACCCGACTCGCCTGAGGTCGCAGGTTCAGGGAAAGAGCAGCTTGGGGATCTTGTCTGCGCGGCGGACCAGCCTCGACTACTTCTTGGCGGGGTCTTCGATGACGTGCAGGTCGCTGGCGGGCGTTCTTTTTTCGGCGGCGGCGATCAGGGGGCGGAGTGCGTCGACGGAGATTCCGAGCGTCCCTCCTGAGAAGCCGTCGATGTAGGCGGAGTTGATGCCGATGACCTGGCCCTCCGCGTTGAAGACCGGACCACCGCTTCCCCCGTGAGCGGTAGGGGCATCGTAGATCAGCTTATCGCCGATGGCGTCGCCCAGGTGGCCCACGGTTGCCGAGGGACGGATCAGGGACAGCGCCGCCAGTTCGCTGGCAGCGTTGATGTCGTCGTGGCGGTAGGCCAGGCGCTCGTAAACTTCGGTGGGCGACTTGGCGACCATCCCGGCCACGCCCATGGGATATCCGATCACGGTCACAAGTTCTCCCGGCGCGGTGGGCGTCCTGGCCAGGGGGAGAGGCATGAGGTCCCGGGTCAAGGGCGTAAACTCCAGATGCAGAACGGCCAGGTCGCTGTGGGCGGAGACGACCGTGGGCGTGATCTCATAGGGCGTTGGCGAGCCGGGGAAGAATGCGACCAGCTTCTCCAGGGTTGCGACGGCGCCCCGGCGAATGAGGGCGTCGGCTTCCGGATCCCCATACCAGGGCTCGGCGACGTGGCGGTTGGTGGCCAGCAGCCCGCTGGCGACCACGAATCCGGTTCCGGAGACGCGGGCGCGCAGCCTGGGCGGCTGGTTCGGGAAACCGACCTGATAGATCCCAAAGACATAACAAATGGAATTGCGGTAGCGGTTCAGGACCATAACCGGCATGGCCTGCTCGGTCTTGAGTCGCTGAAGCTGCTGGTTCAGCTCGGTGACCTGATTTTGAAGGTCGTTGGAGCTGGCAACCGGGGCATAGTAGTGCACGGCCACGCCGGTACCAATCAACAGGAGTACCCCAGCGGCGGCTTCGACGAGCCAGGTCCAGCTTGCGGCGGCCTGGTCGACTTCTGGCTTCAGTTCTTGCTCGAACATGGTGGTTTGGCGCTGCCGGCACTCAGTGGGGGAGAGAAGAGGGGCCCGTGGCAGTTCTTACCGGACCTATCTTGCGGCCTGCGCTGGTTTTTCCCTAGGCACGGAAGGCGATGTACCGGGGAAACCAATGATGTTTCAATGAGTTAGATGAAAATGTGGCACCGAAAGGTGGGGGGCGGCCGACCGGGCAAAGGGCGGGGAACCAGGCGTGGGCGCCAGATCGACTGGGGGGGACTCTAGGGCTGCTTTAGGCCCAGGCGCCTGGCCATCTCGTCGTACAGGAAGCCTTCACCGACGCGGTAGGGCTGGACCCACTCGCCGTCGATCACGAACTGGGGGATGGCGCGTTTGCCGGTCCGCTGGACGACCTCGTCGGCGGCTCCGGGGGTGGTTTCGATGTCGATTTCCTGGTAGGCAATGTTGTGCTCGGCCAGGAAGCGCTTGGCGATGCGGCAGTCGGAGCACCAAAAGGCCGTGTAGACGATCAGTTCCATGGGCTGGAGGGGCAAGTCAAAATACAGCTTACCTGGATCGGCGGTACGAAAGCGAGGACATCCGGGAACGTGGCCTTCAGAGGCGCGCGCCGCGTCTCCACCTGCAGGTTTCCGCCGCCCGAGGCCAGGTCCGCGGAGGTCCGCGCTGCAAGCACTACACGCGCTCGAGTTGGTGCAGGGTACGTTCATTCCGGAGGTTGCCGGTGTTGAGGGTGGTGGCCGGCTCGAACAGCAGGATCCAGGCTTCTTCATCGGCCACGGGGCGGTGCTCGACGCCGCGCGGGACTACAAGGAATTCTCCCTCTTCCAGCCAGATGTGGCGGTCGCGAAGTTCCATGCGGAAGCGGCCTTTGACCACGAGAAAAAGTTCATCTTCGTTTGCATGGTGGTGCCAGACGAACTCACCTTTCAGTTTGTCGAGCTTGACCATCTGGCCGTTGAGTTCGCCAGCGATGTAGGGCTTCCAGTACTCGGTGATCTTGGAAAACTTGTCGGCGAGATTGATCTTATCCATGGTGCCTCCCGTGCAGCGCGATGCCTGCGTGGATACCGGATGTTGGTTAGGATTCGAGGGCCCCTGCGAAAGACGCAAAGAAGTTCGCTGCTGGCAACCAGGACATGGCGGGCGCACGGTCGCGCCCGGGTCGGACTTGCCCGGGCAGGTGCAGCGGGAGCAGAATGGTTCGCCTTGTGATCAGGGATTTCGAAGAGATCGCGTGAACCCGATGGAGCCGCGCAAGAGGACGGCGCTTGCAGGCGGCGAGCAGTTCCTCTCATCCGATCCTGCTGCGGACTGCATCGAGCGCCACGGGATCGGGACCGAGCTGGATGAACAGATCGAGCCGGACGCCGACCTGTACAGCTTGGTTTGCGATCAGCAGGGAATCAAGGACGCGGCCGGGAATGAGACCTCGAACGCAAAAGGAGGGAAGCAACGGATGAGGACGCTCTTGCCTGGAAGAGGCAGGATTCGGGCGGCCCGGGTGCGGGAGCTTGCGGTGACGGTTCTGGTTGCGACTGCGAGCTTTGCGCAGGATTTGCCGACCGCGAAACCGGAGGCGGTGGGGTTGTCGTCGGAGCGACTGGCGCGAATCGGGATCGAAGTGCAGCACAGCATCGACGACAAGCGCGTTGCGGGCGCGGTGACGATGGTGGTCCGGCACGGGCAGGTGGCGTGGTTCAAGGCGCAGGGCATGGCGGACCGCGAGGTCGGGAAGGCGATGCGTCCGGACAGCATGTTCCGGGTCTGCTCGATGACCAAGCCGATCACGAGCCTGGCGGTGATGATGCTCTACGAGGATGGACGGTTTCTGCTGGATGATCCGGTGTCGAAATACCTGCCGGAATTCAAGAATCCGAAAGTGCTGGTGAAGCCGGCGCACGGCGAGCCCTATTCGATTCCCGCGACGCGGGAGATCACGATCCGGGATTTGCTGCGGCACACGTCGGGATTGACCTACCAGTGGAATGCCGATCTCGGGCCGCTGTATAGGACCGCGAATGTCGCGAGCGGATTGCTGCCCTACGACGGGACCATTGAAGACAGCGTGAAGCGGCTGGCAGGGTTGCCATTGCTGTTCAATCCGGGGGATCGCTTCGAATACGGCCTGAGCGTCGACGTGCTGGGGCGGCTGGTGGAAGTGGCATCGGGCAAGCCGCTGGACGAGTTTTTCCGCGAGCGCATCTTCGAGCCGGTGGGCATGAAGGATACGTATTTCTACGTGCCGGACAACAAGATGGATCGGCTGGCGACCGCATATACCTACTACACGGACAAGGGACTGAACCGTTTTCCGGAGACGCCGATCGAGGAAGGGCCGTTTGTTTATTCGGCGGACTATCCGTATCGAGGGGCGAGGAAACTGTTTTCGGGCGGTGCCGGGCTGGTCTCGACTGCGCAGGATTACGCTCGCTTCTGCCTGTTGATGCTGGAGGGCGGCAAACTGGGAAACACACGGCTGGTGAGCCGCAAGTCAGTCGAACTGATGACGCACGATCAGTTGGGCAAGCTGAGTGCGGAGCAGAGCTTCGGACTTGGATTTGGCGTCGACGGAGGGAAGGTGCCGCTTGTGGAACTGGGCTCGGATGGGGCCTATCAGTGGGGAGGATTCTTCTACACCGCGTTTTCGATCGATCCGAAGGAGACGATGGTCGTGATTTTTATGGGACAGCTGCATCCGACCGGCGGGCTGACGCTGGACCGGGAAGTGCGAGTGCTGGCTTACCAGGCGATCAATGATTAGCTGGACCGAGGCCAGGGGACAGTTGACCCTCTGCTCGATAAAGGACGCGGCCGCGGCGCAGGGTCAATTTGATGCGGGCAAAGGCGGCCAGCTCGCGGGCCGGATCGCTTTCCAGCACGACCAAATCAGCATCTTTTCCGCCGGCCACCCGACCGATTGTTGCCGCAAACCCTAGCCGGCTGGCGGGCGCGGTTGTGAGTGTAGCCAGCACTTGCGGGAAGGTCAGTCCGGCGCGACCGAGCAGGTCGTATTCCCGGGTAAGGTCGGGATAGTCGGTGAGGTAGCCTACGTCTGTCCCGAACAGAATCTGTCCCCCGGCGTCGGAGTAATGTTTCACCTCATGCAGGATTAAACCGGAGCTGCTTTGCCCCGCTGAACAATGTGAGCGTCGGAATCAGGGAAACGTTTGCTGACTTGAGGCGCCTGACGATGGAAGGGGTCCACTGGTCGGGATCTTCGGTGGTGCGGGCGAGCACGTCTACGTGGCCGCGAAGAACAAGCTTCATGCCCGTGATTGTGGAAGGATGGGCGAACACGAGTTTTCCCTGGCGGTGAGCCTCGCGGGTTGCCGCTTCGACGATTGCAAGCGACATTGGCACGGGCACGTGCTTGCCGGCGCGAGCGACCCAGGAGACCACGAACAACTTGATCACATCTGCGCCGTGTGCGATGTCGTCATCCACGGCGCGTACGGCCTCGGCAGGCGTGGCCGGCTGGGCGAGCATCTTCACGACGTCAGGCGGAACGGTGTCGATGACCAGCGAGAGGAGAACCAGCCGTCAGGATACGGGGACCGGCAACTTCACCAGATTCGACGCGTCTTCGAAGGGCCACCGTATTCGAGAGCAGCGAACCGGTGTCGACCACCGAAGTGAAGCCGTAGCGCGTTAACATTTGCTGTCAGGACAGCCATCAGCCGCCATGCTCTGGTTCGAGGGCTGCTCAAGTCTCTCATTGTTCCCTCCTCACACGCTTCGATGTCATGTTGCACGATACGATTCGCGGCTCGTTTGTGGAAGCATGTCTGGTCGGTTGGGGAAAAGCAGCCGCTGGTTCGGGCTGGCGGCCTGGAGGTGTAGAGCCTCGCTCGACCGGGCGGGCCGGGGCGTTCACGCCGGCGTGAATCTGGCTACAATACAAGCATGCTGGTCATAGGGAGGCTAGGATGCGTTTTGGCCCCGTTTGTCCCTGTAAGCCTTTCCCTCCGGTTCGCATTGCCTTCCTGGCAGCCTTGACCCTGCTGTTATCGGGTTGGACCACCTGCAATGCGATGTTTCTCTTCGACAGCTGTCAAGGCTCGATTCCGCAGCCTCAAATCAGTTCACTCTCGCCGGGCACAATTTCCCTCGCCGCGGAATCCGTTCTGCTGACGGTGAACGGAAGCGGGTTCGCTTCCCCGTCGCAGATCCTGTGGAACGGAAGCGCATTGCAGACCACATTCGTGGACTCACATCACCTCCAGACCGCAATTACTCGGCACACCTTCGAGTCCTTTGGCGGCTCGGCGGGGAGCGATGTGCAGATTTCCGTGCGGTCGCAGGGGTCGACGCCGGTTTTGGGATGTCCCAACGGAGGAAACTCTGCCACGCTGATGCTGGTCATCAACTAGAGGGAACAGTAAAAGCCCCGAGGCTTCACTTGGCGGCCTGGAGATCTCACGCTGTGCCCGGCGGGGCGGACGAGGGCGTCCGCCCCGCCAGAGCCTAGTTTTCGTAGAGCAGGACGCCTTCGGTTTCCTTGGAGTCGACCGGACGGTAGTAGAGCTTGTCGCCGTCGAGGAAGACTTCGATGAATGCCGGGCGGGTGGTGATGGTGCCCTGGATCAAGGCCTCCGAGAGCGGGTCCTCGATGTATTTCTGCAGCGCGCGACGCAGCGGGCGGGCGCCGTAGCTGCGATCGGTGAGCGTCTGGCTGAGAATCCATTTCTTGGCTTCGTCGGCCACGGTGACCGTAATCGAGCGCTGGGCCAGATTCTGGTTCAGCTGGTTCACCATCAGCTCGAGGATCTGGATCAGGTCCACTTCGCTCAGGGCCATGAACAGGATGATCTCGTCCAGGCGGTTCAGGAATTCAGGGTTGAAGGTGCGCTTGACCTCGTTCTTGACGAGGTCTTCGACCTTCTCGGACACCATCTCTTCTTTCGAAGACTGGAACCCGAGGCCTTCGCGTCTTTGAAGGTGGCGGGCGCCGATGTTCGACGTCATGATGATGATGGCGTTCTTGAAGTCCACGGTGTTGCCGAGGCCGTCGGTGAGTTGGCCGTCTTCAAAAACCTGCAGCAGGATGTTGAAGACGTCCGGGTGTGCCTTCTCGATTTCGTCGAGCAGGACGACCGAGTAGGGGGCACGCTTTACGCGCTCGGTGAGCTGTCCGCCTTCTTCGTAGCCGACGTATCCCGGAGGCGAGCCGATGAGCTTCGACACCGAGTGCTTTTCCATGAACTCGGACATGTCGAAGCGGACCAGCGACTTCTCGCTGCCGAACATGAACTGCGCCAGGGTGCGAGCGACTTCGGTCTTGCCGACGCCGGTGGGGCCGAGGAAGAGAAACGAACCGATGGGGCGGTTCGGGCTCTTCAGGCCGGCGCGGCTGCGGCGGATGGCGCGGGCCAGAGCGACGATCGACTTGTCCTGCGAGATGATCCGCTTGTGCAGCTCTTCTTCGATACGCAGGAGCTTCGCCGATTCTTCTTCCTTGATGGACATGATGGGAACGCCGGTCCAGCGGGAGACGACGTCCTCGATGTCCTCGCGGCCGACCACGCCGGTGGAAGATTCGTCGAGATGATATTTTTCGCGAAGAGCGCGCAGGTTCTCGCGCTCTTTGCGTTCCTCGTCCGAGTAGAAGCGCGCCTTTTCGAACTCGTGGTTCGCGATGGCGTTCTCCATGCGGTGAACGATGAACTTGATGCGCTTCTGGACTTCGGTGATCTCCTCGGGGAGCGAGGTCTGGCGCAGCTTGACGCGCGCGCCCGCCTCGTCGATAAGGTCGATCGCCTTGTCTGGCAGGAAGCGGTCCGGGATGTAGCGGTTGGAATGCGAGACCGCGAAGTTGATGGCGTCGTCGGTGTAGGTGACGGCGTGGAACTTCTCGTAGCGGTCCTTGATCCCGAACAGGATCTTGGTGGCGTTGATTTCGTCCGGCGGCGGCACTTTCACGGCCTGGAAGCGGCGCTCGAGCGAACGGTCTTTTTCGATGGACTTGCGGTACTCGCCCGGGGTGGTGGCGCCGATGCACTGAATCTCGCCGCGGGACAGAGCGGGCTTCAGGATGTTGGCGGCATCGAGCGAACCTTCGGCGGAGCCGGCGCCGACCAGCGTGTGCAACTCATCAATGAAGATGATCGCGTTTTGCGATTCCATCAATTCCTTCATGATGGTCTTGAGGCGCTCCTCGAACTGGCCGCGGTACTTGGTGCCGGCGACGATCAGGGAAAGGTCGAGAGCCAGGATGCGCTTGTCAGCCAGGAACGATGGAACCTCGCCGTCGGCGATGCGCTGGGCCAGACCCTCGACGATGGCAGTCTTGCCGACGCCGGGTTCGCCGATCAGCACCGGATTGTTCTTGGTGCGGCGGCAGAGGATCTGGATGACGCGATCGACTTCGCCTTCGCGGCCCACCAGGGGATCGAGCTGGGTGTCCATCGCGGCCTGGGTCAGGTCACGCGAGAATTCGGCGAGCAGGGAAGATTCGCGCTGCCGCTGGGGCTGGGCTTTCTCCTGGCTGGTGCGGGCCAGTTCTTCGCGAATCGTGGCGAGGCGCAGCCCGCGCTCGTGCAGGATTTCCGCGGCAAAACATTTTTCTTCGCGTAGCAGGCCCAGAAGAAGATGCTCGGTTCCGATGTGCTTGTGGGACAGGCGCTCGGCCTCCTCGGCGGCGTAGGCGAGGACGCGCTTGCATTCGTTGCTCAGGGGCAGGTCGACCGAGGTCGAAACCTTCTCCCGGATGGTGGTGTGTCCCTCGATCTGCTTGCGAATGGATTCCACTGAGGCGTGCGAGCGCAGGAACCGATTGGTCAGGGCTTTGTCTTCGCGCAGAAGTCCCAGCAGCAGATGCTCGGTCTCTATATAAGGAGACCCGAACTGGCTGGCTTCATAGCGCGCGAAAAAGATGACGCGCCTTGCTTTCTCCGTGTAACGTTCGAACATATAGCCCCTTCCCCCTGAGCTCCTGCGGGAGTCAGAACTGACGCCCTCGCCCCGCCAGAACTCCTGGCCCTACCATCATTATGCAATCAACAGGCCACGAAACCAAATCCCTGAATCGATTTTCTGCGACCGGAGTTACGAATGGCACTCCAGTGCCATGGCGCTTGGTTCCGATTTCCTGTCCAAAAATTTGCTCCTGACGAAAAAACTGTCCTGTTCCACGTGCCCCCATGGACGTTCGGTATTCGCTCATGCCGGCAGCGACTCCGGCGCCACTTCTTCCACGTGTCCGTGATGCAACCGCAGAACCCGATGACAACGCCGTGCAAAGCCGAGATTGTGGGTAGCGATGAGGGAGGTCAGCTGGTAGTCGCGATGTAATCGAGCGATCAATTCGAAAACCGACTCGGCCGTGCGCCCGTCGAGATCTCCGGTGGGCTCATCCGCCAGCAAAAGTTTCGGCTGAGGAATGAGCGCCCGGGCCAGAGCCACCCGCTGCTGCTCACCGCCGGAAAGTTCTCCGGAACGATGATGCCCGCGGGACTCCAGTCCAACCTCGTGCAACCAGCGCGTTGCTTCATCCTGGACCGATGGCCAGGGCCTCCCACGCAGGAGCAGCGGCATGGCCACGTTCTCCAGCGCGGTGAATTCGGGGAGCAGATAGTGAAACTGCCACACAAACCCGATTTCCCGGTTGCGAAAATCCGCGGCGGCATCGTCCGCCAGCGAACGCAACTGCAAGTTGGCGAAGTATACGTCACCTTGAGAAGCACGTTCAAGAGCTCCGAGGATATGCAACAGGGTACTCTTGCCCGCACCCGATTCGCCGACGATGGCGAGCATTTCTCCCTTCCGCACTGCGAAGGACAAGTTCTCAAAGAGCACCAGGTCCGACTCGCCTGAGCGAAAGACCTTCTTCAAACTTTCGACCCGCAACATCGGGTCTTCAGCGATTAGATGCAACCAGTCTCTCCTTTGATACAGGGAGCAGGTCGAACCCGCGAGCCGCCGACGCCAAAACAGCGTTGCAGCTTTGATGCATCCGGGTTGCCTGTCGCCATTAAAACACGAGCAGCGCCGAAGCGGATGCGCCCCAATCGGGGTCGCTCGTATGCGGCAAACTGTATACCCTTTCCCAACCGGTGCGATGTGACGTTGGTCACGCCACTCGGGGGTTTACCGGAAAAAAGAGGAAAAAATGAGGGCTTTGCCGGACCATCGTGGCCCGTTGGTACCGGGGCGGAAATTACTCGTAGGCGGGCTCAACCGGCGCCAGCGCAGTTCGACCTCTCGCGCCACGCAGCATCAGCACCCTATCCCAAATCACACCCATTTTCATCCTTCGTTGTGGGCCGCACAGGACCACGCCCTACTCGTAGCGCAGGGCTTCGGCGGGCAGGATGCGGGCCGCGGACCAGGAGGGATAAATCGTAGCGACAAACGAGATACCCATTGCGACCAGCGCGACCAGAATGCCGTCGATCAAGCGCGGCGCAAAAGGAACGTAATCGATGGAGTAAACCTCGGGCGCCAGCGCGATGAGGTGGTAACGTGCGCCGGCGTAGGAGAGCGTATACCCGAGAACGAGTCCGATGGCCGTGCCGATCATTCCGATGAGCACTCCCTGAGTAATGAACAGGCGGCGGATTTGCGATTTGCGAGAGCCCATGGACAGAAGCACGGCGATGTCCCTGGTCTTTTCCATGACCATCATGATGAGCGAGATGAGGATGTTGAGCGCTGCCACCAGCACGATCAGGCCAATGGTGATGAAGGTGACCAGGCGTTCGAGGCGCAGGGCGTGGAAGATTGCCTTGTTCTGCTCCATCCAACTGGATGCCATGAAGCCCGGCCCGGCGGCCTGCTCGAGTTCCTTGGCGATGACGTCGGCCTTGTAGATGTCGTCGACCTTGAACTGGATCACGGAGATGAGATCGCCGAGGCCGAACAGCCGCTGGGCGTCGGCGAGGCGGGTGAAGGCCCAGGTGTTGTCGTAGTCGAAGAAGCCGGAGTTGAAGATTCCAGCCACGCGAAAGCGGTTGTACTTGGGCACCATGCCGAAGGGCGTGAGTTCTCCTTGCGGACTGGTGACCAGGACGACCGAACCGGCGGTGGCGCCGAGGTCGTCGGCCATGTCCTTGCCGAGAATGATGGGAGGCATGGCGGCGACGCGCTGCCCGACCGAGGCGAGGGAGTCGGGGGCCTCGGCCGGGGCTTCCGTTCCGGCTTGGCCGGAAGTTGTTGGAGGGGCGGAAGCGGGCGGAGCGTCCTTGAGCGCGTCGGCAGAGCCGATCTTCACCGTGCTGAGCAGATCGCTGACCTTGCGCTCGTAGGCCGGAATCATGCCCTTGAGCACGGCGCCGCGGGCACGCGGGCCGCGCGAGATGAGGACTTGTTCGTAGATCGCTGGTGCGGCAGCGACCACGTGGGGTTCCTTGCTGAGTCGCTCGAGGAGCGGGGGCCAGTCCTTGATGCCATCGCTTTGCACGCGCAGCAGGCTGACGTGCGAGGCCGAGCCCAGGAGGCGCTGCTGGAGGTCCTGGCGGAAGCCGTTGTTGATGGCTAGCGCTACGATGAGCGAGGCCACTCCGGCCGCGACGCCCAAGACCGAGATCGCGGTGATGATGCCGATGAAGGCCTGGCGCCGTTTGGCCCGGAGGTAACGGGTTGCGATGAACAGTTCGAAGCGCATGAAGAAGCGATCGGCTGTCCGCCATCAGCTTTCAGCCAAAGCGAGATTATAGACGTTGGTGGAGCTGGAAAATGTTCGGGAGGACGGCCGGCACGGAATTCCGAGTCGCGGCAAGCGGATCGCCGGAGCCGCTTTTGTGGCACAGTAGAGAACAATGGGGGAATCGGAACGCTCACTCGCCTCGACCGATGCCGTCACGCATCCGGATTTCACGCTATATCAGATTGCGCGGTTTTTCATCGTCGCTGCACTGGAAATGCAGTCGGTGGCGGTGGGCTGGCAGGTGTACGAGATCACCCACCGGGCGCTGGATCTCGGGTTGGTCGGGCTGGCGCAATTCCTGCCGGGCGTGGTGCTGTTCCTGGTGGCGGGGCACGCGGCCGACCGGCACGACCGGCGTCGGCTGCTCAATCTCTGCTATGGCGGATTCATCGTCGGCTCGGGGTTGCTGCTGGCATTGACCCTGCGTGGCTCGCGGTCGGTCCACCTGATCTACGTGGTGCTGCTGGTGCTGGGGGTCGTGCGCTGCTTCAACTGGCCGGCGAGCCGAGCTCTGCTGCCACAGCTGGTTCCGATGGAATATTTTTCGAAGGCGGTGGCGTATAACGCAAGCACGTTTCAGGCGGCGACGATCCTGGGGCCGGCGCTGGGCGGAGTACTGTACGCGCTGGCGGGAGGGCCGTCGGTGGTGTACGCGACTGCGACCGTGCTGAGCGCAATTGCGCTGGTGGCGACGCTGCGGATCGGTTCGAAGAGCCAGGAGCGGCCGGCAGAGGAGATGAGTTTTTCCACCGTAATGGCGGGGTTTCGCTATGTGTGGCGCGAGAAGGTGGTGCTGGGATCGATCTCGCTCGATATGTTTGCGGTGCTGCTTGGGGGGGCTGTAGCCCTGCTTCCGGTCTATGCGAGCGAAATTCTGAGGACCGGGCCCTGGGGGCTGGGGCTGCTGCGAAGCGCACCGGGAGTGGGTGCCGCGGCGATGGCGATCTTTCTGGCGCGTCGGCCGATCCGGGGACGCGCGGGGTGGACCATGCTGGGATGCGTCGCGGGATTCGGGGTATTCACCATCCTGTTCGGGGTCTCGCGGAACCTGCTGCTGTCGCTGGTGGCGCTGCTGCTGGTGGGGGCGACGGACATGGTCAGCGTGATCATCCGGTCCACGCTGGTGCAGGTCGCAACGCCGGACCAGATGCGGGGCCGGGTAAACGCGGTCGATATGCTGTTCATCGGTGCGTCGAATGAATTGGGAGAGTTCGAGTCCGGCCTGACCGCGCACTGGTTCGGGACGGTTCCGGCAGTGGTGCTGGGCGGGGTGGGGACGTTGTGCGTGATTGCAGTATGGGCCTGGCTGTTTCCGGAGTTGCGGCACGCCGACGAGTTGCATCCGTCGGTGGGCAAAGGCGTTTGACCACCAGGGACACGAAGGGATACGCAAGAAGGAAGAGGAAGGCAACAGGCGCTTGCCCGCGTCCGGGACGGGGCCAGCCCGCTCTTTTCCATTCATCGCTGCGTGGCCGCGAAGACACACCGACGTCCGGCCCTCTTACCTGCCGCGGATGACCGTTTTTGCGGTGCTCATGTTTTCGAAACGGTCGTATACGCGGACGACCACGACGTGCTCGACCTGCCCGGCCCCGGAGTCGTTCTTTTTGGTTTTTGCCGCGCTGATTCCAGCCGGTGTTGCGGCATTGGTCGGGATCGGGACTTTGAAATCGTAGTTCTCGGTTTTGGAATCGGCGATCTGGCCTACGGGCTCGACGTATTGCCAGTCATTGGCGTCGATGGAGTACTCGGCACGTTTGATGGGCGAGAAGCCGTCTGCGGCGCGGAAGGTGACGTGGATCCGGTCGGCTTCGGCAGCGGCCGCGAGATTTTCGATGTGAGGGGGAGTGGTGTCGACCTCGACGCGACTACTCTCTTTCTCGGCGGTGAGTTCTTCTCCCGGAGAGTGCGAGGGGGCGTCGGAGGCGACGACCTTGAAGGTGTAACCGCCATCGGGCAGCAGGCTCGCATCGAAGGAATAGAACTTGTCGGTCAAGTCGTCCTTCAGCAGGAGCCAGCGGGTTTCGCCGTCGCCGCGGTAGTAGAGCGAATAGACGAGTTGATCGTCGTTGTCATCATGCGCGACCCACTTGACGCCGACCGAATCGCGGTCGCGGGCAGTGGGCACGGGAGGTTCAAAGTGCGGCTGTTGCTGGCCCTGGGCGGACACGCCCCCGCTCATGTCGAGGGGCACGCCCATCGGCTTGGGGAGGGGCTGGTACCGGTAGCCCACCTGGACGCCGACGTCGTCGATGTTGGGCGGCACGTTCTTGGAAAGGTAGTTAAGGGCGACGCTGTCGAGACGCGGCGCGGGACTTCCAGAATGCAAGACGGCTTTCCACTGCACAAAGCGGGCTGCGGGAATTCCGGTGTCACCGCTCTGGGGATCGATTTTTTTCCAGGGACTCCAGTTGCGATCGGGATTGTCGACGTTTCCGCTGCGGGCGAACAGTTCAATGTTACCCGTGCCGCGATGGTCGGCACGTCCCCAGCGGGAGAAGATTTTGGCGTCGAAGACGTCGCTCTCGTAGGTGCCCTCCGATTGCGGAGCGGGACCCAGGACAAAGACCTTGCCCAGATTGCTGCCGGCAGCGTAGAGGCCGCCGCCCGGAGCCTTGGCAAACGCAGTGACCTGGGAAGAGCCGGCTTTCAGCAGATCGGTGAAGTCGTCGTCATTCTTCATGGCGAAGGTGTGTCCGCGGTTGCCGGTGCCGGCGAGGAGACGACCCTGGGGATCGAACGCCAGGGCGTAGACGATGTCTTCCCGCGAAGTCCAGAGACGCGTAGGCGAGCCGTCGGGGGCGATCTTGTAGACCTCGGAGCCGCCGGTCGCCCCGGCGCCGGGGGCGGGGAAGTTCATCATCGCTCCCATCACGGGCTGGGTCGGGTTGACCACGACTCCCGGCTGCAAGACCACGCCCGGCGACGAGGACGGTGTTGGACCGCTGGGCTGTCCGAACCCGGGCATTACTCCCGGGCCCGGACGTTTTTCGCCTACACCAGCTGCGTAGATGTTGCCGGCTTCGTCGAGAGCGAGCGCCGTGATTTCCTTCTTGGGCGCGCTGTAGAGCACGAAGGCTTCACCGGAGGGCGCGATGCGGTAAACCAGGCCGCTGCCGTCGGAACCGGCGATCAGGTTTCCTCTGGGATCGAGCGCGATCACGCGGATGTGGGCTTCGTCACTTTTAAAGAAGACGGTGTGATCGCCCTTGGGGGTGACCCGGTAGATCTCGCCGCGATCGCCGGTGGCGACGAACAGATCGCCGGAGTTGTCGAGCGCGAGGTCCCAGATGTACTTGGTGCGGGGATCGAAGTAGACCGACGAGGTCCAGCTGGGATCGAGCTGCGGCTTGGACTTGTCGACAGCAGTCCTGGAGTCGGTCTTGGCTGCGCCTTTTCTTTCGAGCTTGTAGACCTTGCCGTCGGGTGCGGTACCGGCATAGACCGAGCCATTGTTGTCGACGACCAGGGCCTGCACCTGGAGTTCAGTGGGCTCGAAGATGATCGTGGCCTGACCGTCCGGGGTGACGCGATACACGCGGGCGGGCGATCCTGCGGCGGCGTAGATGTTGCCGGCATCGTCGGATGCGATCGACCAGATATAGGTCGAAGGGGCGGTGTAAATCGATTTGAAAGCCGGGGCCAGTTCGAGACCGCCGGTGCTGTGGATGGCGACGCCGGTGGCGGTGCCTTTGCTGAGGTCTTCGAATTTCGATTGTTCCCAGGTGCGGGTGCCTTCAGCAAGGGCGGCGGTTGTCAGGAAGAGAGCGACCAGGACGGCGGCAAATTTCCGCGGATGAATGTGCAAGTCTTGTACCTCGATACGTGATTGGTGGCGTTGGGAACGTTCAGGGTAACACGGGCTCCGGAGGCAACCCGATGCGGAGGTACACGCCGCAGGAGCATGCACGGTCGGTCGGGCGTCTCATTCTCTGAGCAGATCTTTTTCCAGCAGAATCCTTTTCCAGCAGATCTTATTTCAGCAGACCCCTGCGATTCAGATCCCAAAACCCCGGGCGACGCTCACTTGATCGTGATGGTCAGGACCTGAGCGCCGGCGACCGCAAAATCGAGCGGCGGCGTTGCAGCCTCGTTGACCTGCGATTCGCCGAGCACGACCATCTCCTGGGTGCCTCGCATTCCGTCCATCACATTCATGACTGACAGCGGCAAAGTGGGCATGACCTTGTCGGCCACCATGGCTTCCGGATCGGCTTCGAGCAGCGAGACGTAGACGCGGTTGTTGGAATGCTCTTTATTGAGCAGTGCGATGGTGGAGGCCAGGTCGAGCTTGCGGGCCAGCATCGGCATGCCGCGACGCATGCGGTCCAGAGTGTCTCCGTCACTGACCAGGATGCGCAAAGGACCCTTGGAAGCCGAGGTCGGAATCTTGATGGCGATTTGACGAACGAGGCGTTCGCCACGGTAGGGAGCGAGCACGGTTTCCACCGTGATCTCGTCGCCGGGGCGCGCTTCGGTCAGGTCGGTGCGGGCGCTTTCCAGTCTCGCCCAGCGACGTTCCTTGACCAAGTCGAAGTCGAGCTTGACCGCCTTCACGGAAGGGGCGTCGAACGGGTTGTCGTAGATACGACCAAAGCGGTCGCCAAGAGCGAGGGCCGCCAGGAAAGCAGCGGGCTGGCCGGTGTCGGTCGGAGTAAAGATGTTCTGCAGAGCCACATCCGGATAGCCCTTGACACTGATAAGGCCCTTCAGACGGTAGGTGGTCTCCTCCCCGTAATCGTTGATTCCATGCAGCGCGTTGAAGACGGTGGCCATCATCGCGACCGGGCTGAGGCGCGCATTGTTCAGCACCTCGTAGTGAATCTCCTTGGTGGCAGCTCCGCTATGGATATTGAGCGTGACGGGAATCATGGCGGGCTGCTTGTTGAGCAAGCCCATGATTCCGGTGTGACGATCCTGCACGAAGGCGCCGACCGGTTCGGTCGTGTTGACGATTTTGAAGGCGTTGAGCGGCGAAGGGAGCGTCGCGAGGACGTCGGCCTTGTTCATGGGCAGATCGACGCTGCCGAACTGCAACAGCGGGTGACCGCAGGCCAGCAGGCGCTGCGGATCAAGATAGGTGACGGTGCAGGTGGCGGCAATGTCCATGTCGCCGCGGACGAGGATGGCGCTGATGGCGGATCCGGGCTCGAGCGGCTCAGGCTGTTTCTGATCGCTGACCGAGCCAGCGCCCATCACCGGAACGATTCCGGCGGAGGCAAACTGGGAGCTAAAAAGCCTCACAGTCTCTTCGCTGAAACCGTTGAACACCAGGGGCGCTTCGATCGGCTTCAGGTAGTTGGCATAGCCTTGCACGGCGAGATTGGCAGCGAGACCGGGGCCGGAGGTCTTGGTTGCGGCATTGGCGGAGCTGGCGCTGGCGGCATTCACGGCACCGCCGGGACTCTTATCGAAGGCATTGATTTCCAGCATGTCGGCAATGGGTGTGACGCCGGCAATGGGTTCCTTCGAGAATTCGCCGATGCGGAAAGCGAGCGCGCCCGCGAGCTTACCATCGAAGTAAACCGGGCTGCCGCTCATGCCGGCGACTACGCCGGTGTATTCCACCTTGGTGCCGTGCAGGCGAATCAGAATGATGTCGCCCTTGGGGCCGTTCATGTTTTTGAGAACGCCCAGAATCTCGACCTCCATCGACTCGGGCCTGGTGCCTTCAAAAACTGTGTAGGCGACGCCGCGCATGCCCTTGTGCAATTGACTGACGGGGATGGTTTCGGTCGTCTTGGCAGGTCCCAAGACCGGTGTTTCGGCTGCGTTCGCAAAAAGGGTGGAGAAACAAAACAACACGGCGAGAGAGAAGCCAACATTTCTCATGCAATTTAGCCCCGAAGAGCCTGCCCACGCGGCTCAGCCCAACTAGCGATTAGACTCCGTACGATGGCAAGTCGTTGCCGGGAGAGGCGAAACCTTTAGGACCAAGCAAAACATCCCAATCGCGAAGCTTTGCGTCTATACTACCATCAAGAATATTACGAGTGAATGTTTAGTTTCACAATTACGTCTCGGAGCGTGGTCGGGACCATGCGTACAGGTACCGTTCGTAAATTGTTGCTAATACTAGTCTTCTGCGCGGGTGCATTCAGCTGGAAGCGGTTGTGGGCCCAGGACCAGTCGCAGCAAAGACCGACCAATCCCCAGCAAAATCCCAACAAGCAGGACGCGCCTGCCGAGGCCGGCGGGCCGGGCAATGATGTAGGACCGTATTCGATCCCGAGGAAGACCGATGAAGCCCCGCCCCCGGCTCCGGAGAAGCCAAAGAAGGTCGAGGGGATGCCGGATTACTCGATCAAGGTGGATGTGCCCCTGGTCAATTTGGACGTGCTGGTCACATCCAAGGACGGGCAGTTTATTCCCGGGCTGAAGAAAGAGAACTTCAAGATTTTCGAAGACGGCGCGCCGCAGACGATTTCGAACTTCAATCAATCGACCGCACCGATCACGGCGGTCATGCTGGTGGAGTTTGCATCGACAAACTACTGGTTCATACGGGACGCGGTCAACGCTTCTTATACGTTCGCGCAGACCCTGAAGAAAGATGACTGGGTGGCGGTGATTTCCTACGACATGAAGCCGCAGATCCTTACCGACTTCACGCAGGACAAGGGCGCGGTCATGGGAGCGATTGGACAGATGCGGATTCCGGGGTTCTCGGAGACCAATCTGTTCGATGCGCTGTACGACACGCTGGACCGGTTGGACGGCATCGAGGGGAAGAAATTCGTCATCCTGATCACGACGGGTGTGGACACGTTCAGCAAACTGAACCTTGACCAGGTGATGAAGAAGATCAAGGCTACCAAGGACGTGACCATCTACCCGATCAGTGTGGGATGGGCGTTGCGGAACTACTGCGAGGTGCATTCCTGCGGATACACGCACGGGATGGGAATCCCGGTCAACCAGATGGACTACCTGCAGGCGGATAACGAGATGAACACGTTCGCCAGGATGACGGGCGGGCGCGCGTATTTCCCGAGGTTCGAGGCGGAATTTGGCGAAATCTTCCACGATATCGGCAGTGACATCCGCAACGAGTACTCCATTGCCTACCATCCGACGAACCCGAAGCTGGACGGGACTTACCGCAAACTGAAAGTCGAGTTAATCGCGCCCGATGGCGGCCAGCTCAAGGTGAAGGACCAGAAGGGCAAGGATGTGAAGGTCGTGGTTTACGCGCGGGACGGGTACACGGCGAAGCATCAGGTGGAATGAAAGCCGTTCTGGGCTGCCAGTTCCCGGTCCAGGCACCGCGCCGCGGTGTTCGACACCCTTGGTTCAATCCCCCGAGACCGGACGCCTGCCTCTCTCAGTGTCCGTGGACGAAGTGATCCAGCAGGAACAGGCAGCCCACTCCCAGAAAAACCACCAGCGCGGTGCTCGCGCCGGGTTCCTTGTTCACTTCGGGAATGAGATCGGAGGCGGCTACGTAGATGGTCACGCCGGCCGCAAGGGGCAGGCCCGCGTTTACCTGGTGGCGGAACAGGGCCATGGTGAGGACTCCGGCCAAGGTTGCCGCTCCCAGCATCACCGAAGCCAGCCACGCGGACCAGCGACTGCGGCCACTGGCCAGCATCACAGAGGCGACGGTGAACCCCTCGGGGATTTTGTGGAGGAAGACGGCGAGGAAGATGATCCAGCCGAGCCAGTTGGAGACCAAAAAGCCCGCGGCGATGGCGATGCCGTCGAAGAAGGTGTGAATGATCAGGCCGATGAGGACCGAGAATCCTTTGTGAGGGTGGACAAACTCCTCTTCGTGGGTTTCCTCGCCAAAGTGGAAGTGGGGTGTGACCGTGTGCTCGAAGAAGTGAATGATCAGATAGCCGAGCAGAATGAGGAAGGCTGCGTAGCGGCCACCCAGTTGTAGGCTGGTCGGGATCACTTCGACGATGGCGGTGGCCAGCATGAACCCTGCGCCCAGGGCGACGAAGTATTTCAGGTAACGGCGCTCCCAGTTCCTCTGGACGATGATGGCGCCGCCAAAGATGTTGGCGCCGGCGGCGGTAAGGCCGAGGAGGATAGAAGTGAAAATCGGGGACATTGGCTGCGCGATGATAGCAGAACAGTTCTCGGTTCTCGGCCCGCAGCTTTCCGATGGAAAAGACGGCTCTTTTCAAAAAGCCCCGCGGGCGCACGGCATGATGCGGACGTTTTGATCGACAGACGCCTGAACATCTGTGCGCCGAACCCCCGCCGAACTGATCACCGAGAAAGGTTTTTCTTCAGCCGCTGTGCCGGATGTGCATCACGTCTCCGTCCTGCACGATGTAGTCCTTGCCTTCCAGGCGGAGCTGGCCTTTGGCTCGGGCGTTGGCTTCGGAGCCGGCTTCGAGGAGCTGGTCCCAGCGGATGGTTTCGGCGCGGATGAAGTGCTTCTCAAGATCGGAGTGGATCGCGCCGGCGGCTTCGACGGCGCGGGTGTTCAAGGGTATCGTCCAAGCGCGGCACTCGTCTTCGCCGATGGTGAGGAAGGAAATCAGGCCGAGCAGGTGATAGGTGTTGCGAATCAGACGAACCAGGCCGCTCTCGGTGAGGCCGTAGCTCGAGAGGAATTCGGCGGCATCTTCGTCGCTCATTTCGGCGAGTTCGGCTTCTACCTTGCCGCAGATGGCGGTGGCGCCCGAGTTCGGACGCGAGGCGACTTCGGCCAGGTTGTATTTGGCGACTGCAGCCTCGAGGGCCTTGCCCAGTTCCTGGGTCTCGCTCACGTTCAGCACGTAGAGGATCGGCTTTTCGCTCAGGAACATGAAGCCGCGAATGCGCTTCTTGTCCTCGGGCGTCATCTCCATTTCGCGGAGAGGCTTCTCGGTTTCCAGATGCGCTTTGGCTTTGAGGAGCAGCTCGTTTTCTTTTTCGAGTTCGGGCGAGCGCATCTTCTTGAGGTCCTTGACCAGCCGCTCGAGGCGCTTTTCGATCTGGCCCAGATCGCTGACCATCAGGTCGAATTCGACGTTCTTGATATCTCGCAGGGGGTCGATGGGGCCGACGTGCGGGATGGAGTCGTCCTCGAAGGCGCGGAGGACATGAAGCAGGGCGTCGACCTGGCGCAGGTGGCCGATATAGGCGGTTTCCTTGAGGGCTTCCTGACCGACGGCACCGACGTCGACATATTCAATGGAGGCGTGGGTGAGCTTCTTGGGTTTGTAGACGGCAGCGAGGCGGTCGAGACGGTCGTCGGGGACCTTGGCGACGCCGATGTGGGCCTCGCGGGGGTTGGCAAGGGCGTGGGCGGAAAGAGTCGCCTTGGTGAGCATGCGGAATAGCGAGGTTTTGCCTACCTGGGGCAGGCCAATGATGCCGGATTTCATGAGTCAGCTTTCAGCCGTCGGCACATCGGCGCCGTAGGCGGAGAGATCGCAAACATTACAGAATAAATGACGGGTGGGCAGGGGGCCAAAATTTGAGGACGGGAGGACGGAAGGGGAGTGGTGCAGTTTGAAATCCACCAAGGCAGCGCCGGCGCTCGCCCGGTAGGAACCTGTTCGCATGCCGAAAAAGAAGGTTAGCGCTGAAGCCGCGAACCAGGCGTCCCTAAAAGAAAAAACCCGCGAGGACGCGAATCGAGCCGCTGGCCGATGGTCAGAAAAAGGGCAGGCAGCTCCACCAACTCAGCCGCCGCGCGACCGAAGTGGCCAAGCACTTCTAAGGCAGCGGACGCGCGATGAGATACACCACAACGAATCCCAGCGCGAGCACCGCAACTTCCAGCCTCACTGACCATTGATGCAAAGAGTCGAATTGCACACGGCCCGGATCGGTGACCGGGACGTTGTCGATATCACCGAACTGCGCCCGCAGGGTCGCCATCTTTGGGGAAATTCCGAATTGTGAGACCACGGTCAGCAGCAGCATGGCGCACACCAGGACGTGGCGGGCGGCGAGAGGCTGCGCAGAGCCCGTCGCCAGGCTGGACAGCAGCATCGAACTGCCGAGGAAGATCACGCCGGAGAACAGGCCCATCCAGTGCAGGATGCCCAGCGAGTGACCCACGACGGTGCCCGCCACATGGCGGGTGGGGGCCACAGAGAAAGCGGTCGGGGCTTCCACGAAGGAGAGGAAGATGATTCCGCCGACCCAGACGATGAGGGCAAGGAACATCAGAAAGCGAAGAAAGTTCATTGCACGCGATTATAGACGTGGGCGAGGGGACTAACGGGTCAGTTTTCTCAAGCGGAAGCCCCCGAGCATCTTCTGGCTGACCACCCAAGCATCCCGGGAATCTTCCAGAAGTTCCGAGTCCAGAAGCGTCCCCAGATCGCGAAGTATTCAGGGGCCAGCTCTGCCAGTTCGAGTGGGCCTGGGCTGGGCCCGAGGTCCGCATGCTGGCAGGAGGAAAGCTTTTCGTTATTCCATGATACCGAGAACTGGGGATGCTAGTGGAGCGTGCTCGGTCGAGGCAGGGACGCACCCGAGCAAGCTCAGTTGCGGTTCGACCAGGTAGCAACTGCTGTCGGCGAAGAACTGCTCCTGGTCGGAAACAGGCTGGCATTCAGTGAGGAACCGGCGAACCTCTGTGAGAGCCACGCAAGTTACGGTTAGCGGTTGGTTCACATAGCGGCCCATGGGGAATGTGGGATGAGAACCGCGCCGCCGATCAAAGGGGCGGAGCACCTGTTTGCCGACCGCGTCTTAGGCTTCCGGAATGGTCCTGGCGATCATGAGCCTGGAGTGAAAGAAACCTGGAGGCGAACCGCTGACACGGAAACCGAGGCTACACCGGTACCGGTACAGTCTCGGCGATTTCGCGCATGACCTGCTCGGCCTGGTCGGATTTCTTGAGTGTGGACGAATAAGAGCCGCTCACGACCACACGGTGCGCGAACACGGGAACGACGAGCGGCTTCAGGTCTTCGGGAGTACAGAAGGTGCGGCCTTCGAGAAAAGCCATCGCCTGAGCGGCCCGGTAGAGCATCTGCGAGCCGCGGGGCGAGACGCCGAGCGACAGGTACTCCGATTCGCGGGTTTTGCGAACAATGGCGAGCGCGTAGGTGACGAGCGAGTCGTCGACTCGGACGTTCGTGACTGCTTGCTGCATCTCGAGAACATCGGCGCCGGCGAGAACCGGCTTCAGGGTGTCGAGCTTGGCGGCGCCGGCGGAGGAACGCAGGATTTCGCGTTCGGCGTCGCCGTCGGGGTATCCCATGTGCACGCGCATCAGGAAACGGTCGAGCTGGGATTCGGGCAGGGGATAGGTGCCGTGATGTTCCACCGGGTTCTGGGTCGCGATCACCAGGAAAGGTTGCGGCAGCGGGTAGGAATTCACGTCGACCGTGACCTGGCCCTCGTTCATGGCTTCGAGCAATGCGGATTGCGTCTTGGGCGTGGTGCGGTTGATCTCGTCAGCGAGCAGGATGTTGGTGAACACCGGGCCGCGCTTGAACTCGAACTGCTGCTCGATGGCGGAGTAGATCGAGATCCCCAGGACATCGGAGGGCAGCATGTCGCTGGTGAACTGGATGCGCTGGAAGCTGCAATCGAGCGCCCGGGACAGGGCCTGGCCGAGGGTGGTTTTGCCAACGCCGGGGACGCCTTCGATCAGCAAGTGACCACGGGCGAAGATCGAAACCAGGGCGAGGCGGATGACCTCGTCTTTGCCGCGGATGACTTTCCGGAGGGTGGTTTCCAGTTGCGCAGCGCGCTGGGAAGCGGCGGTAGCGGTCTCAGGCGACATCGGAAAGGCGATTCTACTATGGGGGTCCATGGGCGAGTCTGTTACCAACGTCACCGCCGGAGCTTTCCGCTGCTGGCTGTGCGCTACAGGCTTCGAGCGGGGAACTTCCTGAGCTCTTGCCGTCTTGCTCCTGGCCCTTCGCTTCCGCTCATTTCGTCGAACAAAAAAAGCGCACCGCTTCGTCTCTGTTTGGGCTGCGAAGAAGTCCCGCGTCTACCCGTAACCGCGCGACTCCTCTTCTCTTTGTTTAGCTGGCCCTCTGGAACTCGGCGGGGCGGCCGGTGAGACGCTCGATTCGCTTGGCAATCGGGGGGTGGGTGGAGAACAGGCTGCCCACGTTCACTCCCAACAATGGCTGGATGATAAACAGGTGGGCCGTCGACGGGGTCGCGGCCAGCGGAACGCGCTTCGAATAGGCGTCGAGCTTCGCCAGGGCGCTGGCCAACGCGTAGGGATTGCCGGTTAGATGAGCACCCGTCTGGTCGGCCTGATACTCGCGCGAACGCGACACGGCGAGCTGGATCAGCATGGCCGCGAACGGGGCCAGGATCATCATGAAAAGCGCGCCCAGACCGCCGCCCCGGCGGTCGTCGCGGTCGCCTCCGCCGAAAAACATGGCGAAGCGGGACAAGTATGTGATCGCGCCGGCCAGCGTTGCCGCGACCGAGCTGATCAGGATGTCGCGGTTGTTAACGTGGCCAAGTTCATGCGCGAGCACGCCTTCCAGTTCCTCGTCACTCAGCAGGTTCAGAATGCCCTCAGTGACGGCTACGGAAGAATGTTGGGGATTGCGCCCGGTCGCGAAGGCGTTGGGCGACTCGCTCGGGATCACGTAGATCCTGGGCATCGGCAGGCCAGCCTTCTGTGTGAGCCGCTCGACGACCTGATAGGCGCGCGGCAGTTGCTGGCGCGTGACCGGCTGGGCACGATAGGTGGCCAAAGCGATCTTGTCGGAGAAAAAGTAGGAGCCGAAGTTCATCACGCCGGCAAAGATCAGGCCGATCAGCATCCCGCGCTGTCCGCCGAAGTAGCCCCCAATGAGCATCAGCAGCAGAGTCAGCGACGTCAGCAGGAGGGCTGTTTTGAATGTGTTTCCCATAAGGTGAATCCTTGAGTCAATTGCTTGATTTGATGTTCGAGACTCGTCCGGGATGCTTGAGAAAGATCGCTCGCTCGATGGGTGAGTAAGCCAATTGTTGTCAGCAAGATAGAGATGGGACGGCGCTTGCAGGAGCGGAGTTAGCTTCTGCTTCATACGAAGAAGATGTGAGTGTCGGATGCTAAGAGTTCGCCTCGCGACCGCGGCTCGGGTCAAGGCCTTTGGCTCGGGGTGCACGGTAAGGGGTGCGATGGAGCGCAAAGTTGGTTCCACGGTGCCTTGGAAGAAACAGCCGAGCTTTCGCCCGGCCGGCTGAGCGGGTGAACAGGGGTGGTTAGTTCTTTTGCGCCTCCCGTTTGAGGGCATGCGCGAGCGTGCCATCGAGAGCGGCCCGGGCTTTCTCGTATTCCTGCTGAGCGATCTTGCCTTGTTTGTGCTCGACTTCCAGCTCGAACAGTTCTTCTTTCAGCGCTTCGAGCAGCAGGGAGGAACGGGGGGCGGGGGCGGGCGCGGGCGTGGCGACCGGAGCCACTCTGGCGGGTGGCGGAGTGGCGGGTCGCGTCACGCGCGGGATGATCGGTTGTGCGGGCGTCTCGGGAGGTTCAAAATCCGTGCCCGCTCCGCCGGCAACCGCGGCACGTTGCCGCGTGGTCACGTAGTATGCGCCTCCGGCCAGGGCAACCACGAATGCCAGGATGATCCACAAGCGATATTTCTGGAGAGGGTCGGGAGCGTCGATAGGCGGACCGAGGCCGCCGCCGGGACCGTTGCGTGCTTCCGGCCCCTGCCCCATCGAGGAACTTCCGGAACCGCCGGAACCGGCGGAGGAAGCTCCGCTCCCTTCCGGTGCGAGCACGCCAGTTCCGGAGATCTTGAAGCTCAGAGGCTGACCGGGCTGCGTCAGGGTTGCGACCTGGATGGTGGCGTCGGATTGCTGGGGATCGTTCATCGACTCGAAGTGCGCATCGGTGCCGGGAGCGAACTGCATCGACTTGGGAATCATCACCACGAAATGCTGCGCGGCGTAGAGCGGCTTGGGGTCGATGGCGACAGAGCCCGAGTACGGCGCGGTGTACTGCACCTGAAACTGGGTCTCGCCCGGACGAAGCGGGAAGATGAAGGCGTAGCGGTTTTTCTCACCTTGCGGGACGGCGGCCGAATTGATGGGCTGGCCGTTCGCGGTTCGGGCCATCGACTGCACGACCTTGGCGCCTTCGGGCAGATAGAACTCAAAGTTGTGGTCGTTCATCTGCGTTCTGGGCGGAGTCGACTTGTTGTCGACGGCGAACAAGCGAGTGACTTCGAGTTGTCCGTTTTCAACCTGGCAGCGCATGACGTCGGCGGTGACGGAGATGCCGTCCAGCTTCTTGGCGACGTCGTTGACTTCCATCTCGACCGAGGTGGTGCCGGGAGGCGCCATGCGGTGGTAGGTCACACCCTGGTGGACGGCGCGGATCAGGTGCGGGCCAGCATCGTCGTAGGTGAAGCTGAAATTGCCCTTGGCATCGGCCTTGGTGCGGGCCGCTTCTTCCATGCCATTGCCGAGCTTGATCAGGATCACGTCGTCGCCGGCGGCGGCTTTGCCCGTGGTGCCGTTCTTCACGGTGCCGGTGAGTGTTTCGGCGGCCGCACAGGCGCCGATGGTGATGGTCAAAAGCAGTGCTGCAAATTTGGGGGAGAGTTTCAAACCCTCGCTCCTTTCCGGTCGCGGAGTGTGCCAGAAGCTGTGGCGGCAGATTGTTCGAGGCGCGAGATTTCCGCCAGGAGGGCAGCGGCTTCGTCTTCCAACGAGGTCTTCATCTCCTGATAATCGGCGTCTGGAAACTTGCCTGATTTGTATTCGAAATTGAGGTCGCGCAGATTTTCGTAGACCACTTCCTTGCGCTCGCGCAGGTAGATGAGGCGCGTCTTTACCGGGCCAGTGTAGATTTGGCCGGGGATGTAAAAGATGTACACCAGGGCGCCCAGGGTCAGCAGGGCGCAGATAAACAATACGTCAAGGTTCACAGGTCAATCTCCTTGTCGGCCTGGTCGCGGAAGCGCTCCAGTTCCGGTCCGCTGACGGGCCGAATGCCGTCAGCCAGGGCGGGCGTGGGACGCGCCCGCCAGCTGCGGACGATCCAAACCAGGGCGCCCATGCCCGCCAGCAAGGCTGCGAAAGGCATAATCCAGGCGACCCTGCCGAAGCCCTTGGTGCTGGGAGCCGCGACTACGGTGGTTCCGTACTTCTGGATGAAGGACTGGAGCGTCAGGTCGTCGTTTTCCCCGCGATCAATCGCGGCCGCCAATTCATTGCGCATCCGGTCGGAGTACTGGCAGCCGACGTGATTGCACTCGAGCAGGATCTGGTTGCAACTGCAGACGCACATCAGGTGATGTCCGAGGTCTCGGAAGCGGGCATTTTCGTCGCCGACGCCCAGCAAGGTGAACAGCGCCAGAACGATCAGCGATAGTTGGCACGCGCGCTGGAGAGCTGGTTTGGTTCGAGAGCGCATCAGTCACCGGCTCCCACCGCCGGAGCGGTTTGTACCCGTGCGGGTACGGTGGCTCGCAGCGGAGACGTGTTCGGGATCAGGCAGGTGATCGTGCCGAAAATCATGACGATCAAACCTGTCCAGATCCAGGGGACCATGGGATTCAGGTGCGCCTTGATGATGGGGCGTCCGGTCTCCTCGTTGCGACCTTCGTAGACGATGTAAAGATCGCTGACCAGGAAAAGATCCTGTGCGTAGGTGGGATAAATCCGCGGAATGGTCTGGGGCTGCGAACTCGCCTTGTAGAGACGGCGCTCCGGGTACATGGTCGTGATCTGCTCATTGCCCTTGAAGACGTTGATGATGGCCCACTCGTTGCTGAAGTTGGGATTGTCGTCCTGCGTGTAAGACTGGCAGAGCAAGGTGTAGGGACCGAGGCTCATTTTGTCACCGAAGCCCATTTCCTTTTCGGCTTCACGATTGAACGGGGTCCCGAGGATTCCGATGATCACGACGGCGACACCGAAGTGGACGATGTAGCCGCCGTAACGCCGCGTATTGCGGTGCCACAGATGAAGCATCGAACCGAACAAACTGAACCCGGTGTGCCGGGAGATCACGCGGCCCCCGCGAACAAATTCCGAGATCACGGTGAGTATGACCAAGGTGGCCAGCATGGCCGCCATCAGGGAATAGAAGTACGAAACATCCTTCCAGGGGCGCACCCCGAGGATCATCATCAGGACTCCGACGGCCAGGCCGCCGAATGCGGGCCACATGAAATTGCGCCTGAGGCTCTCGAAGGAAGTTCTGCGCCAGGCGAGCAGGGGGCCAACGGCGGTCAGAAGGAGCAGGAGCAGCGCTACCGGGACCGCGACGTTGTTGTAGAACGGAGCGCCCACTGTGACCTTGTTGCCTTGCACGAGTTCCGAGATCTTGGGGAACCACGTTCCCCAGAGAACCGTGAAGCAGGCCACGACGAAAAGCAGGTTGTTGAACAGGAAGCTCGACTCGCGCGAAATCATGGACTCGAGCTTGTGTTCGCTACGCAGATGCGAGCGGTTGACGACGTAGAAATAGAGAAACGTTAGGAGGGTGATCGCGAGGAACCAGGCGAACCACTGGCCGATGGACGACTGCGCAAAGGCGTGCACGGAACTGATGATGCCGCTCCGGGTCAGGAACGTGCCCAGGATTGCGAGCCAGAACGTGGAGAAGACCAGCCACATGTTCCAGGTCTTCAACATGCCGCGCTTCTCCTGCATCATCACCGAGTGGAGGAACGCGGTTCCCGTGAGCCAGGGCATCAGGGATGCGTTCTCCACCGGGTCCCATCCCCAGTAGCCGCCCCAGCCGAGCACCGAATACGCCCAGTGCGCGCCCAGGAAGATGCCGATGGTGAGGAAGCCCCAGGTGACCATCGTCCAGCGGCGGGTGATTTGAATCCACTTTTCCCCGGGATAACGCATGACCAAGGCGCCGAGAGCGAAGGCGAAAGGCACGGTGAATCCGACGTATCCGAGGTACAGCATGGGAGGGTGGATCACCATCTCCGGGTATTGCAGAAGCGGATTCAGGCCGCTGCCGTCGGGCGGAATTGCGCCTTCCAGGATCGCGAAGGGATGAGCGGCAAAATTCAGCAAGAGCAGGAAGAAAACCTGGACGCCCGCGATGACGACCGAAGCGTGCGCAAATAGGCGCGGGTCGGTTTTGTAGCGCAGGCGCAGGACGAATCCGTAGGTGGCCAGCAGCAGCGACCAGAACAGCAGGGAGCCTTCCTGCCCGGACCAGAGCACGGCGAACTTGTAGGGTCCGGGGAGTTCCTTGTTGCTGTGGTGAAAGATGTAGGCGACCGAGAAATCGTCGGTGAAGGCGGCCGTGACCAGAACGACCGAGGCCAACAGAATGGCGGCAAAGGTGGCGATGCCGGCGCGGCGCGCGGTCTCGCCGAGGTACTCCGAGTCTTTCCCGCCGAGAATCAGCGCGAAGAGCCCGACGAGAAACGAGTAGGCACCGAGGGCGAGCGCCAATAACAACACAAAACTACCGATTTGCGGCAGGGCGGCACTGCTGAACTGAGACATGGGAAACCCTCGCATATTTTTTCAGAAACGGGCCGCCAGAGCAACCAAGAAGCCCGAAAATCGGGCCTTTCTTCTGATGGATGAATGGGCGGCCGGTTCAGGTTTACGGTCAGCGGCCGAATCGATGAAACAGATCCTATCTAAAAACTCTGACAATCCAATGGCATTTGCCTGTTTTTCTCATGGCGCGGCCGGGTGAACAAGTGTCAGAAGGGCAGGTTTTGGCTGTCCGGACGGCCCGGAGGGGGTCGGCGAGCTTCGCGCCGGCCGGAAATCAGGGCTGTTGCCGTCCGCTGGGGCGATGCAGGGCACCCTGCACCTGCCGGATCAGGGCTTCGGGCGGGCAGGGTTTGCTCAGGAAGGTTACGTGGAGGTCATGGTACTCATCCTCGGCTTCCGCCATTCCGCTGATCACGATCACGGGAACCTGCGGGGAGATTTCCCTGAGCTGGCGGACCAAGACCGAGCCGCTGACGCCGGGCATGACGTGGTCGGTGACGATTACCTCGGTCCGGGAGCCGAGCGAACGCAGGAAGGCAAACGCTCCGGCGGCCGTGCTGGTGCAGGCGAGCGAAAAGCCCGCCTCGCGCAACACAGCTTCCCGGATGCGAAGTTGCGCGAGGTTATCGTCGATGAGAAGGACTTGAGGCACAAGACATCCAGGGACGCGCGAGTCTTGGCAGACTCGCCAAAAGCTGGGCGCCCAACGCTCCAGCTATGCCGAATGCTGCCGCTGGCTGTAGCGGGACCGGATTTCGGTCTCGGCGAGCAGCCAATGTTCGTTCTCGTGCCCGGACTCGTATCCGCGCTGCTCCCATAGTTCGTAGGCGCGACGGCGGATTTCCTCGTCGAGATTGATGGGGACGAGGTTCTTGCGGACTTCCGACAAAGTTCTTTTGACTTCGCGAACCTCGGACCGGGCAGCGGGGGAGACCTGGGGTTCGGCGGTGCCACCATTTGTCTTGGTGCCGTTGCGTGGGGTCTTTGCTTTTGCCATGGTTGGCTACTCCTTTGAAGCTCCGGAATGGAGAAGGTGAATCAAACTGAGGACATGAGCTACATGGATACACGTTGCCCACAAGCGAAAATCCAATTTTGGTTTTCGTAGCGGATGATGTTCTTACTATAGCGCTTCTGATCAGTGAGAGGCAGGGGGAATTTCAGAAAAAATGCAAATGAGAAATCAAAAAGTAACTTCTCACTACAGTTTGTTTTGTAGTGGATCAGTGAAAATCGTGGGAACTGGTTTCGGCGCGGGTGACCGACAGTGGGAGTACGCGTTCGGCCCTGACGGAGATCACATTGTCTTGATTTTGCAGGATGCCTTCGACCATCAGGAAGCGCTCTGCGATGAGCAGTACACGATTACTCTGCAACAGATCAGGGGTGACGATGGCATTGGCGATGCCGGTTTCGTCTTCCAGGCTGAGAAAGACGAATCCTTTGGCGGTGCCGGGACGCTGGCGAGCGATGACACATCCGCCGATGCGCAGGCGCTGGCCATTCGGAATGGACTTGAGAGCGGACGCCGGGTAAATGCCGAGGGCAGTCATTTCGGCACGACGGTACGCCATGGGATGTGGACCGACCGTGAGACCGGTGCCGTGGAAGTCGGCGACCAGGCGTTCTTCGTGAGTCATGGGGGCAAGTGGGGACGGTGTGTCGGACTCGGGACATTCTTCCAGCAGCGGGCCGGAACGACGCACGGCTTTTTCGACCTGCCAGAGGGCGTCGCGACGGTGGAAGAGTACCGGGTTGCGAGTACCGGGTACCGGGTTTCGGGCTTCGGGTTTCGAGGGGGGAAAGTTTTCACGACGGAGAACCCCTTCGGCTCCGCTCAGGGCAGGCGGAGGCACGGAGGGCGACTGATTTTCTATTTTTCTTAAACGATGGGGAGCTGCTCCGGATTGTCCGTCCAGGTTTTTCTCAGTGTCGCTGTGCCTCGATGATGGATTTCCCATTGAATTCAGGGCGCCCACTTCCGCAAGCGTGGTGAGTTCGGCTTTGCGCAGCTCGGGGACACGACGGGTGAGGTCGTGGATGGATTGGAAAGGAACGAGGCTGCGTTCGCGGACGAGGGCATGGGCGGCGGCTTCGCGCAGGCCGCGAACATAGTTGAGGCCGAGGCGGAGGGCGAGTTCGGGAGTGTTTTCCCGGATGTTTTTCTTCCGCCCCTCCGGGGCATCGGCTTCTCTGGCCGTGTTCCCACGGCTTGCGCCGTGGGTGTTTCGCCGCTGCGCGGCTGGTGCAGGTGCGGCTGCGCCAGAACGGGGTCGAATGTAGGCGCCGATTTCTTCCCAGGAAACGGCGATCGATGGTGTTGCCTGGTCGCTGGGTGTCTCTTGCCCCGTCCTCTCTTCTTCTGTGGCTGCACCGACCGGCTTGGTGCTTCGATCGGCCTCTGGTTTCTGGCTGACCGTTGATGGCTGGGAGCTGATGGCTTGCAGCGTGCACCGCCAATCGGATTTCGTCACATCGACGGGCAGGATTTTCAGGCCGTGACGCTGGGCGTCTTTCACGATGGTCGCGGGATGGTAGAAGCCCATGGGCTGATTGTTCAGAAGCGCGGCGGTGAAGGCTCCGAGGTAGTGGCATTTCAGCCAAGCGCTGGCGTAGGCGATCAGCGCGAAGCTGGCGGCGTGGGATTCGGGAAAGCCGTAGAGTGCGAACGACGAGATGGAGAGAATGATCTGCTCCTGGGCCTCCTGGGTGAGGCCGTTGCGGGTCATGCCTGCGCGCAGCCGCGCTTCGATTTCTTTCATCCGGGCCTGCGAGCGTTTGAATCCCATGGCACGGCGCAGTTCTTCGGCTTCGCCTCCGGTGAAGTTGGCACTGATCATGGCGATGCGCAGCAATTGTTCCTGAAAAAGCGGGACGCCGAGCGTGCGCTTCAACACGGGTTCGAGCGAGGGATGCGGGTAGGTAACGAGTTCGCGACCCTGGCGGCGTTTTAGAAATGGATTCACCATCTGGCCAACGATCGGGCCAGGACGAATGATGGCGACCTGCACCACGATGTCGTAGAAGCGCTGCGGGCGCAGGCGGGGCAGGCACGACATTTGCGCGCGGCTTTCGATCTGGAACATGCCGACGGTGTCGGCCTTCTGCAGCGTGCAGTAGACGACGGGGTCGTCGGGGGGGAGGTGGGCGAGGTCGACTTCCTGGTGATAGTCGTTGCGGATCAGCTGGATTGAATCTTCGAGCACGGCCATCATGCCCAGGCCGAGCAGGTCGACTTTGATGATGCCCATGTCGGCGCAGTCTTCTTTGTCCCATTGCACAACCACGCGGCCGGGCATGGAGGCGGGCTCGAGCGGAACGACAGAATCGAGTTGTCCCTGGCAAATGACCATGCCGCCGGAGTGCTGGCCGAGGTGGCGGGGGAGATCCTGCACGGCGGTGCAGAGCTCGAAATATTTCCGCAGGCGCGGATGGTTCAGGTCGAGGCCGGCGTCGTGGAGGCGGCGATCGAGCGCGTCGTGAGCGTCTTTGTATTCCCAGGTGGCGACGGCAGCGGAGATTTTGTTGAGCATCTCCGGATCGAAGCCCATGGCTTTGCCCATTTCGCGGGCCGCCATGCGGTTGCGATAGGTGATCACGTTGGCGGTCATGGCGGCACCGCGCTGGCCGTAGCGCTGGTAGATATGCTGGATGACGCGTTCACGCTGGTCGCCGCTGGGCAGGTCGATGTCGATGTCGGGCCACTCGCCGCGCTTTTCGGAGAGGAAGCGTTCGAACAGCAGCTCCATGCCGACCGGATCGACAGCGGTGATGCCGAGCGAGTAGCAGACGGCGCTGTTGGCGGCGGAGCCGCGTCCCTGGGCAAGGATGTTTTGCTCGCGACAGAAGCGGACGATGTCCCAGACGATGAGAAAGTAGCCGGCCAGATCAAGTTTTTCGATCAGATTGAGTTCGCGCTCGATCTGGCGGCGGGCGCGCTGCTGCAGGTCTTGATCGTGAAAGCCGCTTTGCGGGACGGGAGCACCGGACAGCGATACGGCATATCTCCAGCGGGCGCCTTCGTCGGCGCGCTGGCGCAGGAACGACATCATGGTTTCCCCGTCGGGCACGGGATAGCGCGGAAATTCGTAGCCGAGGTCGCTGAGCTTGAACTCGAGACGCGCGGAGAGTTCGGCGGTGTTGGCGATGGCTTCGGGCAAGTCGGCGAACAGCTGCGACATTTCTTCCGACGACTTCAAATGACGTTCGGAGTTACGGGCGAGCAGGCGTCCGGCGGTCATCAGAGTGCGGTGATGGCGGATCGCAGTGAGGGCGTCGCAGAGTTCGCGCTGCTGCGGGGTGGCGTAGCAGACACCGTTGGTCGCGAGCAGTGGAAGATGGAAAGCGCGGGCGATCTCGATGGCTGCACGATTACGAGATTCCTGTTCTCGGTGCAGGTGACGTTGCAGTTCGACGTAGACGTTGTTGGGGCCGAAGATTCCAACGAGCCGGTCGACGCAGCGGTGAGCTTCGGCGGAACCTCCTTTCCTTAACGCGGCGGCGAGAGGGCCTTCGTCGCCACCGGTCAGGCAGATCAGGCCAGCGGCGTGCTGCTCCAGTTCGTGCTCCAGGACCGCGCCTTCTTCTTTTTTCGCGCGAAGCTTCATGCGGGTGATGAGCTGGCAGAGGTTCTGGTAGCCGGTTTGCGAAGCCACGAGCAGGGGTAGGCGGAATTCACCACGGAGGCACCCTGCGACGTTGCTCGGGGTGATTTCAGATTGCAAATTGCTGGAGCGCGCTTCTGGCCTCGAAAAAGCAGGTTCTTCGCTGCGCCCGGAATGACAGGTTTTTAAGTTGTCGGGTGCTTCCTTTCTTGTTCTCTTGGGGTCTTCTATGGGGGATTTCCCTGTGCCTCTGTGTCGCGGTGGTGAAAAAGATTCACAGCTGACCTCTGCGCCGATGTGGGCCTTGAGTCCTGCCCGCTGGGCGGACAGGAAGAAGCGCGGCGAACCATAGAGGCCGTCGCGATCGAGCAGGGCCATGGCGGGCATTTTTTGTTGGGCGCAGGTCGAGATCAGGTCTTCAGGCAGGGAAGCGCCTTCGAGAAAACTGAAGGCGGAACGGGAGTGGAATTCGATGTACACGACAAACAGTTGCCCGTGGTCACTGGCCGGTGACTACGCCCCACAGCTAAAGCTAGGGGCTTTAAGAGCCACGCCCGCTGTGGCGGGCGTGCGAAACTCTTGCCGCAAGGTGTGCGACCAAACGCCTTTGAGATTTTTGACGAGCCGATGAACACCGAACTGAGGGTCCACTTCGACGAAGAACATGCACCTGCTCGGGCATGATTTCTAAAGCGAGGACGCTTTTCGGTAAAACGGCCCAGAGACTGGTCGTTTCTTTTTTGGGGCCTTGCTTTTCCCGGTGCCTCCGTGTCTCTGGGGGGAGTCCTTGAACCGGGAACCAGGAACCGAAAACCGGAACGGCTTCAGTCATACGTTCCCTCCACGAACCAGTGTCCATTCAGCAGGTCGTGCACCAGGCGATACAGGGCAAGGCTGGAAATTCCTGGCAAGTGGTCAGCAAGCGCTGGGGACTGACGACCGGCGACTGACGACTGAATTGCGATGTCCCATTCATCGCGGGCCCAGCCGTCCTGTTCCCACCAATCTCCGGAGAAGCGCCAGGGGCCGGCCATCCAGAGAATCTCTCCGTGTAGTTCTTTTCGTTTGGCGAAAACGACGTGGACGGGCTTGCCGTCGCGCAGTGTGACCGTGGCACGCAGCGGTGGACGGAACATGCGCAGCGCCGTGACGGGAGCGTTGGAAGCGACGTCGTCCGTTTTTTCTTTTTGTCCTCCGGGTTCGGCGGGGACGAAGCGCTGCATACGGAAGGCATCGGGGCGATGGGAATCCAGCAAATGCAGGGAGCCGACTTTGTCTGCGCCCACCATGCCGGCGATGCGGGCCAAGGTGAGTTCAAGTTTTTCCGGTTCGGGCCTGGGAGGGAGGAACAGACCTCCCTGAATGGTGCGGGCCTGAGCGGGCGTGGCGGAGAGAAGAACCTTCAGGATGGGCGCACCCGGGGGATGTGCTTTGAGATCGAGTTGCAGGAGTTTGAGGAAGACTTTTGGGTCGAGCATGGGGATGGGGAGTTGGAGGCTGCGGATGAAGGTAGAGGAGTGTTTCGGGAGCGGAGCTTCTAATGCACGGCTGGCATTTTGCTGCCGAGCCGGCGCTCGGCCGGGACCGACGACGGCGTCGGCTGAAGCGGGCACGGGCTTGCTTGCTTGCTGGGAAGCTTTTTCGGCAGGAACGTCTTCCAGGAAGTGGAAGCCGTTGTCGAGTTCTAGCTGCAAACGGAGTTCTTGCGCGGCCAGGGCACGCGCGGCCAGACGGGCGCAAAGCTGATCGAGTAGGTGCGCCAGCAGGAATGCCAGAGGCTCGAGCAAGACCAGCGGATGATCCAGTTCCATGGCTTCTTCAAAAACCAGAGGCGCATCGACTGGAACCAGCGTGCGCGCGATCGCACCGCGCGCGAGTTGCTGCAGACGGACTCCCGGCTGGCCCAGGCGCTCGCTGAGGGCAATCTCCGGAAGCGCGCACAGGGCGCGGAGATTGCGAACTCCCCACAAGTCGAAGGTTTCCAGGAAATGCACGGCCTCTGCGGGTGGGGTGGGAGAGTTGAGTCCGGAGAACAAGACCTCCAGCGGCAGATTTCCCAGGTGCTCGGCTTCCTTACCTTCGGGGACCACGGTTACGCTGGCGAAGCCGCGAGCGGCGAACAGGGCCGTGTCGGGATTGGACGCGGTGGCTACGTTGGCTTCGAGTCCCAGGCCGGAAGTGCGGCGCGCGATGGCGCGCGCAATTTTGGGGAGCGAGCCGAAGAGGGATTCCAATCCGGAGAGATCCAGAACAACGGTGTCGGACGCAGTGTCTTCGATTCGCGGGGAGAACGATTGAGCACAGTCGAGCAGGGCAGCGTGCGCCGCAGCTTCCTGGAGCAGGGATCGAGGACGCAGTACAAGTTCGGTGCAAGGCTCAACCTGGATTTTGGTCATGCCGGGATCGATGCCCATGTGGCGTGCTTTTTCGTTGACGGAGAATATTTTCTGCAACGGTGGCTTACCTTCGAGCACAGCGACGGCCTGCGGGCGCAGCGCAGGTTCGGCGCGCAGCAACGCTTCCACCGGGAAATCGGGAACGAAGATGCAGGCGAAAGGCATGGGAACCAGTCATTGGTCGTTAACGAACCAGCGTTTTTGAGTGCGAACGCTCGCAACTTGCCAGTCACCGCGACTTATCCGGTCCAGGCGGCTTCTGTGTGGAAAGCAGCAGTGGCGGTTTGCACGGGCTTGCGTTCGGTGCGGGCGTGCAGAACTTCGGCTCGAATTCCCATTCCACTCAGGAGTTCGGTGTGCGATGGCCGCTGCTCGGCACAACTGGGATTGCCGTTACTTGACGGTTGTCCGCTGAGAACTGGGAACCGGGAACCGAAAACTGATTTCTGCAATTGCAATGACAACGAGGCACACGATTGAGCGCAGGACTGTTCGCCAATCACCAGCAAGACAGTGGGGGTATTTTCCACTACGCGGCGAAAGCGGAACCAGCTGGTGAGCGGGATGCGGCGAGCCATCTTCGGGGGTGTGCCGGCCAGATCGATGGCCACCATGCCGAAGCCGTTGCTCTGCAGAAGCAGATCGGCGGCGCGCAGGGCTTGTTCCACCGGATCTTCCATGCGGCGGCGATCCCATTCTTCCAGGCTGGTGGCAGGGCGGCGCTTGCGCGATAAAGAAGATGATAGCGAATTCACTCCACAACGAATCCAGAGAAGCCGTTCCAAGTTGATGCCGGCGGCCGCGGCCGAGTGCGGATGGAAGGCATCGCTGGCGTCGATCAGAGCGCAGATTTCCTCGCGCCGGGTGGCGGCCGCCAGAGCGGAGAGCAGCAGGCTGGTGCGTCCGGAACAATCAGGACCGCAGATTTCGGTGAGGCATCCGCGGGGTAGGCCGCCGGTCAGGACGTCGATCTGGGTAATTCCGCTGGAGGCCTGGTCGGGAGCCGGGCGTATCTCCAAACGGGAAGCTGGTGTGACGCCGGTCAGTTTGGGAGTTCCGGACAGTTGTTTTAGAAGCGCCGTGGACTTGGTGTGGGCGGCCAAAGGAAAAGACGCCGCCTTGATATCGACCATGATGGAAGACATAGAATCCTCAAGGTTTCAGGAAATGCCAGGGTGGGGAACCCGGTACTGCAAGCAAATAGCGCGCCTTTTATTTCGCTTTTTATTCGCCTTCAAAGATTCTGCTACCGTGAGGAGAAATTGTCAAGGTAGGAACAAAGCATATGTAAATCAATGGGTTACAGGTATCAAGAGCTGGGATTCGCCGCCCCCCGAATCATTCGGAGAGAGATGCATGACAGCGCAGGGCGTAGTAAGGTAAGTCTGTTACCTCGACCCTGGTTGGATGGCAATGAAACTCTCGGTCGTCATGCCGGTGTACAACGAACGCGCCACTTTGCGGCGAGTGGTCAACGGTGTTTTGTCATTGTCATTGCCATTCGAGATCGAGCTTTTGTGCGTGGACGATGGTTCGACCGATACCTCCCGCGAAATTCTCGCTGAATTGCAGAGGGAGCATCCCGCCATACGCGTTCTTTTGCAACCTCACAACCTGGGGAAAGGCGCCGCATTGCGCCGCGGGATTCAGGAAGCGACGGGAGAGTTCGTAATCATTCAGGATGCGGATTTGGAATACGATCCGGCCGAGTATCCGATTCTGCTCGAGCCGCTCATCGCGGGGAAGGCTGATGTGGTGTACGGGTCGCGTTTCATGGGAGGTCGGCCGCACCGGGTTCTGTACTTCTGGCATTCGGTAGGGAACTGGCTGCTGACGCTATTCTCGAACGCACTCACCGATCTCAACCTGACCGACATGGAGACCTGTTACAAGGTGTTCCGGCGGGAAGTCATCCAGTCGATTCCGCTCGAGGAAAATCGCTTCGGGTTCGAGCCCGAGGTTACGGTCAAAATCGCCAAGCGCCGCTTGCGCGTGTTCGAGGTGGGCATCAGCTACTCGGGCCGCACGTATGAAGAGGGCAAGAAGATCGGCTGGAAAGACGGCGTCCGTGCCTTCTGGTGCATGGTGAAGTATTCCTGGAAAGAGCCCCGCCTGAAGGTCAGAACCATGGAACAAATTCATGCCGCAGCGGCAGCCGAGGAGCAGGCCCGCAGCCTGGAAGTTCCACCACGATCCTAAACTGCGATCGCGATTGAATCGTGGCCACCCACCAGATTGCGCGCTCCGGAATCAGTTTCAGGACTGCACTTCCGAGTCTGCCTCTGCGGTTGAATCGATTTCTTTTATCCGCATAGAATTGAACTCGTTGTGATGGCACGATCCACGCTCTGTCTGAGGGTTGCGCTCGGATTGCTGATCGCGCATGACGCGACCCCGCAGATTGTAGTGCCCGAGACCATCGGGCCAGCCCCGGATCGTCCTGCGCTTGGTTCGCGGATTGATTCCAGCTCTGCGCTCATGGCGGGTGCATCGACAGCCGCAGTCGCTGCGGCGCGCCTCCAGAGTCCAGACCAGGCGCGCGTGCGTCAAGGCTCGCCTGCGCCTTCGGTGGTGGTGAGTCCGGCGAAGGCCAGCATTCGAGCAGGCAGCACTCGGAGGTTTTTCGCCCGGGTTAGCGACGGGCTTGGTCCCAGGGTGGTGTGGTCGGTGAACGGCGTTAAGGGAGGGAGCGCGACGACGGGAACAATTGATGGCGAGGGCAATTTCGCGGCCCCCGAACTTCCGCCTCCGAACAACGTGGTTGAGATCGAGGCAACCAGTGCGGGAACGGCCGGGGTATCAGGAAAGGCCGCACTCACCCTGCTGAATCCGATTCCTGTGATCACGTCGGTGGATCCGAAGACGCTGGTCTATGGCCGGCAGACGATCGTGGTCAAGGGCAGCGGTTTCGTGCAGGGGTCGCAAATAAAGATGACGGGCGAGGCATTGCCCACACAGTACGTTTCGAACGACCGTCTGAGTGGCACTGCAACCCTGGTTCCGGTGCCGGGAGGCCTGGCGGCGTTCACGGTGTTCAATCCCGATCCGGGGAACGACACATCGGCTCCGGCGGCCGTGCCGGTAGCGCCGGCGCACTCGAAAGTGAGCTACTTGGCGGCGGCACGGTTCCTGGAGCAGGCCTCCTGGGGACCGTCGGCCGAGAGCATCGCCCACCTGCAGGATGTGGGGTTCGACCCTTGGCTGGCTGAGCAGTTCGCAGCGCCAGCGTCCCTTTACAAGAGTTCGACTAGCGCAGCGGACAATCTCACGGAACAGCAGAGCGAGTTTTTTGTTCACGCGGTCACGGGAAAGGACCAGCTAAGGCAGAGAGTTGCCTTCTCGTTGGGACAAGTCTTTGTGGTGTCAGGCTTGAAGACCGGCCAGCCCCGGCAGATGGTTCCCTACCAGAATATGTTGCTGCAGGATGCCTTCGGAACCTATGCGAATCTGCTGCGCGACGTGACACTGAGCCCCACCATGGGCGTGTACCTCGACCTGGTGAATGACGACCAGGGCAACCCCACGGCGGGCACGTCTCCCAACGAAAACTATGCCCGCGAGCTGATGCAGTTGTTCAGCATCGGGACGGTCGGGTTGAATCCGGATGGCAGTGAGACCGGAAAGGTCACCTACAACCAGGACACGATCACGAACATGGCGCGCGCGCTCACGGGCTGGACGTTTCCGGGCAAGGCCGTGACCGAGGGACACAATCGGGAAAGTTTCGATGGGTCCATGATTGCGGTCGAGGCCAACCATGACCGGGGCAGGAAAGCCATCGTGGGCGGAGTGGAATTGCCGGCCGGGCAGCCGGCGGACCGGGATCTGGCGGATGTGCTGCACGCGCTCGCTGTCCATGCCAACACGGCGCCTTTTATATCCCTGCGACTGATTCAGCATCTGGTGACGAGCGATCCGAGTCCGGCGTATCTAGGGCGGGTCAGCGGAGTGTTCACCTCGAGTGGGGGAGACCTGCAGGCCGTGGTGAAACAGATCCTGATGGACCCGGAAGCGCGACAAGGGGACGATCCCGGGGCAGCGCTGCAAATTGACGGCGGTCACTGGCGCGAACCAGTCTTGTGTGTAATTGCGATGATGAGGAATCTGCAGGCGAGCGTACGCAGTGATAACCGCCTGGAACGGTTCCCAACCAACCTTGGCCAGAGAGTTTTCTATCCCGGCAGTGTGTTCAACGATTATTCGCCGCTGTATCGAACCTCAAGCGGCCTGCTGGCGCCAGAGTTCGAACTGTTGAGTTCGGGAACGGCACTCATGCGCGCCAACGTGGTGCGAAATCTCGAGGAGAAGGGGTTCAATGGCGACGCAGAATTCGATACGGCGCCCTTCGTGGCGCTGGCCGGAGCGCCCGGCGAACTGGTGGACGCCGTGGATCGAACTTTTCTGTTCGGAAGGTTACCGTCCCGGTTGAAAGAGGAGATTGTCACGGCCGTGACTGCCACCCACGATTACAACCTGCGGGTACGCAACGCGATTTACCTGGTGGCGAGTTCCGCGCTCTACCAGGTGCAACACTAAGCAAGAACGGAATCCAGAATGAGCGGGATCACTCGAAGATCGTTGCTGGGGATGAGCGTGAAGTCGCTGGCATTTCTGGGAGCGGGCACATGCCTGGGACGCCTCAGTCGCCTCTGCGCCGCTGTACCCTCCACGCCCGACTATAAAGCGCTGGTCTGTATCTTCATGCTCGGTGGAAACGACGGGAACAACGTGATTGTGCCGGTGAAGACCGATGCCCAGAGCTATGGCGATTACTTCCGGGTACGCGGAACGACGCTCGGACTGCCGCAGAATGTGCTCGGTCCGGTTAGCGCGGCGAACGGGAAGGAAACCTACGGTCTGCATCCGCAACTGAGTCCCCTGCGAGAGATTTACAACCAGGGGAAGCTGGCCTTCGTGGCGAATGTGGGGACACTGGTAAAGCCCATCACGAAGGCTGGGTATCAGCAGGGGGCGCTGGTGCCGCTGAACCTGTTCTCCCATTCTGACCAGCAACAGCAATGGCAGATGGCATCGATTCCGGGAGCTCCCCATAATGGCTGGGCGGGTCGGGCCGCAGACATTCTGGCCGCGCTCAACGCGCCCTCAACGTTTCCGGTCAGTGTGTCGACGGCGGGCAACAGTTTGTTCCTGACGGGCGACCGGCCGCAGGCATCGATCATCAATGGTTCGCTGGGGCTTGATGGGTCCGACGGGTCGCCGGCGGAGAATGCCCGGGACGCTGCGTTCCAGCAGATTCTGAAGTTCAACTCGGGCATGGCGCTGATCCAGAAGGCAGACCAGGTGGCCGCGGACGGTCTGGACGCAGCCAAGCAACTGAATGGAGCGTTGTCGACAAGTTCGCCGATGAAGACGCCGTTCCCGGCGACGAGCCTGGGGCAGCAACTCGGGGAGGTCGCCCGGATTATCAACGTGCGCCAGAACCTCGGCGTACACCGGCAGATCTTCTACGTCTCGTTGGGTGATTTCGACACGCATACCGATGCGATGCCACGCCAGAATGCCCTTCTCGGTGACCTGGCGACTTCGATGGCAGCCTTCTACAGCGCGACCGCAGAGATGGGACTGGAGCGGCAGGTGGTTACGTTCACCGAGTCAGAGTTCGGGAGGACATTGCAGCCCAGCAGCGGCGCGGGATCTGATCATGCCTGGGGGAGTCATCACATCGTAATGGGTGCCGGAGTGAAAGCTGCGGATGTGTACGGGGCATTTCCAGTGCTTGGCCTGCAGGGGCCGGATGATGTGACCGGACGGGGTGTCTGGTTGCCAGCCATCTCACTCGATCAGTATGGGGCGACGCTTGCGTCCTGGTTTGGGGTCGCCGATGAAGCGCTGACCAGGGTATTTCCCAATCTCGAAAATTTTACGCCGAGGAAACTGAAGTTCTTGTAGAGCCGCTGCGGGTCGGCCTTCGCCCACCAGAGGTGGTCCCGGCGTGCGAACGCCAGTGATTGCCATTCTTTTTGCTCATCGGACCTCCACATTTCGCCATCTGTGTGTGGATGCCCCAGGAATGTTGAAGGGTTTGTTCAGGTGTGGTTTGCCACCAAGCTTGCGCACCCAACTATGGACGAACCCGGAAGCGCACTGCGACGCAGCCAGGGCCCACCTGGACCTACATCACGGGCCAGTTGGGCAGGCCCGCGAGGCGGGCGGCGCCAGGAGTCTAGACACAACGGGCGGGCATGCCGTGAACGTGATTCTATGTCTGTTTGACGATGCCTTCATCCTTCCAGTGGTGACCGCACGAATCGCAGGTCCATTCATACTTGGAGGCAGACCGCTCCGTCGTAGTCTCCGGTTCAGGCGTGAGACGTTCGAAGATGACTTCGGTGGAATGGCACTTCGGGCAGCGTATTGGAATCTCTCGCCCTTCTTCCTCCGGCGCCTGCGGCGGCTCATTTGCAGGCTCATAGTCCAGCATCGCCTGCCGTGCCCAGGGTATGCCCACTCGCATGACTCGCACAGTGACGCCGTTGCCAAAATTCGAGGTCACCGACTCGACACCCGTCGCCCTCTCTGCTCCCATGAAAAAAGGGATTCCCGCCCGATCCAGCAGCGCCTGCAACTGCAACGCATCGGACAAACTCCAGAGCACGCAGATCTCGACCAGTTCACGCTCTTCGGCGTAGGGAGAATCGGGTGACGGCGCGGGGTCTGGCGCAAGAGGAGGCTGCTCAGGGGGCTGCTTCAGCCCGCGTGAGGAAATCTCGCCGGCGAGAGCTTGATTGGCGGTATCGGTAAGAGCAGACGGTCGCCGAGCCAGGATCAAGAGTTCGTCATCGCTCATTTCGCGATAACGCTCCGAGAGTCGCAGCCACTCCGATGCTGAATCTGCGGTCTGCATGGTCGCGGGGCATGATATACCAGCACCGAATCGGGGCCAACTCCGGCCTCTTCTCGCAAAACGAATTGTTCTGGAAGGTATGTTTGAATCTTTGAAGGCCCAAGTCCCACAAACCAGCAAGCGCAACAGACAAGCCAGGTCAAGCTTTGATTTCTTGATCGGTCATTCGTAGTAGCAAAGTTTGCGATTGAGTGATCGGGTCACGCAGGGTTCGCGAGCGCATAACTTGTGCTGCGCCCGCCTTCGCTGAAATGTCCTAACCAAAGGAGTTCAAAAGGGCGAGAATGAAACCGGAAGCCATTATGAATTAAAGGAAGAAAAGCATGGTAGCGCTACCGGGAATCGAACCCGGGTTTGAAGATTGAGAATCTTCCGCCCAATATATTTAGTCCATGTTATATCAATAGTTTAAGTTAGTAGATTGAATCGACTGTCACCAAATTGTCACCATGCGATCCGCGATGCGAGTGTGAGGCTCTTCGCCTGATTCTCGGTAACTGGTGAAATCGCGATTTGCGACAGTTATGGATGCTTGGCGCAGTAGGCTGGCACGGTGATGCAGGATCGATACACCGTTTTCGATTTCAGACCAACAGAAAGCCGCTTCAACACGCGAATGTGCTAGAGCATCCTCTTGAGAACCGCGAGACTGTTGAGTGCATCTCTCAGTTTGCGATGCTCCTTAGAGTTTGCGATCGGCAATCCCCGTAAGCGTTGGTGGATAGCCTTCTCAGCCGTGTCGATGCTCGCTGGCAACTTGTCCCGGTCAAATTCCATTACGGCGGCTCTATAAACGTCGAGCCAATCCCTGCTATTCTGGCTCACCGACGAAGTCTCCGCGCACAAGCCCTTGCGCAACTAGGAATCTGCATCTGCCTTACAAGCAAATAGGCACCCTGATGCCTACAGTTGAGCAGTAAATAGCGGAGATCAAAAGTTACTGCAGTAATGGTAGGCCCATTTCGGCGTAGGCCACGAAGAGACCATAAATCGGCTCTCAGCGTTTGCTGGTGTAATGGGGATGCTTCACCAACCAACCGAAGTTGACGGAGCCTGGGCTGCGTCGCTCAATCGCTCAGTGGGCTTTTCGAAGGTCATTGGGGCAGTGGAAAGACGATTGCCCGACAGGACACTGTACCTTCGTAATCAGGAGTCAACGGTATTGAGGCGAACGCTGTTCCCACCGCAAAATCCAAGAATGTGAGGCGACTCCTCACGAATATACCTCCTTAGTAGGAGTACCCAATGCCGACATACGAGCCCTCCGTCAAAATGGTTCATGCGTTCCTGGACCCTGAAACACGCATAGCCTTGTCGCTTCCCCTGGCAGCCCTCATCACGGGTGCTTTATCACAGGTTGAGACCACAATCGAACTGACGAACCGAGTTTGCGATTCGGTATTTCACCGTTCAATCAAGACGATGACTGACTCGGCGATTGGTTCCCCAGTTACTCCAGCGATGAGCCAGGATTAACGTAGATCGCCGTAGGGACGACCATTGCTGATCGCCCCCCTGCTCAGCGTTCACTCACGTTATGGCCTGCACGGTCGCCGAGTCGCCAAGCGAGTCAGGACTGTCCATAGCTCCCATCGCTTTCCTCGACTCACTCCGGCGCTGATCCTACGGCTGTTCTAGCCCATTTGAGCCAATTAAAGCGTAACTGGCGCAATCAGGCGTCACTCATTGACCGACGGACTAGTGTAAGAGGGATTTCGACAGCAACCCTCGGGCCGGGCTATCGGCGGCGCAAATACTCCTCAATCAATGCGCGCTCTTCTCCTATGCTGGCAGCGAACTGGATGCGGTAGTCGTCGTTCGACAAGTTTTTTAAGAGCCCTTCCGCCTCGCTAAGCGCCTCCAGATCCTCATGAACAACGCCCAAGTACCCGATGGGTAGCTCGTGTGTTGACATGCCCACTTTGCCCAAAATGAGAACGACCAACTTTCTTCGTGCAAGTTCGTCTTCTCGGGCAAGCTCTAAGGCGCGCTTGAGGTGCTCGTATCCGCCCAACCATCGATGAGGTTCTGAGCAGCCCGGCTCAACCTCGGTCCACTCTAGAAGAGTGGGTTCAACAACACGAAGACGGAGGGGAAATGGGACGAGCATATGTTGGCCCTCCCGTCCATCCGCTCGGTGCAATAGCCAACTGACGAAGCGTCGCCGTGCCTCAAAGGGCGCACGCTCAATAGTCCCAATGAAACGCTCAAGGCTCTTGAATGCCTGTGGCCGAAGCCCGCGCTCGTACTCTGCGCAGAAAGCCGCATAGTCCGTCCAGTCCGGCGACTCGCTCGCCTCAGTCGCGGCTTCCTTGAGAGTCTGAAAGTACTTCTTGCGCCAGAAGTGCATATTGGTGGGGAGATTCAGGATAACAAACGGCGGGATAGGATTACGCTCACGACCAAAAGCAAAGACTCCAGCGGGTTGTACTCCCTCTGGAGTCGACTCTGACATGAGAACTTTGGTAGCCCTGACGGGAATCGAACCCGTATACCTGCCTTGAGAGGGCAGTATCCTAACCGTTAGATGACAGGGCCATGTTGCCGTTGATGCTACTTTCTGCTGCCGTCGCTGAGAGACTTCGTCGTGCCGTTGCCGAGACTCGCGGTGACAACCTTCTGCATCGCGTTGGTGACATCCTCGGTGCTCACGATGTGATACCTGTCGAACACGCTTCGAGTTTTGTGCCCACTGATGCTCATCGCAACACGTTCCGGCACGCCCGCGTTCACAAGATTCCGTACCGAACTCCGACGAAGATCGTGCAACGTCAGCCCTGAGTATATCGGGTCATATGGTCTGCCTTCAACCTCGGTCAACGTGCCGAGGCTAGCAGCAGCACAAGCTTTCGTCCATTCCTTCCTCAGATTTTCGTTCCATCGAACACTCTCCCCGACTTCGGTTCAACCTCTGCGAGCATCATCACAAGTGACGGCGGCAGTGGCAGGACGCGAGCCTCCCCCGTCTTGGTCTGCTCCTCCTCCAAACGAATCGTCCGCTCGTCAAGGTTGACCTGACTCCATTCGATTTGCAACGCCTCACCGATTCGAGTTCCGCAGTAGTAGAGCAGCGTGACGAGTGGACGAAGATGCGTCGGCAGCAGGGCAATGAGTTCCTCGAACTTCTCGACGGTGAGGAAACCTTTGCGTGCTGGAGGTTCCTTAAGAAACTCGATGAATGGGATATCATGAATCTTCCTTGTCCGTTTTGCGATGGTGAGCATCCGTCGCAGACAAGCGGACCGCCGCCCGAGTCGTTTGCCGCTTCTTCCAGTCCAGCACCAATCATCCGAGGACTTCCCGCAAAACGAATTGACCGGGCATCTCCAAGAACGTGGGGTTCAGCAGGTCCATCGGCGACAGAGCGGCCAACCGCTTCAGTTTCGATACGAAGAACTGCTCGCCGCCGCGAGCGATGCTGTTTAGAATTTCTATAAACGTGAGCGGAGAGACCACGAAGTCGAACGATGCTGAGAGATACTGGGCAACGGCATCCCATTCCGATTCTGGCAGGTCCCGAGTGGCGACCTTGCAGGCAACCGATGTCTCGACCAACAGCTTGTTCTGGCCCATGAGCTGGGGCCCTCAAATTGTCACCATGATTGTCACCATGGAGACCTAATTTGGGCTCCTTTGCTTAATCTAGCCTAACATCAAACTATTGAAAACACTACGAATCACTGTCATTTTGTCATTTGGGCGGGCGACATGGAAGGGGCATCTAGGGGGTTTTCTTTTTTTGTGCCATGATTCTGAGCGTATATAGACGTGCAGACAAGATGCGCTACAGATAAGGAGACCCTTATGTCTGATGATCTCGCCAATTTGGAGACCCAAAGATCCAAGCTCCTGGAGGAGTTCCTCCGCTTGGGTGATCTGCGACCAGGCTCCATTACCGCCGTGACCCGACGC
>Ga0137415_10000055_pt1 | contig 84116 bp, 81 predicted proteins | sample CZODoug3_1_1_16f_FD_183082 | JGI IMG/M metagenome (GOLD analysis project Ga0137415, IMG submission 183082) | Vadose zone soil fungal communities from Angelo Coast Range Reserve, California, USA - CZODoug3_1_1_16fungal (Hybrid Assembly) | ecosystem: Environmental > Terrestrial > Soil > Vadose... | reverse complement strand
GTGATGGAGTAGGTGAACGGCATCAGGATGATCGTGAGGAACGCCGGGATGGCGATGCTGTAGTCGTCCCAGTCGATGCCCCGGACCTGGGTCATCATCAGGAAGCCGACCACCACGAGTGCCGGGGCGGCCGCCTCGTTCGGGATGATCGCGACCAGCGGCGCGAGGAAGGTGGCGAGCAGGAACAGCGCGCCGGTGACGACCGAGGCCAGGCCGGTGCGCGCGCCTTCACCGATGCCGGCCGCCGACTCGACGTAGGACGTGTTGGACGACACCGATGCGGCGCCCCCGGCGGCCGCCGCGAGCGAGTCCACCACCAGGATGCGCTGGGCGTTTGGTGGCGAACCCTCCTCGTCGAGCAGCCCGGCCTCCGCCGCGGTGGCGGTCATGGTGCCGACGGTGTCGAAGAAGTCGGCGAGCAGCAGGGTGAAGACGAACAGCAGGGCGGTCACCAGGCCCACGCGGTGGATCGCGCCGAGCAGGCTGAAGTCGCCGAGCAGCGAGAAGTTCGGCACGTCGGCGAACCGCTCCGGTATCGCCGGTACGGACAGGCCCCAGCCGTGCGGGTTGACCGCGCCGCCCGCGCCGACCGCCGGGCCGATCTTGGCGATGGCCTCGATGATCACCGCCAGCACGGTGGCACCGACGATGCCGACGAGGATGGCGCCCTTCACCCGCAGCACCATCATGATGATCATAGCGATCAGCCCGACCGCGAACACCAGCACCGGCCAGCCGGCCAGCTGGCCGCCGGAGCCGAGCTCCACGGGAACCGGTGGCGACTGGGTGCGGCGCACGAAACCGGCGTCCACGAACCCGATCAATGCGATGAACAGGCCTATACCGACGCTGATGGCGACCTTGAGCTCCGGGGGCACCGCGCTGAACACCGCCTTGCGCAGCCCGCTGAGTACCAGCACGAGGATGACCAGGCCCTCGAGGACGACCAGACCCATGGCGTCGGGCCAGGTCATCTTGGTGGCGATGGCGAACGTGACGAAGGCGTTGAGGCCGAGCCCGGCGGCCAGCGCCAGCGGGAAGTTGGCGAACACGCCCATCAGGATCGTCAGCACGCCGGCCACCAGCGCGGTGGCGGTGGCCACCATGGCGAGGTTGGGCGCGTCCCCGCCGCCGAGGAATCGCCCGGCCGCGTCCTTCTGGGTGCCGATGATCAGCGGGTTCAGCACGATGATGTACGCCATCGTGAAGAAGGTGACCAGCCCACCGCGCACCTCACGGCCGAGCGTGGAGCCCCGCTCGGTGATCCGGAAGTAGCGGTCGAGCGGCGACGTCGGCGCCAGCCCGGTGCCCGCCTTCTCAGCCACGGATGGCCCCCTGCCCCTGGTGCGTGATCGGATTCGAGGGAGCGTGCCAGAGATCAGCGCGACGGGGGTAGCGGGAAATCGAAATGTAGTCGGGGTCAGGGTTTGCCGCCGGGCTCCGGACCGCGATAGTCGGGCCGCGACGACTCGTCCATGCCGACCTCGTAGCCGATGTCCGGGTTGAGCTGGTTGTCCGCCACCACGCCTCCGGTGGACAGGTTCTGGAACGAGAATGCCTTGGGCTGGGCCGAGGCGATCTCGTTCTTCTCGAACGTGGCCTGCTGGATGTCGTCCAGCTGCACCGCCTGCGAGGCGTGACTGTCGCAGTAGTTGTTGCGGAACACGAAGTCGCTCGACTCGCCCTCCCCCGAGCCGTCTCCGGCGCTGCTGTTCGGCCCCTCCGCGATCAGGCACTGGTTGTCGATCTGCTCGCACCGGTTGTCGGTGATCACGACGTGCTGACTGGCCGGGCTGTCCGGACCGGTGGCGTAGTTCTGCATGCAGTCGGCGTGCGCCAGGTTGAGGTTGAGCGTGTTGCGGATGGTGTTGTGCACGATCTGCATGTTGGAGCCGAAGAAGCGCAGCCCGTCGACGTCATCGCCCCTCGGCGAGATCGACGTGCTGTTGCGCAGGGTGATGTTGTTCCCGGTCAGCTTGATGCCGGGGGCCCAGCCGTTGACCGAGTTGATCCCGTCGACTGTGACGAAGCTGCCCTCCACCGTAATGCCGCGCACGATGGTGTGGCCGTCCCCGACCACCTCGATGGGCCGGTCCTCGGTGCCGGACTGCCGCAGGATCAGCCGCGTCGTGCCGAGCACGCCGAGCACGCAGATGCGCTGTCCGGGGGCCGCCGAGGACATCGCGGCGTCCAGGCTGTCGCGGTCGGTCGCGGTGACCGAGCAGCCGGTCGGCGCCGGCAGTGGCCGGATCGCGCCCCGTCCGTCCGCGGCGGTGACCGAAACGGGGTCGAGGTCCGGCGGACCCGCGCACCCCGCCACCAATGCGGTCGCGCCGCACAGCGCGACCGAGGCGAACCAGGCTCGACGCATGATTTGCTCCCGGTGTGGGTGTGGTCGGAATGCGGGCGTCAGGCGCCGGTGGCCCCGATGAGCAGTACCTCGGTGAGCAGCGCGGCGGCCAGCCCGACCAGCAGTCCGAGATGGCGGGCGGTTCGCTTTCCGGCCGTGGCGACCGAGGACAACAGCTGAATCAACACGAACAGGATTGCGCCGACGGCAAGTGCATCCACCGCGGTACTCGTGATATCACGGCCCTGGTCACTGCTCGCCGCATCCACCAACAGCCAACCCACAAAAGTACCCAGGATGGTCGGGATACCGGCGACAAGGCCGAGGACCAGCAGATACGACCAGCGCGGCTTCTGCTCGCCATCGGCGAATGGCGCGGCAATGGCCCCACCCACGACCAGGTTCTGCAAGACATAACCGATAACCAGGACCACGCTGACGGACACCCAGTCGTTGCCGGCCATGTTGCCCAGCGCGAGACCCTCACCGAGATTGTGCAACCCGACGCCCACAGCGAGCAATAGCGGAAGATTGCTGGACAGCGCCGAGTAGGCGGTGAGCCCGCCATAGCCCAGCACCAGTCCGCCAATGAACGCAACGGTCAACCAGACAACTGGCCGGGCACTGTCGAGATTGTCGTACTGGCGCAGCAGGGCACTGTTCAGCGGCAGGAACGCACGCGCCAACACATCGCCGAGCAGGTACACCAACACGCCGCTGGCCAGCGAGTTCATCAATACCTGGCCACCGCGCAGGTACCGGGCCAGCGCTATGCCGAGCAAGATGGTCAGCCCGGCGATGGCACCGAGCAGTACGGCCTGTGCTTCACTCATGATTCCGCCGCCCCCCGCACAAGCGCCGGCCGGCCGCCAATGGACACCCGGCACCGATCGCCATATCAATACCATCGAAGGCGATCGGCGGCCACCGCAGACCGGCCTTACGCCGCGTGCAGGCTCAGCGTTGTCGACCGGCCTCGCGGAAACATCGCGGAAACGTCGACACAACGTTGACAACCCGCTCGCGGACCAGCGCTGGATACTGTCACATCCTCGCGCTATTCGCACACACCGGACCGATTGCGGAATACGCTCGAATCAGCTCACGAAAGCGGTTCACCGAGCGCCGGCGCCGCGGTAAGGGCGGGCCCGACGGGCTACCGCAACACGGGCAGCGGGGGGTCGGCAGGTGGGCCGGCGGCCGGCCGGAGTGTCCGGCGGCGGTATCGATCTCGACACGGCTGGTCACGTTCCGTATCCTCGGAGCCGATCACGGCCCCGCGTACTGGCTGCAGTGCGGTTGCACCGGCGGCGGGGCGGGTCTCCGCGTGCGGCGTACCGCGGAGGTCGGGATCTGGGTGCCGCGTTGCCCCGGGACCGGTCGTCGTGCCCCTCGCGTGGTCCCTTGACCAGCCCAGTTCCGAGAATCCGAGGCTCGTGACCTGTGAAGTATTCGGCAAGCATCCGGTCGGCCCCGGCGGCGAGCGCCCGGTGACGGCCCCGCGACGCACCACCCGAGGGCGAGGCACCGGTCGGCGGCGGCCCAGTGCGAAGCAACGGCGCCGGTTCGTCCGCCTGGTGATCATCACCGCCGGCCTGCTGGTCGTCGTGGCGATGCTGATCAGCGGGATGCCACCACCGCCCGTCGTGGGCCCGGCGCAGCCCGCCGACACGTCGGCACCGCCCCAACCCGGCAACTGACCCAGCGCACCACCGCACACCCGGTTTCGTTGCCGCACACCCGCCGCGATGAGTGTGCGGCAACCAGAGTGGGTGTGCGGTTGCTTGGTCAGGGGATGAGGGTGAACTGGTCGGGGCGCAGCGCGGAGTCGGGGACGACGGCCGCGCCGAGCACGATCAGCCGATAGCCGGCGGCCAGCTCCCTGCCGCGCGGCCCGGCCAGGCTGGCGTAGGTGTCGGCACTGACCCGCAGCTCGCTGGGGAACTCGCCGTTCTCCTCCAGCCGCAGCAACTGCGCGCTCGCCGCGTCGAGCAGCGCGGCCAGCGGCTCCACCAGCGGCTCCGCCCGTGGACGCTCGACCCGCGGCACCGCCCGTGGACGCTCGATCGGGCTCACCGCCGGTCCCCGTCCGCCGCGTCGACGAGCGGGGCCGGCGCGCCGCGCTCCATCACCGCCTGCAGCTCGCCGAGGGCGTCCAGCGCGCGGCGCGCCTGCTCGGGGTCCAACCGCTCCAGGCCGAGGAAGTCCGAGCAGATCTCCCGCATGGCCGCGTCGGCGATGGCCCGGCCGCCCGGTTCCAGGCGGACCAGTAGCCCGCGCAGCGTGTCCGGGTCGGCCACCCGGGTCACCAGGCCGACCTCGACGAGCCGGTCGACCTGCTTGCTGACCGCCCCCGAGGTGATCAACAAGCGGCGGAACAGCTCGGTGGGGCTGACTGCGTAGCGCGGCCCGGAGCGGCGCAGGGCGAGCAGGATGCGCAGGTCACCCGGCCCGAGCCGGTGCCGGCGGGCGACCGCGACGAAGGCCCGCTCGATGTGTTGGGACAGCCGCTGCACGGTCGCGGCGACCATGAACGAGGTGACGTCGAGGCCGTCCAGCTCCGCCGACCAGCTGGCGGCGGCGCGCCGCAGGTCGGGGATCGGCTCGTCGGGGATCGGCTCGTCGGGGATCGGCTCGTCGGGGATCGGCTCAGAGATCGAGGACAATCCGACCGCCTTCCGCGCCCGAGCAGCAGACCAGAATGCTATCTCCGGCGGCCCGCTCGGCGGCGGTGAGCACGCTGTCCCGGTGCCGGGGCACGCCGTCGAGCACGGTGGTCCGGCAGCTGCCGCAGATGCCCTCCATGCAGGAGAACGGCACGTCGACCCCCGCGTCGAGCAGGGCCTCCAGGATGGACTCGCCAGCGGAGACGAGCACGGCGCGGCCGGTCGCGGCCAGCTCCACGACCAGCTCCTCATCGACCGCCGCCCCGTCCCGCTCAGCCCGCTCCGGAGCGGCTTCGACGGGCCTCACCCGGCCACCGCGGCACTACCGGGGACGTCGGCGTTGCCGGGGACGAGCGCCTGCCACGGCTGACCGACGGGGATCGTGGTGTCCGGCAGCGAGCGCACCCGGGTGTAGTCGATGACGTCCAGCCCGATCGGGTCCAGCCCGTCCTCGTGGCGGCGCACCGACTCCAGCAGCCGGGCGCGCAGGTGCAGCACGGCCCGGTCGGCGGCGACCACGTGCTCCTTGGTGCGGTCCACGATCGGGCCCATGCTGACGGCGAGCACGGCGTCCTCCTGCTCGATGCCGCCGAACCCGGTCCAGCTCTCGTGCAGCCGGGCGCGGTCCTGGCCGAGCCGGTTGGACCAGTCGGCGCGGAAGTCGCAGTCGCGGTCGTTCCAGAACCGGGGGTCGTCCAGCCCCATCAGGGCGAGGATCCGCCCTCGGTCGATCGGGCGCTCACCGTGCGCGACGATGTAGGTGCTGGTCACGGTGTCGCTTTGGGGTACCTCGAAGACGAAGAACTGGTAGGCCGGGGCGGGGATGATCCGGCCGACCGGGAGCAGCACCGGGGTGACCCGGATGCTGTGCGTCGGCGTGCCGTCCCGCTCCGGCGGGCCCTGGCGTTTCGCCACGTAGTGGTAGCCGAACGCGGTGTCCTCGAGATCCAGCGCCGGCACGTTGTCCGAGACCGCCAGCGCCCCGGGGTTGTCCTCGTCCTCGACCGGGGTGAACCGGTGGAACATCCAGCTGGGGTTGGCCGAGTTGCTGTGCAGGATGCCGACGTGCGAGCTGTCCGTGCCGCCCTCGTACAGCTGTAGGTAGTTGGCCGCGGTGTTCAGCCGGATCACCACGCGGTTGCTGTCTGGGCCGGTCATGAAGCCGTAGCGGGGCGGCGGAGGTTGCCGCTTCGGGTCGCCCAGGTAGGTCCAGACCAGCCCGCCGGCCTCCAGCACCGGGAACGCCGGGGCCTTGAGCCGCTCGCGGAACCGGGGGTTGCCGTGGTTGGGGGTGTCCATGATCGTGCCGTCCACCGCGAACTGCCAGCCGTGGTAGAGGCAGCGGATCCCACAGTTCTCGACCCGGCCCAGCGCCAGCGACACGCCCCGGTGCATGCAGAACTCGTCCAGGATGCCGACCCGGCCGGCCGAGTCCCGGAACACCACGAACGACTCGCCGAGCAGCCTCAGCCGCAGCGGGTCCCCGTCCGGCCCCGGCAGCTGCGCCGCCGTGCAGATCGGCAGCCAGAAGCGCCGGAGCATCCGGCCCATCGGGGTGTCCGGGCCGACCCGGGTCAACGTCTCGTTCTCCGCCGCGGTGAGCATCGCATCCTCCACAACATCCTGAAGTGCAATTCTTCCATGGAAGTTTCCTTCCTTAGAAGCTAAGCTCGGCTCCGACCCGGCGTCAACCACCGTTGAGGGGAAGGCACCCGATGGACGATCTCGACCCGGCGCCCGACTATCCGGGGCTGCTCCGACTCGATGGCCGGGTGCTGGTGGTGCTCGGCGCGGGCGCCGGCATCGGGCGGCAGTGCGCGCACGCGCTGGCCCAGGCCGGCGCCACGGTGGTGTGCGTGGACCGGGAGCCGGCCGCGGCCAGTGCCGTGGCCGGCGAGGTCGGCGGCCACCCGGTGACCGCCGACGTGACGGCGCGCGCGGAGGTGGCCAGGGTGTTCCGGGAGGCCGCCGCCCTCGGGCCGGTCACCGGGGTGGTGGACATCGTCGGCCTGGCGGTGCTGCGGCCACTGCTGGACTTCGACGACGCCGACTACGACCACCAGTTCGACGTGGTGCTCCGACACGCGTTCCTGACCCTTCAGCTGGGCGGCCGCGCGCTGGCCGACTCGGGCGGCGGCGCCATGGTGTTCATCGGCTCGGTCTCCGGGCACACCTACGCCGCCAAGGAGACGGTCTACGGCGCGGCGAAGGCGGCGCTGCACCGGCTGGTCGAGTCGGCCGGCCGCGAGCTCGGCCCGCTCGGCGTGCGGGTGAACGCCGTCGCCCCCGGGTTCACCCGCACCCCCCGGCTGAACGCCCTGCTCGGCGAGCAGCAGTGGGCGGCCGTCGGCGCCGGCATTCCGCGTGGCCACGCCGGTACACCGGCCGAGATCGCCGGACCCGTGCTGTTCCTCGTCTCCGAGCTCGCCAGCTACCTGACCGGGCAGACGATCACCGTCGACGGCGGCATGACCGGCGTCCTACCCGTCCCCTTCTGACGCCGCCGTTCTGCCGCCGCCGTTCTGCCGCAGCCGTTCTGACGCCGACACCCCACCCGGAGCCCCGATGCCCACCACCGCCATCCCGCCCGCGCACGCCGACCTGCCCCGTTGCCCCTTCGCCAACGGCCAGCCCTACGACCCGCTCACCGTCGCCGCCGCCGAGGACCCGCAGCCGTGGCTGTCCGCCGCCCGCGCCGAGGTGCCGGTCTTCCACCACGAGCCCCTGGACCTGTACGTGGTGACCCGGCACGCCGACATCCTGGCCGTGCTGCGGGACCCCGCCACGTTCTCGTCGCGCTACGCCAACCGGTTCAAGCCCATGGACTCCCCTGCGCTGCGCACCGCGTTCCCGCACGGCCATCCCGGGCTGCGGGCGATGACGCTGACCGACCCGCCGGCGCACTCCCGGATCCGGCGACTGGCCAACGTGGCGCTCACCCCGGCCGCGGTGGCCCGTACCGAACCGGCCATGCGGCGGCGCTGCGCGCGGCTGGTGGACGGGTTTGCCGCCGACGGCGAGGCCGACCTGATGGCCAGCTACTCGTCGCCGATGACCGTCCTGATGATCACCGACCTGGCCGGGCTGCCCGAGTCAATGGACCTGGACCTGCACCAATGGGCCCAGGACTACTTCGCCATGACCCTCGGCGCGCCACCGCTGACCAACCGGGCCGAGCGGGCCATCGCCGACCGGGCGGTGCGGATGACGGCCTTCCTCACCGACTTCGTCGAGCGGCGCCGCGACACGCCCCGCGACGACCTCGTGTCCGCGCTGCTGGCCGCCCGCACCCCGGAGGGCGACGCGGCACTGACCACCGCCGAGGTGATCGCGGTCCTCAACAGCCTGCTCGTGGCGGGAGTGGAGACCACGGCGGTGTTCGTGCCGATGCTGCTGCGCCAGCTGCTGTGCCACCCCGAGCAGTGGGCCGCCCTGCGCGCCGACCCCGCGCTGCTGCCCGCCGCCGTGGAGGAGGGACTGCGCCACCAGAGCACCGCGCGCGGCGTGCGCCGCACCGCCACCCGGGACACCGAGATCGCCGGCGTGCCCATCCCGGCCGGCCAGGACGTGTTCCTCACCTACGCCTCGGCCAACCACGACGAGGCAGTGTTCGACGAGCCCGGCCGCTTCGACCTCCACCGCACCCGGGCCGACCGGCACCTCAGTTTCGGCAAGGGCATCCACTACTGCATCGGCGCCCCGCTGGCCCGGCTGCAGTCGGCCGTCGCGGTGCGGACCGTGCTCGACCGGCTGCCCGGCCTGCGGCTGGTCGACCCGGAGATCGAGTGGCTGCCGCACATGACCCTGCCGCGGCCGGCCAGGGTCCGGTTCGCCTGGGACCCCGTGCCGGTCCCGACCGACGGGGCGGCCAGGTGAACCCCGCGCTGGCCGACGCGCTGGTCGGCCCCGGGTTCTACAAGCTCGGCTACGTCACCACCGACCTGAACCGGGCCATCGAGGTGTTCACCGGGCAGCTCGGCTTCGGCGCGTTCGCCCGGTTCAGCCCCACCTTGGCGGTGCGTATCGCCGGCGGCCACACCGGCCCGGCCACCCTGAGCTGCGCGTTCAGCACCGGCCGCGAGCTGGTCGTGGAGCTGCTGCAGCCGCTCGACGGGCTCGTGGACATCTTCCGCGAACCCCTCGAGCCAATGGACCCAGGCGGCTTCGGCATCGCGTTCCACCACACCGGCGTGCTGGTCGACGACCTGGAGGCCACCCTCCGCCAGCTGCCGGTGGCCCCGGCCTGGCAGGCCTGGCTCCCCGGCCGGATGGGCGTCAGCTACACCAAGCTGCCGGGGCTCGGGCACTACGTCGAGCACGTCCAGTACGTCGGCGACGGCGGCGACTTCCTCGCCTCGGTGCGCCGACCGGCGAAGTAGGTCGAGCTCTGCGGCGCGAACGGTCCGAGTCCGGCGCCGCCTACCAGGGCACCGGGGTGCCGTCCCAGGAATGGAACTCGCCGGTCGGGCCGTCGCCGCCCAGCAGCGCCAGCCGGACGGCGCCCTCGGCGGCCTCGGCCGGGTCGCCGGTACTGGCGGCGGCGCGCGCGTTGAGGTCGGTCGCCCGCAGGCCAGGGGCGAGCGCGTTGACCTTGAACCCGTCGCCGACGAGGGCCTGGGCGTAGCACACGGTCAGCGCGTTGAGGGCCGTCTTCGACGACCGGTACGCGGCGGCCCCGCCCGCCGACACGGCGAACTCCCCGGCCGGGTCAGTGCTCCAGGTGAGCGACCCGGTCCCGCTGGAGACGTTCACGATCCGGGGGCTCGCCGAGCGGCGCAGCGCCGGCAGGAACGCGTTGGTCACCGCGATGACCCCGAACAGGTTCGTCTCGTAGGTACGCCGGAAGCTGTCGACGTCCGCCTCGGTGGCCCGCCTGCCGTCGACCATGATGCCGGCGTTGTTGACCAACACGTCCAGGCGGTCGACCCGCCGGGCGGCGTCGGCGATGCTCGCCGCGTCGGTGACGTCGAGCGTCAGCGGCCGGACGTCGCCGCCGATCTCCTCGGCCGCCCGCCGGCCCCGGTCGGCGTCGCGCGAACCGAGATAGACGGTGAGCCCGGCGGCCGCGAGCCGCCGGGCGATCTCCTTGCCGATGCCCTTGTTCGCGCCGGTGACCAGGGCCGTGGAATCGTGGTTCATGGTGTCGACGATGCGTCCACCTGGACCGGCCGATCCAGGGACAACCGATACCTGGCACTCCGGGAGGTCGCACATGCCGAGGCAGGAGTTGGCCCGCTTCCTGCGGGACCGGCGGGAGAACCTGCGCCCCACCGACGTCGGGCTGTCCAGCGGACCGCGCCGACGCACGCCGGGGCTGCGCCGCGAGGAGGTGTCCGGCCTGGCCAACATGTCCGTCGACTACTACGCCCGCCTGGAGCAAGCCCGGGGGCCGCGCCCGTCGCCCCGGGTGCTCGACGCCATCACCGGCGCGCTGCGGCTCGACGCGGCCGAGCGAACCCACCTGTTCCGGCTGGCCGGGGCGACGCCGACGCCCCCAGCCGGGCCGGCGTCCCGGGTCCGCCCGCACGTGGCCGACCTGCTGCGCCGGATCCCCGAGGCCGGCGCGATCGTCACCGACGCCACGTACACCATAATCGCCTGGAACCCGCTCGCCGACGCACTGGTGGGCGACCTGGAGCGGGCGCCGAACCTGGCCCGCCGGCGCTTCCTGCACCCCGAGTCCCGGGCCATGTCCGGTCGCGAGGAGTTCGGCCGGATCGCGGTGGCCCGGCTGCGGGCCGCCCACGCGCGCTATCCCCGCGACGCACGGCTCGCCGGCCTGCTGGCCCAGCTGCGCGCCGGCAGCGACGAGTTCGTCGACATCTGGAACGCCGACCCCGTGCACACCCCGGGCCACCGGACGAAGACGATCGACCATCCTGCGGCGGGCCGGCTACGCCTGAACTGCGACGTGCTCACCGTGCCCGACGACGACCAGCAGGTCGTCTTCATCACCGCCGACCCGGGCAGCGCCGCCGCGCGCGCCCTGCGTCACCTGCGCGCCGCCGCCTGACGGGGTACCCCGAGGTCAGGCTCCCGGGACGAGCATGACAGCGGGCCCGCGGTGCGCCAGGTCCGCGCGCCCGCCGCGAGTGGGCGGGCGTGGCGAGAACCCGTGGCAAGTTGGCATTCCAGCCACTTCTTGGGTCCGGGGACGGCCCCTAGCGTCGGGTCGAACGACGAACGAAGGGGCGTTCACGAGGTGCCCCGTCGCCGACCGCGGTGCCACGGCGTCGTACGTCACCTCGGTGTGCAGCGGCTCGGTCGTGCTGGCGGCGGCCGGCCTTCTGGACGGCTACCGCGCGGCGACCCACTGGGCGATGCGCGAGCAGCTGGCCCGGTTCGGCGTCGAGGTGTCCGAGGAACGGGTATGCGTCGACCGCAACCGGTTCACCGGTGGCGGGGTCACCGCGGGCATCGACTTCGGGCTCACCCTCATCGCCCAAATCCTCGGCGAGGACGTCGCGAGGTTCACCCAGCTCGCCATCGAGTACGACCCGCGGCCGCCGTTCGACTCCGGTTCACCGCACAGCGCGGGCCCCGAGGCCGTGGCCAGGTTCCGCGAGTTCGTCGACGCCGCCGACCGGCTCATGCACGATGCGGTCTCCAGGTGCTGGCCCGGCGGGCCGCGGTGGGCTCCTGACCCGCTGCCGAGCCGGGCCGGCCGAGCCCACGACACACATCGTCGTATCGCCGCACACAGGTTTGGCGGTGTGTGCCGCGGTGTGACGGTGTGTGCGGTGGTCGGCGGCACCGCCGGCGAGAGGTGATCCACAGTTGGTATGTCCGGCCGGGTCGGCGGAGTTGTAGGTGTTGGCATCGCGCACCCTCGGCCACCACCGACGAAAGGCACCGCATGACCACCACGGAGAACACCGAGCTCGCCGAGTCCTGGACGGCGTGGCACACCGAGCGCGAGGAACTGCTGCGCGCGCCGCACGGCTGGCTCAGCCTGACCGGTCTGCACTGGCTGACCGGCGAGCCGTCGGCCAATCCGGACCTGCCCGGTCTGTGGCGGGCCACCGGCGACGGCGGGGTCGAGCTCACCGCGGCGGCCGCCGACGGGGTGCAGGTCGCGGGCGGCACGGTCGACGGCACGGTCCGGCTGGAGCCGACCGACGGGCTGCCCGGTGTCCTGGTGACCGTGGGCGAGCGACGTGTCGAGGTCATCCGCCGCACCGACAGCTACGCCCTGCGGGTCCGCGACCCGCGCGCGATCACCCTGACTGAGTTCGCCGGGGTACCCAGCTACCCGGTGGAGTCGCGCTGGGTGGTGACCGGCCGCTACGAGCCGTACGCCGCGCCGAGCCCGATCACCGTCGACGCGGTCGTGGAGGGCCTGAACCACTACTTCACCGCACTCGGCGAGGTGCATTTCGAGCTCGACGGCCAGGCTCAGACGCTGGTCGCACTGCCGGGCAAGGAGGGCGGCCTGCTGCTGCACTTCCGCGACGGCACCTCCGGCCAGGGCACCTACGGCGGCGGCCGGTCGCTGACCACCGTCGACCCGGCCGAGGACGGCTCCGTGGTCGTGGACCTCAATCGGACCGTCAACCTGCCGTGCGCGTTCACCGCGTTCGCGACCTGCCCGCTGCCGCCGGCGGGCAACACCGTCACGGTGCCGGTGGAGGCCGGGGAACGCAGCCCGCTGCGACCGGATCTGGCCGCCTGACGGCCCGTTCGGGTCCCACTCCGGGGTCGGTTTCCACGACCCGGTGACGGCTCTGCTCCAAGCGGGTGGAGCTGGGTGGCGGTGGCCCCGGAGAGCCCGAAATCGTCAGGGGTGGTTGGCATCGTCTGCTCGTGCCGGGCCCGTCGGGGGCACGGCGGGAGCAGACCGGAGTGACCATGATCGACCAGCGCACCGCCACCCAGCGCACCCGTACCGCACCACCATGGCCGACGACGTGGCCGGTCGAGCAGCGCCTGCCGACGCGGTCGGAGCTGCGGGCCGAGATCCGTGCCAACCGACCACTGCGGCGCCTGGCCAGCCGGTTGCTCGGCCGCCGGGTGCCCCGGTCGGCCGGGCGTGCCGGTGATGACCCGGGCCTGGCCGGCCGGCGCGTACCGGGTGACCGTCCGTTCCAGGATCACCTCGGGCGGCCCCTCGCGGTCCCGTGCTCCGCGAAGTAACGCTGGAACCCTCGGAACATCGCGTCGTAGACGCCCTCGTACCAGACGGCGGCGGTCAAGGGATCCGCGCCGGCCCGCACGTCGAACCACGAGGCGATGTGCACCGCGCAGGTGTTCACGTCGATCGCGTCCACGTAGGTGGTTGCCAGGTAGCCGGTACTGCCGGAGGAGTCCGACTTGGTGTAGTAGATCCGGCGCACCCCGTCGTCCTGATGGAAGAGCCTCTCCTCGACCACGCCGCCGTTGTCGAACAGCATCCGCCGGGTCCTCGGCAGCTCGTGCGGCGCTCCGACCAGCTCACAGGAGGCCAGCGTCGGGCCACGCACGCCACCGTCGTCGGCCGTGAGCCGCCAGCGCGACATCCCGGCCCAGTCGGTGATCAGATCCCAGAGCTCGTCCGCCGACGCCGAGACGGTCGCCGAGCGGTGCAGCGCCACCCGCACGGCCGGCACCTCGGCCGCCATCACCTGGCCTGCTCGCAGCGCAGCAGCGTGGCGGCGCCGCTCTGCTCGGCCGAGACCAGCCGAAGATCGCCGCTGCCGGCCGGGGCGGCGAACAGCCGCCGCACCCCGGCGGTCAGCTCACCACCGATGACCTGGGAGTTCTGCCACGCGCCGACGTCGGTCAGCGTCCGGGACGCCACCCACTTGGGCGCGGTGTTCAGCCGCGTGGCGAACTCGTCGGAGCGGCCGGGCCAGATTCGCGCACACAGCTGCCAGGTCCGCCGCCCCAACAGCAACGCGCCGGTGTCGAGGTGGCTGCCCAGCTTGAACTTATCCCCGGCCACCGCCTCGGGACCGTGCCGGAACGCCCAACCCCCGCCCGCCGTGCCGGCCGACCCGTCGGGGTCGGAGATGACGCCGTCCAGCGTGACGAACTCGATGACGATGATGCGGTTCATGGCGATCCTTCCACGGCCGGTTCGCGGCCCGGTGTGCTTCGTGCGGTGCCGCGGTCGGCAGTACGTACCGGCGGGCGTCGACGAACTCATCGCCCATCGGGAAAGATCTGCCGGAACATCGAGCGGGATCGGGAGAGGACGGCCGACGTGCCCGTCACGATCGGCACGGACTTCACCGAGGCGACCGAACCGTTCCGGCGTGAGCTGGTGGTGCACTGCTACCGGATGCTCGGGTCGGTGCACGAGGCCGAGGACCTCGCGCAGGAGACGCTGCTGCGGGCGTGGCGGGCCCGCGACCGCTACGACGAGCGGCGCGCCGCACTGCGCACCTGGCTCTACCGGATCGCGACCAACGCCTGCCTGACCGCGCTCGAAGGACGGGCCCGCCGGCCGTTGCCGTCCGGGCTCGGCGCGGCGAGCGACGACCCACTCAGCCCGCTCGTCGCGGACCTCGAGGTGCCCTGGCTGCAGCCCCTTCCCGACCGCTTTCTGAGCCATGACCAGGGCGATCCCCTGGCCCGGGCGACCGAGCGGGACGGGGTGCGCCTCGCCATGGTCGCGGCCATGCAGCTACTTCCGGCGCGGCAGCGGGCCGCGCTCGTGCTGCGGGACGTCCTGCGGTTCAGCGCCGCCGAGGTCGCCGCGCAGCTGGACACGTCGGTCGCCGCGGTCAACAGCGCCCTGCAACGCGCCAGGGCCACCCTCGCCGAGGCAACGCCCCACCAGGACACGGTGCGCGAGCCCGACGACCGAATCGTGCGCGAGACGGTCGAGCGGTACATCCGTGCCTTCGAGGCCGCCGACGTCGACACTCTCGTCACCCTGCTCACCGACGACGCCGTGCTGGAGATGCCGCCCGTGCCGCTCTGGTACTCCGGGCGCGTGCCGTACGGCCGGTTCATCGCCCGCGTGTTCGACCTGCGCGGCACCGGCTGGCGGATGGTCCCGACCTCGGCGAACGGCCAGCCCGCCCTCGCCGCCTACTGCCCCGACGCCGCCGGCCCACCCCGCCTGCACACCCTGCAGGTACTCACCGTGACCCGCCGGGGCATCGCCAACAACGTCGTGTTCCAGGACCCCGAGGTGTTCGCCGCTTTCCGACTCGATGCCGTCCTTGAGCCGGGTCGCTGACCACGAAGTGACCACCTGGGTGATCATCGGGACCCTCAGGGCGGTTTTCGCCCCGCCCCACTTGTCGTGGCTTTTAGGCACGACAAGACCCACCTGTCATGCCTAAAAGCCGCGACAAGTCGACAAGGGGGCAGCCGCGCCAGATCTTGTCGCAGCGTCGGTCGGCCGTCGCACTCACCGAACCGCCGGCCGCCGCCCCACCTCGAGCGTCGGGGCCCGACACCTCCGTGGTCCCCGACGGCCCCAAAGGCCTCTGACGCGCCAGGTAGCATCTCGACGGTAGTAGATCTACCTGCCGGCGCGCGGGGCGTGACTCCGCGCGGGCCGGCAGCCGGTGGTGGGAAACGGCGAGAGGGGCGGCCGAATGCGAGCCGAAGCACTCAAGGGTCACCTCGACGCACTCCTGCTGGCCGTGCTCGAACCCGGCCCGGCGCACGGCTTCGCCGTGATGGGCGAGCTGCGCAGGCGCACCGGCGGCACCGTCGACCTGGAGAGCGGCACGCTGTACCCGGCGCTGCGCAGGCTGGAGGAGGCCGGCCTGATCACCGGCACCTGGACCACCGGCCCCGGCCGCCGCCGCCGCGAGTACCAGCTCACCGAGCGCGGCCAGCGGGCGCTCAACGAGGAACGCGGCGTGTGGCGCGACTTCGTCGCCACGATCGGGGCGGCCCTGGCCCCCTCGGCCACCGCGCAGGATGCCCAGGCATGACGCCCGCCGGCCCCCAGGAGATCATCGACAGCTACCTGCGGCACCTGAGGTCGCGGGTGTGGCCGGGGGCGGCGGACCGCGACAGCGCGGACACCCTCGACGAGCTGCGCGACCACCTGCTGTGCGAGGTCGAGCAACAGGTCAACGACGGTGCCGAGCCGCACTCGGCGGCCCGGCATGCCGTCCTCGACTTCGGTCCGGTCGACGAGCTGACCGGCACGCTGCAGCGCGAGCTGATCCGACCCCACCTGCGGCGGCTCGGCAACGTGTTACTGATCCTCGGGCTCGGTGCCGGCGCGAGCTGGACCGGCGTGCTGATGGCCGGCCCGCCGGAGCCGTGGACCGAGCGCACCGAGCCGGGCCCCATCGTGTTCTTCGACTACGGCGGGGAGATCGCGGCCACCGTCACCCTGGTCGCGGCGGCGCTGGGCATCCTGCTGGTCACCGCGCCCGGGCAGTTCCTGATCCGGCCACAGCTGCGCGCCTACTGCCAGCGCTGGTCGGTGCGCGCGTGCGCGACCAGCCTGCTGCTCGGCGTGGCCACGGCGGCACAGCTTGCCGGCTACCTCGCCGTGCGCGCCGTGATCGCCCCAACCTCGCTGGCCTGGACCTCGATCGCCGTCACCGGCCTGCTCACCGCCGCCACCGTGCCCATCCTCGCCAAACCCCTGCGCGCCGTGCTCGCGATGCGACCCGACACCCACCGCGCACCGGGCGGGGCCTACTGAGCACCGGGCCGACGACCCGCCGAGCTACCTCTCGCCGAGCCGATTGGTGATCAGCTCGACCACGGCGCCGTACGGACCTCGTCCCGCCGCAGTGCCAGTCGTTCCCGTTGTGCATGGCTCACCGTCATGATCGGTTCCGCTCGGTCAGACGCCCACTCGGACCGGCCGCAGTGCGCCACTCCAAGCGATGACCTGGTCAAGGGTGGCGTTGAGGGCATCAATCTGGTGCGCACCCGGGTGGAAGGTCGAGAAGTTCTCGAAGTCGGTGTGCAGGGACAGCGCGACCTGCGCCCGCACCGTCGCCACCTGCAGCTCGGACATGATCAGGCGCAGGTGCTCGACCGCCCGGGTGCCACCCACGCCGCCGTAGCTGACGAACCCGGCGGCCTTGTTGTTCCACTCGCCGTAGAGGAAGTCGATCGCGTTCTTCAGCGCGCCTGAGGTCGAGTGGTTGTACTCCGGGGTGACGAACACGAAGCCGTCGAACGTGGCGATCTTCTCGGCCCACGCCCTGGTGTGCGGTTGCGCGTACTGCCCCATCGACGGCGGGATCGCCTCGTCCAGGTGCGGCAGCTCGAACGTCGCGAGGTCGACCAGCTCGAACTCGGCGTCGGTCCGGCGCGCCGCCACCTCGTACACCCACTTGGCGACTGCCTCGCCGTTGCGACCAGGGCGGGTGCTGCCCAGGATGATGCCGATCTTCAGGGTCACCGTCTGCTCCTGACTTGAGTTTTCAAGTGATACTCCATAGTGCGTTCACTTGAGACCTCAAGTCAACTCGCTAAGATCGACCAATGAGCGACGACCCGAACCCGGCCGAGGCAACGCGGTGGCTCGACCCCACCGAGCTGGACGCCTGGATCCCCTTCAGCGGAATGTTGCTCACGCTGCTCAGCTCGCTGGACGCACAGCTGCAGCGCGACGCCAAGCTGAGCCTGTTCGGCTACCTCGTCATGGCCGGACTGTCCGAGGCGCCCGAGCGGACGCTACCGATGAGCGAGCTGGCCCTGCTGGCCAACGGGTCCCTGTCTCGCCTCTCGCACGCCGTGTCGGCGCTGGAGCGGCGCGGCTGGGTCCGGCGCAGCCCGTCGCCGCACAACGGCCGGATCACCCACGCGGTGCTCACCGACGAGGGCTACGCGCACGTCGTCGCGTCCGCCCCGGCACACGTCGAGACCGTCCGCCGCCAGGTCCTGGACGTGCTCGACCGCCGCGAGCTGGAGACGCTCGGCGAGATCTCCCGGCGGATCCTGACCGCCATGACCGACGGCCCGATCCCCGCCCTGCGCCGGCGCAGGGCAGGCTGCGGCTGAACGGAGCGGGCGGCCCACCTACCGATGATGCATCGTGCACGAAAGTAGGATGCGCGGCATGGCCGACCCCGCCGAACCGTCCACCGCGTCCGAAGGCATGCCCCTGACCAGGGCGGGCGCGGTGGCCAAGCGGCTGCGCGAGATGATCACTTCCGGCGAGCTGCCACTGGGTTCCCGGTTGCGGCAAAACGAGATCGCCGCGCGCCTGGGGGTCAGCTCGACGCCGGTACGGGAAGCCTTCCTGCTGCTGGCCCGGGAGGGGCTGGTCCACCAGGACACCCATCGAGGCGCGGTGGTGTTCTCCCCGACCGTGGCCGACGTCCAGGAGAACTACGAGATGCGGGTCGCGCTGGAGTGCCTGGCCACCGAACTGGCCGCGAAGCAGATCGGGCCGGGCCAGCTGGACGAGCTGGACACCTTGCTGGTCCGGCTGGACGAGGCGCCGCGCACCGATGTGGACCTGCACACGAAGGTGTTGAACCGGCGGTTCCACACCATGATCTACCGCGCGGCGGGCCGGCCGAAGCTGCTCGAGATGATCGAGACAATGCGGGACACGGCGACGATCTACCAGGCGCTGCTGATCCAGCCGAGGGTGTCGGAATGCCTGGACGCGGTGCGGGCCGAGCACCAGGAGATCGTCGCCGCGCTGCGCGCGCGGGCCCCGAAACGCGCGGCGCGCGCCGTGCGGACCCACCTAGAACACAACCGCGCCCAGACCATGGCCCGGCTGCAGGCGGACAGAGCCGACTCGGCCTGACCCCCGACCAACCACCCGACTGAGGCCCACCGGCACACCGGGCACCGGGCACCGGGCACCGGGCACCGGGCACACTGAATCTAGACGCGGCACATGAGTTCGAACTCGTGTGCCGCGTCGACAGCGCATGTACAGGGTCGCCAACGTGTGTGCCGCGTCCAGGGGCTGTGTGCGGCGTCCGCTCGCGCGCCCCCGAATGGCCGTCGCGCACCCTCCGGGGTTCCCGCGCATCGTGCGAGGTGCGCGGGAACCACGCCCGATGCGCGGCGATCCCGCGAGGTGGGCGCGAACCCCGGAAGGTACGCGGGAACCACCGGAGGCGGGTAACGACGGCGACCCCGCCGCACCCACGCGGCACCCCTCCCCGCCGCACCCAACGCGGCACTCCACACCGCCACACCCACGCTGGAGCGGGATCCTGGCGAATACCGAGGAGAAGACGGTCATGATCGTCCGGTAGCCCCCGCCGGGCCGTCCGCCACCGCCGGTCGGGGCAGCAGGACCCCCGCCGAGGCGATGGCAAGGACTCCGCCCGCCGCGATGGCGGCGATGCGGGCGGCCGCGAAGCCGAGGTCGAGCCGGCCCGCCGGCCCGGTCTCGCCCGCCAGCAGTACGAGGGCCGCCGTGAGCCCGCCGGCCCACCACGCGTAGCCGGCGGGCCGCAGCCAGGTGGCCCCGACGAGGACCACCGCGGCGAGCAGCCCGGGGTAGGCCGGCCCGTGGGGCACGAGCAGCGCGAGCGTGCCAAGAACGGCTCCCGCCGTGGCGCCCCCGAGCCGCCGCACCCCGCGCCGGGCGGCGTCGTGCCAGGTGTCGGCGCCCGCCCCGACCACGAGCGCGGTGAGTGGCGCCCAGGACGAGTGCGCCGGCAGCAGCGCGGCGGCGAGCAGAAACGCCCCGCCGACGGCGAACCCGACGGCCGCCCCTCGGCGGGCCATCGGTGCCCAGGTCCCCGGCTGCCGGCTCGTCGCGGCCCAGGTCCCCGGCTGCCGGCTCGTCGGGGCCTGGGTCGTTGAGGGTCGGCTCGTCGGGGCCCGGGTCGGCGGTATCGGGCGGCGGGCGAGGGCTGTGAGCCCGACGGCCCAGGCCATGGCGGCGAGCATCGCCGCCGCGAGGACCAGCGCGACCGGTCCGCTGCCGCTACCGGCCGGCAGCGGCACCGCCACCGCGGCGGCCAACGGGCCGGTGGCCAGCACGGCGACGGCCCCCTTGCGGCCGCCGGCCCCACGCAGCCCGGCCACCGCCGCGGCGAGCAGCACGAACGCGGCCCGGCCGAGCCACGGCAGCGGCCCGGCCATCGCCGCGCCGACCGCCGCCGCCACGACGGCGATCCCGGGCACGTACCACCGGGCGGCCCGAACCGCCCGCCGAGCGACCCGGCAGGTCCACGCCGCCGTCAACGCGACCAGCACCGCAACCGCAACCGACGGTTCGGCGACGGTGGGCGCGACGACCGCGAGTGCCGCCGCCGTGGCCGCACTCGCCGCTGCGGCGACAACGGCCACTGCGGCGTCAATATAGTAAGCAGTCGAGTAGTGCATAACTCTAGACTGCGCCTACAGTCGCAAGATTACTACGTGATAGATTACTAACTGTGCACAATCACGAGCGCGACCTGACTGCGGCACCGGAGATCCGCCGCGGTGTCGTCCGACTGTCGAGGCGACTGCGCAGCGCTCGGTCCGGCGATCCGCTGAGCGCGACGAAGGTCGGCGTGCTCGGACACCTGCACCGGCGCGGGCCGAGCAGCCCCAGCGAGATCGCCTCGGCCGACCACCACCGCCCGCAGGCACTGACGCGCGTGTTCGCCGAGCTCGAGACCGCCGGACTCCTCGACCGGGCGCCGAACGAGCACGACGGCCGAGGCGCCATCCTCAGCCTCACTCCCGACGGGGTCCGCGCGCTGGAACACGACATGGCCGAGCGGGACCGTTGGCTGGCGGCCGCACTGGGCGGGTTCTCCGACCTCGAGGTCAGCGTGCTGCAGCTCGCCGCCCAGCTGATGGACCGCCTCGCGGACGCCGACCCGCCGCACTAGCCGTACCCGCCGCCCCACCGGACCACATAGGTCCCGGCGGAGGCCCTAGCGGAGGGCCAGACCTCGCAGCAGCGGCATGACCACCTGGTCGACGATCTCCTCGACGACGCCGACGGGGATCTCGCCGTTGATCAGGACGTACTGCCGGAGCAGGTCCGTGCCGACGCCCGCGATGCGGCGGGTCAGCGCGGCGACCGGGATGTCACCGCGCACGGCGGCGCGGCGCAGCACCTCCAGCATGGGCGGCGTGGTCGGGTCGGCCAGGAACGGCTTCATCGCGCTGGCCAGCTCGGGGCTGCGGACGATCTCGGCGATCAGGCCGCGCGCGGCGGCGCCGGAGGGCCCGACGAGTGCGGCCGCGATCTGGCGCAGCACCGCGAGGATCTCCCCGCGCAGGTCACCGGAGTCGGCGGGCACGATGATCTCCGGCGCGGAGTACTCCAGCGCGGCGACCACCAGCCGCACCTTGCTCGACCAGTGCCGGTAGAGCGTGGCCTTGCCGGCGCCCGCGCGGGCGGCCACCGCCTCCATCGTCATCGCGGCGAAGCCGTGCGCCTCCAGCTCCTCGAGCACGGCCTGGCAGATGGCCCCGCGCAGCTCCTCGCCGCGCCGGCGGCGTCGCACCGAGGTCACTACGTCCTTGTCCACGTCAAGCACCCTAGGGACCTTAATCCCCACATCCCGATTCGGACGAAACACCGGTACCTTCTAACTGAGACGAAAAGTATCTTATTCAAGACAGCTGGTCTCGGCCGGAGCGAGGGATCACCACGTGGAAGGCATGCCGCCGCCACCCAGCAGCACCGCTGGGCCCGCCCCGGCCCACACCGGCCCCTGGCTGGTGCCGCTGCTCGTGCTGGTGTTCGGAATGTTCATGTCGCTGCTCGACACGACGATCGTCAACGTGGCGATCCCGAGGATGCAGGCCGACTTCGGCGTAACCACCACGGACATCCAGTGGATCGCCACGGCGTACACGCTGACCCTGGGCGTGGTCGTGCCGCTGAGCGGCTGGCTGGGCGACCGGTTCGGCCACGCCAAGGTCTACATCTGGAGCATGCTGGGGTTCGCGGCCACCTCGGCGCTGTGCGGCCTCGCCTGGGACCTGGGCAGCATGATCGCGTTCCGGATCCTGCAGGCCGCGCCCGGCGGCATCCTGCCGGTCGTGGCGATGGCCATGCTGTATCGGATCGTGCCCAGGGAGAAGATGGGCATGGCGATGGGCATCTTCGGCATCGGGGTCAGCTTCGCCCCGGCGCTCGGCCCGACCCTGGGTGGCTACCTCGTCGAGTACGTGGACTGGCGACTGATCTTCTACATCAACGTCCCGTTCGGGCTGGTCGGCGTCGTGGCCGCCTACGCCCTGCTGCCCAGGGCCGGGCAGAGCGTCCGGCTGCGGTTCGACTGGTGGGGGTTCCTCACCATCGGCACCGGCCTGTTCGCCCTGCTGCTGGCGTTCTCCAAGGCCGAGGACTGGCACTGGGGCTCGTACCGGATCCTGCTGCTGCTGGTCTTCGGGACGATCCTGCTCGCGCTGTTCGTGGTCATCGAGCTGGAGCGCGACGATCCGCTCATCCAGCTGCGCGTGCTGCGAAGTTGGCCCTTCGTCAACTCACTGCTGTTGATCACCGTGCTGATGGTCGGCCTGCAGACGATCCTGTTCTACCTGCCACTGTTCCTGCAGAACGGCCAGCGCATGGAGGCGTTGCCGACCGGTGTGCTGTTGCTGCCCGAGGCGCTGGTGATGGGCGCGCTGATGCCGGTGGCCGGCTCGCTCTACGACAAGTTCGGCCCCCGCTGGCCGGCCGCGATCGGGCTCGCCATCGCCGCGTACGGCACCTACCTGTTGTGCGGCATCACCGCGAACTTGACCCAGGAGCACGTCGTGCTCTGGACCTGCGTCCGCGCCGCCGGCAACGGTCTGGCCCTGATGCCGATCATGACCGCTGGCCTGGCCGCCATCCCCGCCGAGAACACCAGCTCCGGGACGACGCTGAACAACTTGGTCCAGCGGGTGTCCGGTTCGATCGGCCTGGCCGCGATGACCGTGATCGCCGACAACCGGCAGAGCCAGATCATGGCCGACCGCTCGGGGCTGCTGCCGGCCTCGTCCAGCCTCGTCCAGGTGCAGCAGGCGCTGCAGGAGGGCAGCACCGCGCTGTACGGGATCTACCAGCAGCTCTCACTCCACGTGATGGCCGCGGCGTACAGCGACGTGTTCTACGTCTGCGCGATCGTCTCGGCGGTCGGGGTGTTCCTGGCGCTGGACATGCGCAAGCCCCAGCCCCCCGCCACGGCGCCGCAACCCGAGCCCACCGCGCCCGCCGCCACCGCGCACCACGAGCCCACACCCGACCCGACGCCCGCCGGCGACGACGCCCGCGAGCCGGCCGACGCAATCGTCAGGGCGTAACGGCCGAGGGCGCCTTGTCCCGGCCGGTCCGAGCCATGAACGCGATGCCGACCAACACGGCAAGCGCAAGCCCACCACCGACCCATCCGGTACCCCAGCCCAGGCCGGTGCGGCGGACCGGGGCGGCCATCCAGTCCGCGAAGGACGCCCCCACCGGACGCGTCACCACATAGGCGAACCAGAACGCCAGAATCGAGTTCATGCCGAACTTCCAGTACCCCACCGCGGGAATTGCCATGATCAGAATGAACAGGAACGCGGACACGAGATAGCCCAGCCGCCAGGTGCTCGCGGTCAGGTCGCCGGCCGCCGTGCCGAGCGCGAACGTGGCAACCACGGCACCCCAATAGAACAGCTCCCGGCGCCGGGTGTAAATGCTGTGTATCGACAGCGTCCTCTCCGACCGGTACCACCAGAGGAACACAGCGGCGAGAGCGACTGCATAGAGCGTCGTCGACCACGGCAGCGGGACGCCGACACCATGCACCACGTCGGCCGCCATGGTGCCGAATATGCCAACAGTCGCGACCGTGATCCAGTATGCCCAGGTCGAGTACCGGCGACAACGGAGCTGCACCAGCAGCGCGGCGGCAAACGCCGCCGCACCCGCCAACACGGCCGGAACGTGCCCGATGAGGTGACCGAGAAAGTCGGACACCGACTCCCCCATCGCCGTGGTGAGGAGTTTTGTGACCCAGAACGCCGCCGTCGCGTCCGGCACTTTCGTGACGATCCGCGACGTCCGGCTCTCGATCGCTATCTGATCAACACCAGGCTTCTCCATTGACCTAGCCTGACAGTCGAAAATGAGAGCCGTATAAGCGTCACTGAGAAATTCTAAGAGCTAATGTCGATCAATTTTCGAGCACAATAGGAATATCCGAACAGCTTCAAATAAGACCCCGGCCAACCATTGACCACGGCCACTCGACGCGGGAACCAGTGCAACAACGAACCATTTCCGCGATGACTACACCTAGAACACCTACTGTAGCCAGTCTACATGACCCGTAGGCGAGGCTCGGGACGCCAGTGCCCTGTACTAGCTCCGGCCGAGCTGGCGCAGCAGGCCGATCGCCTGGCGCGCCCCGACCTCGTCCTCGTCGCGTCCGCCCTGCGTCCGCAGATGCTGGCAGTACGCCTCGGCCGCGGTCGGGTCGGACGCGCCACCCATCACGTGCTCGGAGAGCCACTGCAGGTACCGGCTCGCCTGGTCGGCGCACCGCCGCCGCTCCTCCTCGGAGAGGTGCCGGCGCGCGAGGTGCGCACTCAGCAGGTCCAGGATCGACTCGACGTTCATCCCCCACCCCCATGGTCGCCCACTCGATTGTTTGGTTCCCGCCGAATCTGGGTACCGGGTGGCGCGGTCGCAATGCCTCGCTCGGCGTGCCCGCGCCGAGCCGGTCGTGGGAGCCCAGCCCGGCGCGGCCGTGCGCCGAGCCGCACAGGCGAGAGGGGCGGGCGCGCCGGAACACCCCGCCCCTCTCGCCACCACGACCAGGTCCCGGTTCGGGACATGCCCGAACTCACCGATCGCCGGCCGTGGTCAAGCGCGCCGGGGCCGCCTGGGACTCCGCCGATCCGGTGCCCTCGCCGTCGCGGTAAACGAGTCGGAAGACGCCGATCGCCAGTTCGTCGCCGTGGCACAGCACGGCGGTGTCGACGGGCTGGCCGTTGCGATAGGTGCCGTTGAGCGAGCCGACGTCGGCCACCTCGAAACCCTGCGGGTGGGGCCGAATCTCGGCGTGCCGGCGGGATACCGTGACATTGGCAAGGGCGATGTCGCACCGGGAGTCCCGCCCGAGCACCAGGACCGCCCCGGGATCTAGGACGAACCGCTGGCCGGCATCCGGTCCCCGCCGGATCTCCAGCACGGCCGCCGCGGCCATCGACACATCACGCGCGGCCTGCCGGGAGTCCGGCTCGGGCGCGGCGGGCGCCACCGTGTACGCGGTATCCGGCTCTTCCATCCAGCCGGACCGGGAACCGCGCGGCGAAGCGTGTGTCATCGTTTCTCCAATCGAGTCCATCGGGTTCAGTCGGTCGGCTCGGACGGCACGTAGCTGGCCAGCCGGGCCCGCAGGTCACAGGGACGCACGATCGGCGGCTTCAGTTGGCCGGACCGCTGACCGCGCAGCAACGTCCGGACGAACACCACCACCTCGTCCGGCTCGGGCAGCACATCCTCGCCCAGGTAGGCCAGCATGATCAGGTCCTCGCCCGAGCTGGTCTCCACCCCCAGCCCCCACCCGTGGTGGGCGTCCCAGACCACGGCCACCTCCCGGCCGGCAAAGTCGGGCAACCGCGCCGGCAGGGCCAGGTAGGCGCCCGCCCGTGGGCGCGGCACGTGGCACACCGCGCCGGGCCGCACCTCCAGGCCATCCGCAACGGCCCGCACGTAGTGACGCAACCCCTGCTCGGCTACCTCTTCGACAACTTCCATGCCGGTCACCGCGGTGAAACCTTCACGCCGCCAACCCCCACCTCTCCGGGTCGCCACCTCACAGAACGCGCAGCGTCGCCTACTCTCAGCAACCACCAACCACGTAACTCAGGTATCTACCCAGCCGGGCCACTGACCAAACCCGAGGGTTCGAACGCCGATCCGGATCCCGCTCAGCCGGCGCCGGCCGTGATGCAGTCGAGCCAGGTCAGCGCCTCGTCCCAGCCGAGCTCCGCGCGCGAGGCCAGCTCCCGGAGGCTCTCCGCGGTGAGCCTCGGGTGGTCCGGGGACGAGTCGAGCAGCAGCAGCGCCTCGGCGCGGTAAAGCCAGGTGTCCTCGGAGCGCTCGGGATAGCTGGTCTCGTCGAACGCGATCGACGCCATGACCGGGGTGGCCACCGACGCATACTCGGGATAGGCGCCGAGATAGCGCAGCAACGCGACCGTCTTGCCCAACTCGGTCTCGCTCCGGTCGTAGTGCAGGGCGGAGCCGTCGATCGCCGGCACCTGGGCCTTGAGCTCACAGACCAGGCCCCGCATCTCCGGCACGGTCGGGCCGTCGGACCACTCCAGGTGCCAGCCGCTGTACCGTCCATCTCGGCCGTTGCCCCACCAGGCGCATTCGACCCGCACTCCACTGCGCCGCTGCAGCAGCGCGACCAGCCGAACCGCCTGCCGGGACCGGGACGTCACCGCGACCCCCGCATCGCGATCCCCTGGCCCGCCGGCACTGTGGACCAACGCGGAATCAGCTGCACAACCACCACGAACACCTAGACCTTGACATCGCAACCAATTCAAGTCCGGGCCGGCCGCGTCGCCAAACCTATTTCGCGCGCCGGCTGGCGTCCCGGCACCGCACACACCGTCATAGCGCGGCACACATGGCCAAACCTGTGTGCCGCGGCACCGCGGTGTGTGCGGTGGCGGGGAGGGGGCGGCGGCCCGACCGGTCAGAAGTCGGCGGCGAGACCCTGGACCCCGACCATCTGCCCGCTGCTGACCTCGTCCCGGATCGACTTGATCCCCTCGTACGCCGGCCCGTGGTAGAACGCCTCCCAGGTGGCCCGGGACGGGAACTCCAGGAGCACGAGCCGGGACGGCTCCCAGTCCCCCTCGTAGACCGTGTGCTCGCCACCGCGTACGAGATAGCGCCCACCCGCCGCCTCTAACGCCGGTCGGACCTGGTCCATGTAGGTCCGGTACCGCTCGACGTCCCAGATGTCCACATCGAAGATGACGTAGTACGGCCCGGAGGCGTCGCTGCCGGCCGAGACGGTGGTCATGGCCGCTCCGGGGCGCGAGGGGACAGGACCCCCGATCGTGCCACCGCGCGCCCCGCCGGACATCCCCAAACCCACGTACGCGCGACCTGCGGCAAGGGTCCCGATCCCACGGCGTCGCCGTGACGGCGGGCACCGGTAGCCTCGCCGATGTGCGCGCGGCGCTGTTAATCATCGACATGCAGCAGGCCATCGTGCCGCACGTGTGGCGGGGCGCGGAGCTGGTCGACCGGATCGCCGCGCTGGCGGATTCGGCCCGCGCCCAGGGTGTTCCGGTGATCGCCGTGCAGCAGACGGAGGCGGCCGGTACCCCGCTCGGCCCGGAGCAGCCCGGCTGGCAGCTCAGTCCTGGGCTCGGCGTGCGTGACACGGACCCTCGGGTTCGCAAGAGCGCCACCGACGGCTTCTTCCGCACCGAGCTGGCGGAGCTGCTGGCGGCCCGGGACGTGGACACCGTGGTGATCACCGGTGTGGCCACGGACTACTGCGTGGACGCCACGGCCCGCTCGGCGCTCAGCCACGGTGTGCACGTCGTGCTGGTCAGCGATGGACACGCCCCGGCAGCCGAGGGCGACCCCGACGCCGGGCTCACCCCCCGGCAGATCATCGACCACCACAACCGCGTGCTCGGCAACGCAACCCACCCGGGCGGACGCCTGCACCTGTGCGCCGCCACCGAGGTGTTCCGCTGACGTTGTGGCGATCTGGCAGCGATCACCGGACGGTCGGCGCAGGTCCTCGAGTGTGGCGGCGACGCCGGCAGGTCGGACCGGGCCGGCGAGCGGCGCGCCACGCTCGCCGGTGGCGGGTCGCCGTGGCGGCCGGACGCCGGTGGCGGGTCGCCGTGGAGGCCGGTCGCCGGTGGCGGGTCGCCGTGGCGGCCCGACGCCGTGGTGGCCGGCACACGACCTGGTGGCCGGACGCCGTGGTGGCCGGCACACGACCTCCGGCGTTGACACACCGCCTCCGGACACCGCACAGCAGTTCTAACTGATGTGCGGCGTCCGAACACCGTGTGTCAAGCCGCGAACTCGTGTGCGGCCGCCGGACCCCGTGTGCGGCCGCCGGACCCCGTGTGTCGCCGCCGGCGCCCGTCTAGACCGGCGTCATCGCGGAGACCAGCCAGCGGCCGGCCACCTCGGTCATGGTCAGCCGGACCCGGCTGCCGCTGATCGACGGCGCGGGTGACCCGGCCGACTGCGTGGTCTGGTTCAGGTACAGCAGGGTGGTCACCTCGCGCGGGGCGGCGGTCACCACCGCGGCGGCCACCACCTGGGCGTGCGTGGAGACCTGCTTCTGCTTGGCGGCCGGCGCGACGAGGGTGCTGGCCACGTTGCGGAAGTCCGCCTGGAACGGGCCGGTGATCAGGTCCGACGCCGCCGCCAGCTGCGCGTCCACGGTGCGGCTGTCGTAGGACAGCAGGGCCACCGCCGCGCGCCGCGACGCCGCCAGCGCATCCTGCCCGCCGGCCTGGGTGGCGCGCTGGCCGTCGGCGGCCCGCCACAGCACCACCGACCCGCCCGCCAGCAGCACCGCGGTGACCAGCAGCGCCACCCCGACCTGCCGGGCGTTGCCGGCCAGCCAGCTCGGCAGTGCGCGGCGCGCCGCCCAGCCGCTGGCCACCGCCGCCCAGCCGCGACGCGCCGCCGCCCGGCGGCGACGCAGCCACCCGGGGTGGTCCATCGGGTCGGTCCCCTCGCCGGTCACGGTACAAAGCTCACGTCGGCGACCAGCCAGCGGCCGGCCTCGTGCCGCACCACGAGCCGGAGTCGGTAGTCGCGTGGCGTGCCGCCAGGGCCGGCGGTATTGCTGACCTGCGCGGTCGCCGCGACCAACACGGTCACCGTGTCGGCGCCTGCGCTCTCCACCCCCGCCTCGGTGATCGAACCGGTTGACTCCACCTTGGCCTGCCGGACGGTGTCGAGGAACGGCTTCGCCCGCTGGTCGAACTGCGCGCGGAACGTGCCGGTGGCGCCGTCGAGCATGCGCTGGATATCGCGGTCGGCGGTACGGAACGAGAGGGTGGTGAGGTTCAGCGTCTCCTGGCGGGCGGCCTGCACCGCGGCCGACCGGTCCGCCCCCGTGCGCCACGCACCGAGCACCCGGACGGCCGGCACCGCGGCAACCACCAGCAGCGCGAGCACCGCGGCGGCCAGTACGGCGAGCCCCACCGCCCGCCGCCAGCCGAGCGTCATCGGCCGGCCGGTCCCGCCCGCCGAAGCCTCCGAGGCCTCCGGTGCCGGGGCAGCGGCCGGCGCCGGCCGGGACGGCTCGGCGGTCAGGGTCTCGGCGGTCAGTGTCCCAGTGGGTCGAGCAGCAGGTCGCGCCACGATGCCTCCCCACTCCGGTGTGCGGTGCCCACGCCGCCCAGCACGAAAAGCTGCCCGTCCGGGCCGAGATAGCCGCCGGTACCGCGGTCGTAGCCGGCGATCCCCGCCGGCGGGTGCGCCGCCGCGGCACCACCCGGCGGCGGGGTCTGCCCGGCGGGCGGGAACGGGCTGTTGCCGCCCTCGGCCCGGAAGCCCCGCCCGTGGCACTGCTCGACGGTGGCGGCGCGCTTGCCCGGCTCCTCGGGGCAGGGTGCGTTCCGGGCGCCCCGGACCGCGCTCGGGTCGTTCGGGGGCAGCTTGCAGTACAGGTTGCTCGGGGTCCTGGTCACCGAGAGGTCCTCCACGTCACGCCGGGAGGACACCGGCAGGAAACCCAGCGTGCAGGGCGGCGGGTCGTTCACCGTGGCCTTGAAGTCCAGGTTGGCCGAGCCCTCGGCGGTCAGTGGCAGCGTGATCGTCTGCAGGGTCGTCACCACCAGGGGGTAGAGCACGAGCACCTGCCGCAGCGCCGGGTTGTAGGTGACCCCGACCTGGCCGACGCTGACCAGGTTGTCCAACAGGATCGGCAGCGTCGGCTCCAGGTCCTGGAACAGCTGGTCGGTCTGCTCGGCCAGCGGCTGGCCGGTCGCGAGCAGGGTGCGCAGGTCCGGGTCGCTGTCGCGGACCCGCGCGGTGAACGAGGCCAGGTCGTGGGTCAGCGCGCGGATCTGGGCGCTGTCCGCGAGCTGGGTGTCCAGCACCGGCCCAGCGTCCGCGATCAGGGTGCGGGTGGGGTCGATGTTCCGCTGGGCCTCGGTCACCAGGTCCCGGGTGCCGTCGAGCAGCCGCCCGAGGTCCGGGCCGGCCCCGTCGAACGCGCGGTACGCCTCGTCGATCACCGAGGTGAGGTCCTGCTTGGGCACGCTGGCCAGCAGCGCCTGCACCTGGTCGAGCAGCGGGCCGATGTCGGTGGGTAGCACGGTGCGCCCGACCGGCACGGTGGCCCCGGCCGGCAGGTAGGGCGCCCGCCCGGTGGCGCTGGCGAACTCGAGGTACTGCTCGCCGGCCGCCGAGACGCTGCGGATGGCCGCGGTCGAGTCGGCGGGCAGCGGCGTCGCGTCCTGCACCACCAGGTCCACCTCGGCGCCGACCGGGGTCGCCCGCACGGCGTTGACCTGGCCGATCTCCACGCCCCGGTAGAGCACCTTGGCGTTCGCGTAGAGCCCGGCGTTCTTGGCGAAGTCGACGGTGAGGTGGTGCACGCCCACACCGAGTACCTCGGGCAGCCGCACGTACACCAACAGCATCGCGCCCACGCCGAGCACGCTGACCAGCACGAACACCACCAGCTGCACGCGGATCAACCGGGAGATCACCGGCCACCCCTTCCCTGGTCGGTCGCGGGCACGTCGGTCGTGGGCACGTCGGTCGTGGGCAGGTCAGTCGCGGGCAGGTCAGTCGCGGGGGCGCCGGTCGCGGGCGGGCCGGCTGCCGGCACACCTTCCAGCGGCAGCCGCAGCGGGTCGCGGGCCGGCGCGCCGGGTGCCCCGCCGGCGCCGATCGTGCGTGCGAGCACACCCTGCAGCGCGGACAGGCTGCCCTGCAGCGGGGTGCCGGACAGGAACCCCCGGTCCAGGGTGTCCAGCTGGAGGTCGGCGGTGACCCGGATGTTGGCGAAGTCGCCGCGCACCGCGTTGCGGAACGTGGTGAGCGGGAACGGCACCGTGCCGGCGAGCAACAGCGAGTCCGGCAGGGCCCGCCCGGCGTCGGCGAGCGCGCGCAGCGTCGGCTCCAGGTTGTCCAGGTTCGCCACCAGGTCGTCGTGGCTGTCCCGGACCACCGAGTCGGCGACGTCCCCGAAGCGCCCCAGCGCGTTGAGGGTGTGCACCAGCTGGTCGCGGTTGTCGTTGAGGGTGCGCAGCGCGGGGTCGAGCCGGTCGATGGCCCTGCCGAGCGTGTCCCGCTGAGTGTTCAACCGGGTGCTCAGCCGGTCCAGCCCGTCGATCGCCGCGACGATGTCCGCCTGCTGCGTGTCCAGGCCGCCGACGAACGTGTTGAGCTGGTCGAGCAGCCCGCGCAGGTCGGTGGTCCGGCCGGACAGCGTGGCGTCCAGCTCGGTGGTGATGGTGCGGACCTGCGCCAGGCCGCCGCCGTTGAGCAGCAGGCTGAGCGAGGCCAGCACGTCCTCGGTCTGCGGGTAGCTGCCGGAGCGAGCCAGCGGGACGGTGTCCCCGTCGGCGAGCCGGCCGGTCGGCGGCTGGCCGGGGGTGGGCGTCAGCTCGATGTGCTTGGAACCGAGCACCGTGGTCTGGCCGACCGTCGCGGTGGTGTTCGCGGGCAGTGCGACATCGCCGTTCAGCCGGACGGTGACCAGCGCGTGGTCGCCCTCCACGCGCACGTCGGCGACCGTGCCCACGTCGTCGTCGCGCACCATCACCGGCGAGTTCGGGTCCACCCCGGTGACGTCGCGGAGCTGGATGCGCACGGTGTACGCGCCCTCGCCGCGCCCCTGGGTGCCCGGCAGCGCGAACTGGTTCAGCCCGTCGAAGGCGCAGCCGGACACCGCCAGCCCGACCACCAGCCCGACCACCAGGCCGACGAGCGCCGCGCGGTACCGCCGCCCCCGGCTCACCGGGTCCCCCCGAGCGGCACGAGCAGCCCGGCCAACTCGCCGCCGGGCGGTGCCCCGCCGGTCAGCGGCAGCGCCGGGGCACCCGAGCCGAGCGCGGGCAGGGCAGGGCCGGCCGTGGTGTCGCGGCGGGGTACACCGCCCGGCCGGACCACCGGGTTGACCCCGATCGGCGGGTAGTTGACGGCCAGCCGCTCCAGCAGCGGGCCCAGGTACTGCTTGCACAGCGCCGTGGAGCCGCGCGGGTCGTGGCTGGCCGCGTGGGCCAGCCCGCTGCACACCAGCTCGGCCGGCGACTGGAAGTTCGACGCGGCGAGCGCGCCGGTGAGTGAGCCGCTGGCCGGGTCGTAGATGTTGTAGAAGTTGGCCAGCGCGGTGGGCGCGTTCATCAGGATGTTCTCCAGCTCGGTGCGCTGCCGCACCAGCACCGACGTGACCTCGCCCAGCCCGTCCACGGCGTCGCGCAGCCCGGACCGGTTGTGCTTCACGAAGTCGGTCACGTCGCCGGCGGCGGAGTCCAGCGCGTGCAGTGCGCTGGCCAGGTTGTCCCGGTTGTCGTCGAGCAGCTTCGACACCGAGGCCAGCCGCCGGGTGAACTCGTCGACCAGGCTGTCGCTCTGGCGCAGCGCGGACACGAACACCTGCAGGTTGCGCACGGTGCCGAACAGGTCGCCCCGGCTACGGGATAGCGTGTCGACCGCGTCGGACAGCGCGGTGAGCGTCTCCCGGAAGTGCGTGCCCTGGCCCCGGCCGGCCTGCGCGCCCGCGGTGACGAAGCCGGACAGCGCGCCGTCGCGGTCGGCGCCGTTCGGCCCGAGCGCGGTGGTCAGCCGGGACAGCTGCGCCTTGATCTGCTCCCAGTCCACCGGCACCTCGGTGCGCTCCACCGGGATGCTGGCGTCGTCGGCGAGCGCTGGGCCGCCCGTGTACACCGGCGTGAGCTGCACGAAGCGGGCGGTGACCAGGGTCTGCGCCACCAGGGCCGCCCCGGCTCCGGCCGGCACCCGGACCCCCGAGTCGTAGTGCAGCCGCACGGCCACGCTGGCGCCGTCGGGGGTGATGCTGTCCACCTTGCCGACCGGCACGCCGAGCACCCGCACCTCGTCGCCGGCGTACAGCCCGAGCGCGCTGGGGAAGTGCACGGTGAGCTGGTTGGGGTGTGCCGAGGTGAGCCCGACCGCGGCGCCGACGGCCAGCGCCACCACCACGGCGGCGGCCACCCCGACGGTCCACCAGCGCCGCTTCGGGGCCGCCGGTCCGTCCTCCGGCTCCGTACCGTCCTGGGGCTCGACCGAGCCGCGCCGGCGCCCACCCGAGCGTCCCCGCCGCCCGGCCGGCCGGGTTTGCGGCGGGGTCGGCAGGGTGGCCAGCGGGGACGGCGGACCGGAGCCCTTCGGCAGGTAGTCGATCAGCGGGCTGAGGTTGCCGGCGACGACGTTCGGCACGAAGGCGTTGAACCACGGGCCGCTGGCCACCGACTCGCCGAGTGCCGTGGCGAACGGGCCGAGCCCCTGAATGGCGTCGGCCAGGTCACCGGAGTCGCGCTGCAGCAGGTCGAGCACGCTGTTGAGGTGGTCCAGCGCGGGCGGCAGCGAGTCGCGGTTGTCCTTGACCAGCCCGTGCAGCTGGTGGGCCAGCGTGGACACGTTCAGGAAGATCTCGTTGACCACCGCGCGGCGCTGCTGCACCTCGTCCAGCAGGTCACTGCCGTCGGCGACCAGCCGGGTGATCTGCCCGCTGCGCTGGGCGAGCACCCCGGTGACCCCCTCGGCATGACGCAGCAGCTCGGCGAGCGCGGCGTCGCGGGAGTTCAGGGTGCCGGACAGCCGGGTGACCCCGTTCAGCGCGGCCGGCACGTCCGGGGTGACCGCGTGCAGCGTCTCGGCGAGGGTGTCCAGCGAGCTGGCCAGCTGCCCGGTGTCCAGGTCGCGGACCTTCTCGGTCAGCGTGCCGAGCACGTCGGTCAGCTGGTACGGGGCGGTGGTGCGGGACGCTGGGATGACCGCGCCGGCGGCGAGCTGGCCGTTGCCCCGCGAGGTGAGCCGCACGTTGCGGGTGCCCAGCACAGTGGCCGTCTTGATCTCCGCTGTCGTCAGGTCGGCGAGCCGCACGGCGCGGTTGTTGACCCGGAAGCGTACGGCGACCTGGGAGTGGTCCAGCTCGACGGCCCGCACCGAGCCGACCTTGAACCCGCCGACCGTGACGTCGTCGCCCGGCGCGAGGCCGCCGGCCTCGACGAACTCGGCGGTGTACTCGGTACCCGCGCTGAGCAGCGGCAGGTTGCCCAGGTTCACCGACAGCACGGTGAGCACCACCAGCAGCGCGGTGCCGATCAGCCCGATCTTTACCGGGTCGCGCTCGCTGAACCGGATCATGACTTTCCTCGGCATCGGGTGGTCTCGGAGTTGCTGCCGATCTCCGGGGAGAACAGTGGCTTGCCGTCCGGCCCGGTGACCTTGACCTGCACCGCGCACAGGTAGAAGTTGAAGAAGCTGCCGTAGGAGCCGAGCCGGACCAGCCTCGCGTACGCATCGGGCAGCTGGGTGACCACCGAGTCCACCGTGTCGGAGTTGTCGTCCAGCACCTTCGCGGTGCGGCCGAGCTCGTCGATGGTGCCGGCCAGCGGGTCACGGCCGTCCTTCAGCAGGTCACCGAGCGAGTCGGCCAGGTCGTTGATGTGCCCGAGCGAGTCGCCGATGTGCTGGCGGTCCGCGCTCAGCCCGCTGATCAACTGCTGCAGCTGGTCCAAGGTCCCGGACAGCTGGGCGTCGCGCTGGTCCACGGTGGCCAGCACCTGGTTCAGGTTCGTGATCAGGCTGCCGATCACCTGGTCCCGGTCGGCCAGCGTGCCGGTCAGCGAGGCGGTCTCGGCGACCACCCGGTCCACCGTGCCGGACTCCCCCTGCAGCACCGCGACCAGGTCCCCGGAGAGCTGGTTCACCTGGGCCGGATCCAGGCCGGAGAACAGCGGCTGGAACCCGCCGAGCAGCGCGTCCAGGTCCAGCGCCGGCGCGGTCCGGCCGATCGGGATCACGGCCCCGTCGGGCAGCCGGTCGACCGGCCCCGGCCCGGTCACCAGCTGCAGGTAGCGGTCGCCGACCAGGTTCTCGTAGCGCACCAGCACCCTGGTGGCGGCCAGCACCGGTACGTCGTCCTGCACGGTGAACGCCACGTCGATGACGTTGCCGGCGGTGACCGAGATGTCCTGCACCTGGCCGACCCGCACCCCGGCGAACCGCACCAGCTGGCCGTTCTTCAGCCCGCTGACGTCGGTGAACTGCGCGTGGTACGTCTGCTCGGCGCGGAACCGGGCCTGCGCGAACACCACGAACACCAGGCCTAGCCCCAGTGCGGAGACCAGCACAAAAACGGTGAGCTTGATCAGCTCGGCACGCACGCGCATCACCGTCCCCCGATCGGCGGCGGGGCGGCGGGCGCCTTCGTTGCGGGCAGGCCGGGCGCCGGCGCGGACGACCGGGGGCCGAACACCTGGGGGCCGAACAGCTGGACCACCAGCGGCGGGTCACCGGGTTCGAGGTGGTTGTCCCGGTACGGGTTCACGTGGCTGCCGATGTCGGTCTGCACGTACGGCGCCGGGACCTGGTGGGCGCCGAGCAGCGGCAGCCCGTGGCAGGCCGGCGGGTTGTCGGCGCCGATCTTGGGCAGGTCCTTGCCTGGCTGGTACGGCGGGGCGCCGGGCAGGAAGCCGACGTTCAGGTTCAGCGCCGGGTACTTGCCGCCGATCACCGGTTCGAGCAGTGTGCGTGCGTTGTCCAGGCCGCGGATGAAGCAGGTCAGCCCGGGTGAGTAGTCGGCGAGCAGCCCGGTCGTCGGGCGCAGCAGGTCCATCGCGTCGGGCAGGTCGTCGGCGTTCTCGTCGAACACCCGGTGTCCGCTGTGCGCGGCGTCGGCCAGCTCGGGCAGCAGCTTGTGCAGGTCGTCGCGGCGGTCCACCAGGGTGTCGCCGGTGACGGCCAGGTTGTCCAGCAGCCCGATCAGGTCCGGGGTGACGTCGGCGTAGAGCTGGCCGACCTCGGCGGCGGCGGCGAAGTCGTGGCGCAGCGCTGGCACCGACGGGTTCAGCTGTACCAGGTAGGCGTTGAGCTGGGACAGCGTGCCGCCGAGCTGGTCGCCCCGGCCCTGCAGCGAGCCGGCCAGCGCGGCCAGGGTGACGTTCAGCTTGGCCGGCGCCACAGCGTCGAGCACCTGCGTGAGCTGGTCGAACACGGTGTTGACCTCGGCGGTCACCCCCCGGTTGTCCAGCATCGCACCGCTCGTCAGTGCGACCGGGCTCGGGTGCGCCGGCGGGGTGAGGTCGACGTACTTGGCGCCGAACACGGTGGTGGGCACGATCGCCGCCGTCACGTTGGCCGGGATGATGGCCAGCTCGGCCGGGTCCATCCGCAGCCGCAGCACGGCCGCATCGGCACGCAGCTCGACGGAGCCGACGGTGCCGACCGGTACGCCCTGGAACTTCACCTTCGCGCCGGGCAGCAGGTTCAGCCCGATCCGGTCGGTGGTCAGCGACACCGGGGTCATGCGGGTGAACACGTTGGCGTAGCGGCCGATGGCCACGGCCACGATCAAGGCGATGACCAGCAGGAACACCGTGCCGATCAGCGCCTCGCGAACCCGGATGGGGGTAGTCGGCATCCCCGTCACCCGGAGAAGTTGAACGTGTCGGTGCTGCCGTAGAGCAGGAACGAGCCGAGCAGCGCGACCCCGACCACCGCGACCAGTGACGCCCGCACCGCCCGCCCGACCGCGATGCCCACCCCGGCCGGTCCGCCGGTGGCGGTGTAGCCGTAGTAGCAGTGGATCAGCATCACGATGGTGGAGATGGCCAGCGACAGGGCGAACGAGTTCAGGATGTCGGTCCGGATCAGGAACGTGCTGAAGTAGTGCTCGTAGGCGCCGCCGGACTGCCCGTACAGCGTGACCACGACGAGCTTGCTGGCGAAGAACGCGACGATGATCGCGGCGGCGTACAGCGGCACGGTCACCAGGAAGCCGGCGACCAGCCGGGTGGTGACCAGGAACGGCAGCGACCGGACCGACATCACCTCCAGCGCGTCGATCTCCTCGCTGATCCGCATGGCGCCGATCTGCGCGGTCGCGCCGGCGCCGATGGTGGCCACCAGGCCGAAGCCGGCGATGGTCGGCCCGGAGATGCGGATCTCCACGAACGCGGCGAAGAACCCGCTGAGCACCTGGACGCCGATGTCCTTGAGGTTGTTGTAGCCCTGCACGCCGATGATGCCGCCGACCGAGAAGGTCAGGAACGCGGTGACCACCAGGGTGCCGCCGATCACCGCGAGCGCGCCCGTGCCGAGGCTCATCTCGGCAATCAGCCGCCAGATCTCCCGCCGGTAGCGCCCGACGGCCAGGTGCAGGTAGCCCAGTGCCCGGCCGTAGAAGATCGCCTGGCGGCCCAGCTCGGACAGCACCCGGCCCGGGGCGCCGAGCGCATGGAGCAGGGTCGGCGTGCGCCGGAACTCGGTATCGGTCATCGCTTCCCCGTCAGACGATCTGGAACTGGACGAAGCTGATCGCGACGTTGGCGAAGAAGAGGATCATGAACGCGTAGACGACGGTCTCGTTCACCGCCGCCCCGACGCCCTTGGGACCGCCCTTCACGGTCAGCCCCAGGTAGCAGGCGACCAGGCCGGCGATCACCCCGAACACCACCGCCTTGATCACGCTGAACACCACCTCGGTGGTGCCGGTGAGCAGCGTCAGGTTGGCCACGAACGCCCCCGGGCTGGAGTGCTGCAGGTACACGGCGGTGAAGAAGCAGGCCACCAGCCCGACCACGTCCACCACCGCGGTGAGCAGCACGGCCAGCAGCGTGGACGCCACCACCCGGGGCACCACGAGCCGCTGGATCGGGTCGATGGCGAGCACCCGCATGGCGTCGATCTCCTCGCGGATGGTGCGCGCGCCCAGGTCCGCGCAGATCGCCGTGGCGCCCGCCCCGGAGATCACCAGCACGCTGATGATCGGCCCGAGGTTCTGCACCACGGCCAGCCCGGCGGCGGCGCCGCTCAGATCGGCGGCGCCCAGCTCGAGCAGGATCACGTTCAGGTAGAAGATCACGAACACGCAGTAGGCGATGGACACCAGCACGGCGGGCACGAACGAAACCCGGACCACGAGCCAGGCCTGCTGTACGAACTCCCGCCACTGGAAGGGCGGCTTCACCGCGATGCGCATCGTGTCCAGGCAGAACGCGTAGAACGCGCCGACCGGACGGACCACCGACGCCGCTCGGCTGGCCACGGAGACGGCCATCGTCCTCCCTCGCTCCCGGCTCCACGGCCGGCTCCACCGCTGGCTCGGGTACCCGCGCCGGCAACCACTGGACTTGTCCCGACCAACGAAGCGCCGCCACGGGGGTTACGTATTTCGATCTAACTTTAAACAGAACTTGCTCAGCGTGACTGTGAGCTGAGGTTCCGCTCCGCGGCGGGCAACGGCCGGCGTCGCCCTCTCGATGACCGGCCTCTTGCGGACACTTTTCCGCTGATCAAGTGCCTAGCAGCGACGACGGGAGGCCCGCGCGACGGGCGCCGTGGGTTCAGCCGGCGGCCCGCTACACTCGACCGTCCACTGCGACGCCGGTCACGTCTGCTCAAAATAAATCGCTATAACTTTTCTGGGCTGGGAGCCGGCGGGGTCGTCGCGGCGGCCGTCGGGGCAGGGTCGGTCGTCGGGGCGGGCTCGGTCAGGAAGTCAGCCGGGCGCCGCTCCCGGAGCGCGGCCAGCCCCTCCCTCAGGTCGGGATGGCGCAGCGCGGCGTTCATGTCCGCCACGGAGCGGGTGTAGGCGGTGCCGAGGTCCAGCGCGGCGTCCTGGAAGACCTGCCGCTTCATCACCCGCAGTGACTCGGCCGAGCTGCCCCTGGCCAGGCCCTCGGCGAACTCCACCGCGCTGGCCAGCACCTCACCGGGCTCGTGGCAGCGCTGCGCCCAGCCGAGCCGGCTGGCCTCGGCGCCGTCCAGCACCCGGGCGCCGTAGAGCAGCTCCAGCGCGGTGGGCACCCCCACCAAACGGGGCAGCAGCCAGCCGAGGCCGTACTCGGCGGGCAGCCCCAGCTTGGCGAACGACGTGGTGATCCGACAGTCGCGCGCGGCGAACCGCAGGTCGGCGTAGCTGGCCAGCACGAACCCCGCGCCGGCGCAGGCCCCGGTCAGCGCGGCGATCACCGGCGTGCCGATGGTCAGCGGGTACGCGTGGTTGTGCCGCAGCTGCTCGGGGGTGCCCTCCGGATAGGGCGGCAGCGGGAGCCGCTCGGCGGTGTAGCGGCCACCGTCGGCGGAGATGGCATCCAGCGCCCGCGCGTCGGCGCCGACGCAGAAGTCGCCGCCGGCCCCGGTGAGCACGACCACCCGCACGTCCGGCCGCGTGTGCGCGTGGTGCAGCGCCCAGCGGTACTCCACCGCCATCCGGCCGTTCCAGGCGTTGCGCCGGTCCGGCCGGTTCAGCCTCAGCACGGCGACCCCGGCCCGGACGGCGAACTCGATCTCGGTGAACTCCGCTGTCTCCATCGACCGCTTGTCCATCGACCGCTTGTCCATCGACCGCTTGTCCATCGACCGCGCCTCTCGCCTGACTCGCCAAATATCGATACAGGATACAGTGATATATTTCCGATTCTTAAGGCCGTCCGGGGTGAGGTTGCGCCTTCCGGAGCTCTTAATCGCTCTATTTTTTCTTCTCCGACGCCCGGAGGTTGGCTCGTGAAGCTGCGCGGACGGCACGCCCTGATCACCGGGGCCTCCCACGGCATCGGCGTCCGGCTGGCCGAGGAGTTCGCCGGCCGGGGCGCCCGGGTCACCGTGCTCGGCCGGGACGAGGCCCGGCTGACCGAGGTCGCGGAGCGGGTCGGTGGCCACGCGGTGGTTGCCGACCTGGCCGACGGCGACGCCCTGCGGGACGTCGTCGAGCGGGCCGAGCAGGGCCACGGGCCGCTGGACGTGCTGGTCAACAACGCCGGCCTGGTGCTGGTGGCGCCCAGCTGCAAGGCCACCGCCGGCGAGGCCGCCACGCTGATGACGGTCAACGCCGTGGCCCCGATGGAGCTGTGCCGCCAGGCGCTGCCCGGCATGCTGCGCCGCCGGTCCGGCCAGCTGGTCAACGTGTCCTCGCTGGCCGGGGTGAGTGCGGTGCCGGACCTGGCACTATACGGCGCCAGCAAGGCCGCCCTGCACCACTACACCTCGATCGTCCAGCGCGAGCTGCGCGGCACCGGCGTGACGATGAGCCTGGTGACCCTCGGCGAGGTGGCCGGCACCCGGATGATGGAGCAGGCCAGGGAGTCCGCGACGATCGACGCGGTGTCCCGGCGGCTGGCCAGGGTGCTGCCCGTGCTCACGCCGGAGGCGGCGGCCCTGGCCATCACCGACGCCGTCGAGCGCGGCACGCTGGTCGCCACCATCCCGCGCCGGCTGGCCCCCGCCGTCGCGCTGCGCAACCTGCCGAACACGCTGCAGGACCTCGCGTTCCTCGGCCTGCGGCACTGAGCCGGGCGTTGTGCCGGGCGTTGTGGCTCGGGTGGCGGGCGTTGTGGCGGGCGTTGTGGCTCGGGTGGCGGGCCGGGGCCGAGCCGCCGGTGACCCCGCCGGGTGCGCCCACCTACGTCGGTATCGGCCAAATCGGTCATAGAATGACCGCAAGTCGCCGCCCGCCCCGGGATCGGCGGATTCCCCGGAGGGGAGCACATGTCGGAGCCAGCACCCGCCGGCGCACTCCAGGTGCCCAAGGCGGCCGAGCTGGTCGCCGCGCAGCTGCGCCGCCAGATCGTGATGGGCGAGCGCGCGGAGGGTGAGCTGCTCCCGCCGGAGCTGCGGCTGATGACCGAGCTCGGGGTGTCCCGACCGACGCTGCGTCAGGCGCTGCGCATCCTGGAGAACGAGCGGCTGGTGCGCATCCACCGGGGCCGCAACGGCGGTGCCCGGGTCAGCCGGCCCTCGGTCCGTACGGCCGGCCGACACCTGAACAACCTGCTGCTCTACCAGGGCGCCACCCTCGACGACGTGCACACCGCGCGAATGCTGCTGGAGCCCGCCGCGGTCGCCCGGATCGCCGGCACGGTGTCCGCCGAGGACATCGCCGCGCTGCGCGCCTCGGTGTCGGCGAACCTGGCCAGCACCGAGGGCGCCGAGACCCGGCGGATCGGGTCGGAGTTCCACATCCAGCTCGTCGAGCTGACCGGCAACCGCTCGCTGGTGCTGTTCGCCCGGCTGATCTCCGGGCTGCTCGACGGCGCGCTGGCCCGGCACGACGCGGAGCGCCTCAAGCAGCGGATGCCGTCGCAGTCCAGCGGACTGATCGACGACCACTCCCGGATCATCGACCTGATCGAGGCCGGCGCCTCCCGCGAGGCCGCCCGGCACTGGCGCGAGCACCTCGAGGCCGTACACCGCCAGCTCCGCAAGTCCATCAATACGGACCTCGTGCTGGACATCGAGCCCTGACCCGAGCTGCCCGCCGCCGCTCGCGGCGCACCGGCCACACACAAGTTCTCGCCGCGGGGATGCGTGCGGTCGGCGGGGGTGTGCGGCTAGGCGTGGTCGGGTAACCAGTCGGCGAGCAGTTGGCGCTTCTGGATCTTGCCTGTGGGGGTGCGAGGGAGCTGGTCGAGCACCTGCCAGACCACCGGGTACTTCTGCCGCGCGAGCTGATGGCGTTCCAGGTGCGCGAGCAGCACGGCCTCCCCCGGCCAGCTCCGCCCGGGGCGCAGCGTGACGAACGCACCGACCCGCTCGCCGAGGCGCGGGTCCGGCAGCCCGACCACGGCCACCGCCTCGATGTCCGGATGCTCGCCGACCAGCGACTCGATCTCCGCCGCCGAGAACTTCTCGCCGCCGCGGTTGATGATGTCCTTGAACCGGCCCTGGATGGTGACCCAGCCGTCGGCGTCCACCACGCCGATGTCGCCGGAGTAGAACCAGCCCTCGGCGTCGACCGAGGCGGCCTGGTGCGCCGGGTCCAGGTAGCCGAGCATCAGCTTCGGGCTCCGGATGCGCAGCTCCCCCGGTGTGCCGGCGGGCAGCGGCGCGCGGTGCTCGTCGACGGCCTGTACCTCGGAGCCGACGTCGACCTTGCCGTCGGTGCGGGTCCGCCGATCCAGCGGGTCGCCGGGGTGGCCGGAGGTCAGCGTGGGCGCCTCGGTCATGCCCCAGGCCCGCCAGGCGGTCACGCCCAGTCGCTGGGCGCGGACCACCACCGAGTCCCCGGTCGGCGCCGCCCCGGTGTGGAACATCGAGATCCGGTGGCCGTCCGGCTCGCGCTCGTAGCGGTCCAGCAGCTCGGCCAGGAACACCGGGGCGCCGATCGCCAGCGCGACCTTCTCCTCGGCGCAGGCGCGGGCGGCCACCTCGACGTCCCAGGACTCCAGCAGCACGGTCGGCGCCGCGGTCAGGCAGGGCAGCAGCGTGCACGCGACCACCGCGCCGATGTGCGGGACCGGCGCGGGTACCAGCACCGGCTGCTCCGCGCCGAGCAGCGCCTCGTCCCGGTAGCTGCGTGCCTCGGCCAGCAGGGAGCGCGACGAGTGCCGAACCCCCTTCGGCTCGGACGTGGTGCCGGAGGTGAACAGCAGCAGGCAGCAGTCGTCCGGCGCGGCCGGCCAGTGCGGCGCCGGCTGGTGCGGCGCCGGCAGGTGCGGCGCCGGCAGGTGCGGCGCCGGGACCGCCGCCGCACCGGACAAAATCCCCGACTCACCCTGACAAGATCCCCGACTCGCGGGGAAGTTGGTGGGGAGCGGGGTCCAGCCGGGGACTTCGGCGCCGACGGCGTAGCGGGCGGCGGGTTCGTGGCCGAGGGCGGCGAGTACCGCGTCGATCTCCTGCGCCGGGCGGCGTTCGCCTCGGGCGGCGGCCGCTATCAGCGCGGCCGGGCGGGTGAACCGCAGGATGTGCGCCAGCTCCCGACCTCGGTACATCGGCAGCACCGGCACGGCCACCGCGCCCAGCTGCCAGGCGGCCAGTAGCACCACCAGCAGCTCGATCCGGTTCGGCAGCTGGGCCACCACCCGGTCGCCGGGCCGCACCCCTCGGGCAGCCAGGTCGGCGGCGGCCGCCCGGACCCGGCCGTGCAGCACGGCGAACGTGTAGTGCTCGGTCGGGCGGCCGGGGGCGGCGATCGCCAGCGCCGTGCGGTCCGGCCAGCGGGCCGCCGCCGTCGGCAGGGACCAGCCCACCGAGGCCGCGCACCAGAGTCCGCGCGCCAGGTAGTCCCCGGGGCCGGTCACCGCCCCACCCCGGCCGGCTCGCCAGCCGACCCGGCGGACTCGCCAGCCGCCCCAGCCGGCTCGCCAGCCGCTCCGGCCGGTTCGCCGGAGCCGGCCCCGGCGGAACCGGCCTCGACGGCCGCAGCGGGACCAGTCCCGGCCGGCTCGGCGGAACCGGTCTCGGCGGGCTCGGCGGCCAGCGCGCGGGCCAGCGCGGCGGCCCTGGGGCGGTCGACCTTGCCGTTCGGTACCCGGGGCAGCTCGGCCAGCAGGAACACCCGGTGTGGCCGCTTGTACGGCGCCAGCCGGGGGCGCACGCGCGCCAGCACGGCCTCGGCGGTGGGCGGGGCCGCCGGGTCGCCGACCACCAGGGCGACCGGGAGCTCGCCGAGCCGCTCGTCCGGCACCCCGAGCACCACGGCCTCCCGGACGGACGGGTCGTCGGCCAGCGCGGCCTCCACCTCCTCGGGCACCACGTTGAAGCCGCCGCGGATGATGATGTTCTTGAGCCGCCCGGTGAGGTAGAGATAGCCGTCCTCGTCGAGGCGGCCGAGGTCGCCGGTGCGCAGCCAGCCCTCGGCGTCGAGCGGGCTGTCCGCCGCGGCGCCCAGGTAGCCGACGGTGGCCGAGCGGCTGCGCACCCGGATCTCGCCCTCCTCGCCGGTGGCCGCCTCGGCGCCGTCGGCGGTGACCAGCCGCAGTTGCACCCCGGGTAGCGGGCGCCCCACCGAGCCGGGGCGGCGACGGCCGGCCAGCACGTCCCGCGCGCTCTCGATGGAGATGCCGCCGAACGCCTCGGTCTGCCCGTACGCCTGCAGCACCGGCACCCCGAACCGGGCCTCGAACTCCTCGCGCAGCGCCGGGGTGAGCGGCGCGGTGCCCGAGGACACGTACCGGACCGCGCCGAGGTCCTCGCCCGGTTCGAGGGTGTCTAGCAGGATCCGCAGCATGGCCGGGTTGATGGTCAGGTTGTCGATGCCGTGCCGGTCCAGCAGCCGCTTCGCGGTGCGCCCTTCGAACTTGCGCAGCAGCGCCACCGAGCGCCCCACGTAGAGCGCGAACAGCAGCCGGACCACGCCGGCGGTGTGCGAGAGCGGGTTGGCGATCAGGTTCGGCGGCTTGCCGGGGTCGGCCAGCGGGGTCGGGCCGGTGTCCCGGCGGAACGCCGACACGGTGGCCCGCAGGTTCGACCAGGCGTTGTCGTGGCTGAGCACCACGCCCTTGGGCTCGCCGGTCGACCCGGAGGTCAGCAGCACCAGCGCCGGCTCGCCGCCGACATCCCCGGCGGGCGGCCGGTAGCCGCCCGAACCGGCGGAGCCCAGGTTCTCGACACCCGGCTCGCCGTCCGGCCCGACGCCCGACGAGCCGTCCGCGCCGGCGCCCGGTCCGGCGCCCGGTCCGGCGTCCGGAGCGAACCGGGCGAACGAAACCACCGGCACTCCGACCGCGCCCGGCAGCGCCGCCGGGTCCTCCGGGCCGCACACCACCGCGGTGGCACCCATCGCCCCGACCACCCGGGCGACCTCTGCCGCCGGCGCCGCCGGGTGCATTACGACGGCCGCCGCCCGCCGGCCCCACACCGCGCACACGGCCGGCAGGAACCGCTCGTCGTTGCCCACCCGCACGACCACCCGCTGACCGGGCGCCACCGCGTCGAGCCGGTCGCCCAGCGCCACCGAGGCGGCGGCCAGCCGGGCGTAGCTCCACGGGCCGTCGTCCTCCACGTGCAGGAAGCCCCGGTCCGGCCCTTCGGCCAACCGCCAGGCCAATAGGTGGGCCAGCGAGCCCGTGGGTTCCCTCTGCGGCACCCGAAGCCCTTTCGTCGAGGGTCGTGAGTGGCGAGTGGTCCGGGGAGACCACTCGCCACTCACGACGTCAGCCGGCGTGGTACTTGATGGTCTTGAGCTGGGTGTACTCGTCCAGGCCCTCGGCGCCGTTCTCCCGGCCCAGCCCGGAGCGGCCGCGCCCGCCGAACGGCACGTCCGGGTTCGTGTAGCCGGGGCCGCCGTTGATATCCACGGTGCCGGTGCGCAGCCGGCCGGCCAGCTCGAACGCGCGCCCGGCGTCCCGCGACACCACGTGCCCGGCGAGCCCGTAGGCGCTGTCGTTGGCCAGCGCGACCGCCTCGTCCTCGGTGTCGAACCCGATGACCACGGCGACCGGGCCGAAGATCTCCTGCTGCGCCACCGGCCAGGCGTTCTCCACCTCGGTGAGCACGGTGGGCGGGTAGTAGAACCCACCGGGCGGCACACTGCCGACGGTCGGGCGGGCGCCGCCGGCGAGCACCCCGGCACCGGCGCGCACCGCCGCCTCGACGTGCCCGGCGACCCGGTCCACGGCGGCCGCCCGGATCAGCGGCCCCATCGTGGTCGACGGGTCGCGCGGGGCGCCGAGCACGACGCCGTCCATAGCGGCGCGCAGCCGGGCCCGGTACTCGGGCAGCACGGAGGTGTGCACCAGGTGCCGGGTGGCCAGCACGCAGCCCTGGCCGGCGTGGGTGGTCACGTTCTGCGCGCCGATCCGCGCGGCCAGCTCCAGGTCGGCGTCCGCGCACACCACCAGCGCCGACTTGCCGCCCAGCTCGAGCAGCACCTTGGTCAGCCGGGGCGCGGCGGCGGCCAGGATCAGGGCGCCGACGGTGTCCGAGCCGGTGAAGCTGACCAGGTCGACCCGGCCGTCCCCGGTCAGCGCCGCGCCGACGGCCGCGCCGCCGGTGACGACGTTGAGCGCTCCGGCGGGCAGCTCGGCGCGCTCGGCGGCCTCGGCCAGCAGCAGCGCGGAGTACGGGGTGAACGGCGACGGCTTGAGCACCACGGCGTTGCCGGCGGCCAGCGCCGGGCCGAGCTTCATCACGTTCTCCAGCAGCGGGAAGTTGTACGGGGTGATCGCCGCGACCACCCCGTACGGCTCGCGGCGGACCGCCCAGCCACCCAGCGTGGCCGGCCCACCCGGGCGGGCGGTGACCACGGGCGCCCTGGCGGTCAGCTCCGGGCGCCGCGCCGCCTCCGCCCAGTACTCGAGGTGCCGCAGCGCCAGGCCCACCTGCTGCCCCTGGGCCAGCCGCAGCGGGCAGCCGGTCTCGGCGACGACCACGTCGAGCAGCCGTCCGGTCGTCCCGGTGAGCACCTCGTGCAGCCGGTACAGCGCCTCGCTGCGAGCCCTCGGGGTGGCATCCGCCCAGGTCCCGGCGTCGGCGGCGGCCCGGGCGGCGGCCAGCGCGGCGGCCACGTCGGCCGGGCCGGCGTCCGGCACGGTGCCCAGGGCCCGCCCGGTCGACGGGTCCAGCACGGTCTCCGAACCCGCGCCGGACGCCTCCCGCCAGCGGCCGCCGAGGTACAGGGCCGCGCGAGGCAGCACCCCCTGGGCGAGGTCGGGCAGCGTATCGGTCACGAGGTCGATTCTCGGCCCCACGGACCGTTCTCCGGTTCCGGCATGCCGGGCAGCAGGCCGTGGTCGGCGGGTGGCGCGGGGAACTCGGGCAGCCCGCGCTCGCGGGAAGGCAACCGCACCCGGATGTCGCCGCGCGCGGTCTTCTCGTCCAGCTGGTTGGTGCACTGCACGGTGCACACCACCTCGGGCCACTCGCCGGAGCTGTCGACCGCGGTGACCGAGCCGGTGATCCTGGTCAGGTCGCCCAGCACGTTGAACCCGGTGATCCGGTCGTCCATCGCGACCAGGATCGCGTCGTCGCCCATCCAGTCGGTGACCACCTGCATCATCCAGGCGTTGCGCAGCATGCCGTAGTCGTAGGCGCGGCGGGCCCCGACCGAGCGGGCGTACTCGTCGTCCCAGTGCACCCGCATCGCGGAGTCCCAGGCGCCGTCGCCGTTGCGCGAGTAGAAGCCGCCCATCCGCTGCCGGTTCTGGTAGCCGAGCCGGTACGGGAAGATCTCGCTGCGCCCGTTGCCCTGCAGCCAGGCGATGACGTCGCCGGTGATCAGCGGACCTCGGTAGCGGGGTAGGAACTCACTCCCCACCTCGACGTCCTCGCCGTAGCGCGCCTCGGCGCCGCGGATCGACTCCAGCGCGTAGTGCCGGTCCACCTCCAGCAGCTCGTCCTCGGTGTAGATGTGCTGCTCGGGCACCGCCTGCAGGGTCCGGTTGCGCTTGGCGGCGGTGTCCCGCTCGGTGTGCACGAAGTCGGCGTCCCAGATCGCGATCAGCTCGCCGCGGTCGTTCCAGTACACCCGCCGGCGCACCGTCACCGCCGACCGGCCGCCGAAGCGGGAGCGCTCCTTCTCCTTGACGTCCACGTAGAACCGGCGCACCCACAGCCGGTCGCCCTCGCGCACCGGGTTGAAGTAGCGGATGTGGTCGCCGGCCCAGAACATGTGCACCCCGGCCAGCGCACCCTTGCCCCGGCCCTTGTCCTCCGGCCGGCGGGGCAGCTTCGGGGTCAGCCCGGCGCCCTCCAGGAAGCCGGGCGGCGCGATCACCCCGCCCCAGCGGCTGGTAGCGGCGTGCTCCGGGTCCACCCACAGCGGGTTGTCGTCCCCGAAGCCGTAGGCGTAGTGCCGAATGCCGTCCCGGGTGGCCTCCTCGTTCCAGGTGGTCCACCGGGTGTACGGCCAGTCCAGGCCGATCTTCTCGCGGAACTTCTCGATGCCGGCGGTGCTCAGCCGGCCGAACTCGTCCGGGGCGCCCGGCTCTTCGCGTTCGGCACGTGCGGTCGTCATCAGCGCTCCTCGTCGTCGAATAAATCGTTACATGTTTTCTCGATTTATCCAAGTGCTGCGGCAACCCGAACTCGTGATCATCAGGACACCGGGGCTGTTCCGGAGGCCCGGAAACAGCCCTCAGGTCCTGCTGATCACGCCGGACGACAGCGGGGCCCCGGGGGCGCGGGGTCAGTGCAGGTGCACTGTGCCGGCGCCGCCGTCGACGGTGACCCGCTGGCCCTCCGCGATGTGCTCGGTGCCGGTCTTGACGTTCACCACGCACGGGATGCCGACCTCGCGGGCGGCGATCGCCGAGTGCGACATCGCACCGCCGACGTCGATCACCACGGCCGCCGCCTCGAAGAACAGCGGCGTCCACGCGGAGTCGGTGCCGCGCGCCACGATCACGTCGCCCTCGGCCAGCTCGACCTCGTTGGGGTCATGCACGATCCGGGCCCGGCCGCTGGCCACCCCGGGCGACCCACCGACCCCGGTCAGCGAGGCGATCCCCGAGCCGGCCGCGCCTCCGACCCCGGCAGCGGAAACAGCCGCCGACTTCGGGGGCAGCACGCCCATCTCCTTCCACCGGGCGGGCCCGATCTCGGCCAGCCGACTCGGTTCGACGTCCAGCATCTCCGGGATGTGCAGCCGGGCGGAGCACTCCAGCGTCCGGCGCCGGCGCGCCACCGCTGCCCTGAGGTCGGCCGCCGCACCGTCCGGCGCCACCCCCGGATCCGGCGCCACCCCCGGATCCGGCGCCACCCCGCGGTCCGGGGGCACCCGGAGAGCCGCCGCCGGTTGCCCGGAGAGCTCCCCGACCAGCTCGGACAACCGCAGGTAGCACACGTCGTCGGGCCGATCCAGCCGACCGCCCTCGACCAGCCGGCGGCCGGCCTCGCGGACCAGCAGCCGCATCGAGTGGGTGGCCATGGCCATCGGCACCTTGCCGTTCTCGCGCCACCGCAGGTGCGTCTCCAGCATGCCCAGCTTCCAGCGCAGCACCGGCCAGCGCAGCCCGGCCGCGGCGCGCAACCGCGCCCTGGCCCGGTCCCGCGTGCCGGTGGGCGCCGGGCGTTCCTGGGCCGCGCCGCTGACCAGCCGGTCCAGGGTGGCCGGGTCGTCCCGCCACGGCAGGGCGGCCAGCTCGAACTCGTTGGCGCCCCGGAACCCGTACTCGTCGAGGAACCGTTCCCGGTCGAGCGTGCCTCGGGCCACCTCGCCCATCGCTCGGGTGGCCTCGCGCAGGTGGATGCCGCCGAGCCCGCTGACCGCCTCGATCACCAGCCGGTCCGCCTCCTCGGGCAGCAGTCGGCGGGCCGCCTCGGTGACGTTCTGGAACAGCGGCGCGGAGATCACGCTGGCCAGCACGTGCGGGACCCGGAAGTCCACCCCCTCGGCGAGGTGGTCGGTCAGCCGGCGGACCAGTGCCTCGGCCGGCTCGCCCGCCCAGTCCCGCCGCAGGTCGGCGGCCAGCCGGAGCCGGGCCTGCGCGGTCATCCGCTCGGCGCGGCGCGGGTAGCTGCGCATCGCGCGCAGGAAGTTGCGGCCGATCCGGGCGACCGCCAGCGGACCGGCGCCGCCGGACGGCAGCACCGGGGCCGCCGGGTCCTGCTCGACGCCGAAGTAGTCGCTGTACACGGCGACGCGGGAGTAGCCGGGCAGCCGGTCGGCCATCTCGGCGGCGGGTTCGACGCCGTAGACGTACCAGCCGTAGAACACCCCGTTCCAGGTCCACGGCCCGCCCTCGGGCGCGGTACCCAGCTCGGGGCCGAAGGCGCGACCGAGGCCACGTTCCTGCGGGTAGGCGATCAGGTCCTGGGTGAGCGGCGTGATCGGCCTCGGCCACTGGTCGACCGCATTGGCCCGGGTGTAGAGCGCCGGGGCGTCCGGCCAGGTACACAGCTCGTCGTCCAGCTCGTCCTGGGCGGAGATGAGCGACGCTGCCCGGCCCACCGCTTCACGCATGGCGTTTCTCCCAGTGAGGACAATTCAGAGCCATAATTCGATGGTGATTATATCGGAACGTCCGTGAGCTGCACCACAGAGGGTTCAGCGGATCTCCGGCTCGACCCGGGGGCCCGGGGTGAACTCGGACTGCGAGGTGGGGTTGGTCAGCTGCGGGTACACCAGCGGGACCTCGCGGGCCGCGTGCGGGGACATCGACAGCGAGTCCCAGATGGCTTTGACGCTGCCCTGCACGGCCAGTGGCGGCTTGGCGGCCAGCCGCTCGGCGAGTACCTGGGCGCGCGCCCACACCTCCGCGCGGGAGCCCGGCACCACCTCGCTGACCAGCCCGATGGTGTGTGCCCGCGTCGCGCCGACCCGCTCGTCCAGGCCGAACAGCGCGATCCGCATGGCCTCGCCGAACGGGATGCGCCTGGCCAGCGCCGCCGGCTCCAGCGCGGAGAGCATGCCATAGGTGGTGTGCGGGTCGAAGAACGTGGCGTCCGAAGAACAGATCACCACGTCGGCCTCGTTGACCCAGTAGAACGCACCACCGGCGCACATCCCGTGCACCGCGCAGATCAGCGGCTTCCACACCCGGTTCTGCTTGGCGCCGAGGAAGAACCCGGGGTCGTCGGCGCTCCACGGGTTGGGGTGGCGGGTGCGGCCGGCCTTGCGGTCCACCCCGGTGGAGAAGGCCCGCTCGCCCGCCGCGCGCAGCACGACCACCCGCACGTCGTCGTCCAGCCGGCAGCGCCGCCACAGGTCCGCGAACTCGTCGAGCATCCGCTGGTCGAAGCTGTTCAGCACCTCGGGGCGGTGCAACGTTACCGTCGCGACGCCGTCGACCAGCTCGAACCGCACGGTCTGGTACTCGCTCATCTCGGCTCCCTGGGCAGCGCAAGCACCCGCTCGGCCAGCATCGTCTTGAGGATCTCCTCGGTGCCGCCGGCGATCCGGTACCCGAGGGCGCCCATCATCCAGCGGTTCCAACCGAAGCTGCCCCAGGCCCCCGTGTCCGCCACGAAAGCCGGGCCGGCCAGCTCGGCGGCGAGCTCCCCGATCAGCCGCAGGTTGGTGGTGAGCAGCAGCTTGTCGACCGCCCGCTCGGCGCCGGTCAGCGCGCCCTCCGGCACGGCCTGCATGCGCTGCTGCTGGAAGCGGGCGATGCGCAGCCTGCTGTAGAGCTTCGTCCACTCCTCGCGGACGAGCGGGTCGTCCAGCCGGCCGGCGCGCTCGGCCAAGGTGCGCAGCAGCTCCAGCGCGCGGGCGTTCTGCTCGTGCGAGCGGTCGCCCACCGCGCGGCGCTCGCCGGCCAGTGCGCCGGTCGCCACCCGCCAGCCGCTGCCCGGCTCGCCGATCCGGTGGCTGTCCGGGATGCGCACGCCGCTGAGGAACACCTCGGTGAAGCTGGCGCCGCCGGTCAGCTGGCGCAGCGGGCGGACCTCCACCCCGGGGGCGTCCATCGGCACCACGAACATGGTCAGCCCTCGGTGCTTGCGCGCGTCCGGGTCGGTGCGCACCAGGGCGAGCCCGAGGTCGGCGAAGGTGGCGTTGGACGTCCACACCTTCTGCCCGGTGAGCACCCAGTGGTCGCCGTCCGGCACCGCCTTGGTGCGCACGCCGGCCAGGTCGGAGCCCGCCTCCGGCTCGGAAAACAGCTGGCAGGCGACCAGGTCACCCCGGTAGAGCCCGGCGGCGAACCGGTCCACCTGCGCCGGCCCGCCGAACGCGGTGACCGCCGGCCCGACCGTGCCGAGCCCGATCCGCAGCGGGCTCATGTCCGGCACCTCGAACTCCGCCTCGAGCAGCCGGTACAGCCGGTCGTAGCCGGCCGGCAGCCCGGCGCCGCCGTGCGCCACCGGCCCGGTGAGCCAGCCGAACCCGGCCGCCCACCGCTCCCGCTGCCAGGCCCGGGCCGCCTCGCACTCCCGGCGTTCCTCGGCCCCGGACGTCTCGTGGAACAGCGCCAGGTTCTCCGGCCCGACGCCCCACGCACCGCGCCGCTGGACGCGCCGGGACACCCGGGCACTCAGGAACGCGACGGCCCGCGCGGCAAACTCCCGCTCCGCCTCCGACGAAGCCAACCCCAGCAGGTCATCGTCGCTGGTCAGACCCTGTGAGTGGCATTGGTCGCTATAGCGACCATTGCCACTCACAGGTCCTGAGCTGGGGGTGGTCATAGCTGGACGTGGATGTTCTTGGTGCGCAGGTACTCGCGCAGGCCGTCGAGGCCGCCCTCGGTGCCGTGGCCGCTGGCCTTCCAGCCGCCGAACGGGGCGCCCGGGGGCAGCCCGGCCATGCCGTTGACCGAGACGTAGCCGGCGTCCAGCCGCGCGGCCACCCGGTGCGCGCGGGCCAGGTCCGCCGTCCAGACGTACCCGGCCAGGCCGTACCGGGTGCCGTTGGCCAGCGCCACCGCCTCGTCCTCGTCGTCGAACGGGGTCACCGCGAGCACCGGGCCGAACACCTCCTCCTGGGCGAGCGGGCTGGCCGGGTCGACGTCGGCGAACACCGTCGGCGCGACGAACGAGCCGGGCCGGTCCACCCGGGTGCCGCCGGCCAGCAGCCGCCCGTCGCCGCGCGCGCTGGCCGCCTCGACCACGCCGAGGATCCGCGCCGCCGCCGCCTCGCTGACCACCGGGCCCATCGAGGTACCCGGCTCGAACGGGTCGCCGATCCGGACCTTGCCGGCGGCCGCCACCAGCGCGTCCAGCACCGCGTCGTAGCTACCGCGGTGCACCAGCAGCCGGGTCGGCAGGAAGCAGCCCTGGCCGCTGTTCTGCACCGCACCGAGGGTGAGGCCGAGCTTGCCGGCGCGCACCGGGTCCACGTCGTCGAACACCAGCGACGCCGACTTGCCGCCCAGCTCCAGCACCGCCGGCAGGTGCCGCTCGGCCGCCGCCCGGCCCACCTCGCGGCCGGCCCGGTCGCCGCCGGTGAAGCTGACCAGGTCCACGCCCTCGTGTCCGACCAGCCGCGCGCCGGCGTCCGGCCCGCCGCCGACCACGGACAGCACCCCCGCCGGCAGGCCCGCCGAGGTGAGCAGCGCGGCCAGCGCGACGCTGGAGAACGGGGCCAGCTCGGACGGCTTGAGCACCACGCAGTTGCCGGCGGCCAGCGCGGGCGCCACCTTCAGTGCCGCCGCGATCACCGGGCCGTTCCACGGGATGATCGCCGCGACCACGCCGCGCGGGCTCGACACGGTGTAGTCGTGCACCGCACCGGGGGCCGCCGGCACGGTGACGCCGCCGATCTTGTCCGCCCAGCCGGCGTAGTGCGCGAACCACTCGGCGGCCTGGGCGACCCCGGCCACCGAAGCGCGCAGCGGCACGCCCATTTCGAGGGTGACCAGCGCGGCCAGCTCGTCGGCGTGCTCGCGCAGCACCCCGGCCAGCCGGTGCAGCAGGTCACGGCGGGACGCCGGGGCCAGCGCCCGCCAGGCCGGGAACGCGGCCCGGGCGGCCGCCACGGCGGCGTCCACGTCGGCCGGCCCGGCCAGCGGCAGCTCGGCGTACGGCTCGCCGCTGCCCGGGTGCACGAAGGTGCGCGGCACACCGCCGCCGGGCACCTCGGCGTCGGAGATGAAGCTGGTCGCCTTCGGCAGCGATGCCTCGGCCTCCCGGCGGTCCGTCACGAATTGCCTCCTCACTGGCCGTGAGTGGCAATGGTCGCTATAGCGACCATTGCCACTCACAGGTCTCTAGATGCCGAGCCGGGTGGCCAGCAGCTCGCGGTGGTAGGTCGGGGAGCCGAGCAGGATCTGGGTGCTGGTGGCGCGCTTGAAGTACAGGTGCGCGGGGTGCTCCCAGGTGAAGCCGATGCCGCCGTGCACCTGGATGTTCTCCGCCGCGCAGCGGTAGTACGCCTCCGAGCAGTACGCCTTGGCCAGGCTGGCCAGCACGCCCACCTCGGGGGACCGCGCGTCCACCGCCCACCCGGCGGCGTAGGCCGCCGAGGTCGCCGACTCCACCTCCAGGAGCATGTCCGCGCACTTGTGCTTGATCGCCTGGTACGAGCCGATCGGCCGGCCGAACTGCTCGCGCACTCCTGCGTACTCGACGGCCATCTCCAGCACCCGCCGCGCTCCCCCGGCCTGCTCGGCGGCCAGCGCGGCGGCGGCCACGTCCAGCGCGGCGGCCAGCCCGGCGGCGGCGTCCTCGATCGAGCTGATGGGCGTGCCCGGGGTGCCCTGCAGGGTGATCCGGGCCTGTTTGCGGGTGACGTCCAGGGTGGCCATCGGCTCGCGGGCCAGACCGAGCGCGTCGGCCGCCACCGCGAACAGGCCGGGCCCGCTGTCGGTGCTCGCGAGCACCAACAGCAGGTCGGCCACCGCGCCGTCCAGCACGAACAGCTTCTCCCCGGTCAGGGTGAACCCACCGGCGCCGTCGGACTCCGCGCGGGTCGCCGCGTCCTCGGCGCGCCAGCTCCCGGACTCCTCGGTCACCGCCAACGTCCCGATCACCGAGCCGTCGGCCAGCCCGGGCAGGTACCGCGCGCGGGCCGCCTCGTCACCGGCGTACCGCAGCGCCGAGGTCGCGAGCACCGCCGAGGACAGGTACGGGGCGCACAGCAGCGCCCGCCCCATCTCCTCGCAGACGATCTGCAGCTCCACGCAGCCGGCACCGGCTCCGCCGTGGCGCTCGGGGACGAGCAGGCCGGTCAGCCCGAGATGCGCCAGCTGTTGCCAGACGGCCGGGTCGTACCCGGCGTCGGTCTCCATCAGCCGGCGCACCTCGGCCTCCGGGGAGCGGTCGGCCAGGAAGCGGCGCACGGTGGCCCGCAGCTCGTCGTGCTCGGGGCCGAACGCGAACGCCTGGGGCAGCTCGGCCGCGTCGTCGGGGAGTTCGTCCTCCGGCAGCCCCTCGGTCGGGTCCCCGGGCAGTCCGGCGCCTGTGGACACTGTCGCGGTCACGTTTCCTCCCGGTCGGCCGGCAAGCCCAGCACCTTCTCCGCGATCGTGTTCCGCTGCACCTGCGAGGTACCGGCGCCGATGGTGGACGCCCTGGTGCGCAGGAAACCCCGTACCCAGCGGCCATCGGTGCGCATCCTGGGGTCGGCCGCGTCGAGCAGGCCGTCGGCGCCGAGCAGCCGCACCGCCACCTCGTGCAGCCGCTGCTCGAACTCGGCGTGCTGCAGCCGGCTCACCGACGACACCGGCCCCGGGTCCCGCCCGGCCAGCACCCGGCCGAGCACCCGGGCGCCGTTCAGCTCGAGCAGCCGCGCACCGGTGACCATCCGGGCCAGGTCCTGCCGCACGGCGGGATCAGCGGTCCGGCCCCGCCGCCTGGCCAGCTCCACCAGGTCGCCGACCACCCGCTGGTAGCGCAGCGCGGCGGCGGTCAGCGAGGTGGACCGCTCGTGGCCCAGCGTCACCCGGGCGCTGCGCCAGCCGTCACCGTGCGCCCCGATCCGGTCGGCCTCCGGCACCGGCACGTCGTCCAGCACGACCTCGGCGAACGCGAGCGCCCCGGTCATGTCCCGCAGCGGGTGCACCTGCACGCCCGGCGCGGCCATGTCCACCACGAGGCAGGTGATCCCCCGCGACCTCGACTCCGGCGTGCCGGTGCGGGCGAGCAACAACATGCGGCGCGCGACCGGCGCGTTGGTCGACCAGATCTTGCGCCCGGTGACCCGGTACACCCCGTCCGCCAGCACCGCGCGGGTGCGCAGCGCGGCCAGGTCGGAGCCCGCGTCCGGCTCGGAGAAGCCCTGGCACCACAGCTCGTCGGCGCGCAGCATCGGCGGCAGGTAGCGCTCTCGCTGGGCGTCCGTGCCGTCGCGCAGCAGGGTGGGCCCAACGATGCCGACCGCGTTGGTGGGCGGCACCGGCGCGCGGCCCAGCGCCATCTCCCGGTGGTATACCGCCTGCAGCCCGGTGGGCAGCCCCATGCCGCCCCACCGCCTCGGCCAGCCCGGCGCCACCCAGCCGAGGTCGGTCAAGGTGGCCTGCCAGGCGCGCAGGAACGCCAGCCGCTCGGCGCGGTCCCTCGGCGTCGACCCGGGGTGTCGCTCGCCGAGAAAGGCCCGCAGCTCGGCGCGAAACTCGGCCACGCCCAACCCGGACCGGTCCGGCGGCTCCCCCGCCGAAGCGCCGGAACCCGCCGAAGCGCCGGAGCCCGGCGGGGCGCCGGAACCTGCCAGGTCGCCGGCGCCCGCCGGCGGGGCGGTCAGGCCGGCGGGGTCCACACCAGCTCCAGTCGGTCGAGGCCCATCGCGCCGCCGGCGTGCACGGTGACCGACTGGCCGGGGGCGACCCCGTAGTCGGGAATGCGGCGGTGCCACTCCCGCACGGCGGTGACCAGCTCGTCGCGGGCCAGGTGCGAGCCGGCGCAGCGGTGCGGCCCGGCGCCGAAGGCGAGGTGCCGGTTGCCGGTCCGGTCCAGCCGCACCTCCAGCGGGTCGGCGAACTCCGTCGGGTCGTTGCTGGCCAGCGCGGTGGACACCAGCACCCGGTCGCCCGCGCGCATCCGGACGCCGGCGAACTCCAGGTCGGCGGTGACCGTGCGGGCCGGGTTGATGAACGCGTGCACCCGCAGCAGCTCCTCCACCGCGCTCGGCACCAGCTCGGGCTCGGCGATCAGCCGGGCGCGGTGGCCCGGGTGCTCGGCGAGGAACCGGAAGCAGAACGACAGCGCGGCGGTGACCGTGTCCAGCCCGGCGACGAACAGCATGAACGTCAGGTTCTGCACCTCGTCGAGCCGGATCGGGCGGCCGTCCACCTGGCTGTCCAGCAGCGCGGAGACCAGGTCCTCCCGGGGCTCGGCGCTGCGCAGGGCGATCAGCTCGCGGAGGTAGTCGTTGATCTCCACGGCGGCCTGCCGGCGGGCGTCCGGGTCGTCGTACGCGTGCAGCAGCACGTTGTTCCAGTCGACGAACCGGTCCGACTCCTGGGCCGGCAGCCCGAGCATGTTGGTGAAGATCGTGGTGGGGAACGGCTGGGCGAACTCGGCGATGAAGTCACAGCCGCCCTTCGGCACCAGCGAGTCGACCAGTGCCGTGCAGGTGGTGCCGATCGCGGCGGTGCGGGCGGCCACCGCCTTCGGGGCGAACATCGGGGCGAGCACGCGGCGGTAGGCGGTGTGCTCCGGCGGGTCCAGCTCCAGGGGCAGCATCCGCTCGCGGCGGCTCGCGTGCGCGGGGATGCCGGTCGGCCAGTTGGAGAAGTCGCCGGCGCGCTGCAGGGCCTCGCGAATGTCGGCCATGGTGGTCAGCACCCAGTAGCCGCCGTGGTGCGGGCTCCAGAACGCCCGATCGCCTCGGACGGCCTCGAAGGCGGCGAACGGGTCGCGCGTGAACTCGGCCCCGAGCACGTGGTCGAAGTCCCGCACCAGGTCCGAGGGCACGTGGTCCGGCCGGGCCAGTTCCATCGCTACCTCCACGCACGCTCCCGGTAAATTCGTTACAACAATAATCTGTCATACCGGCGCAGGACAACCTCAACCGGGCATCCTGGGCCAACTTATTGCATAATTCGCTATCGCTTTAGACGATATTGAGCGGAGCTGACGATGCCCGAGCCGAACGAGCCGACGGGGTCCACCGCCCCCTCGCCGCACCCCGCCGCCGGCTGGTTCACCCTGGGCGACGTGCTGGCCGGGCACGCCGCGACCCGCGCGGAAGAGCCCGCGCTGGTGTGCGGGCCCGACCGGCTCAGCTGGCGCGCGCTGGACCGCCGGGTGGACGCACTGGCCGGCGTGCTCGCCGCCCGGGGCGCCGGCCCGGGCGAACGCGTGCTGTGGCTTGGCCAGAACTGCCACCGGCTGCTCGAGGCGCTGTTCGCCGCCGCCCGGCTGGGCGCCGTGCTCTGCCCGGTCAACTGGCGCCAGCGCCCCGAGGAGCTGCGCTTCGTACTGCGCGACGCGGACCCGGCTGTGGTGCTGTGGCAGGCCGAGGAGATCGGGGACGCCGTCGCCGCCATACGCCCGTCGACAACCGAGGGCGAGGGCCCGGGCCCGCATTGGGTCGGCCACGACGACCCCGGCGAGCACGGCTACGAGGCCCTGCTGGCCGCCTCCCGCCCGACGGGTCGGCCGGGGGTCCCGGTCGATCCCGGCGAGCCGGTGCTGATGCTCTACACCGCCGCGTTCGACGGTCGCCCGAACGGCGCGCTGCTCTCCCAGACCGCGCTGCTGGCGCAGTCCACCACGCTGCGGCTGCTGGAGGGCGTCGGCGCGAACGAGGTGTTCCTGAACTCGGGACCGCTGTTCCACATCGGCACGCTGCGCCGCACGCTGGCGGTGGCGCACGCCGGCGGACGCAACGTGATGCTGCGGCGGGTGGCGCCAGCCGAGGTGTGCCGGCTGGTCGAGGCGGAGCGGTGCAGCAGCGCGTTCCTGCAGCGCCCGACCATGGAGCAGCTGGTCGAGCACAACCGCGCCGGCCGCCACGACCTGTCCAGCCTGCGCACCCCGCCCGGGCCGCCCGGTTGGGACGAGATGGTCACCGTGGTCCGGGGCCCCCGGGTGCGCTCCGGCTACGGGCAGACCGAGCTGGCCGGCGTGGTGACCTTCGCGCTGCCCGAGCGGCCCACCGTCGGCGGACTGCCCGGCCCGCTGGCCGCCGTCGAGGTGCTGGACCCGTCCGGCGCACCGGTGGCCGCCGGGCAGACCGGGGAGATCGCGGTGCGCGGGCCGATGGTGATGAACGGCTACCACCGGCGCCCCGAGCTGACCGCCGCGAAGCGCCGGCACGGCTGGCACCACACCGGTGACCTGGGCCGCCGCGAGGCAGACGGCTCGATCTCGTTCGTCGGACCGCTGCGCAAGATGATCAAGTCGGCGGCGGAGAACGTGTACCCGGCCGAGGTGGAGGCCGCGCTGCGCCGCCACCCTGGGGTCTCCGGGGCGGCGGTGATCGGCGTGCCGGACGCCACCTGGGGGCAGCGGGTACTGGCCGTCGTGGTGCCCGCGCCGGCCGCGGCGCTGGACACCCTGGCCGAGGCGCTGACCGAGCACTGCAGGGGCGAGCTCGCCGGCTATCGCCGCCCCCGGCTGTTCGAGCTGGTGGACGAGCTGCCCACCCGGGCGGGCGCGGTGGACTACGACGCACTGGACGCCCGGTTCGGCGGCGGCGGCTACCCCGGCGAGGGGTAGCCGGGCGCCGGGTAGCCGCCGCCCCCACCCCGCCGAGTTCAACCACACCGGTCCCCACTCCGCGAGCAGACGCCGGTGTGGTTGAGCTCGGCGAGAAAGCCGGTCAGACCTAGTCCGGCGGGCCGGGGGTGGCGGCCACCTCGGCGAGGGTGCGCACCCGGCCAGGCGTGATCATCACGGACGGCATGGCCGCGCGGATCCTGGCCCGTTCCAGCAGCACCAGGCGATGCCGGGCCTTGGCCAGCTCGGTGTCGAGGGCGGGGTCCTCGGCCAGGGTGTCGATCTCGGCGCGCACCGCCGCCAGTTCCGCGTCCAGCCGCTCGGTGGCCTCGGACACGGTGAGCAGATCCAGGTCGGACCAGTCCGAGGCGTTCGGGTCCGGCTTCGGCATCAGGCCCCCGCGCGCGGGAAGTCGAACAGCGTGCGGCTGTTCCACTCGACGATCTGCTGCACCTCGTCGTCCGGCACGTCGGCGAACACCTCGACCGCGCGCTTGCGGCTGTTCGGCCAGTTCGAGTCCGAATGCGGGTAGTCGCACTCCCAGGTGAGCCGGTCGATGCCGATCTCGTGGCGGCTGTTCAGACCGTGCACGTCGTCGATGAAGCAGCCCCAGATGTTGCGACGGAAGATCTCCGACGGCTTCATGTCCTGGTTCACGTTCTGGTAGAAGCGGTGCCGGTCCCAGACGTAGTCGGCCCGTTCCAGCAGGTACGGCACCCAGCCGACGCCGCCCTCGGCCAGCGCGACCTTCAGCCGGGGGAACTTGTGGAAGACGGGCGAGAACATCAGGTCGGCGGCGGCGTACATGGAGTTGCAGGCAAACAGCGTGATGGTCACCGCGAACGGGGCGTCCGGCGCGGTGTTCGGCGCCCCGGAGGTGCCGAAGTGCATGCACAGCGGCAGCCCGGCCTCCTGCACGGCGGCGAACAGCGGGTCCCAGTGGTCGCTGTGGAACGAGGGCAGGCCCAGCGGCACCGGGTTCTCCGGGAAGGTGATCGCCTTGGCGCCCCTCGCCACGGCGCGGTGCAGCTCAGCCACGCTGGCCTCGATGTCCCACAGCGGCAGCATGACGATCGGAATGAAGCGCTCCGGAGCGGCCGCGCACCACTCCTCGATCATGAAGTCGTTGAACGCGCGGACACAGAGCCCGGCCAGTTCCCGGTCGTCGCCGCGCAGGAACCGCGTCCCGCAGAACCCGGGGAACGACGGGAAGCAGAGCGCCGCCTGCACCCCGTCCAGGTCCATGTCGATCACCCGGGCCTCCGGGTCGTAGCAGCCGGGCAGCATGTCGGTGTAGCGCAGCGGCTCGGTGCCGAACTCCTCAGGGCGCTTGCCGGCCACCGCGTTCAGCCCGATCTGCGGGAAGCGCCGGCCCTCGTAGTACCAGACGTGCGCCGGCGGGCCGCCGTCCGTGGCCTCCTCCTCGACGATCTTCGGTCCGGCCTCGAGCCACTTCGCCGGCAGCCGGGCCTGCCAGAGGTGCGGCGGTTCGACCAGGTGGTCGTCCACGGAGATCAGCTGCATGTGGTCCTGGAGCGGCATCGGAGGCACCTCAGCGGGTCGGATCGGCGTTCGACTTCGTAATCACTCTAACTTAGAACGAATTATTCGGATACGCTCCGGCTGGATCCCGATCGAGTCGAAGGAGAAGCCGTGGCATCGCTGGTGGACAAGGTTGCGCTGGTCACCGGTGCCGGGACGGGCATCGGGCGGGCCTCCGCGCTCGCCTTCGCCAGGGCCGGCGCCCGCGTGGTGGTATCCGACATCGACGCGGGAGGCGGCAAGGCGACCGTCGAGGCGATCCTCGATGAAGGCGGCGAGGCGACCTTCCAGCAGGCCGACGTCACCGACGCACGCGAGGTCGAGGCGCTCGTGGCGCACGCCGTGGCGACCTACGGCGGGCTGCACTGCGCGCACAACAACGCCGGGGTGCTCGGCCCGTCGGCGAAGCTGGTCGACCTGACCGAAGCCGACTGGGCCGGCGTGCTCTCGGTCAACCTGACCGCCGTGTTCCTCTGCATGAAGTACGAAATCACCGCGATGCTGGCCGCCGGCGGTGGCGCCATCGTGAACACGTCGTCGTACTCCGGGCTGGTCGCGGTGCCGTTCGCGGCCGCGTACGTGGCCTCGAAACACGGGGTCGTCGGGCTCACCAAGGCCGCCGCCGTCGAGTACGGTCGCAAGGGCATTCGGATCAATGCGGTCTGCCCGGGAACCACGAGGACACAGATGAACGAGCAGCGGGCCGAGTCCAGCCCGGCGATGGCCAAGGCGATGACCGACGTCACCCCGATGCGCCGGCTGGCCGAACCGGCCGAGATCGCCGACTCGGTGGTCTGGCTGTGCTCCGACGCCGCCTCGTTCGTCAACGGCCACGCGCTGCCGGTGGACGGTGGCGCGGTGGCCCAGTAGCCCGCCCGACCCCGGCCCCGAAATCCCCACCCACCAGGAACCCGCCAGAAGCCCGCCAGGAACAGAAGGCACCCGCATGGTCACCAAGCTCGAGGCGGTCCAGCTCCCCAAGGCCGCCGAGATCGTCGCAAGGACGCTGCGCCGCAAGATCGTCACCCGGGAGCTGCAGGCCGACGACCCGCTGCCGCCGGAGGACCAGCTGATGGCCGAGATGGCCGTCGCCAGGACCACGGTGCGCGAGGCGCTGCGCATCCTGGAGTCCGAAGGGCTGATCGTGGTGCGCCGGGGCGCCGGCGGCGGGGCGCGGATCAAGACGCCGGCCGTGCCGATGGTCGCCCGCTACATCGGGCTGCTGCTGCAGTACGAGGGCGCCACCCCGCAGGACGTGCACAACGCCCGCGTGATGCTAGAGGCGCCGGCCGCCGCGCTGCTCGCCGAGCGGGCCACCCCGGAGATCGTGACGCGGCTGCGCGAGGCGCTGGCCGACGAGGCGGACGCCCAGGGCGACCCCGCCCGGCTGGCCCGCGCGCACGGGCGGTTCCACCAGCTCGTCGTCCAGCTCACCGGCTGCCACACCTTCGAGGCGCTCAGCTCGGTGGCCAACCGGATCATCCAGGTGCAGGCCGACCGGTTCGTCGCGGCGCACGGCGCGGAGGACGACACCCAGGACCGGATGGCCACCGCGCACCGCGCGCACACCCGGCTGGTCGACCTGGTCGCCGCCGGCGCCGCGCAGGACGCCGAGGACCTGTGGCGGCGGCACCTGGAGGCCGGCGACGCGCATATCATGTCCGCCCCCGACGCCCGGTCCGTGCTCGACCTGCTGGAGTGACGCGGCGCGTCCATGGGGCGCTCCGGCGCTCCCGGCCTGCCTGTCGTTACCGAACTGCACACCAGGCAGGTTTTCCCCGCGCCCGGCCAGCCTGTTGTTACCCAACTGCACACCAAGCAGGTTTTCGCCGCCCCCGGCCAGCCTGCCGTTACCCAACTCCACACCAGGCAGGTTCCCGGCGCGCCCGGCCAGGCCCGGCGCACGGCTCAGGTCTGGCCGGCCGCGACGACCCGCTGCGCCTTGTACGCGGCGCGCGGCAGCTCACCCCGGGCCACCCAGGTCACGTCGACGGGAAGCTGCAGCGCCTCGGTGAGCGCGTCCTCCACGTCGCGGTCCCGCGCGCCCTCCACCTGCACCGACAGCCGGCCGGTGTCGCGCTCCGGGCGGACGATCACGTACTCGGCGGCGGGGTCCAGGTGCCGCCACACGTCGATCGGCAGCACGTCGCGGCCGGCCACCGTGACGATGTCGGCCGCGCGCCCCTCCCAGAAGCCGCGCCGGCTGGTCTCCCCGCAGGGGCACGGCTCGGACTCCAGGCGCACCACGTCCTGCAGGTCGTAGCGCAGCATCGGGTTGTCCCGGCCCAGCGAGGTCACCACGAGTCGGCCGCGCGCCCCGTCCGGCACCGACTCGCCGCTGACCGGGTCGAGGGCCTCGACCACCGCGTAGTCCTCCGCCAGGTGCGCGCCGCCGGAGACCCCGCACGAGGAGCCGAGGTACGCCACGCACTCCATGCCGGCGCTGATCTTCTCGTACTGGGTGCGCGGGCCGATCTCCTCGGGCTCCGGCAGGCCCTTGAAGCCGATCCGCTCTGCCGCCTCGCGCAGCCGCAGCAGCGCCGAGGGGAACAGCTGCCAGCGGTCCACGGGCAGGTCACCGATGGACCGCAGGGCGCGCTCGGCGGCGTCCACCGACTCGGGTGGGCCGATCGACACGAGCAGCACGCCCATGTGCTCGTAGGCGGCCTGCTGCAGGCCCTGGCCGCCGTTGAGGTAGCCGGGGTGGGCGCCGACCACGACCATGCCGGGGCGGATGCCGAGGCGGTAGTGGTTGCGCGCGGACAGCTCCCGCTCGACGTCCAGGTCGCGCCGGGTCCAGAGCATCGCGGTGGGCCGCCCGGTGGTGCCGCTGGACATCGCGATGCGCAGCGCCCGGTCCAGGCCGCACGGCCGGTAGGCGCCGACCGGCGGGTGGTCCGCCTCGCTGCGCCGCAGGTCGGACTTGGTGATGCGGGGTAGCAGGCGCACGTCGGCCGAGCTCCGGATGTCCTCGGCGCGCACCCCGGCCCCGGCCAGCCGGCCGGCGAAGAACGGGGCCAGGCAGGCCTGGTCCACCGCCTCGCGCAGCCGCTCGGTGCGCAGGGCCTCCAGGGCCGGCCTCGGCGTGGTCTGCGCCTCGGCGTTCCAGTACCGCCGGTCGGTCCCGACCACCATGCGCGCTCCCGTCTCCGAGCTCACCATATAGACTAAACTTATATCGCATTATTCGACTGCACGGGAAGGGGCAACATGGCCAGCACCCTCGGCAAGGCGAGCGGCCGGGTCGCCGGCAAGGTCGCCCTGATCACCGGCGCGGGCCGCGGCCAGGGCCGCGCGCACGCGGTACGGCTCGCCGCCGAGGGCGCCGACATCGTGGCCGTCGACCTGTGCGCGGACATCGACTCGGTGCCCTATCCGCTGGCCACCCCGGCGGACCTGGCCGAGACCGGCCGCCTGGTGGAGCAGCTGGACCGGCGGGTCGTCACGGTGCGCGCCGACGTGCGGGACCCGGCGGCCATGCGCGCCGCGGTGGACCAGGGGCTGCGCGAGCTCGGCCGGCTGGACGTGGTGGTCGCGCAGGCCGGCATCGCGCCGATGGGCACCCCCGAGCCGCTGCGCGCGATGCTGGACACCGTCGACGTGAACCTCGTCGGCGTGCTGAACACACTGCACGCGGCTGTGCCCCGGCTGGCCGCCGGCGCCTCGGTGATCGCCACCGGGTCGCTGGCCGCGATGCGCCCGCGCTCGGGCACCGCCGACCCCGCCTCGGCCGGCTACAAGTTCGCCAAGCAGGCCCTGTCGATGTACGTGCACGAGCTGGCCACCGCGCTGGCGCCACACAGCATCCGGGTCAACGCGGTGCACCCGACGAACACCGACACCCCGATGCTGCACCACGACGGCATGTACCGGCTGTTCCGACCCGACCTGGACGCGCCGACCCGGGAGCAGGCCGAGGCCGCGTTCCCCGTGATGAACGCGATGCCGGTGCCGTACGTGCAGCCCGAGGACATCAGCCACGCGGTGCTCTACCTGGCCTCGGACGAGTCCCGGTTCGTCACCGGCATGCAACTGCGCATCGACGCCGGCGGCTACCTCAAGATCCACCCGTACACGGTCTGACCACCGCGAGTCGCTGGATTCCGCGGCCCGAGTCGCTAGATTCCGCGGGCCGGGCCGGGCCGGGCCGGGCCGGGCCGGGCCGGGCCGGACCGGACCGGACCAGAGCCCGATCACACCGGAGCGGACTCCAGCGCCCGGTGCGCGGCGGCGAGCCGTTCCACGTCACTCGCCCGCTCCCCGACCGCCGCCGGGCCGGCCAGCTCGTCGGCCCAGGCCAGCAGCGTGGCCAGCTCCGCGCACGGGGCCGGCGGCACCGCGCGGGCCGCACCGACCACGACCTCCCCGGACGACCCGTCGATCGTCACCAGTTCGCCCTCGGCCACTGTCCGGCCGCCCAGCCGGATCACGCCGCCGGCCTCGTCGACGTCCAGCTCCGCCACCCCGACCACGGCGGGTACGCCCAGGTCACGGGCCACCACGGCGGCGTGGCTGACCAGGCCGCCCCGGCTGGTCAGGATGCCGTCGGCGGCCGCCATGCCGTGGATGTCGGCCGGCGAGGTCTCGGCGCGGACCAGCAGCACGCCGTCCGGCCCGCCCTCGTCGAGCAGGTCGGCCACCGCGTCCGCCGACAGGCACACCCGCCCGGTGGCGATCCCCGGCGAGGCGCCGAGGCCGGTGGCCGCCACCTCGTGCCCGCCGGTGGGGTCGAGGTGCGGGCGGCCGAGGCGGCCCAGCTGCTCGACGCCCACCCGGCGGACCGCCTCCGCCCGCCCGATCAGCCCCTCGCCGGCCATCTCGACCGCGATCCGCACCGCCGCGACGGCCGCCCGCTTGCCGGCGCGCATCTGCAGCACGTAGAGGGTGCCGTCCTCCACAGTGAACTCCAGGTCCAGCATCTCCCCGGTGGCCCGCTCCAGCCCGGACAGCGCGCCCCGCAGCTCGTCCCACACCTCGGGCAGCCGCTCGGCCAGCGCGGCCACCGGCAGGGTGCGGTGCCGCCCGGCCACCACGTCCTCGCCCTGCGCGGTGAACAGGAAGTCGCCGTAGGGCCGCGCCTCGCCGGTGTTCGGGTCGCGGGTGAACACCACCCCGGTGCCACTGCGCGCGTTCAGGTTGCCGAACACCATGGCCTGCACCACCACCGCGGTGCCCAGGTCGTCCGGGATGTCCCGCAACCGCCGGTACACCGCCGCGCGCGGGCTGTGCCAGGACCGGAACACCGCCGCCACCGCCAGCCGCAGCTGCGCCCGGGGGTCGTCGAGCAGCCCCACGTCCGCGTGCGCGCCGATGACCTGGGTGAACGCCGCCACCTCGGCGGCCAGCCGGTCCTCACTGTCTCCTTCGGCGCTGTCTGGCTCGGCGCTGTCTGGCTCCCCAGCTTCGAGCGCGGCGGCGGCCCGGTCGAACGCACCCTGCTCGATGCCCAGCACCACCGTGCCGAAGGACTCCAGGAACCGCCGGTGCGAGTCGAGCGCGTAACGCCGCCCGCCGCGCCTTTCCAGGCCGGCCCGGGTGGCCTCGGTGACGCCGAGGTCCAGCACGGTGTCCATCATGCCCGGCATGGACACCGGCGCCCCGGACCGCACCGAGAGCAGCAGCGGCGCCGCCGGGTCACCCAGCCGCAGGCCCCGCCGCGCCTCCAGCCCGGCCAGCGCCGCGTCAATCTCGGTGCCGATCTCGGGGAGCAGCCCGGCCGCCAGGACACCCTCGCGCAGGTACGCCCGGCAGGCGTCGGTGGTGATCACGAAAGCCGGCGGCACCCGCAGGCCGAGCTCGTGCATCCGGGCCAGCCCGGCGCCCTTGTTGCCCACCAGGGCCCGGTCCCAGCCGGCACCGGCCGCGATGTCGACGACATGGCTCATCCGCTCGCTCCACTCCCGCGCCAGGTCTCCCGCACACTTCCGCTGCGGTGTTTAATACGATACACATTTAGACGATTTGAGGAGGAAGCATGTCCGACCCCGCGCTACACGTGCTGCATGCGGTGCGCCTGAGTGGGCTGGCCTCCGAGGGCGCGGTGGCGACCGCGACCGGGCTGCCCGAGGCGGACGTGGCCGAGCTGATGGCCACGCTCGCCGACTCCGGCCTGGTCAAGTGGCGCACCGGGCGGATGCCGGGCTACAGCCTCACCGCCGAGGGCCGCTCGCACCACGCCGACCGGGTGGCCGGGGCGCTGCCCGCCGACGCGCGCCCCGGCCTGGAGCGTGGCTACCGGGACTTCCTGCCGCTGAACGCCGCGTTCAAGCAGCTGTGCACCGACTGGCAGCTGCGCCAGGGGCCGGGCGGCGAGCAGGTGCCGAACGACCACACCGACGCGGCGTACGACGGGGCCATCGTGGACCGGCTGGGCAGCATGCACGCGGAGATCACCGCCGTGCTCGCCGGGGTGGCGGCGGCACTGCCCCGGTTCGCGGGCTACCCCCGGCGGTTCGCCTCAGCGCTGGCCCGGCTGCGCGCCGGCGAGCGGTCCGCGCTGGCCAGGCCGATGTCGGACTCCTACCACGACGTGTGGATGCAGCTGCACGAGGACTTCCTGCTCAGCCTCGGCCGCGGCCGGGAGGAGGCGGACGGGTGCTGACCGCCGCTGGCAATACCGGCGCAGGCAATATCGGCGCAGAACAGGTCGGCGCGGGCCAGGTCGGCGCGGTCGCCTTCGACTTCGGCGGCGTGCTCACCCACACCGCCTTCGGCGGCCTTGCCGAGTACGAGCGCGAGCTCGGGTTGCCGATGGATGCGCTGGTCGGCCACTTCCGGGACGGCCCTCAGATGGCCCAGCTCGAGGTCGGCGAGATCACCTCGCGGGAGTTCTTCAAGCACGTCTGCGTGGCCGCCGAGCGCGAGCACGGCCGGCGGCTGGACATCCACCGGCTGGCCGAGGCGGCCTCGGCGGGCGAGCGACTCAACCCCGCCATGCTGGCGCTGGTGGAGCAGGTGGGTCGGCGCTGCCGGACGGCGCTGCTGACCAACAACGTCGCCGGTGCGGGGTGGCGGGCGTCGTTCCCGTTCGAGCTGTTCGACGTGGTGGTCGACTCGAGCGAGGTGGGCGTGCGCAAGCCCGACCCGGCCATCTTCCGCGAGCTGCTGCGGCGCGTCGAGCTGGCGCCGGACCGGGTGGCGTTCGTCGACGACCTGCCCCGCAACGTGCACGCGGCCGCCGCCCTCGGTATCCGGGCCGTCGCGTTCACCGACGAGGCCGGCTGCCGCGCCGAGCTGACCCGGCTCGGCGCACTGGACCCGGCCGAACCGGCCGATCACGACCCGGAGGAGACGCCGTGCGGGTGAAAGTGAACCGGTCCGCCTGCCAGGGCAACGGGCGGTGCGCCGCCGTCTCGCCGGAGGTGTACCAGCTCGACGACCTCGGCTACAACGCCGGCGGGGAGTTCGCCATCACCGAGGAGGCGGGCGAGGCGGCGTTCCGCGGCGCGGCAGAGTGCCCGGAGCGGGCCATCACCGTGTTCTTCACCTGATGGGCGCGCACTGATGGGGCGCGCAGTGCTGAGGGCGCGCTGATGGGTGTCGCGCTGTCCGAGGACGAGGCGTGGGAGCTGGTCACGCGCTCGCTGACCGGGATCGTGACCACGCTGGACCGGCACGGCTACCCGGTGAGCCTGCCCGTCTGGTTCGTCGTGCTGGACCGGCTGATCTACTTCCGCACGCCGGCGACCAGCAAGAAGGTGGCCCGGATTGCGCGCGACGGGCGGGCCGGGTTCCTGGTGGAGAGCGGCGAGCGCTGGGCGGAGCTGACCGCGGTGTCGTTCCGGGTGGCGGCCGCCCAGGTGACCGACGAGCCACTGTGCGCGCGGGTGCTGGCCGCCCGCGCCGAGAAGTACCGGGGCCGGGGTACCGGCGGCCGGGACACGCTGCCGAAGGCGACGGTCCGGCACTACGCGGCCGAGTCGGCGATCGTCCGGCTCACCCCCGTCGGCCCGCCGATCAGCTGGGACAACCACAAAATCCGCCGCGCGCCCTGACGAGCCTGCGGCACGTGGTTGGAGCGCCCAGTGACCGCGACTGGGTAGCGCAACTGGGCGGCGTACCTGGTGATCATCAGGACCACAGGCGGTTTCCGGCCGGCGTGATCAAACAGCCGTCAGGTCCTGTTGATCACCAGGAAGTGCAGGCGCGCACACGGGCCACCGCCGCACACGCCTCCCCACGTCACACACGGAATCGCGCGCCGACACACCGTTTGCGGACACCACACATGAGTTGGAACTCGTGTGCACGCTCCGGACGCGGTGTGCCAACACCACAAACCGTGTGCCGGCCACCACCCCCGGCCGGCCATCGCTGCCGTCGGCAGCCGCCACACACAGTTCGCGGGGGACGGCGGCGCGGAAGGGCGACCCGAGTGTTAGGCCGTCGGGTCGACCTCGGGCGCCGGTACGAAGACCGGGAAGTGGAGTCCGTCGCGGGCCACGAACGCGACGCGCACCGGCTGGTCGATCCACACCTCCTCGGGCGGGCAGCCGACGACGTTCGTGGTGAGCCGGAGCCCGGGCTGCTCGACCAACTCGACCACGGCGATCACGTAGGGCGGCTGCCCGGGGGTCCACTGCTGCACGTTGACGGTGCGGGAGTGCACCACCGCCCGACCGCTGACCGGCTCCGGGCGCACGTCCCGGCTCAGGCAGCGCGGGCAGGGCAGGCTCGGCGGGTGCACGTAGTAGCCGCACTCCGCGCAGCGCAGCAGGCGCAGCACCCCGTCCCGGCCGGAGACCCAGAAGAAGTCCGCCAGCGGGTCCGGGACCGGCAGCGCCCGCTCCAGCAGCACGTCGGGCACCGTCGGCGCGACGTCGGGCACCCTCGGCGCGACGTCCGGCACCGTCGGCGCGACGTCCGGCACCGTCGGCGCGACGTCCGGCACCGTCGGCGCGACGTCGGGCACCGTCGGCGCGGCCAGCAGCACGGTCGGCGCCGCGACGGGCGGCTCAGCGCTTGGCGAGCCGGACATCCGACTCCTCCCGATCCCAAGTGCCGGCGGTGCGGCCCTGCTCGCGCAGCCGGTACTTCAAGACCCGCCCGACCGGGTTCTTCGGCAGCTGGTCGCGGAACTCCACGTAGCGCGGCACCGCGAAGTAGGGCAGCCGCTCGGCCGCCCACAGGCAGAGCTGCCGCTCGGTCAGTGCCGAGTCCGGCGCCAGCACCGCGGTCACCTTGACGTCGTCCTCGCTGAGCTCGCTGGGTACCGCGTGCACGGCCGCCTCCAGCACGTCGGGATGGCGCAGGAAGGTTGCCTCGAGCTCGTAGCTGGAGATGTTCTCACCGCGGCGGCGCAGGTAGTCCTTCTTCCGGTCCACGAAGTAGAAGTTGCCGTCCGCGTCGAAGCGGCCCAGGTCACCGGTGTGCAGCCACAGGTTGCGCAGCAGCGCCAGGGTGGCCTCCGGGCGGTTCCAGTAGCCGGAGAACATCACGTCGGGCCGCAGCGGCCGGCAGACGATCTCGCCCACCTCGCCGGGCGGCAGCTCGACGTCGTCGCCGTCCACGATCCGCACCTCGAAGTCGTCGTTGCGCCGGCCGCTGGCATCGGGCACCGGGTCGGGGCTCAGCGGCGCGGTGACGATCATGCTCGCCTCGGAGAGGCCGTAGCCGGGTGCGCCGGCCAGCTCCGCGCCGAACCGGTCCCGCCAGATCCGCGTCATGTCCGCCGGGAACGGCGCGCCGTAGGCGATCCGCAGCTGGCCGTGGCAGCGCAGCATGGCCGGCGTGTCCGGCATCAGCGCGATCAGCGAGATCGCCGAGCCGAGCAGGCTGACCATGCGCGCCCCGCTGCGCTCGACGTCGTCCCAGAACCGGGAAAGGGAGAACCGGGGGTAGACGCTGATCGTGCTGGTCAGCAGGGCGCTGGTGAGCAGGCCGGTGGCGGTGGCGTTGAGGTGGAACAGCGGCTGCGGCGTCCACATCGTCTCGCCGGGGCGGCGCGTGGACAGGTCGTTGGACTGCCGGGCCAGGTTGCACGCGTAGTTGTGGCTGACCATGCAGCCCTTGGACGGACCGGTGGTGCCCGCCGTGTATACCAGCATGGTCAGCTCGGCCGGGTCCGGCACCAGGCCGGGGTCGCGGTCGTCGTCGACGTAGAGCCCCTCCAGCGTGGCGTCCCGGCGGAACACCGGCGGCGGCGCGGCCAGCTCGCGAGCCACCGAAGCGACCCGCTCGGCGTAGTCGGGCTCCGCGATCACCAGCCGGGGCCCCGCGTCGTCGATCTGGTGCCGCAGGAACTCGCCCTTGTAGGCGGTGTTCACCGGCACGCTGATCGCGCCGGCCGCGTTGATGCCGAACCAGGCGGCCACCGCGTCCACATTGCTGTCCAGCAGCGTCACCACCCGGTCGCCGGGCCGCACACCGCGCGAGCGCAGCCCGTTGGCCAGCCGCATCGCCCGCCGGTACAGCTCGCCGTAGCTGGTCCGCTCGCCGGCGAAGTCGAGGAACACCGCGTCCGGGTCGGTGTCCACCGCCCGGCGCAGCACGGCCAGCACCGTGTCCCGCTCGCCCTGACCCCACGCCATCGCGACCTCCTAGACCCGCTCGCTGGTCAACAACAGGCAGCCGGCGACCGGGCCGCCGCCGTTCGACACCACCGCCACCTTCGGTGTGTCACCGCCCCGCCGCAGGACCTGCCGGGCCCCGGCGGCGCCGCGCAGCTGCACGCAGGCCTCGTGCAGGTGGCCGTAGCCGTGCAGCCGGCCGCCGGACAGCTGCCCGCCGGCGGTGTTCACCGGCAGCTGCCCGGTCAGCGCGATCCGGGCGCCGTCCCCGATGAACGCGCCGCCCTCCCCCGGACCGCAGAAGCCCAGCGCCTCCAGCCAGACCAGCGCCAGGATGGAGAACCCGTCGTAGAGCTGCGCCAGGTCGACGTCGGCGGGCCGCAGCCCGGTGCGCCGCCAGAGGTGTGCCGCCGCGCCGTCCGCCGCCATCGAGGCCAGGTCGCCGTATTGGTCCCAGGAGGCCCGGCCGCGCAGCGCGGTACCCACGGCCTCGACGAACACCGGCGGTCGTGGCGCGGCGGCGGCCCGGTCGGCGGGCGAGACCACCAGGGCGGTCGAGCCGTCCACCGGTAGGTCGCAGTCCAGCAGGCAGAGCGGCGTAGAGATCATCCGGGCGGCCAGGTACTCCGCCAGGTCGAACGGGACCCGCAGCGGCGCGGCCGGGTTGAGCGCCGCGTTGGCCCGCTGGGTGACCGCCAGCGCGCCCAGCTGCTCCCGTGTCGTGCCGTAGACGTGGAAGTGCCGCGCGGCGACCTGGGCCAGCCAGTTCACCGCCGACACGGCCCCGAACGGCGCGGTCCAGTAGTTCACCCCGGCCGCCGGCACTCCCCCGGCCCCGGGCAGCACCTGGGCCCGACCGGCCGCGCCCTGCGCCGAGGACTCGGTCACCGTCCGGTACACGAGCACGTGCCGCGCCAGGCCCGAGGACACCGCCAGGCAGGCTGCGACGACGGCACCGAGCTGGCCGGGCAGCTCCGCCGCGCCCTCGTACCAGTTCAGCTCCAGCCGCAGCGCGTCCGCGGCGGCGGCCGGCGGCGGCCCGCCGTAGCCGTGGCTGAGCGCCGCCTCGCCGCCGGGGTAGGTGACCAGGCCGTCGATGTCGGCGCGGTCCAGCCCGGCATCCTCGACGGCGGCCAGGCAGGCTTCGGTGGTCAGGTCCAGCGCCGAACGGCCCAGCCGCCGCCCGATCGCCGACTGCCCGAGCCCGGTGATGCAGGTGTCGTGCTCGAACCGGTGGGTCACTGGGCCGGCATGCGCACGGCGCCGTCGAGCCGGATCGTCTCGCCGTTGAGGTAGTCGTTGGTCAGCAGGTGCACGGCGAGCGCGGCGAACTCGGCCGGGTCGCCGAGTCGTCTTGGGAAGGGCACGGAGGCGGTCAGCGCGTCGCGCAGCCGCTCCGGTACCGCCAGCATCGGCGGGGTGGCGAACACGCCGGGCGCGATCGTGTTGACCCGGATGCCGGCGACGCCAAGGTCGCGGGCCAACGGCAAGGTCATGCCCACGATGCCCGCCTTGGCCGCGCTGTAGGCCGCCTGGCCGACCTGCCCGTCGAAGGCGGCCGCGCTCGCGGTGTTCACGATCGCGCCCCGCCCGCCGTTCGCATCGGGTGAGTTGCGCGACATCACCGACGCCGCGACGCGCACCACGTTGAACGTGCCGACGGTGTTGAGCCGCACGATCCGGTCGAACTCGGCCAGCGGGTGGGCCGACTCGACGCGGCCGTCCCGCCCGATCGTGCGCCGGCTCGAGCCGCCGCCGGCGCAGTTCACCACGCCCCGCAGCGGTGCGAGCGACGCGGCCAGCTCCACCGCGGCGACCACGTCGTCGGGATCGGTGATGTCGGCGCGCACCGGGTGGCCGCCGAACACACCGGCCACTTTGGCGGCCCGCTCCTCGTCGAAGTCCAGCACCACCAGGTGCGCGGCCTGGGCCGCCAGCAGCGTCGCCGTGGCGGCCCCGAGCCCCGAACCGCCGCCCGTCACCAGTACCGCCGCCCCTGACAGGTCCATGCCGGCACCTTACCAAAAAAGCGATATAAGTTTAGGCGATTTGAGAGCTCGCCGACTTCAACCGCAGCGGCTTCGCTGCGCGCTGCGAAGCCCGCTGGGGTTGAACTCGGCGGTGTCCCCGGGCTCAGACCCTGCTCAGACGCCCGCGAGGCCGGCCGACGAGACGCCCTCGATGAACCGGCGCTGCAGGGCCAGGAAGAGCAGCAGCATCGGCAGCACCATGATCAGGCCGGCGGCGCCGATGAGCGTGTAGTCCTGGGTGTAGCCCTGCTGGAAGCTGAAGAACGTGGTGGACAGCGGGAGCCGGGCGCTGTCCTGGATGAAGGTGACCGCGATCAGGAACTCGTTGTAGGCCGACAGGGCGGTGACCAGTGCGACGGTCAGGAACCCTGGCGCGGCGACCGGCAGCACGACCCGCAGCAGCAGCCGGAGCTCGCCGGCGCCGTCGATCCGCGCGGCCTCCTCCAGCTCGCGGGGGATGGTGAGCAGGAACGCGCGCAGCAGTAGCGTGGCGAACGGCGAGAACAGCCCGCAGTAGATGACGATGAGCCCGAACAACGAGTCGTAGAGGCCGATCCTGGTCCACAGGTAGAACAGCGGCACCAGGAACATCTGGGGCGGCAGCGAGCTGCTGACCAGCAGGTAGCTCAGGTAGCCGCCGCCACCGGGCAGCTCCAGCCGGGCGAGCGCGTACGCGGCACCACCGGCGATCACGCAGACGCCGGCGACCGTGCCACCCACGACGATGGCGCTGTTGGCCAGCCCGGCGCCCATGTTGGCCTGCTGCCAGGCGTTCAGGAAGTTGCCCCAGCGCGGCGCACTGGGCACCGAGAGCGGGCTCGAGGCGAGCTCGGACTGGCTCTTCAACGCACTGAAGACGAAGATCACCAGCGGCCCGAGCGCGAACAGCGCCAGCAGGCACAGCAGCACGTGCGTCACGGGTCCGGCGGACTGGCCGGTCGCCGAGGCGGCCTGGCGCCGCGCGGTGGTGGGCTGCGCGCGGCGCCCGCCGAGCAGAGTGGTCATACCGTCCAGTCCTTCCGCTTGCGCACGGCGAGGTAGCCGACCACCACGACCGCGCTGATCAGGGCCATGACCACACCGATCGCCGAGGCGTAGCCCGCGCGCAGCTCGGCGAAGGCGTCCCGGTAGAGCAGCGTGCTCAGCAGGTCCGTCGAGCCGGCCGGCCCGCCCTGGGTCAGCACGTAGACGTAGTCGAAGGACAGGAACGACCAGATGATCGTCATCAGCCCGAGGAACAGGAACGTGGGCCGGATGCTGGGCAGGGTGACGTGCCAGAACTGGCCGAACGTGCCCGCGCCGTCCAGCGCGGCCGCCTCGTACAGGTTCGGGTTGACGTCCCGCATCGCGGCCAGGAAGACCACGACGAGAAAGCCCCACCACGCCCAGTTGTTCACGATCTCCACCGCCGGCAGCGCCAGGTGGATATTGCCCAGCACGTTGACGTGCAACATCCGCCCGATGCCGAGGTCCGGCGAGAGCAGGTTCTTCCAGATCGCCGAGGTGACGACGCTGGCCACGATGTAGGGCACGAAGTAGACGACCCGCAGCAGCAGCCGCCCCCGGCGGATCCGGGTCAGGGCGAACGCGCCGAACAGGCCCATCGCCATGGGCACCACGAGGAAGAACGCGGTCCACAGGAGGTTGTGCCACAGCGCGGTGCCGAAGTCCGGGTCGCTGGCGAGCTCGCGGTAGTTGTCCAGGCCGACCCAGTGGGCCCGGCCGATCCCGCTCCAGTCGGTGAGCGAGAAGTACACAGCGGCCAGGCTCGGCCCGAGCACGACGAGGGCGTTGACCGCGACCAGCGGCAACATGAAGGCCCAGCCGATCAGCCCGCGCCGGCGCCGGGCGGCGATCGCGGCGCTCACGAGGCCGCGCCGTTCGGCGCGGGGGCGGTGGGCACGGCGCCGAGCCGCAGCTCCCTGCGGAACGTCTCGTCCAGGCCGGCCAGGTAGTCCGCCGGGCTGAGCTGGGCGGTGAAGACCTTGTCGAAGTTCGTGTAGAGCTGGGTGTCGGTCTGCTGCGGGAAGAACGTCCAGGTGGTGTAGCCGATCGTCGCGGCGTTGCTGAGCTCGGTGTAGAGGCGGACCTGCCCGGCGTCGGCCCCCGGCGGGAAGTCGGCGGCGGTCAGCTCGATCGGCGCCGGCTGCATGCCCACCTCGGCGACCCCGTCGGCCTGGCGCCGAGGGTCGGACTCCAGGAAGTTGAGGTAGGCGGCGGTCTCATCGGGCTTGTCGGTGTTGGCGTTGATGGACAGGGTCCGGCCGATGCCCAGGTCCCAGACGATGTCGGGCACACCCGCGCGCAGCGGGAACAGCGGGGCCCAGTCCCAGGTGGCACTGTTGCCGGCGGCCTCGCCGAAGTAGGGCGCGATCTCGGTGGACGCCCACGAGCCGGTGATCATGAACGCCGCCCTCCCGTCGGCCAGCGCGGCGTACATCTGCGGGAAGCTGTTGGTGAAGTAGTCCTCGACGCCCCCACCCCACCAGCCCGCCTGGTAGTAGCCGCTGAGCGTGGTGATCGCGTCGACGAAGACGGGATCGGTCCAGGGCAGTCGGCCCAGCAGTGCCTGGTAGACGGCGTCCGGGCCGGCGTGATGGTTGAGCGCCATGGTGACCCACCACTCGGAGGACGCCCGCCAGTCGGCGTTGCCGGCGGCGACCGGGATCATCCCGCGCGCCTTCGCCTCGGTGCAGACGGCCTCGAAGGTGGCCCGGTCGCGCGGCACGGGCCAGCCGTGCGCATGGAGGGTCGCCGGGTTGTAGAGCATGATCATCGTTTCGTAGTCGGCCGGCAGCGCGACCAGCTCGCCGTTGATCCGGCTGGCCGCCAGCGCCCACGGCGCCAGCAACCGGTCCCAGTGGTAGGCGCGCGCGTAGTCCTCGAGCGAGTGCAGGTAGCCGGCGGCCGCGTAGGCCGCGACCTGGGCCGGGCCGTCGGTCTGCACCAGGTCCGGGCCGGTACCGGCGGCCAGTGCGGTCTGGGTGAGCTGGTCGATCGAGGCGTTCGGCTTGACCGTCAGCTCCACGCGCCCCGGGCCGGGAAAGGCGTCGACCCGGGCGCGCTGGAAGTAGTCCCGCTGTTGCTGGTTCGCGAACGCCGACCAGTAGCCGATGCCGGCCGAGTGGTCCGGGGCGCCGCAGCCGGCCAGGGTGGGCAGGGCAGGCAAGGCCGCCGCTGTGGCGGACAGGGCGAGGAACTTCCGCCGGGACATCGTCATCGCGCTAGCTCCTACGGGACCTCGTTGTCGGGTGGAGGGCGGGCCGCGTGGCCCGAGTGGTCAGCCGAGGCCCTCGCGGGCGAGGCGCGCGGTGCGGGCGGCCAGGTCGGAGATCCGCGAGTGGTCGAAGCCGAACAGCGCCGAGCGGGTCGTGTCGTGCAGCGGTTCGATCAGGTGCGCCGGCAGCGCCGCGGTGCCGGCCAGCACCCCGGCGACGGAGCCAACGGTGGCGCCGTTGGAGTCGGTGTCCCAGCCGCCCATCACGGTGAGCCCGACCGTGCGGGCGAGGTCGCCATCACCCCAGAGCAGCCCGGCCACCACCAGTGCCGCGTTGTTCACCGTGTGGATCCAGCTGTAGTGCCCGTAGGTGGCCCGGATCCGGGTCAGCGCCTCGTCCCACGTGCCACCGCCGCCGTGCTGGTCGAGCACGTCGGTGATGGCCTTGGCGAGCCGCGACCGCGGCGGCACGTGGTCCAGCGACCGCGTCACCGCCTCCCGGGCCGAGCCGGCGACGAACGCGGCGGACACCAGCGCGGCGGCCCACATCTCGCCATAAATGCCGTTCTCGGTGTGCGACAGCGAGGCGTCCTGGTAGGCCAGCGTCGCCGCGGCGCGCGGGTCACCGGGGTGGGTCCAGCCGAAGATGTCGCCCCGGATCTGCGCGCCGATCCACTCCCGGTACGGGTTGCGCCGGCGCGGGACCTCCCCGATCGGCACCCCCAGCACCAGGTTCCGGTAGGCGACCCGCTCGGCGGTGTAGACCTGGTGGAACGGCAGCAGCTCCAGCCACGAGTCCGCCACCCGCTGCGGGGACAGCCGCCCGCCGTGGCGTTCCAGCAGGTACAGGCCGAGGATCGGGTAGTCGATGTCGTCGTCGCGGGCCGAGCCGTCGACGTTGCCCCGCGTGGTCTCGAGCATGTTGTCCTCGCGCAGCTCGTAGCCCGCCGGCAGCGGGTCGAGCAGTGGCACGTAGTCCAGCAGCGGGTAGGCGCCGGCCAGCTCCAGGTAAGACCGCAGGTGCTCCGGCGTCCAGTGATCGCCCCATTCGACAGGTTTTCCGACGTTGCAACCCGCGATCCGGCCCAGCCACCCGGCGCGGACCTTGTCCTCGAGGTCGCGCTCGAACGGGCGGCTCGGCCGTTCGGCCTCGGGCAGCGTGGCCAGGATGTCGGCCAGCTCGCTGGGTTCCTCGTAGGTCCAGCCCGGCCGCCGCGCGGCCTGCTCCAGCGAGTCGGTCAGCTCCTCGACGGCGGAGGAGTCGCCCGCGTCGACGGCGTCGGCCTTGGCGGCGACCTCGTCGACGTCGTAGCCGGACTCCCGGCGCTGGGTGATCTCGTCCCGGAGGATCCCGGGGGCATCGAGCGGGTCGAACATCAGGCCTGCTTTCCTCCGTTCGGCTCCCCCGCCGCGGCAGCGACGGGAGGGGTGGACTCGCGCACGATCAACCGGGTCCGCAGCACCTCCTCGCGCGCCGGCTCGCCGGCGGACGGCCCGCCCGACATCCGGGCCAGCAACAGCTCACCGGAACGCCGGCCGATCTCGTAGGCGGGCAGCGCCACTGTGGTCAGGGCGGGCCGGACCAGCGCGGCCGCGTCGATGTCGTCGAAGCCCACCACGGCCAGCCCGTCGGGCACCGCGACGCCGGCCTCGTGCGCGGCCCGCAATGCGCCGATCGCCATCAGGTCGTTCGCGCAGATCACCGCCCGGGGTGGGGCACCGCCGGCCAGCAGGCGCCCGACCGCCAGCCGCCCGGACTCCACGGTGTAGTCGCCGCGCACGAGGTAGTCCTCCGCCGCCGCGAGCCCCGCCGCACCGAGCGCGCGCAGGTAGCCGGACAGCCGCCAGTCCCCCGGGCCCAGCCCCTTCGGGCCGCTCAGGAACGCGATGTCGGTGACGCCCGCCGCGAGCAGGTGCGCGGTCGCGGCCTCGGCGCCCTCGACATCGTCGACGACGACCCGGTCGTGCTCCGTGGTGCCGAGGTCCGAGCTCAGCACGATCGGCACCCGGCCGCCGACGACGGTACGCAGGTCCTCGGCGTCCAGCGAGTGCCCGAACAGCACGATGCCGTCGACCGACCGCGCGGCCACGTCCTCCAGGAAGCCCAGCTCGGCGGCGCGCTGCCCGTCCGTGCTGCCGATCAGCGTGCGGTAGCCGTGCCCGACCAGCGCGTCGTGCAGCCCGCGCGCGACCGTCGGGTAGAACGGGTTGGCGATGTCCGGCACGATCAGCGCCACGGTCTCGGTGCGCCGGGTGCGCATGCTGCGGGCGATCGCCGCCGGCCGGTACCCGATCTCCGCGACCGCCTGACGCACCCGCTCCGCCGTCGCCGCCGACACCGGCCGCCGCCCGCTGAGCACGTGCGACACCGTCGTGGTGCTCACCCCGGCACGCGCGGCGACATCCTTGATCGTGGCCCTGCCGCGCACCGCCACCCCCTCGCACCTTGTGTGCAAATCGATTTATGCAAATCGATTTGCATCGCTCGCACAGCTTGCGACGGGCCCCACCGGTTGTCAACCGTTCGGGACCGTCCCGGGCCACTGACACCGGATCGGCCCAGCTCGCGGCGGGCTCCACCCGGCGCGCGCGGACTCAGCTCATCTTGCGCAGGATCAGCTCGAGCGCGTACTCGACGTGCTCGCGGGCCGCGAGCTCGGCGGCCACGGCGTCCCGGCCCAGGATGGCGTCCAGCAGCGCCTGGTGCTGTTGGGAGGACACCCGCAGGTCGGCCTGGGTGTAGAGCTGCGCGACGGAGCGGTTGAAGAAGAACAGCCGGCTGGTCCGGGCCTGCTTGAGCAGCGCACCGTTGTGCGCGAAGCGGAGCACGCTGTCGTGCAGGTGCTCGTTGAGGTCGACGCGCTTGTCCGACTCCAGGTCGGCGTTGGCCGCCTCGGTGCGCAGCTCGGCCAGCTCGGCGAGCTCGTCCTCGGTGGCGCGCAGGCAGGCCAGCCGCGCCGAGTAGCCCTCCAGGGCCGCCCGGACCTCGTAGATCTCCCGGATCTCGGCGGTGGTGTGCTCGTAGACGATCCACCTGCGTCGGTGGGAGGTGATCAGCCCCTCCGAGTCCAGCCGCTGCAGGCTCTCCCGGACCGGCGTACGAGAGACCTGGAGCCGCTCGGCGATCTCGATCTCGGAGAGCGCCTCGCGCGGGCGCAGGTCGCCGCGGATGATCTCGGCGCGGAGCCGTTCGTACACCTCGTCGGTGCGACGGCGCACGACGTCCATGGGGCTCCCAGCTGTCGACAAAGCTGCATACAGCTTAGCCGCGCACCGGCGGCGGGCTCTTGACAGCCGCGCGGCCGGCGGGCTTAGCTTGCCACCACATCGCTGTATGCAAGGTCGCATGCAGAAGTTCTCGCGTGGTGCGGACCCGGAGGGCGGAGCCATGAACGCATCGCTGGACGCGGCTGAGGTCGACAGCCCCGCCGAGCTGAACCGGCCGTGGCGGGCCGCTTTCGCCGGCTTCGTCGGCACGTCGCTGGAGTGGTACGACTACTTCCTCTACGGCAGCGTCGCGGCACTGGTGTTCCCCCGACTGTTCTTCGCCGAGCTGGGGCCGACGGCCGGCCTGCTCGTCTCGCTGGCCACGTTCAGCGTCGCGTTCCTGCTGCGCCCGGTCGGCGGGGTGATCTTCGGACACTTCGGCGACCGGCTCGGCCGCAAGCGCATGCTGATCATCACGTTGGCACTGATGGGCGTCAGCACGTTCCTCGTGGGGCTGCTGCCCGGCGAAGCCCAGATCGGGCTCTGGGCGCCGATCCTGCTGGTCCTGCTGCGCATGGTGCAGGGATTGGCGCTGGGCGGCGAGTGGGGCGGCGCGGCGCTGGTCGCGGTCGAGAACGCTCCGGCGGGCCAGCGCGGCCGCTACGGCGTCGGCATGCAGATGGGCGTGCCGGCGGGGCAGCTACTGGCCTCGGGGCTGTTGGGCGCGTTCTCGACGCTGCCCGACGAGCAGTTCTTCGCGTGGGGCTGGCGGGTGCCGTTCCTGCTCAGCGCGCTGCTGCTGGCGGTCGGGGTCTACGTGCGCTTCGGGCTGGCCGAGACGCCGCTGTTCCAGCGGATGGAGGCGCGCGGCGGTGCGGCCAAGGTGCCGTTGGTGGAGCTGTTCCGCACCTCGGCACGGCCCACGATCCTGCTCACCTTCATCCAGACCGGGCCGAACATCGCCTACTACCTGTTCACCGTGTACTCGGCGGTCTACGTGACCACCGTGCTGCACCTGCCCCGCGGCTGGGCGCTGACCGGGGTGTTGATCGCGGCCGCCGCCGAGTTCGTCACCATGCCGGGCTTCGCGATCCTGTCCGACCGGATCGGGCGGCGGCCGGTCTACCTGTTCTCGGCGGGGTTCCTGGCCCTGTACGCGTTTCCCTTCTTCTGGCTGGCCGACACGCACCAGAAGGTGCTGATCTGGGTGGCGTTGGCGATCGGGCTGGGCATCGGGCACTCGGCGGCCTGCTCGTTGCACGGGCCGCTGTACACCGAGCACTTCCCCACCCGGGTGCGCTACACCGGCGCCTCGTTCGCCTACCAGGTGTGCAGCGCGATCTCGGGGGCACCGGCGGCGATCGTGGCCACCGCGTTGATCAGCGCAACGGGCACGACCAGGGCGGTCTCGCTCTACGTCATCGGCGGCTGCGTGATCTCGGCGATCTGCGCGCTGCTGTTGCGACAGAACCACCGGGGCGAACTGAGGGACTAGTGCACCCGACATCGAGTGGAGGACCCTTGCTGCCAGCGCGTTCCCGGGTGACCGGCCTGGACGTCGGCGTGATCATGTTGGCCAACACCTTGCCCCGCCCGCCGGGAGACCTGGGCAATGCGCGCAGCTACCGCTACCCCGTGGCCTTCGAGACCTGTGCGGGCGCGGACACGACCCTGGTGGTGGAGCACCGGGCCGCCGGCCTGCTCGGCGAGGTCGCGGCGGCGGGGAACCGCCTGGTGGAGCTGGGGGTGCGCGCGGTGACCACGTGCTGTGGCTTCCTCGCCCTGTTCCAACGCGAGCTGGTGGAGCGGGTCGCGGTGCCGGTCGCCACGTCGAGCCTGCTGCAGGTGCCGCAGGTGCTGGCGATGCTGCCGGAGTCGAGCTCGGTGTGCGTGCTCACCGTGAACGCCGCCGCGCTCAGCGACGAGCACCTCAGCGCCGTGGGCATCACCGCCGAGCAGCGCAAACGGGTCGTGCTGGCGGGGTTGGAGCACACCGCGCACTTCTACCCGATGATCATCGGCGAGCACCGCGAGCTCGACGTGGTACGCGCCGAGGCCGAGGTGGTCGGGGCCGCCACGACCGCGGTGGCCGAGTACCCGGACATCGGGGCGTTCGTGTTCGAGTGCACCAACCTGCCCCCGTACGCCGATGCGGTGCGTGCGGCGACCGACCGGCCGGTGTGGGACGCATTGACCCTGGTCGACTGGCTGCGGGCGGGGGTGGCGCGGTGAGCGCGCTGCCCGCCCCGGCGCTCACCGGCCGGCCGGTGGTGATCATCGGCGGTGGGGTGGTCGGCCTGTCGATCGCGTTCCACCTCGCCGAGTCCGGCTATCCCGAGGTCACGGTCCTGGAACGCGGCCTGATCGGCGAAGGCACCACCGCAAGCGCCACCGGGGGCATCCGCCAGCAGTTCACCTCCGAGGTGAACGTGCGGATGGTGCGCGACTCGGTCGAGTTCTTCGCGGCGTTCGCCGAGCGGACCGGCTACCCGCTGGACTTCCGCCGGCACGGGTACCTGTTCCTGCTCTCCACCGAGCCGCAGCTGGACGCCTTTCGGGCGGCGGCGGACATGCAGCGCCGCAACGGGGTACCCACCGAGCTGCTCAGCCCCGACGAGGTACTGGCGATCAACCCGCTGATCCGCGTCACTGACCTGCTCGGGGCCGCCTACTGCGCCGGCGACGGTTCGGCGTCCCCGAACGACGCCGTGCAGGGCTTCGCCAGGGCCGCCCGCGAGCGCGGCGCACGGATCCGGCAGCACACCGAGGTCACCGCCATCGACCTGGTCGACGGGGCGGTCAGCGCGGTGCGCACCGACAGCGGGCAGCGGTTCGAGGCCGAGGTGGTACTGATCGCCACCGGCCCCCAGGCGCGCCGGACCGGCCAGCTCGCCGGGATCGAGCTGCCCGTCGCACCGCACCGCCGCCAGGCCTTCGCCATCGCCCCGCTGCCGTGGCTCACCCGCGACCTGCCCTTCACCGTCGACCTGACCAGCGGTGCCTACCTGCACAGCGAGGTCGTCGGTGGCAACGACCGAGACGTGCCGGAGGGCACCGACACCGACGTGGACTGGTCGCTGACCGGCCCGCTGATCGAGGCGCTCGTGCACCGCATCCCCGCCATGGCCGACGCGTCGATCACCCGGGGCTGGGCGGGGTTGCGGGAGATGACCCCGGACGACCACGCCATCGTCGGACCGGTCCCCTCGGTCCCCGGGCTGTGGACGGCCGTCGGCTTCTCCGGCCACGGGTTTATGCAGTCCCCCGCCGTCGGCCAGCAGCTGGCTCGCTGGTTGCTCGGCGGCCGGCCGTCGATCGACCTCAGCCCGCTGCGGCTGGCCCGCTTCGCCGAGCGCGAGCTCGTCATCGAAGGTGTGCGCTTCTGATGGAGGAACCCATGCAGTTCACCGGCAGCGGCGCCGACCTGGTCGTCGAGTGCCTGGTTCGCGCCGGTATCCAGCGGCTGTTCGGCGTGCCCGGGGACACCGGGGTGACGCTCTACGACGCCCTCTACCACCGCACCGCCGACATCACCCACGTGCTGGCGCGCGACGAACGGCACGCCGCGGCGATGGCCGACGGGTACGCCAGGGCGAGCAACACCGTCGGCGTGGTCGAGGTGTCCAGCGGCGGCGGGACCACCTACGTCGTCGGGGGGCTGGGCGAGGCGTTCGCGTCGTCGGTACCGGTGCTGCTGGTCACCTCCGACATCCACCGCGCCAGTCGCGGCACCGGCGCGCTCACCGAGATCGACCAGGAGGCGCTGTTCACCGCCGTCACGAAGTGGCGGACCACCGTGCAGGACGCCGCCGAGATCCCCGGCGCGCTGGCCAGGGCGCTGCAGGAGATCACCACCGGCCGCCCGGCGCCGGCCGCCGTGATCATCCCGGAGGACGTGCTCGACCAGCGGGTGAGCGTCCCCGTGGCGGACCTGACCCGGTTCACCGGCGCCGCGCGGGTGCCCCGGCTGCGCCCCGCCGCGCCCGACGCCGCTCTCGACGAGGCGGCCCGGCTGCTGGACGCCGCGCAGGCCCCGGCCATCCTCGCCGGCTCCGGGGTGCACCTGTCCGAGGCCACCGCCAGCCTGCGCGACCTCAGCGACCGGGCCGGCATCCCGGTGGCCACGACGATCCACGGCAAGGGCGCGATCGCGGACGACTCCCCGTGGAGCATCGGCATCGCGGGCAACAACGGCGGCGCCGACCACGTCAACGCCTACCTGGCCGAGGCCGACGTGGTGCTGCTCGTCGGGACCAGGGCCAACGCCACCGACACCAACGGCTACACCGGCCCTCGGCGCGGCGGGGCGACGGTGATCGGAATCGACATCGACCCGGCGCGGGCCGGCCGCAACTACCCCGATGCCCTGGTGCTGGCCGGGGACGCCGACCAGGTGCTCGCGGCGTTGGTGGCGCGGGTGTCGGACGGCCCGCCGGACCGCACCGCGCGGCTGCGCGAGCGGCTCGAGCGGGACAAGGCGCGCTGGGCGGCCAGTACCACGCAGCCGGCGCGGGTCGCGGACGGCCAGCTGCTCCCGTCCGAGGTCATCCGGCTCGCCCAGGAGGTGATGGGCCCGGTGAGCGTGGTGGCCGACCCCGGCACGCCCACCCCGAACGTCGCGGCCTACTGGCGCTGCCCTCGGGCCGGCCGCGACGTGCTCGTGCCACGTGGCCACGGCCCGATGGGGTACGCCATCCCCGCCGCGATCGGCGTCGCGTTCGCCACCGGCCGGCCGGTGCTCGCCCTCACCGCGGACGGCAGCTTCAACATGTCCTGCGGCGAGCTGGAGACCGTCGCGCGGTTCAACCTGCCGATCGTGTTCATCCAGTTCACCAACCACAGCATGGGCTGGATCAAGATGCTGCAGCACCTCTACA